>Ga0208736_1000085_pt1 | contig 29456 bp, 26 predicted proteins | sample AntDryMetagUQ255_FD_188090 | JGI IMG/M metagenome (GOLD analysis project Ga0208736, IMG submission 188090) | Polar desert microbial communities from Antarctic Dry Valleys - UQ255 (SPAdes) | ecosystem: Environmental > Terrestrial > Soil > Desert | place: Antarctic Dry Valleys | collected 2008-12-31 | reverse complement strand
GTCGTCCTTCCGGGCGTGGCCTCGACGTCCAGCGAGCCGCGCATCCGCTCGGAGAGCTCACGCGCGATCGCGAGCCCGAGGCCCGATCCCTGAGCATCGTCTGACGTGAAGAACGGCTCGAACACGCGGCCGGCGGTGCCCTCGCGGATGCCCGGGCCGTCGTCGCAGACGCCCAGTCGCACAGACCCGTTGTCGCGTGCCACGGTGACGACGACGCCGGTGCCCGCCGGCGTGTGTGTCAGCGCGTTGTCGATCAGGATGCGCAGGATCTGGGCCACGCGCTCGGGGTCGCAGACGGCTTCGATCGACTCGTCACCGAGCCGCAGCACGAGCTCGGACCCGTGCTTGGCCAGCGCGGGCGCGAACTCCGAGGTCACCCCTCGCGCGAGATCGCCGAGGTCGATCGCCTCCGGGCGCAGCTCGAGCGAGCCCGCCTCGAGCTTGGAGAGGTCCAGCAGGTCGGTGGCGAGCTTGCCCAGCCGCGCGACCTGCTCGCGCACGACCGCGACGAACTCGCGCCGGGTCTCGTCGTCGAGCTCCTCGTCCTCGAGCAGCTCGAGGAAGCCGCCGAGCGAGAAGATCGGCGTGCGCAGCTCGTGCGAGGCCGTAGCGATGAAGCGCCGGCGCGCGGTCTCGACCTCGGCGAGCTGACGCTGCATGTCGTCAAGCGCCCGCGCGAGCTGGCCGAGCTCGTCGTCGCGCTCGGCGGGAAAGACGGCCGTGAAGTCGCCGGCGGCAACCCGCTCGGCGCCCTGCTCGAGCACCATCACCCGGCGCGCGATCGTGCGCGAGACGACGAACCCGCCGGCGAGCGCCAGCAGCAGGCCGAGCGCGCCGGCGACCAGGATCTGCGTGCGGATCAGCGAGACGTTGCCCTGCACCTCCGACAGCGGCGACGAGAAGACGACGACGCGGCTGACGACGTCCTCGTCGCGGATCGGCTCGGCCACCTGCCCGAGCAGCACGTCGCCGCGGTACTCCGTTCCCCGCGCCTCGCGCCCCGTCTTGGCGGCCACGTCGGCGACGGCGAAGCGCAGGTCGTCGATCTCCACCTCCGACGTGGAGTCCGAGAACGGCGAGAGCTGCAGCGTGCCGGGGCCGACGATCATCAGCGTCACGCGCGTGCTCGTCGCGTCGTCGATCCGCGCGACGAGCTGGTTGATCTGGCGCGTGGTGGCGTTGGCGAGCACGCGGCGCTCGATCTGCGGCGTGAAGTCGCGCGCCGTGCGCGCGATCGAGCGCAGCTTCTGGTCGGTCAGCGAGGACTCCAGCTGCGGCGTGACGTAGAAGAAGACGGCCGCGACCGCCACGAGCGTGACGGCGAAGAACAGCACCGTCAGCCGCGTGCGCAGGGAGCGCAGGCGCACCTACGATCGCTCCGTGTCGCGGAAGCGGTAGCCGACGCCGCGCACCGTGAAGAGGTACTCGGGCTGCTTGGGGTCGAGCTCGAGCTTCTCGCGCAGGTGGCGGATGTGGACGTCGATCGTGCGCGGGTCGCGGTAGGCGGAGTCGCCCCAGATGCGCGTCAGCAGGTTCTCGCGCGTGAAGACGCGCCCGGGTCGCGTCGCAAGGGCGCCGAGGATCTCGAACTCGACGTACGTCGTCTGGACCGGCTCGTCGCGCACGCGCACCGCGCGCTTGGCGAAGTCGATCTCGAGTCCGGCGACCGCGAGCGGCCCGTCGGCGGCGGCGAAGGCGTCGTCGGGTCGCATCTCGGCGCGGCGCAGGACGGCCTTGACGCGGCTGCGGAACTCGCGCACCGAGAACGGCTTGGTGATGTAGTCGTCGGCGCCGATCTCCAGCCCGACGACCTTGTCGACCTCCTCCGCGCGCGCGGTCAGCATGATGATCGGCACCGTGCTGCGGGCGCGGATCCGGCGGCAGACCTCGAGGCCGTCGATCTTCGGCAGCATGAGGTCCAGCACGACGAGGTCGTAGCTGCCCTCCGCGAAGCGCGCGAGCGCGGCACTGCCGTCCGTGGCCTGCACGACCTCGTAGCCGTCCTTGCGCAAGGGATAGGAGAGCAGCGTCTGAATGGCGTGCTCGTCGTCTACGAGGAGGATGCGGGGGGCGCGATCCACCATCCCCAATAGTGTGACGACGATGATGGGCGGCCCTCCCCTGAGGCGAGCGTGATGTCCGATCCGCGCCTGTACCGGATGGCGCTCGTTCCGGTCTTCCTCGCGCTCGTGCTGCTGGCATTCTCGCTGGAGAATCGCCCGCGCCCGCTGACGACCGCACTGGCGCCCGACGCCTTCGAGGGCGACCGCGCGTTCGAGCGCGCATACGGATCCGGAGACGGCCTCGCCGACCGCTTCGCAGATCGCAGGCCCGGCTCGACGGGTGACGAGCGGCTCGCCGAGCTGATCGCGACGCAACTCGAGCAGGAGAGCTTTCGCGTGCGCACGACCGTCCACGACGCGGAGACGATCGACGGGCGGCGCTCGCTGCGCACGGTCATCGCGGAGCGCGCCGGAACGATCGATGAGCGTGTCGTCGTCGTCGCCCACCGCGACGCCGCCGGGCGCCGTTCCGAAGCCGAGCTGTCGGGCACCGCCGCGCTGCTCGAGCTGGCCCGCGTCTTCGGCGCCCCGCGCCAGACGCAGCGCACCCTGACGCTCGTCTCGACGAGCGGCGGCAGCGGTGGTGCGGGCGGGGCGGCGGCGCTCGCCGACGACCTGCGCGGCCCGTTCGCGGGAATCCTCGTGCTCGGCGACCTCGCGTCGCGCAACGTCCGCCCCCCCGTGCTTGCGCCGTGGTCGAGCCGGCTCGGGGCGTCGCCCCTGGGCCTGCGCTCGACGGTGCAGGAGGCGCTGCGCCAGGAAGCGGCCGCCGGCACCGGGCAGCCTCGCGCGCTGAGCCAGATCGCGCGCTTCGCGATACCCGCCACGTACGGCGAGCAAGGCGCGCTGCTCGCGCGCGGCCTGCCGGCGGTTGCGCTGTCGATCGGCGGCGACCGGCCGCCGGCGGCGGGAGCGCCGATCTCTCGCGCGCGCCTGGAGGGGCTCGGGCGCGCGGCGCTGCGCACCGTGACAGCGCTCGATTCGGCGCCGCGCGGGCGGCCGGTCAGCCCGCAGGCATCCAGCAGCGACCTCGTCACGAGCCGCAAGGTCCTGCCGGGCTGGGCCGTGCGGCTGTTCACGGGCGCGCTGCTGCTGCCCGTGCTGATCGTCGCCGTCGACGCCCTCGCGGCACTGCGGCGCAGCCGCGAGCCGGTGTTCGCCTGGCTGCGCTGGACGCTGGTCTGCGCGCTGCCGGCGCTGGTCGCGGTGCTGTTCGCGCTCGCGCTGCGCGCCGTCGGCCTGCTCGCCGCGACCCCGGACGCCCCCGTGGCGCCGGAGGCGCTGCCCGTCCAGCCGGCCGCGCTGCTGGCCGTCGGCCTCGTCTTCGTGCTGAGCTGGTTCTGGCTGCGCCCGGCCGTGCTGCGGATGACGGGCGCCGGGCTCTCCGGCGACCCATCGGCTCCCGCGGCCGGGGTCGTCGTCTCACTCGTCGCGCTGGCGGCGACGATCGCCGTCTGGATCGGCAATCCCTACGCCGCCGCGGTCCTGATACCGGCGCTGCACCTGTGGCTGCTGGCGCTCGCCGCTGAGCTGCGCATGCGCCGGGTGCTGCGCGTCGCACTCGTCGCGATCGGGCTCGTGCCGGTAGGGCTCGTCATCGCGGCGGTCGCCGGAGCACTGGACATGGGGCCGCTGCAGGCCGCCTGGGCCGGGCTGCTGCTCGTCGCGGGTGGCCACGTCTCGGTGCTCGGCCTGCTGCTGTGGAGCCTGCTCGCCGGCTGTGCGATGGGCGCGATGATGATCGCCGCACAGCGGCGCCCGCAGGACGCCGGCGACGACGTGCCGATATCCGTGCGCGGCCCGCGCAGCTACGCCGGTCCCGGCTCCCTCGGCGGCACCGAATCGGCTCTGCGAAGATGACGGCATGATTCGCAGAGAGAGCCAGTAGTGCGGCGGCCCTTGCGTGCCTTCTCGACGGTGCTGATCACCGCCGGGATGCTGATGCTCTTCGACGCGGGGCTGACGGTCGCCTGGCAGGAGCCGGTCTCGGCGATCTACGCGCAGCTCGTGCAGGACCGCCTCGGCGACGACCTGAAGAAGCTCGAGCTCGCCAAGCCGAGCACGCTCGACTTCGCCGCGCTGCGATCGCTCGAGGGCGATCGCAAGCGGCTGGCGTTCCTCGCGCGCGCGCTGCGGCGCAAGGCCGATCGCGGCGAGGCCGTCGCCCGCATCCGCATCCCGCGAATCAAAGCGAGCTACGTCGTGGTGGACGGCACGGACACGGCGTCGCTGCGCAAGGGCCCCGGCTTCTACGACGACGCTCCGTTCCCGGGCGCCCCCGGCACGGTCGCCGTCGCCGGCCATCGGACGACGTATCTGGCGCCGTTTCGCAACATCGACCGGCTGCGCCCGGGCCACAGGATCACGATCGAGATGCCCTACGGGGACTTCGTCTACGAGGTGCAGAAGACGCGCATCGTCGAGCCGACGGAGATCTCCGTCGTGCGGCGCGTGTCCTACGACCGGCTCGTGCTGTCGGCCTGCCACCCGCGCTACAGCGCGGCGAAGCGGATCGTGGTCTTCGCGCGCTTCGTCGACGCGACGCCGCGCGGCGCGGCGCTCTCCGGCTGAACACGTGCGCAGCGCGCGCGCGCAGGGCTCAAGCGCGGGCGCGCTGCGCTCGATAGCCCTCATGGAATGCGAACAGACGATCTGAAGGTGCGCATCCAGCGCACGGAGTACACCGTCGACCCCGCTGAGGTCGCGGGCGCGATGCTGCGCCACGCCATCAGCTACAGGCGATGCTGGAAGCCGGTCGCCCGCTGCTCGATCCCGTTCGCCGACAGCGCGACCCGCGACCCGCCGGCGACGACCTCGCCGATCCACGTCAGCGAGGTCGCGGCCTCGGCTGCCAGGCGATCGCCGGACGCCACGCAGACACACAGCTCGTAGTCCTCGCCGGCGCCTGCCGCGAGCTGCCATGCCGCGACGCCGAGCTGGTCCGCCACGCCGGCGACGCCGTCGGCCAGCGGCAGGGCACCGAGATCGATCTCGAGCGTGACGCCGGCGGCGCGCGCGAGATGGCCGGCGTCGCAGGCCAGCCCATCGGACAGGTCGATCAGCGCGTGCGCACCGGCGAGCGCCAGGGCGCTGCCCTCGGCCAGGCGCGGCTCGGGGCGCAGGTGGCGCCGTGTGAGCGCCTCGGGGCCCTGCGCGCGGCCGTCGAGGATCGCCAGGCCGGCGCCCGCTGCGCCGAGCGTGCCCGTGACCCCGACGAGGTCGCCGGGGCGCGCGCCGTCGCGGCGCACGAGCTGGGAGATGTCGTCCGCCCAGCCGACGACCGTCACCGCGAGCATCAGGACGGGCGCGCTCGTGACGTCGCCGCCGACCAGCGCGACGGCGTGGCGCTCGGCGAGGCTCGCCATCGCGTCGGCGAGCTCGAGCGCCGCGGGGTCGCCGAAGCCGGGCGGGATGCCCAGCACGACGTAGGCCTCCCCGGCCTGCGCGCCCATCGCCGCGAGGTCCGACAGCGCGCCCGCCAGCGCGCGGTGCCCGGCATCGGCGGCGCTCGCCGTCTCCCCGAGGCGAAAGTGCACGCCGTCGATCATCGCGTCGACCGACGTCACCGCCAGGGCTCGCGTGCGCACGACCGCCGCGTCGTCGCCGCTGCCGACGATCACGCGCGCGGGCGGCGGGCCGAAGCGCTCGCGCAGTGCCGCGATCAGCTCGAGCTCATCCACGCGGGGCGCCGATCACCGCCGCGGAGCTAGCGGTGGCGATAGACGATGCGGGCGCGGTCGAGGTCGTAGGGCGACAGCTCGCAGCGCACCCGATCGCCCGGCAGGATGCGGATGCGAAAGCGGCGCATCTTGCCGGCGACGTGACCGAGCACGACGTGCTCGTTGTCGAGCTTCACGCGGAACATCGCGTTCGGCAGGGCCTCGATGACTTCGCCCTCGAATTCGACCTTCTCTTCTTTGGCCATTGCGCCGCAACGGTAGCAGCGTGGCGTCCGGCTGCCGCTCAGTTCGGGTTGTCCGCAGGGTCGGGGACGATCTCGATCGGCGGAGGAGCCTCCTCGCCCTGATCGTAGAGATCGGGGTCGAAGCCCCCGCCCCCGGTCCCACTCGGCGGAGCCGGCTGGGGCACCGGCGGGGCCGGCGCAGCGCCGCCGGGCGGCGGGCCGACGGCCGAGCCGGGCTGCGCCTGCTTGGGCTGCCCGGTGGAGGGGTCGATGCCCGGGTTGATCCCCTGGGCATCCTGGCGCGCGCGCTGGCTCTGACGACCCTTGAACGCCCTGCTCTGGAAGGGCTCGTCGGGCTTGCGGAACTCCCCGCAGAACCCGCGCTTGGCGACCTTCATGTAGCGGCCCCAGATCTGGGCGGGGAACGTGCCGCCGTCGACGGGCAGGCCGCCGAAGAGGTTGCCCATCGGGATCCGCCCCTTGGGAAAGCCGACCCAGACCGCCGTCGCGAGCTTCGGCGTGTACCCGGCGAACCAGGCGTCGCTGTTCTCGTCGGTCGTGCCGGTCTTGCCCCCCGCCGGGCAGCCGATCTCCGCGCGCCTGCCGGTTCCCCCCTTGATGTTCTGCTGCAGGATCTTCGTCACCTCGTACATCGCCGCGGCGTCGAACGCCCGCGTGCGCCGCGGCTTGGAGAGATCGTCGACCTTGCCGTCGGGGAAGCGAACCTCGGTGATCGCCTTGGGCCTGTTGCGCCAGCCGCCCGAGGCGATCGTCGCGTAGGCGTTGGCCATCTCCAGCGGCGAGCAGCAGCGCTCGAGGCCGCCGAGCGTCTCGGACGGGTAGCCGTCGAGCTTCGACGTGATCCCAAGATCCTTCGCGGCCTTGACGACCTTCTTCGGGCCGAGGTCGAGCGCGAGCCGGACGTAGACGGTGTTGTCGGAGCGCAGCGTGGCTTCGACGAGGTTCGGCGAGCCGCCGCGGCACTTGCCGCCGTAGCACTTGATGATCAGGTTGGGCCCGTAGATCGGCGGCAGCGGCAGCGGGCCCGAGGCGTAGGTCGTCGATGACGGGTTGATGCCCTCGCGAACGGCGGCGACGAGCGCCATGATCTTGAACGTCGAGCCCGGCTGGCGCTTGCCCTGGGCGGCGAGGTTGAACTTCGAGTCCTGGTACTTCGCCGACGAGGCCATCGTGCGGATGTAGCCGTTGGACGGGTCGATCGACACGATCGCCGACGACGGCGCGCCCGGGAAGCTGAGGTCCTTGGCAATCGCGGCGCGCGCCTTGCGCTGCAGGTCGAGGTCGATCGTCGTCTTGATCGTCAGGCCGCCGCTGCGCACGGTCTTGACGCCGTAGCGCTTGATCAGCTCGTCGCTGACGTAGTCGAAGAAGATGCTCTCGCGCCGCTCGCGGAAGTACTTGTTGGGCTGCAGGCCCAGCGGCGAGGCGATCGCCTGACGCGCCTCCACCTCCGTGACGAAGCCGACGTCGGCCATCTTGCGCAGCACGGAATTGCGTCGCGAGGTTGCGGCCTCTCGCTCGCGGAACGGGTTGTACTGGCTCGGCGCCTGCGGCAGCCCGGCCAGCAGCGCGGACTCGGCGAGCGTCAGCTCGGCGGCCGGCTTGTCGAAGTACGCCTGCGCCGCGGCCTGGACGCCGACCGCCGTCTGCCCGCCGTTGGTCCCGTAGGGCACGGAGTTGAGGTACTTCGTCAGGATCCACGTCTTGCCCCGGCGGCCGCCGTGGACGTTCTCGAGCTCCTCGGCGAGCTTCGCCTCGCGAACCTTGCGCTTGAAGGTCTTCTCCCTGCTGCCGGTGTAGAGCGTGCGGATCAGCTGCATCGTCAGCGTCGAGCCGCCCTGCAGCGTCTCGCCCGAGCTTGCGTTCTTCACGGCGGCGCGCACGACGCCCTCGAAGTCGACGCCGCGGTGCTTGTAGAAGCGCTCGTCCTCGATCGCGACGGTCGCATCCTTCATCGACTGCGGGATCTGCGACGAGGAGACCGTGAAGCGCAAAACGTCGTTCTGGATGAAGCCCAGGCGCGAGCCGTCGGCCGCGAGGACCCGTGAGATGCGCCCGGGATCCTGTGGCTTGAGCGTGCCGAGCTCGGGCGCGGAGTTGGCGATGCCGACGACGTAGCCGACGGCGCTCAGCGCGGCGATGACCGCGCCCGCGGTGAAGACCGCGGCGGTGAGGATGATGACGCGGGCGGCGCCGCCTCGGCGGTGTCGTCGACGCTGGCGTTCGAGGCGAGCGGACATCGTGGGAACTCGTGTGACGGCGCGTGCGCTACCGGGGCCCGATGGATTGTAGACGCAGCGAGAAGTTCGCCGTGCAGGTGGCGCGCTCCTGCTCCTCCTGGGCGCGTGGACGAGGTTGACAAGATCACGCCCATGCGGTCGCGCGTCCTTCCCCGATCGTCGTCCACCCTGCCGCCGTCCTCCTTCGACGGCGACGCGGGGGTGGACGACGATGCGATGCAGGCAAGCGGCGACGCGGCGCTGGCCGACGTGTGGCGCGCGCTGTGGGTCTCGCGGCTGCTCGTCTGGGCGGCCGGCGTCGCGGCGGTGCTCGCCTTCGGCGTGTCCGCGCGCGAGCGCGACTTCGACCCGGCGGGCCTGACGTCCCCGTTCGGCCCGACCGGCGACCTGCTCGTCGCGCCGTTCGCACGCTGGGACTCGGTCTGGTACCTCGCGATCGCCGGCGACGGCTACGGCGACGGCGCGCGCGAGGCGTTCTTTCCGCTCTATCCGCTGCTCGTGAAGCTCGCCGGCGTGCCGGTCGGCTCCGCGCTCGTCGGCGGAGCACTCGCGTCGACGATCCTGCTCGGCGTCGCGCTCGTGCTCCTGCACCGGCTCGTGTCGCTGGACCACGACCGGCTCGTGGCGCGCAACGCCGTGCTCGTCACCGCGCTGTTTCCGATGTCGTTCTTCTTCTCGGCCGTCTACAGCGAGTCGCTGTATCTGGCGCTGTCGGTCGGGGCGATCTACGCGGCGCGGCGCGGGTCCTGGGCCTGGGCCGGGGGGCTGGGCGCGCTCGCCGCGGCGACGCGCAGCGCAGGCGTACTGCTGCTCGTGCCGCTGCTGATCATCTACCTGTGGGACAGCGGACGCCTGCGCGAGCGCCCGCGCTCACCGCGCGCCGACGTGCTGTGGCTCGCGCTCGTGCCGCTGGGGCTTGCGGCCTACTGCGCCCACCTCGCGCTCGAGGGCCTCGATCCGCTGACGCCGTTTCATGCCCAGGAGGTCTGGTTTCGCTCGTTCGCGGGACCGTTCGCCGGGGCCTGGGACGGCGTCGTGGCGGCTGTGCAGGGCGTGCGCCAGCTTGCGTCCGGCACGCGCGAGCCGGTCCTGTTCGGCGCGGCCGGGGGCGATCCGTTTCTCGTCGCACGCCACAACATCGAGCTGCTGGCGTGGCTCGGGCTCACCCTCGCGGCGACGGTCGGGGCGCTGCGAAGGCTGCCCGCGGCCTACGGCGCCTACCTGGTCGCGGCGCTCGCGCTGCCGCTGTCCTATCCCGTCGGCCCGCAGCCGCTGATGTCGCTGCCGCGCTTCGTCGCGGTCCTCTTTCCGCTGGCGATCTGGCTGTCGCTGTGGATGACCGGGCGCCTCTGGCGCGAGCGGCTCGTGACCGCCTGCTTCGCCGCCGGGCTGGCCGTCTACACGGGGATCTTCGCGACGTGGCACTGGGTCGCCTGATCACGCTCGACGCGCTCGGGACGCTGCTCGAGCTGCGCCCGCCGGCGCCGCTGCTGGTGCACGAGCTGCTTGCCCGCGGCGTCGAGGTCAGCGAGCGTCAGGCGGCGGCCGCGCTCGCGGAGGAGATCGCCTTCTACCGCGCGCACCACGACACGGCCGCCGACGCCGCGTCGCTGGCGCTGCTGCGCGCGCGCTGCAGCGAGGTGCTGCGCGGCGCGCTGACGCGAGCGGGCGCCGGAGTCGACGCGCTCGCGCCGGACGCGCTGTGCGATGCGCTGCTGGCGGCGCTGCGCTTTCGCGCCTATCCCGAGGTGCCCGACGCGCTGCGCGCGCTGCGGCGCGCGGGGCATCGCCTCGTCGTCGTCTCCAACTGGGACGTCTCGCTGCACGACGCGCTGCGCGCGGCCGGCCTTGCCGCGCTCGTCGACGCGGCGATCAGCTCGGCCGAGGCGGGCGCCGCGAAGCCCGACCCGCGCATCTTCGAGCGCGCGCTGCTGCTGGCGGGAGGGTCGGCGGAGCGGGCGCTGCACGCCGGCGACTCGCTCGAGCACGACGTCGCCGGCGCTCGCGCGGCCGGTCTGCGCGCGGTGCTCGTCGCGCGCGCCGGACGTCCGCCGGCGGTGCCGCCCGGCGTCGCGGTGATCGGCTCGCTGGCGGAGCTCGCTGCGCTGGCCGCGTAACCTGCCAGGCCGTGGAGAGGATCCCGCCCCCCGGCGTCGGCCAGCCGCACGAGCCCGCGCACGAGCAGCCGCCGCAGCCGGACGGATCTGCGAGCGGCGCCGTCCCGGCGGACGCGCCCCCGGCCCCGCAGACGAACGCGTCACCGGCAGATGCGCCGCAGCCGCCGGTGTCGGCGGCGGTCCGCCCCCGCGGCCGGGCGGGGTGGCGCCCGTGGACGGCGTGGGCGGCGATCCTCACCGGCTTCGGGGCGACCGTTCTCGGCGGCATGCTCGTCGCGATCGTCGCGACGATCATGGGCGCATCGGTGTCCGATCCCTCGCCCGGCGTGAACATCGGCCTGACGTTCTTTCAGAACCTCGCGCTGATCGGCGCCGCGCTGCTCTTCGCGAGCATGACGGGCCGCCCCGCCGGCCCGGACTTTGGCCTGCGCCGCACCCGGCTGTGGCGCGCCGTCGGCCTGCTGCTCGCGATCTGGGTCGGCTTCTACGCCGTCAGCGCAGTCTGGGTGGCGGCGCTCGGGCTCGACGAGCGTCAGACGCTGCCCGACGAGCTCGGCATCGCGGGATCGACCCTCAACCTCGTGCTCGTCGTCGTGCTGATCACGGTCGTCGCTCCGATCGGCGAGGAGCTGTTCTTTCGCGGCTACTTCTTCGGCGCGCTGCGCAACTGGAAGGGCTTTCTGCCGGCCGCGCTCATCACCGGGATCGTCTTCGGCGCGATCCACATCGGCTCGGCACCGATCGGCTTCACCGTTCCGCTGGCCGTCTTCGGCTTCGGCTTGTGCCTGCTGTACGAGCGGACGCGATCGCTGTATCCCTGCATCGCGCTGCACGCGCTGAACAACTCCGTCGCGCTCGGGCTGACGCAGAAATGGACGTGGGAGATCCTGCCGACGATGGTGGGGTCGGTGATCGCGTCGCTGACGCTCGCCGCGCTGCTCGCGCACGTGCTCGCCGGCCGTGCGGGGGCCGCTGCCGGGCCGCTGTCGCAGCCGGCCGGGTGAGCGCCGCTGCGCCAGCGGTCTGCCGCTTCGCACGTTCTCGTCGCGGTCGCGTGCGATAGTCCCGCAGATGCGACCATCGGCCGTCCTCTTCGCCATCGCCGGACTCGTCGCGACGCCCTCGGCGGCGCTCGCCCAGCAGCCGGCCCCGGCCCCAGTCGTGCCGGCCCCGGTGCAGACGCAGATGAAGCTCAGCGTCGAGCGCGTCGGCGGCAAATTGGCGACGGTGCTCGTCGGCTCGCAGATCCGGGTGCGCGGCACGATCGCGACGTTCGTGCCCGGCGAGAAGGTGATCGTGCGCTTCTACGACCAGCAGAGCAGGCTGCGGGTCACGACCCGGCCGATCCTCGGCGGTCCCAACGGCACCGGGCGCTTCGTGCTCGGACATACGCCCAGGCGTTCGGGCCGCCTCGTCGTGAAGGCGTCGCACGCGCCGACCGCCGCCCTCGGCGAGCTCAAGGCGACCGCCCGCTCGGTCGACGTGATCCCGCGCAGGGTCGACCCGAGCAGCACCAAGCGCGCGATCCGCGCGTTGCAGCGACGGCTGACCAGGCTCGGCTACGTGGTGGGCTCGCGCGGCGTCTACGACGGGCGCACGGCGCGGGCGGTGCTGGCGTTTCGCAAGGTGACGGGCATGCGGCGCACGACCAGCGCGACGACCGAGGTCATGCGCCGGATCGCGCGTGGCAAGGGCTCGTTCCGGATCCGGCGGCCGTCGCATGGACGCCACATCGAGGCCGACCTCTCACGCCAGGTGATCGCGCTGATCGAGGGCGGCAAGGTGCGGCGCATCTATCCGGTCTCCACCGGAGCGCCCAGCACGCCGACGATCATCGGGTCCTTTCGCGTGTACCGCAGGTCGCCGGGCACGAACGCCAAGGGGATGGTCCACTCGGCCTACTTCATCCGCGGCTACGCGACGCACGGCTTCGCCTCGGTGCCGGTCTACCCTGCCAGCCACGGCTGCCTGCGGGTTCCGATCCCCGATGCGCTGAGCCTCTTCAACTGGATCCGCATCGGCACGCCGGTCGACGTGTACCACTAGGGCCGGCGGGCCCTGAGCGCCTACGTCGCCTGCGCCGGGCGTGATCGGACCGGGCTGCCGCGGCCGTGGGCGAAGCGTGCGACGTACGCGAGCAGGAATCCGTAGACGAGCAGCCCCAGCAGCGTCGGAACGGCGCGCTGCGTCCAGCGGCTACCCGACTCCGCGACGCCGACGAACGGCCTGAGCAGGATGTCGTTGGCGTCGTCGATGTACTCGCGCGCGTTCGTGCTGCGGCGCTCGCGCTGGCGCTCGGAGGCGGGCGACGGATCGGCGCGCTCGAAGCCGGCGAGCTGGTTGCGCTGGGCGCTCGAGGCGCGGTTGAACTCGTCGACGGCGAACAGGCAGAAGCCCGCGGCGATGGTCAGGCTGAGGAGGATCGCGAGAATCCTCAGTGGACGTTCGAGCACGGCTCTAAGGTACGTAAAACGATGACCGCGACTGGACGTTTGGCCGACGAGCTGCGCACCCACGCGCTGATCCTCGGGGAGGTGACGCTGACCAGCGGCGCGACCGCGCAGTACTACGTCGATGCCAAGCGCGCGATCCTGCGTCCCGCGGGCTTTCTCGCGCTCGGCGAGCTCGTCGCCGGCCATGCGCGAGGGTTGGGCGCGACGGCCGTCGGCGGGATGACGATGGGCGCGGACCCCGTCGCCTGCGCGGCGCTCGCCGGCGGCGCCGACGTGAAGGTGTTCTTCGTGCGCAAGGAGGTCAAGGCGCATGGGCTCTCGCGCCGCATCGAGGGCCCGCTGCTGACGGCCGACGACCGCTGCCTCGTCGTCGAGGACGTCGTCAGCACCGGCGGCTCGACGATCAGGGCGATCGAGGCGCTGCAGGAGGCGGGGCACGAGATCTGCGGCGTCGTCAGCGTGCTGGACCGCCTGGCAGGCGCGGGCGAGCGGATCGCGGCGGCGACGGGCGCTCCGTACGTCGCGCTCGTCACGATCGACGACGTCTATCCGGAGCGCACCGACCGCTGATGAAACGGCGGGTCAGATGTCGACGGCTACCTTCGAATCGTGTGGCGCTGGGTCTTTGAGACAGCTCCGCAGCGAGCTCAGTCGTCGAGGTCGATGCGGATCGTCAGCAGCTCGGTGCCCATCGCGCGCACCGTCGCGCCGTTGAGCTTGGACATGTGGCGCTGGCGGGCGCGGATGTCGTCGCCGGCGAGCACGCTCGCGGTGCCGCTGTGCCAGCGCCGGCCGATCCTGATCCGCACGCGCGGATTCGCCTCGATGTTGCGCACGTAGGCCGATTTGCGGCCGTGCTCGGCGACGATCCAGAAGGTGTTCGACGCGCGGTCCAGGCCCTTGCTGACGGGCGTGCGGCGCGGCTGCCCGCTCTTGCGGCCGGTCGTCTCGAGCAGGCTGACCGACGGCGCGAGGCCGCGCGCGGCAAGCGCCCTGATCGGCGGGTTGACGACCTTGACCTGAAAGGCGGTGACCATCCGGCGCTTGCGATCTGACGTCGGCGGCACGGCCGCGAGTCTAGTGGTCGGCCCGCGCAGGTCGGACACGCAGGGATGCCCCGAGCTGGATTCGAACCAGCGGCCTTCCCCTTAGGAGGGGGACGCTCTGTCCAGCTGAGCTATCGGGGCGGGTCCGGCCACGCTGCAGGATACGGGCACCAAGCTGCGCGTTCGTCAGCGCGCCGGCAACGCCGTGCGAGCATCGTCCTCGAGCGGGAAGTGGCAGGCGGCGAGGCCGCCGCCGGGCTTTGGCTCCAGCAGCGGCTCGTCGACGTCGCAGCGGCCGGCGACCGCGCACGGGCAGCGTGTGTGGAAGCGGCAGGCCGGCGGCGGGTCGGTCGGCGACGGAACGTCGCCGGAGAGGATCTGGCGGCGGCGTGCGGCGGCCGCGCGCGGGTCGGCCAGCGGCACGGCCGACAGCAGCGCCCCGCTGTAGGGATGGCGCGCGTGGTGGTACAGCTCGTCGGAGGATGCCGACTCGACGATCTTGCCGAGGTACATCACCAGGATCCGGTCGCACATGTGGCGCACGACGGAGAGGTCGTGGGCGATGAAGACGATCGTCAGCCCGAGATCGCGCTGCAGCGCGCGCAGGAGGTTGAGGATCTGCGCCTGGATCGAGACGTCGAGCGCCGATACGGGCTCGTCGGCGACGATCAGCTTCGGCCGCAGCGCGATCGCGCGCGCGACCCCGATGCGCTGGCGCTGGCCGCCGGAGAACTCGTGCGGGTAGCGGTTGAAGTGCTCGGGGTTCAGGCCGACCTGCTCCATGAGCTCCTGGACCGCGCGCCTGCGCTCGCCCTCGCCGCTGTGCAGCCGGTGGATCGCAAACGGCTCGGCGATGATCGAGCCGACTGACTGGCGCGGGTTCAGCGACGAGTAGGGGTCCTGGAAGATCATCTGCATCTCGCGGCGCAGGGCCTTCATGCGGGCCCCCGACGCGCTCGTGATGTCCTCGCCGTCGAAGCCGATCGTGCCGCTCGTGGGATCGAGCAGGCGCAGCATCAGCCGCGCCGTCGTGCTCTTGCCGCAGCCCGTCTCGCCGACGATGCCGAGCGTCTCGCCGCGGCGCACGTCGAAGGAGACGCCGTCGACCGCGTGCACCGCGCCGATCCTGCGGCGCAGGACGACCCCCTGCGTGAGCGGAAAGTGCTTCACGAGGTCGCGGACCTCGACGAGGTTCTCAGCCATCGGGCGCGTCCTCGGCCAGCACGCTCGCGCGCGCCTGCTCGGGCACCGCGCCGCGTTGCAGCGAGCGCCACAGGCGCGCCCGCGTCTCGTGCTCGAGCAGGCAGGCGACGGCGTGGCCGCGGCCGCCCGGCACCGGCTCAAGCAGCGGCTGCTGTTCGCGGTGGCGCGGCTGCACGTACGGGCAGCGCGGGTGAAACGAGCATCCCCCCGGCAGGTCGATGAGGCTCGGCGGACGGCCGGGGATCGGGACGAGCTCGCTGCCGGCGGGGGCGTCGAGGCGCGGGATCGATCCCAGCAGGCCCCACGTGTAGGGGTGCTCGGGAGCGGCGAAGATGCGCTCGGTCGGACCCCGCTCGACGATCCGCCCGGCGTACATGACGGCGATCTCGTCGGCCATCTCGGCGACGATGCCGAGATCGTGGGTGATGATGATGACGGCCATCCCGAGCTCGTCCTTGAGACGGCGGATGAGGTCGAGGATCTGCGCCTGCACCGTGACGTCGAGCGCCGTCGTGGGCTCGTCGGCGATCAGCAGCTTGGGCTCGTTGGCGAGCGCCATCGCGATCATCACGCGCTGGCGCATGCCGCCCGAGAACTCGTGCGGGTAGGCGCGCACGCGGCGCTTGGGCTCGGGAATGCCGACCATCTCCAGCAGCTCCAGCGCACGGTCGAGTGCCGCGCCGCGCGGAACGTCATGGTGGGCCTGGATCGCCTCGACGAGCTGGTCGCCGACGCGGTAGAAGGGATGCAGCGAGGACAGCGGGTCCTGGAAGATCATCGCGATCTCGTTGCCGCGCACGGCGCGCATCTGCTCCGCGGCGAGCGACAACATGTCGCGCCCGTCGAAGACCACGGACCCGGAGATGCGCGCGTTCTCGGCGCGCGACAGGCCCATGATCGTGAGGCTCGACACGCTCTTGCCCGAGCCTGACTCGCCGACGATGCCGAGCACCCGGCCGCGTTGCAGCTCGTAGGAGAGCCCGTCGGCGGCCTTGACGACGCCGTCCTCGGTATCGAAGTGCACGCGCAGGTCCTGCACGCGCAGCAGCGGCTCGCTCATGAGTAGCGAACCCTCGGATCGAGGAACGCGTAGGCGATGTCGACGACGATGTTCGCGACGATGATGAAGAAGGCCGCGAACAGCACCGTGCCCTGGATGACAGGCAGGTCGGCGCGCTGGATCGCGTCGAAGGCGAGTCGCCCGATGCCGGGGATGTTGAAGACCGTCTCGGTCAGGATCGCGCCGCCGAGCAGCAGGCCGATGTCGAGCCCGAGCACGGTGACGACCGGCGTGATCGCCGAGCGCACGCCGTGGCGCAGGATCACCCGCCGCTCGCGCAGGCCCTTCGCGCGTGCCGTGCGGATGTAGTCCTCCGACATGACGTCGATGAGGTTCGAACGCAGCAGCCGCGCGTAGAAGGCCGCGAACGCGGCCGCCAGCACCAGCCAGGACAGCAGCAGCGAGTCGAACCACGCCGCGGGATTCTCGGTCAGCGGCCTGTAGCTGTTGGCTCCGGCGAAGATCGGGAACGCGCCGATGTCGCGCGAGAAGAGGTAGAGGGCGACGAGTCCCAGCCAGTACACCGGCGCCGAGATCGCCAGCAGCGCGCCGCCCATCGTCACCCGGTCCAGCGCGGTGCGGCGCTTGATCGCCGAGATCATCCCGATCGGAAGGCCGACCGCAAGCCAGACGACGACCGCTCCCAGCGTCAGCGAGATCGTGGCCGGCAGCCGCGAGACGATCTCCTCGCGGACGTCGGCGCTGTTCTGAAAGCTGTAGCCGAAGTCGAAGTCCAGGACGATCGCCTTCATGTAGAGGTAGTACTGGACGTAGATCGGCTTATCGAGACCCAGCGTCTCGCGAATCTGGGCGATGAGCTCGGGCGTCCCCTGGCGTCCGGCGCGCAGCACGGCCGGATCCGCCGACGGCAGCGCGTAGAAGATGACAAAGGTCACCGCGCTGACGAGGCCGAGCAGGACGACCATCCACAGCAGGCGACCGATGATGTACCGAACCATGGGAAAGGGGCGGTCGGGGAGCCCCGCTCAGCGGGGCTCCCCGGCCGATCGTCGCCTTGTTACTTCTCCAGGGACATGTAGGAGAGATCCCAAGCGGCGTTCCACTGGGCGATGACGCCGTGGACGTCCTTGGACCTCACGTTCGGGGTCTTGTCCCAGAACCACGGCACCGCCGCAACCTGCTCGACGAGGGCCCTGTCGATGGCGCCCCACGCCTTCGCGCGCTCGGCCTCATCGGTGATCTGGGCGGCCGCGTTCATGTCGGCGTTGACCTTCTCGTTGTCGAACAGCGACGCGTTGGAGTTGTTCACCGGCACGATCGCCTCGCCGTTGAAGTTGGCGTTCAGCATCGCGTACGGATCCGCGAAGTCCGGCAGCCAGCCGTAGTTCGCGCAGACGTCGATCTTCTTGAGCTGGTCGACGACGTTGCAGAACTTGGTGTAGAACGCGCTGTGCTCCACCGAGGTCAGGTTGACCTTCATGCCCAGCGACTCCAGCGCCCGCCGCACGACGGCGGCGCTCTCCTTCGCCGGCGACGAGTTGTCGCCGAGCATGCGGATCGCAGGGCCGTCGTACTTGCCGTCGGCGAAGCCCGCCTTCTTCAGGTAGGACTGGGCGACTGCCATGTCGCCGCTCGGGTTGGCGAGGTAGTCGGCACCCGTGCCCTCGGCTCCGCCGGCCTCCTCGTGGCCCGCCAGCGTCGGCGGCAGCAGGTGCGTCGCGATGTCTCCGGTGAGCGTGCCGCCACGAGTCAGCTGCATCGCCTTGCGGTCGAGCGCCGCGGCAAACGCCTTGCGCACGTTGAGGTCTGAGAACGGCTTCTTCTGCGTGTTGATGTTCACGAAGCGGTTGCCCAGCGGCGTGAACGAGATGCGGTCCTTCGCCGCCGTGGCGAACTGCTTGATCGTCGAGGCTGCCGGCGTGTCGCCGTTGACGATGCCGGTGCCGTTCATGATCTGGCGGCCCGCGACGTTCGGGTCGGTGCCCAGCGTCCACTCGATCGTGTCCAGGTAGGCGGGGCGCTCGTCCGTCGCCTCGTCCCAGTTCGGGTTGCGCACGAGCGTCAGGCTCTTGCCGGGCGACGAGCTCTTGATCATGTACGGGCCGCTGAAGGCCTGCTTGTCCGGATCGGAGTCGTACTCGTTGGGCTGCTTGGCATCGAACTTCGACGCGTAGGACTTCGGCACCGGCATCGTGATCGGCATGACGAGCGCCTTCGCGAGCGTGGCGCCGAACGGCTCGGCGAGCTTGAACTCGATCGTGTAGTCGTCGGGCGTCGTGATGCCTGCGACGTCACCGCCCTTGGCCTTGTCGGCTCCGACGATCGACTTGAAGTACGTCGCGAGATAGCCGTTGGCGACGCTCGGCTTGAAGCCGCGCTCGAACGCGTACTTGACGTCGGCGGCCTTGACCTCCTGCCCGTTGACCGGCGACGACGTGTCGTTGGTGCCGTACTTGATGCCCTTCTTGAGCTTCACCGTCACGGTCTTGTTGTCGGCGGCGATCTGTGGCGCGGCCTCGGCGAGGTCGGGGACCGCCGTCTTGGGATCGTCGGGCTTGAAGTAGTACAGCGAGCGATGGGTCGCGAACATGACCATGTAGTCGAGCTGGAAGTACGCAGCGCCTGGATCGAGGTGCGCGAAGCTCTCGCTCGACAGCAGCTTCAGCGCGCCGCCCTTCTGCTGATCGCCGGCGGGCACGGCGGCATCGAAGCCGGCGCTGGTGGCACCGCCGTCCTGCGAGTCGCCGTTGTCGGAACTGTCGCTGCCGCAGGCGCCGAGCGCGAGCGCCGCCGCGGCTGCGCACGCTGCGAACAGCGGGCGGCGGGCGAACATCAGGTTGCGTTGGGTCATCGATCTTCCCTCCGGACGTGGAATCGGACACCTGCGGTCGGGCCGGCGATCATCGGCCCCTCTTCGGGTTCAGCGCATCCTGCAGGCCATCGCCGACGAGGTTGAAGGCCAGCACCGTGAGCACGAGGGCGACGCCTGGGAACACCATGAACCACCAAGCGGTATCGAAGATCTCGGTCGCGTCGGCGATCATCTGGCCCCAGCTCGCGGTCGGCGCCTGGACGCCGACGCCGAGAAAGGACAGCGCCGCCTCGAAGAGGATGTTCTGCGGCAGCACGAGCGTCGAGTAGACGATGATCGGCGCCACGAGATTGGGCAGGATCTGGCGGAAGATGATGCGCCGGTCCGATGCGCCCAGGGAGCGAGCGGCCTCGACGAACTCCTTCTCGCGCAGCGACAGCACCTGGCCGCGGATGATCCGCGCGATGTAGGGGAACGTCGCGATCGCGATCACGACCACGACCACGGTCAGGCCGGGCTGGATGAGTCCGCCGGCGCAGCCGTTGCCCAGCGAGCAGGCCGAGGCGAGGCCGATCCCGAGCAGCAGGATCGGGAACGCGAGCAGGACATCGAGCGCGCGCGACAGCAGCGTGTCCACCCAGCCGCCGTAGTAGCCGGCGAACATCCCGACGAGCACGCCGGCGATGACCGCGCTGCCGGTCGACAGGATCGCCACCTGCAACGACACCCGGGTGCCGTAGACGACGCGGCTGAAGACGTCCTGGCCGAGCTTGTCGACGCCGAAGAGGTGCTCTGAGCTGGGCCCCGTGGGGCTGCCGAACGTCGGGTCCAGGGCCGCCGAGGACTGCACGTCGGGCGCGGGCGCGCCGACGAGCTTGACGATCAGGGGCGCGAGCACGGCGATCAGCACGAGCAGCCCGATGAACATGAGCGCGGTGAGCGCGACCTTGTCCGTGCGCAGGCGCCGCCAGAACAGCTCCAGCGGCGAGCGGGCGGTGATCGGCGCGGTTGCAGCCCCGTCGCCGGGCGCGAGCTCAGCGGAGGGCACGGCGTCTGTTTGTGCAGGTCGTCACAACACGGTCACAACTGTGCTCTAGCAGATCGCAACGAGGTTCGCGATATTGCGATCGAGCCCTTCAGGATGCGCGGGCGAGTCACCTCAGCGACAGGTACGCCATGTCCCAGGACGCGTTGAAGCGGTTGACGACGCCCTTGACGTTCGCCGACACCGAGTTGATCTGGTTGTCCCACAGCCATGGCACGACGTAGGCGCGGCCCGTGACCGTGCGATCGATCTCCGCGTAGGCCTTCGCGCGCGTCTGCGGATCGGTCTCCGAGGCGGCGATCTCGAGCGCCGCGTCGAGCTCGGGATCGTCGACCTGCGACCAGTTGAGGCTGCCGGCCGGCACGATCCGCTCGCCGTTGAAGACCGGATCCAGCACCGACTCCGGGTCGAAGAAGTCCTTCGCCCATTCGCCGTTCGCACAGACCGCCACCCGCGCGGCCGCAACGCCGCAGAGCTCGTTGAAGGACCCCGTCCGCGTCGCCTGGCGCAGCTCAAAGCGAAAGCCCAGCCGCTCGAGCTGGCGCTGGACGGCCTTGGCGGTGTCCGATCCCGGTGGCCGGGACTCGCCGACCATCAGCAGCGGCGGCCCGCTGTAGCGGCCGCTGGGAAATCCGGCCCTGCGCATGAGCATGCGCGCCAGATCGAGGTCGCCGCCGGCCTTCTGCATGAACTCGAACGTCCCCTTGGCGGCGCCGGCCTCCTGAAATCCCGGTAGGCCCGGCGCCAGGAAGTGCGTGGCGATCGCGCCGAGCGGCGGGCCGCCGCGGGTCGCGCGCAGCGCGTTGCGGTCGATCGCGGCGGCCGCCGCGCGCCGGACGTCGGGGCGGTTGAACGGCTTGACCTGGGTGTTCAGCGCGACGTAGCGCACGGTCTGGCTGGGCACGATCGCGAGCTGGCTCGAGCGCGTGTCCAGCGCCGAGCGCAGGACGTTCACCGGCGGCGACGCGAAGTCGCCGCTGGCGAGGCTCTCGTCGCTGAGGATCCGGCGGCTGGCGCCGTCGATCGTGTTACCCGCGTTGAACGTCATCGTGTCGAGGTAGGCGGGGCGATGGTCGGTCTTCGCGTCCCAGCTCGGGTTGCGCACGAGCTTCAGGCTGCGCCCGGCCTCGTAGCCGGTGATCGCGCCCTTCGCATCGGTCTCGATCATGTAGGGCCCGGTGAAGACCTGGTGCGCGCCGTAGGTCGACGGCGACCTGGCGTCATGGGGGGCGGCGACGTCCTGCGGCACGGGAACGGTGCCCGGAAGCGACAGCGCCTGTCCGTTGGAGATCACGCCGGCGGGGCGCTTCAGGCGCAGGATCAGCGTCGTGTCGTCCGGCGTCTGGATGCCCGAGATCTCCGCGGCCTGTCCCGCGCGGAAGGCGTCGCTGCCGGTGATGGCGCCGAAGTACGTCTTCGCGTAGAGGTTGCGAACCGAGGGCAGGAAGGTGCGCTCGATCGCGTACTTCACGTCGCCGCTCGTCACGGTGCGGTCGCGCAGCGGCGGGCTGTAGCGGATGTCCGGCCTGATCTTGATCGTGACGGTCCGGCCGTCGCCGGAGGTCTTCGGCATGCCCGTGGCGAGATCGGGCGACGGTGCGGTGTCGGCCGGCTTCCAGCCGTACAGCGCACGCTGCGTCGGCTGCGCCAGGGCCTGGTAGTCGTAGGCGTAGTACCAGTAGCCGGGATCGAGGCTCGTGACGTCGGAGATCGACAGGACGGTCAGGTCGCCGCCGCGCTTGCCGCTCGTGTCCGTGGAGTTGGGGGTGCCTCCCGTGCGCTTGTCGGCGCCGCCGCATCCCGCTGCGGCGAGCACCAGGAAGACGATCAGCGCCGTCGCGCCGCCACGTGGGTGCATGCCGTCTCGCTCCGTCAGTCGAGGTAGTGGACGACGTCGCGCACGGGCACGCGCTGTGGCGCGCGCGGCTCCTGTCGCGGGTGGCCGAGATGCAGCAGGCCGATCACGCGCTCGTCGTCGCCCAGCGCGACGGCTGCGCGGCCGGCGGGCGTGCGCAGCAGCGCAGGCGTGCGCCAGTAGCCGGCGAGGCCGCGCCCGTGCGCCGCGAGCAGCACGGCGTAGGCGGCGCCGGCCGCCGCGCAGACGTCCTCCTCGTCGAGGACCGGGTCGCCGGACTGCGTCGCGGACACGACGACGAGCGTCGGCGCGCGGTTGAGCTTCGCGGCCGCGACCGGATCGTCGGAGGCGGCCTGCAGGCGCTCGAGCGCGCGCGGGCCGAGGACACGAAAGCGCCACGGGTTGGTGAGCTTGTGGTTCGGCGCCCAGCGCGCAAGCTCGAAGAGCTCGTCGAGCGTGTCGCGGTCCACCGGCTCGGGCGCATAGGCCTTGTGCGTGCGCCGCGTGCGGATCGCCTCTTCGAGCTCCATGCCGGCCTACTCGTCGTCGTCCTCGTACAGCGACTCGGTGGCGAGCTCCGTGCCGCCGGCGTCGAAGAGCTTGCACTCCAGCGTGTCGCCGCGATAGCCGTCGGGCGCGATCAGCGTGAAGCGATCGCCGACGAGCGCGCACTGATCGACGGCGAGGCCGGCGAGCTCGGCCGTGACGACGGCGCCTCCCTCCACGAGCGGCCGTCCCCAGACGAGCGTCATCTCCGCGCTGTGGCCCTCCTCCCCGCGCCAGACGCCGACGACCTCCTCGCAGAGGTCGAGGTTCCAATCGGGGTTCTCGGCGGCGGTCTCCGGGGTGAAGTCGGCGACGGCGGAGAACTCGCTGGGCTCGCGATCCTCGCCGCCGGGGCGAAACGACACGTAGCCGAAGAGCTCGAAGCCGGTCGTCGTCAGCGTCGTGGCGGGCACGTACGTGCGCCCGTGCCACGTGCGGTCGGGATGGAAGGTGATCTCGCCGGGATCGCCGAGGCCCTCCTGCTCTTCGCCGAGCGGGTCGCATGCGCCGAGGAAGTGGCGCTGCAGGGTGGCGGCCCAGCGCCCGTCGGGCAGCGGATCCTGTGGCGGCTCGGCGACGAAGCGCGGGACGAGGCGGGGTTCGACGGTCATGGCGCGGGAGTGTAGGCGGCGTGGGTCGGCACGCGACGGGGTCCCTATCGCAGCAACGTGACGCGGATCGGTAGGTCGAGCGCTTCCCAGGCGCGGTCGGCGGTCAGCACCTCCGCGGGCACGCTGCGTACGGCGAGGGCAAGGCAGCAGCGGTCGCCAAGGGAGAGCGACCTTCCGCCGTCGAGCGCGCGCATTGCCCCGGCAAGCTCGGCGTCGTCGGCCGACAGCGGCTCGATGGCGACGCCGGCCGCGCCGAGCAACTCCTCAGCCGTCCCGCTTCGATGCCCGCGTCCACGAGCGTGCCGACCACCTCGGCGAGATTGACCGCGCCCAGCGACGAGCCGGACAGAGCCTCGGCCACCTCAGCGGCGCCCGGCTCGTCGTGGACGAGGGCCAGAATCGCGGAAGCGTCGAGAACGGTCACTCGACAGCCGCGTCTGCGCGTCGCTGCGCCAGCAGTTCGTCGACGAGCGAGCGGGCCCGCGGGACGTTCATGCCGAGACGTCGCAACTCCGACACCGCGTCGCGCGGTCGCTCGAGGACGAGCCGGGTGCCCGCGAGATGCAGGTGCAGGCGATCACCGGGAGCGAGACCGAGCGTCTCGCGAATCTCGGCCGGGATGACGAGGCGGCCCTGCTGTCCCATCACGAGGGTGGCATCCATGGAGATGCTGTGCCACGCAAGGACATCGGCTGCCACTTCCGATCAGCGGCGCAGGGTCATCACGCGACCGGTCCGATCCGCGGCTACGCCTCCAGCAGCAGGGTCACCGGACCGTCGTTGACGAGCTCGACGGCCATGTCGGCGCCGAACACGCCGCCGCGCGCGCCGAGCCGCTCGCGGAAGCGCTCGTAGAGCGGCTCCGCGATCTTGCCGGGGGCGGCGGCGACATAGGACGGCCGATTGCCCTTGCGCGTGTCGCCGTACAGCGTGAACTGGCTGACGCAGAGCACCTCGCGCTCCCCGAGCGGCTCGTTCATGCGGCCCTCGGCGTCGGCGAACACGCGCAGCGCGCGGACCTTGCCGGCGAGGCGTTCGACCACCGCCTCGTCGTCGCCGTGCGTGATCCCCAGCAGGACGAGCAGCCCCGGCCCGATCTCGGCGACGAGCTCGCCGTCGACCCGTACCGCGGCACGCGTGACACGCTGGACGAGCGCGCGCACCTACCCGAAGAAGACCTCGGCCGTGGCGTAGAGGTCGGGGTCCAGCAGCTTGGGCTCCTTCAGCGCCTCGTCGAGCTCGACGAGCTCGATCGCCGTCCCGTGCAGCGCCGTCATCTTGCCGAAGTCGCCGTTGGACGCGGCGTCGATCGCCGCCACGCCGAAGCGCGTGCCGAGCACGCGGTCGAAGGCGACCGGCGATCCGCCGCGCTGGATGTGGCCGAGGACCGTCGCGCGGCTCTCGAAGCCGGTGCGCTCCTCGATCTCCTGCTCGAGCTCGAAGGCGATGCCGCCGAGGCGGGCATGGCCGAAGGAGTCGACGGAGTCGGCCGCGGTCGCGGCGGCGCCGCCGTCTGAGCGCGTTGCGCCCTCGGCGACGACGACGATCGAGAAGCTCTTGCCGGTCGTCGAGTGGCGGTGGCGCAGGTGCTCGCAGACCTCCTCGACGTCGAACGGGCGCTCGGGCACGAGGATCACGTCGGCGCCGCCGGCGAGCCCGGAGTAGCACGCGATCCAGCCCGCGTCGCGGCCCATGACCTCGCAGACGATGACGCGGTCGTGCGACTCGGCCGTCGAGTGCAGGCGGTCGATCGCCTCCGTCGCGATCTGCACCGCGGTCTGAAAGCCGAACGTGAAGTCCGTAGCGTTGAGGTCGTTGTCGATCGTCTTCGGCACGCCGACCGTCGGAAAGCCCGCGGCGTACAGCTTGCGCGCGACGCCGAGCGTGTCGTCGCCGCCGATCGGGATCAGCACGTCGATCTCGCGCTCCTTCAGCGACGCGAGCACCCGCTCCTCGCCGTTCTCGGTCTTGTAGACGTTGGTGCGCGAGGTGCCGAGGATCGTGCCCCCCCGGTGCAGGATGCCGCTCGTGTTCTCGCGCGTCAGCTCGATGGCGTCGTTCTCCAGGACGCCCTTCCAGCCCTTGCGGAAGCCGTACAGCTCGTGGCCGTAGGTGTCGATCCCCTTGCGCACGATGGCGCGGATGACGGGGTTGAGGCCGGGGCAGTCGCCGCCGCCGGTGAGAAGTCCGATGCGTGCCATCGCGCCATCGTATGCGGCGGCGCGCGGATCGGCTTGGCGAGAGCTTTGGCTACGCGCCGCGCAGCTCGGCCGCGGCCTGCTCTGGGGGTACGGCATTGCAGCCGATCCCGGTGCCGAGCTCGAGTCCGCCCGCGTGCGTCAGGCGCGGGACGATGTCGATCCGCCAGCAGAAGCGACTGGAGTGCTGCGGGGCGGTTCGCACCCACAGGCTCAGCGGCGGGCTCGAGCCGAAGCGCCGTGCCAGCAGCGACAGCCCGTGGTGCAGCAGGCTCGCGCCGGTCGGCCCGTCGTCCTCGAAGCGCGCGCGCCGCCGGCGCGGGACGAGCATGAGCGCGAACGGGTGCTGCGAGGCGTACGGGCACAGCAGCACCGCCTCGTCGTCGATCGCGACGATCCGCTGGCGGCGGCGGACCTCGGCCTGCACGAGATCCTCGAGCAGGTCCGACCCCATCGTGCGGGCGGCGTGCGCCCCGAAGCGCTCGCGCTCGCGCGCGACGGCGGCCGGCACGAAGTCCAGCGCGTACAGCTGGGCGTGCGTGTGAGCGTTCGCGGCGGCGGCCTCGGGGCGCTCGTCGACGCACAGGTGCAGGCAGGCGGCCGTGGCGTGCGCGCGCATCCGCTCGCGCCACGCGTCGACCGCCACCGCGACCTGCTCGGCGGTCAGCTCGGCGAGCGCGTGCGCCGGCTGCGGGGCGTTGACGACGATCTCGTGCGCGCCGTGCGCCGCCAGCGCTCCGAAGAGCTCCGGCTCGTCCTGGGGCGCCCGGTCGGCACCGCCGGTCTCGAGCAGCGGCTCCGCGCTCGGCACGACGCGCACGCTCCAGCCGGGCGTGTCGGGCCCGCCGCCGCCGGGCCTGACGGCGTAGAGCTCGGGCGCGGTGCGCTCCTCGTGACCCTCTGCGAACGGATCGCGGGCGGGGTCGATCGGCTGCGGCGGCGAGACGTGCATGCGCGACGGTGACGCATCGGATGCGGACCCGATGATCGCGCGCAGGCCCGACAGCGCATCGATGCGGACCTCGGCCACGGGTCAGGGGGCGCTCGTCGCGGGCGACAGGGCGTAGCGCTCGATCGCCTCGGCGAGCTTGGCCTCGTTCGGAAACTGCCCCTGGCGCACCGGGCCGAGCCTGCCGCGCGCGTCGTAGAACGCCGTCACGGGCAGCACGCGCGACCGGTAGCGCCCAAGGACGATGTTGCTGCGCGGATCGAGGAACGAGGGGTAGGGCATCGGGTAGCGCTCCGCGAGCTTGCGCGCCTCGACGGGATCGTCCATGACGTTCACGCCGAGAAAGGCGACCCGCGCGCCGAGCCTGTTGGCCTGGCGCTGAAACGCCGGCAGCTCGATGCGGCACGGTCCGCAGTAGGAGGCCCACATGTTCACGACCACCGGATGGCCTCGCAACGCGCGCAGCTGGGCGTCGAAGGCCTTCACGCCGCCGCCGACGAGGACGTTGACCCGGCGCCGCAGCGCGGCCAGCTCGGGCGGCGCGCCCGCGATCGGCTTGGAGATCTCCGCGCGGCTCAGCGGCTCGAGCGCCGCCGCGGACGTGGGCTCGTCGTCACGCGCCTGCCTGACTCCCACGACGACGGCGGCCACCAGGGCAAGCGCGCAAAGCGTGATCGCGGCCGTGCGCATGACGACAGCGTCGCAGACGGCTGCCGCATCGCTGTGCGTAGACCGAGCTGTCCGCTATGCTCCCCTCACGCGGGAGAGGACCGGTCTCTGTACGAGACGCCTCACCGCAGCGACCGGGCTCGTCCCGGCGTCCCCGGATCGCGGATGTGCGCGCGATCCGCATCACATCCAGGCAGGAAGCCGATCTTGGCTGAACTCACGCCAGTGGCACCAGTGGTCACGACCGTTCCCACATCCGGCGACATCTCGCGGGCGGAATCGTTCACCCGCGAAGCATTCGTGCACGCGGGGGAGACGACGGCGGACGCGCTGGGCCCCGGCACCGCCCGCCGCCGCGCCCTCGACGCCGCCCTGCTGGAGATCGACGCCGGGGCGAAGATCCCGTCGCCCGAATGGCGCCGGCGCTACTCGCTCATGCTCGGCCTGGAGCGCGTGCTCTCCGACGACGAGCCGAAGCTCGCCGACGGCACCTCGCTGAACCCCCACCAGGTCGACGCGCTGTCGGGGACGCTGACGGCGCTGCTCGCCGAGGCACAGCGCAATGGCGGCCAGCCGCTCGTCGCGTCGGCGGCGCCGGTGCTCGCCGTCGACGACGAGCCCGACGACTTCGAGGACGAGCCGGAAGCGATCGTCGTGGATGACGACGATCCCGATCCGGAGGACGACGACGAGGACGACGAGCCCGAGGACCTCTCGCCGCTGGACATCGAGATCGACGTCGGCGACGACGAGGACGAGGACGAGCCCGAGGAGGAGCCCGACGAGGACGCGCCGGAGATGGCGCTCGACGAGGACCAGCTCGACGAGGCGCCCGACGATCCCAACGCCCACAAGCGCTTCTGGTTCGAGCATGCGACCGGCGCGGGCAAGACCGTTGCGGCGATGGGCTTCGTCGACGCCTCGCGCACCGGCGGCATCCTGATCCTCACGCACCGCCGCAACCTCGTCGACCAGTTCCACGGCGAGCTGAAGGACCGCGGCTACGCCAGGCGCATAACGCCCGCGCTGCTGCAGGGCAAGGACAACGCCAACGGGCCGGTCACCGTCGAGACCTATCAGTGGTTCGTGCGCAACGCCGGCAAGATCTCCGAGGCCTACTCGATCGTCATCTGCGACGAGGCCCACACCGCGCTGGGCGAGAAGACGAGCGCCTCGATCCGCGCCTGGACCGGGCCGATCTTCATCGGCATGACGGCGACGGGCGCGCTCATCGCCCGCCACGTCACCGATCTCTTCCCGACGCAGACCTCGCGCTTCGACCTCGCCCAGGCCGCCCGTCGCGGCGTCATCTCGCCGCTGCGCTGCGTGCGGATCCCGCCCGGCGTCGGCGTGAAGACGATCGCCAAGGTGCCGCTGCGCCGCGGCGAGGTCGACGTCGAGTTCGACCAGGAGATGCTCGCCGAGCTGCTCGACCAGGGGCCGTTCAACTTCGCCGCCGCCGATCTCTACAAGACGCGCTTCAACGGCGTTCCCGGCGTCATCTACGCCGCCGGCGTCAAGCACGCCTACAACCTCGCCGAGGCCTTCCGCGAGCAGGGCGTCAAGGCGATGGCCGTCTCGGGCGAGACGCGCAAGCGCGATCTCGCGGAGATCCTCGCGCGCTACGAGCGCGGCGACATCGACGTGCTCGTCAACGCACAGCTTCTCGCCGAGGGCTGGAACTCGCCCCGCGCGACGGTCTGCATGCACCTCGCGCCGACGGCCTCCAAGCGCATCTACCAGCAGCGCGTCGGCCGCGTGACGCGCCGCAACCCGGGCAAGGAGGCCGGCATCGTCGTCGACTTCGTCGCGCCGGAGACCAAGAACGACGACCCGGTCGTGACGCTGCACTCGCTGCTGGACCGCGACGTCTACCGTGGGGGCGCGATCGTCGTCGGGCCCGTGCGCCGCGGCCGCGGGCGGCGCCTGCGCGTCGAGCGCCGCGTGCTGCCGGTGACCAGCGACGAGGACCGCCGGATCGAGGTCTTCGAGCGCGAGCTGTGGCGGATCGCGGTCGAGCACCTGCCCTACGGCGAGCAGATCCAATGGGCCGCGCTGGCGGGCGCGCGCGTCGCGCCGAGCGGCTGGCGCCGCGCGCGGGCGATGCTGCACTTCGACCGCGAGGGCGCGATCAAGCGTGCCTTCCTGCTGACCGCCGTGCAGCGCAACAAGAACCCGCAGCTGCGCGTGCGCGCGCTGCAGGAGATCGCGGCGTCGCGCGACGGCGAGGCGTTCGACACCGCGATCGACGAGATCGGCACGTGGACGCGCGAGGAGCGCCGCGAGGGCACGAAGGTCATGCTGCTGGCGCTTGCCGAGAAGCGCATCGGCCGCCGCGACCAGGCCAACGCGTGGATCTGGCGGCTGGCGTCCTACACGCGCGAGGTGCACGAGGAGTACGCCGTGCAGCGCTGGCCGGAGACCAAGCGCCTGCTCGGCCTGCTCGTGAACTCCAGCGGTGCGGCACACGCGCGCAACGCGCGGCGCCTCGTCCATGCCGCCCGCAAGCAGGATCGCCGGCTGTCCGCCGCGCTGCTGGCGGCGGCGATCGCACACTCGCCCGAGGGCGAGGAGATCCTGCGCGGCGCCCGCACGCGGCTCGCCCGCAAGCCGAGCGCGCTGTCGCGCGAGCTGCTGCGCAACTTCCCCAAGAGCCGCAGCCGCCGCGGCAGCCGGCGCCGGCGCAAGAAGGGCGCGGAGGCC
>Ga0208736_1000082_pt1 | contig 30262 bp, 36 predicted proteins | sample AntDryMetagUQ255_FD_188090 | JGI IMG/M metagenome (GOLD analysis project Ga0208736, IMG submission 188090) | Polar desert microbial communities from Antarctic Dry Valleys - UQ255 (SPAdes) | ecosystem: Environmental > Terrestrial > Soil > Desert | place: Antarctic Dry Valleys | collected 2008-12-31 | reverse complement strand
GCGTCTGTACGTCGCGGTCGATTCCGAGACGCTGCAGGAACTTCAACAACGAGCAGCCGCAGCAGGCACCGACCTCAACGTCGCAGCAGCCAACGCCCTGCGCGCAGGCGCACGCGCCGCCTGACGGTCTTCAAAAGCAAGCCGTCGTCCCCCTTACCGCCACCCCATACCGCCGGCGCCGGCCAGCAGGCGCTGAAGGACTGCCCCAAATCGCGCTACGCGGCAGCGCCACAGCCGGTGGGACGTCGCAGTTCAGGCGGGCTGAATGATTCGTCGCGGTAACGCCGGTCCGGATGCTGGCGCTTTGTCGCCGCGGAGGACATCGGGGTCGAGGTCGATGTCGCCGGGCCATATGATCGTGCCGAACTCGTGGTCGACAGCAACCGCCTCGAAGAGCTTGCGATCATCGCGAATCGCAGTAAACACGCCGCCCGCCTCAAGTAGATCTGCGAGATCGACCTCGTGCATGGCGCCGTCGCCGAACGTCAGCTGCACGCAACGCTGAGCGAGCGGCTCGACCTCGGTGATGGTTGTACGCGGTGCGTTCATGGCAGCGGTGCGATCGGCGTGGGCTGTGTTGGAACCTGCGTCCGCTCCCAGTCGGCGGCCAGCTCGTCGCGAAGGATCGAGCCCCATTCTCGCACCATCCGTAAGGCTCGTTCGGGCAAGGCGCCTCGAAGGATGTCGCCCGTGGCGATGGCGATGACTGCCTCCTCGCCTGCGTAGACCGCATGGAAGTGCGGCGGGGCATGGTCTGCGAAGTACATGCGAATCACGATTTCGTAGAAACGACTGATCGTCGACAGCATCCTCACGACGCCGGATGCTCTGTTGCGGCTCGATCCGGAGCGTCCCTCCCTCGCAATGTTGAGGTGATCTGCGCGGGTGGGGTTGGGCGTGAAGCGTCACGCATGTTGTCGCTATCGGCCCAACCCCCGACTCGTGGGGACGCGATCGCGCCCCCGCAGCGAGTTCGCACTCGGCGAGCGTCAGCGGCCGGTTCCTCGCCGGGCGGGCCAACCCTGGTCGCGTCTAGAGCTCGAGCAGGATCTTGCCGAGCTTGCCGCCGCCTGCGAAGCGGTCGTAGGCGGCAGCCACATCCTCGAGCGCGAACGTCTCCGCGACCGGGACGCGCAGGTCGCCGCGCTCGAACACGGGGAGCACCTCGCGCTCCATCGCGCGGGCGGTCGCTGCCTTCTGCTCGAGCGGGCGGGCGCGCAGCGTGGAGGCCATGATGCGCGCTCGCTTGCTCATCAGCGCGAGCAGGTTGAGCTCGGCCTTCGCGCCCGCCCCGACGCCGATCACGACGATCCGCCCGTTCGTCGCCAGCGCCTTGAGGTCGCCGGGCAGGTTGGGCGCGCCGACGAGCTCGAGCACGACGTCGAACGGGCCGTGCTCCTCGAAGCCGTCGGGCTCGATGACCTCGTCGGCGCCGAGCTCGGCGACGGCGGCGCGCAGGTCGGGGTTGCGGACGGTCGCGGTGACGTGCGCGCCGGCCGCACGGGCAAGCTGGATCGCGGCCGTGCCAACACCGCCGGCGCCGCCGTGCACGAGCAGCCGTTCGCCGGGTCGCAGCCCCGCCTGCGTGAAGACCGCGTCGTGGGCGGTCGTGAAGACCTCCGGCAGGCCGCCCGCGTCGGGGAAGCCGACCGCGTCGGGCACCGGCATGAGCTGGCGCTCATGGACGACCGCCAGCTCCGCCTGCCCACCGCCGCCGGCGATCCCCATCACGCGGTCGCCCTCGGCGAAGCGCTCGGCGCTCGCTCCCAGAGCCTCGACGACGCCGGCGAGCTCGAGCCCCGGGATGTCCGGTGGGCTGCCGGGCGGTGCGGGGTAGCGGCCCTTGCGCTGCAGCATGTCGGCGCCGTTGATGCCGGCGGCGCGAACGCGGACGAGCACCTGCCCGGCCCCTGGCTCGGGGTCGGGGTGCTGCTCGACGAGAACCTCTCCGTCGCGGATCGTGGCGGCACGCATGGGCGGCGAGTCTAAGCCCGCTCACGCGGTTGCGCGAGGGACTAGGCTGGGCGGGTGGCTGTACCCGCCGAGGCCTACCGGCTGACGAACATCTCGCCGAAGGCATACGAGCACCCCGCCGACCGCGCCGCGACCGCCGCGCTCGGTTCGATCCCGATGCTCGACCTCGTCGTGCGCAAGCTCATCGAGCTCGGCTACGAGCGGGCGCTGCGCCAGACCTACCTCGGCTCGTCGGTGCGCCTGGGCCCCGACCAGCTGCCGCGGATCTGGAACGCCTACCGGCGTGCGCTGGCGGCGCTCGACATGCCCGACGAGTACGACCTCTACGTCACCCAGCAGCCGCTCGCCAACGCGGCCACGATCGGCGCGGGCAAGCCGATCATCATCCTCAACAGCGCGACCGTCGAGCTGCTCGACGACCGCGGCATCGAGGCCGTCCTCGGCCACGAGCTCGGCCACATCCTCTCCGACCACGTCCTCTACCGCACGGTTCTGATGGTCCTCATCCGGCTTGGCAACTCCGTGCGCCTGCCGGTCCCCGGCGGCCACCTGCCGCTGCTCGCGGTGCGCTACGCGCTGTTGGAGTGGGCGCGCGCGGCCGAGCTGTCGTGCGATCGCGCGGCGGCGCTGACGACGCGCGACCCGCGCGTCGTCTGCTCGATGCTGATGGCGATGTCCGGCGGCGCCGCCGCCGACGAGCTGAACCTCGACGCCTTCACGCGCCAGGCGATGGAGTACACCGAGGGCGGCGCCGGCCTGGACCGCCTGCAGCGGATGTTCTCCGACCTGCAGCTCGACCACGGGATGCCGGTCAAGCGCGTGCACGAGCTGATGGCCTGGGTGCGCGGCGGCGAGTACGACCGCATCGTCGGCGGCGAGTACCCGCGCCGCGACGAGGCGCCCAAGCCCGCGGCCGCGGAGGCCGCCGACGCGGCGGCGCACTACTCCGACGTCTTTCGCAACATCTTCAAGGACGCCGGCGAGCACGTCTCCAGCGCCGGCCACCAGCTCAGCGACTGGCTGCGCAGCAAGCAGGACGCGACCGGCGCGGCCCGCAACGGCGAAGCGCCCGACGAGGGCGACGCGGCACCGCCGCCTCCCGAGCCCGAGAAGTAGCCTCCGAGCCGTGGACCTCACGGCGGCGGAGATCCGTGTGCTGGGCTGCCTCGTCGAGAAGCAGCGAACGACGCCCGACGGCTATCCGCTGACGCTCAATGCATTGCGAATGGCGTGCAACCAGGCGACGGCGCGCGACCCGGTCGTGCGCTATGACGACGCGACGGTGCGCGAGGCGATGACCCGTCTGAGCCGCCGCCGCTGGGCGCGCCTGGCAGGCGGCGGACGGGCGCCGAAGTTCCGCCACCTGCTCGACGACGCGCTGACGCGCGCGCCCGACGAGCTGGCGGTGCTGTGCGTGCTGATGCTGCGCGGGCCGCAGACGCCCGGCGAGCTCAAGCAGCGCACCGACCGCCTGCACCAGTTCGCCGGTCTCGCCGCGATTCACGAGACGCTGCACCGGCTGATCGATCGCGAGCTCGTGATGCAGCTCGAGCGGCGCCCCGGCCAGAAGGAGGAGCGCTACGCCCAGCGTCTCGGCGAGGATGCCGACGAGCTGGTGGCGGCAGTCCCCGCATTCGCCTCGCACGCGCCACCAGCGCCGGCCGCGATGCACGCCCCGCTGCCGGCCGCGATGCATGCGCCGCCGCGGGACGCCGCCGGGTACGCGCCCTCGCCCGCCGGCGCAGAAGCCCAGCCGCCGGTCGCACCGATCGCCTCAGATCCGGCGCTCGAGCAGCGCGTGGCGAGCCTCGAGACCCAGGTCGCCGCGCTGCGCGCCGAGCTGCGTGCGCTGACCGACATGCTCTGAACCACGCCGCATCCTTCGCGCGCGACGGCGGCTGCCGGTACGCTGCGCGACGGCCGCAGTCTCCCGCGCAAAGGATCTCGATGCCCCGGCTCACGCTGCTCTCGCTCGGCATGCTCGCCGCGCTGCTCCTCGCGACGCCCGCCGGCGCCGCGGACGTCCCGGCGGTCGCCAAGGCGCTGACGGCGAAGCAGCGCGGAGCGTGCACCTCCACCACCTACCGCGCGCCGCTGACCGGCTATCTCGACGTGCGCCTGCGCGGCCGCGGCGACTGGGACCTCGAGCTGCTCAGCGCTTCCGGCACGAAGCTCGCCGCGTCGCGCGGGTTCGGCGGCCGCGAGGTCGGCCAGGCGTGGGTGCGCGGCGGCGAGCGCGTGACCGCGCGTGCCTGCCGCGGGCGCGGCGCCGGATCGAGCGCCCGCACGACGTTTCGCCTCAACGCCGTGACGCTGCCCAAGCTCGCGCTGGGCCCCGTCCAGCTGCTGCGCGTGCACGGAAGCGACTCACAGCTGCAGGCGCTCGAGTCCTCCGGCCTCGACGTGACTCACTCGAAGGGTGACGGGTGGGCCGACGTGATCGTCGCCGACGTGACGCAGCTGGCCAGGGTCGTGGCGTCCGGCCTGCGCCACTCGGTCCGCATCGCCGACCTGACCAAGAGCTATGCGGGCGCGCGGGCGGCCGACCGCCGCTACGCCACGCGGGTCGGCGCAGCCGGATCGCCGCTGCCGACGGGACGCACGACCTACCGCACCTACGACGACGTCCAGTCCGAGCTCAAGGGCCTCGTCGAGCAGCAGCCGAGCCTCGTGCGCAAGGTCGTCTTCGGCACGTCCTACCAGGGCCGCGAGATCTCCGGCGTGGAGATCGCCAACGACGTCGGCGCCGACGACGGCCGACCGGTGTTCTTCCTGATGGCGCTGCACCACGCGCGCGAGTGGCCGTCGATGGAGGCGGCGATGGAGTTCGCCCACCTGCTCGTCTCACAGCGCGGCGAGGCCCGCATCGCCGGCCTGCTCGGGCGCGCGCGGATCGTGATCCTGCCGCTCGTCAACCCCGACGGCTTCATCTCCTCGCGCGGTGCGTTCGATCCCGGCGACGCGCTCACCAGGCAGGACCCGACCGTCACGCTGGCCGAGTCGATCGCGCCGCCCGGCGGCCTGTTCGCCTACCGGCGCAAGAACTGCAACGGCGAGCTCACGCCGGCGCTGCCCTGTGAGCTCGCCTGGGGCGTCGATCCCAACCGCAACTACGGCAAGCTGTGGGGCGGGTCGGGCAGCTCGTCCGACGTCACCTCGCAGACCTACCACGGCCCCGGGCCGCGCTCGGAGTCCGAGGTCCAGGCGGTCTGGAACTACGTCCGCACGCACCACGTCACGACGCTGCTGACGGTCCACAACGTGGCAGCGCTCGTGCTGCGCCCGCCGGGCACCGGCGCCGCCGGCCTGGCGCCTGACGAGGCGCGGCTGAAGGCGATCGGCGACCAGATGGGCACCGCCGCCGGCTACACCTCGCAGTACGGCTTCGAGCTCTACGACACCTCCGGCACGACCGAGGACGACTCCTACGCGGCGACCGGCGGCTATGGCTACACGATCGAGATCGGGCCGCCGAACGGCAACTTCCACATGCCCTACGAGACCGGCGTGGTCGCCGAGTGGACCGGCTCCAACGCCCACGCGCAGGGCCGCGGCGGCCTGCGCGAGGCGCTGCTGATCGCCGCGGAGGCGGCCGCCGTGAGCGCCGACCACGCGATCCTGCGCGGGACCGCGCCCGCCGGGCGGACCCTGCGGCTGCGCAAGCGCTTTCAGACCATGACGAGCCCGTTCTGCGCGAAGGGCGTCGAGACGATCGTGAATGCCATCCCGCGGATCTGCCTGACCGGCGAGAAGCCGCCGCTGACGCTCGACGACGAGCTCGATGCCGCGACCAAGGTGCCCGCCGGCGGATCGTACGAGTGGCACATCGGCCAGTCCACGCGGCCCTTCGAGGGCGCCGCGGGCCGCAAGGAGGCCTACGCGCTGACCTGCGAGGGGCCCGACGGCGCGGTGCTCGAACGGCTGTCGCTCGTGATCGACCGCGGCCAAGCGGCGACGCTCAACGTCGGTTGCGGCACGCGCCCGACGACGTTTGCGAACGGCGCGACGGTCGGCGGCGACCCGGCAGCACCCGCCGGATCGACGACGCCTGCGGTCAACGGCCTGGCCGTGCCGGTCGCAGCCGCCAGGGCCGCTCCGAGGAGGCGGTCGCGTGCGCGGATGCGGGCGGATTGCAACACGCGGGCCAAGCGCGTCAAGGGCGCTGCCCGCCGGCGGGCGGCGCAGCGGTCGTGTGCGCGGCGCTTCGGGACGAGGCCGGCGTAGAGAGCGGGCTACGTCGGTTGGGCCACCGCCAAGCCCAACGCCTTGGCGGCAGCCGCCATGCGGCGGTCGTAGGTGACGATGCAGGTCAGGTCCTCGCCGAGCTCGCTGGCGGCAGCGACGTGGATCGCGTCGAGACTTCGCAGGCCCGCGATGTCGAGCGCTCCGGCGGCACCGAGCAGTGCGTCGTCGAGGGCGATGAGATCGATCTCGCTCAGGACAAGGCGTGCACGGTCCAGTGCGTCGGGGCGGTCGACGGCGACGGCGAGCGGGACCTCGACCCGCGCCAGACCGCACGATGCACGGGCCTTGTGGGCTCGTAGGAAGCGACGAAGCGCACCGGACTCAGCCTCCTGAACGATCAGCTTGACGATCGCCGACGAGTCAAGATAGACCCGGCTGCTCAGCGCTCGTCCGCTCGCATGTCCGCCAGCCGCTCGGAGGGCAGCGGCACGCCTGGGCGCGGCTGCAACGGTTCACCCAGCGCCAGGAGATCGCCCGTCGCGGGCACCATGCGCCCGCTCGCGATCAGCCGCTCGGCGGCACCGGTGCGCGGCAACGGCACGAGCAGGGCCACCGGGCGACCGCGGTCGGTCACCTCGATCGTCTCGCCGCGCTCGACGTCGCGAAGGTGCTTGCTGGCCTGTTGGCGAAGCTCGCGAATGCCGATCGATCGCATGAGCTACTTGTAGCACATCACAAGCGGGCGAGGTCAGGCTCGGTCGAGCACCGCCACGCACTCGATGTGCGGAGTCTGGGGGAACATGTCCACCGGCGCGACGCGCCGCAGGGCGTAGCCGGCCTCGACGAGCTGGGCGGCGTTCGGCGCGAGCGTCGTCGGGTTGCAGGAGATGTAGACGATCCGTCGCGGCGACGCCTCGATGATGCGGCGCACGACCTTCTGCGACAGGCCCGCGCGGGGCGGATCGATCATGCAGACGTCGGGCCGGCTGGCCTCGTCGACGAGCTCGCGCAGCGCGAGGCGCACGTCGCCGGCGAAGAACTTCGCGTTGGCGATCTCGTTGCGCTTGGCGTTGGCGATCGCGTCGGCGACGGCCGCCTCGACGATCTCCAGGCCCCACACCTCACCGGCGCGGGCGGCGATGCTCAGGCCGACGGTGCCGATCCCGCAGTACAGGTCGAAGACGCGCTCCCAGCCCTTCAGTTCGGCGAGCTCGGCGGCGACGGCGTACAGGCGCTCGGCCATCTCGGTGTTCGTCTGAAAGAAGGCCAGCGGCGAGATCGCCAGGCGCAGGCCGCCGATCTCCTCGTGCAGCGCAGGCGCGCCGGCGATCAGCGAGGTCTCGCCCCCGGCGGTGCTCTCCGCCAGCGCATCGGTGCGCGTCCACATCAGCCCCTCGCACTCGACCGCGCCGGCCAGCGACGCGGTGTCAAGCTCACCCGGCCCGGTCACGATCCGCACCTGCAGCGCGCCGGTGCGCCGGCCCTCGCGCACGACGAGGTTGCGCAGCAGGCCGCTGTGCGTGCGCCGGTCCATCGCCTCGAGGCCCTGCGAGCGACACCACGCGAGCACCTGCTCGCGGGCGGTGTTCGAGCGCTCGGAGGCCAGCAGGCAGTCGCTGACCGGGACGATCTCGTGCCACGATCCGGGGGCGTGGAAGCCGCAGACGAGCGTTCCGTCGGCCGCGGTGCCGAACGAGTACTCGAGCTTGTTGCGATAGCGCCAGGGCTCGGCGGCGGGAACGATCTCGTCGAGCACGAAGCCCTCCAGTCGCCCGATCCGCGTCAGCGCGTCCGCGACCTGCTCCTGCTTGACGGCGAGCTGGCGCTCGTAGGGCAGGACCTGCCACGGCGCGCCCGGGTGATCGGCGAGCGGCGCGATGCGCTCAGGGCTCGGCTCGAGCACCTCGAGCGTGCGTGCCTCGGCGTAGCCGCGCTTGCGCTTCGTGATGACCGCGCGGACGCGATCGCCCGGGATCGCGCCGCCGACGAAGACGACGTAGCCGCCGCGGCCGTCCACCTTCGATGACGCGCCTTCGAGGCGGGCGATGCCGTTGCCGCCGTACGCCAGCGCCACGACGCGCAGCTCGAGCTCGGCGCCGCGCTCGGGGCGCGTGAAAGTGGAGGTCTCCATCGAGCCCAGGATATGCGGCGCTAGCGGGGCCGGTCGCCGAGGCCGGCGGCACGGCGTGCGCGGCCGGCCGTCTCGCCCAGCCGCAGACGCATCCCGGCGAGCGTGTCGCGCGCGTGGCGGCCACCGACCTGCACGAACACCGCCGTCAGCTGCTCGGAGTCCTCACGGGTCATCCGCGCGTACCTGCCGGCCTGCTCTCCCGTCCTGCGCAGCAGCGATCGCGCGCTCACCGCAGCAGCAGCTCCAGCAGCGCCTTCTGCGCGTGGCGGCGGTTCTCGGCCTGCTCCCAGATGCGCTGGCGCGGGCCGTACAGCAGCTCGGACGTGATCTCCTCGCCCGGGTGGGCGGGCAGGCAGTGCAGCGCGATCGCCCCCGGCGCAGCGCGATCGAGCAGCGCGTCGTCGAGGCGATAGGGCGCGAGCGCCGCGCGCCGCGCGGCGGCCGTCTCCTCGTCGCCCATGCTGACCCAGACGTCGGCGTAGACGGCGTCCGCGCCGGCGACCGCCTCGGCGGGATCGCCCACAAGCCGCGCCTCCGGCACCCCGGTCAGCGTGTAGCCGCGCGGCGACGAGACGGCGACGTCGACGCCGACGAGCCCCCCGACGAGCGCGAGCGAGCGCGCGACGTTGTTGCCGTCGCCGACATAGGTGACCTTCAGGCCGTCGAGGCGGCCGAACTCCTCGCGCAGCGTCATCAGGTCGGCGAGCGCCTGGCACGGGTGATGGCCGGCCGTGAGCATGTTGAAGACCGGCACCGTGGCCGCCTCGGCGAGCTCCTCGAGCAGCGCGTCGGGGCCCGTGCGGATGCCGATCGCGGCCATGTGGCGCGAGAGGATGCGCGCGGTGTCGCCGACCGACTCGCCGCGCGAGAGCTGCAGCTCGCCGGAGCGCAGCACGACGGGCTGGCCGCCGAGCTCGAACACGCCGGCCTCGAAGGACAGCCGCGTGCGCGTCGACGGGCGCTCGAAGATCAGCGCGACGCTGCGTCCCTCGAGCGCGCGCGAGGACAGCGGCGCGGCCTTCAGCGCGTCCGCGCGATCGAGCAGCGCGACGATCTCGTGGCCGCTGAGCTCGGTGCCGGTGAGCAGGTGGCGCGTCAAGTCGGGCAGTCTACGAGCTGCCGCGCCCGCCGGCTCGGGCGGGATAGTGTCGCGACGACGCCACACGCCCTTCGCACGACCCCCAGGAGAAACGCCATGCCCCGCCTGCCCGCCACCGTCCTCGCCTGTCTCGCGCTCGCCGCCGGCTCCGCCGCCGTCGCCGGCTGCGGCAGCGACGAGAGCGACACCGCCAGCACGCCCGCCGAGAGCACGGCCGACGTGGCGCCGGAGGCCACGGCCCAGGAGCCCAAGAACGTCGAGGTCTCGATGAAGGACATCGAGTTCGTGCCCGAGAACGTCACCGCCAAGGCCGGCCAGACGATCATCTGGACCAATGCCGAGGCGATCCTGCACAACGTCACGGCCACGGAGGGCGCGAAGTTCAAGTCCAAGGACCTCAGCCGCAATCAGACCTTCGAGTACAAGACCGAGAAGGCCGGCAAGATCGACTACGTCTGCACGATCCACACCGGCCAGAACGGATCGATCACCGTCACGAAGTAGCGCGCAGCCCGAAGCCGCGCAGCATCAGCATCGCGCGGGCGCCCATCGTGCCGGGCTTGGGCAGCACGCCGAGCTGGATCGCGGCGTCGTAGAGGTCGAAGAACACCCGGACGCGCCACAGTCGTGTCCGGGCCTCGTCGAGCTCGCAGTAGAAGATCGCCTGCACGACGATCGCGCGGCCCGTCGGCGGGAACTCGCCGAGCTCGCCGGTGTGGGTCGCGAGCAGCCGTGCCGGGGCCGCGACGAAGCGCCCGTCGGTGAGTCGCTCGCCCGTCGGCGCCAAGCGCGCGTCCGGGGCGCCCGTGCGCAGCCGCCCGACGTGTCCGGCGAGCGCGGCCGGGCCGATCAGCGGCGTGAACGTCAGCGGATCCTCGTAGTGCAGGTCCGGGGCGCACGTGGCGACGAGCTCGGCGGCGAAGTCGGTCGCCGACCAGGCCGCCTGGAAGCGCTCGACGAGCGCCTGCGCGCCGCTCATTCCGCGAACTCCGCGATGTCCCGCAGCGGTGAGCTCGCGCGCGCATGCGTGCGGCGCGCGATCCGTCCCGCGCCGCGCGCGAGCACGCCGGCATGGACGGCGTGGCGGATCGCGTGCGCCATCGCGACCGGGTCGACCGCGCGCGAGATCGCGCTCGCGCAGAGCACGGCGTCGCAGCCGAGCTCCATCGCGAAGGTCGCGTCGGAGGCGGTGCCGACGCCCGCGTCGAGGATCACGGGAACGCCCGCGGCCTCCACGATCAGCACGATGTTGGCGGGGTTGGCGATGCCCATGCCGCTGCCGATCGGCGAGCCCAGCGGCATCACGGCCGCGCAGCCGGCGTCCTCGAGGCGGCGCGCGAGGACCGGGTCGTCGTTGGTGTAGGGCAGCACGACGAAGCCGTCGTCGACGAGCTGCTCGGCGGCGGCCAGCAGCTCCGGGGCGTCGGGCAGCAGCGTGCGCTCGTCGCCGATGACCTCGAGCTTGACCCAGTCGGTCTGCAGCGCCTCGCGCGCCAGCTGAGCCGTCAGCACGGCGTCGCGGGCGGTGAAGCAGCCGGCCGTGTTGGGCAGCACGTCGACCCCGCGGGAGCCGATGACGTCCAGCAGCGAGCCCTGCGCGGCCGGATCGATGCGGCGCATCGCGACGGTCACGAGCTCGCACTCGCACGCGTCGATCGCGTGGCCGAGCGTCTCCAGCCGCGCGAAGCCGCCCGTCCCGAGCAGCAGGCGCGAGCGCAGCTCGCGGCCGGCGATCTGCAGGGGCTGAGTCATCCGCCCTGCGTGGCGGTGACGATCTCCACGCGCGCTCCGTCGGGCAGCGTGTGCGTCGGCCACGCTCCGCGGCGCGCGATCTCGGCGTCGACGGCGACGGCGATGCCGGCGGTCTCGGGGTCGATGTCGAGGCCGCGCAGCAGCTCGCTGATCGTCGCGTTCTCCATGCCGGCGGTGGGCTGGCCGTTGACGTAGATCACGCCGGCACCCCGAGTTGCGCGCCCTCGCCGGCAAAGCGCTGCGCAGCGAAGGCAGCGGGAACGTCCGCTCCGTCGAGCGCCGCGGCGACGAGCTCGGCGGTCACGGGCGTCAGCAGGATGCCGTTGCGGTGATGGCCGGTCGCCCACACGAGGCCCTCGATCCCGGCGTCGCGGCCGAGCACCGGCGCGTTGTCGGGCGTCGCGGGACGCAGGCCCGCCGACGCCTCGTCGACGATCAGCTCGTGAACGCCCGGAACGAGCTCGCCGGCGTCACGCAGCAGCTCATACAGCGCGCCGGCCGTCACGGTCGTGTCGAAGCCGCGCTCCTCCATCGTCGCGCCGAGCACGTAGCGCCCGTCCCCGCGCGGCACGAGATAGCCGCCGTCGAAGCGCACGATTCGCTCCAGCAGGCCCGGCCCCGCGGGGTCGCGCAGGCGCAGGACCTGGCCCTTGACGGGGCGCAGCGGGAGCTGCGCGGCGGCCGGCAGGCCGGCGAACGCGCCGCTCCACGCGCCGGCCGCGAGAACCACCTGCCCGGCCTGCACGAACGCGCCGCCGGCGAGCTGCACGCCGGCGATCTTGGCGCCGTCGCAGCAGATCCGTTGCACCGCCTCGTTCGTACACCGACCAACCCCCGCGCGAAGGCCTGCCTCAGCGAGGGCGATCACCATCGCGCGGGGGTCAGCAACATGGTCGCCCGCAACCGCCAGCGCAAGGCGGATCCCCGGGGCGAGTGCCGGCTCCAGGCGGCGTGCGGCGCTCGGCAGCAGTCGCGTCACCTCCAGCCCCAGCCGCCGGCGCAGGTCAAGCTCGCGTTCGAGCGCCCCGGCTTCGTCGCGGTCACGGGCGACGACGAGCGCGCCGCACCGGCGCAGTCCGGGATCGCAGCCCGCGGCCGCGGCCAGCTCGGCGGCGAAGGCGGGCCACGCGGCGGCGCTGCGCAGCCCCAGCGCCAGCAGCGCGAGCTCGCCCGGGTCGGCCTCGGTGACCGGCGCGAGCATCCCCGCCGCGACGTTCGAGGCGCCGCAGCCGAGCTCGCCGCGCTCGATCACGCAGACGGCGTGCCCGCGCTGCGCCGCGCGCCAGGCGACGGCGAGCCCGATCACGCCGCCGCCGATGACGACGACGTCAGCTTGGGCGGTTGGGTCCTGCGGCATCGCACCTCGCTTCGCCGGCATGATCCGGATCAGCTGTTGACGGTCGGCGTGTCGCCCTCTCAGCCCGTGCCTGCGGGCTCCCGTACAGCTCATGGTAGACCGTCGTGCGAGCCGTCCACGCGGCGCGTTGCGACAATGGCCTGATGTCCGGGCCCGTCGACCGCCATGCCCGCCTGCAGCGCGCGGTCCTGTACCTCGTCTGCTCCACGCGCCCCGGCGGCCGCGTGCTGCAGGACGTGCTCGCACCGGCGCTCGCCGGCGGCGTCGACGTCGTGCAGCTGCGCGACAAGGAGGCGGGCCGCGACGCGCTGCTGGCGGCGGCCGCGGTCGCGCGGCGCCTGTGCGACGAGACCGGCGCGCTGCTGATCCTCAACGACCGTCCCGACCTCGTGCGAGAGGCCGGCGCCGACGGCTGTCATGTCGGACAGGACGACATGGACGTCTCCGCTGCCCGCGCGCTTGCCGGTGACGGGGCGATCGTCGGCCAGTCGACGCACTTCCCCAGCGAGATCGACGCCGCGGGCGACGCCGACTACATCGGCGTCGGGCCCGTGCATGCGACGCCGACCAAGCCCGGGCGCCCAGCGGTCGGGCTGGAGCTCGTGCGCTTCGCCGGCGCCCATGCCCCGGTCGCGTTCTTCGCGATCGGCGGGATCGACGCCTCGAACGTCGACGCCGTCGTCGAGGCCGGCGCGCGGCGGATCGCCGTCGTGCGCGCGATCGCCGATGCTGCGGATCCGCGTGCCGCCGCCGCCGCGCTGCGGGCCGCCGTCGTCGGGAGCCCGATCGATGGCACCGCCTAGCCGCGAGGACGAGGACGAGGGCGAGCAGCCCGCCGCGCCGCCTGACCGCTACGCCCGCGGCCGAGCCCGCGACGAGTCGATCCGCCAGAACCTCGAGCCGCTCGCGCCCGGCGAGCGGCCGGGCATCGTCACGGTCGCCGCGTGCGTCGCCTTCCTCTTCGCGATCGCGAACCTCGTAGCGACGCTGACCGTCGACGACCTCTCCTCAGACGAGGGCGATCCGACGGTCTTCGCGATCGTCACGACGTCGCTGCTCGTGCTCGCAGGGATCGGGATGCTCGCACGCAGGTACTGGGCGGTGCTCGGCTTCCAGTGCATCCTCGGCCTGCAGATCGTGATCTTCTCACTCGCGCTGACGCGCGTGCAGAAGTGGTGGCTGGGGATCGCGCTCGCGATCGTGATCGCGCTGCTCGGCTGGCTGTTCTGGAAGCTCATCCGCCCGATGGCGCGCCTGCAGATGCCCGACCGCGATCCTGGCCAACCGAGTCGATAGGCTCAGACGCGATGGCCGAGGCCTCCTATGACTGCATCGTCATCGGCTCGGGGCCAGGCGGCTACGTCGCGGCCATCCGCGCCGCGCAGCTGGGCATGAAGACCGCCGTCGTCGAGGACGACCAGGTCGGCGGGCGCTGCCTGAACTACGCCTGCATCCCGGCGAAGGCGGTGCTGCGGGTCGCCGACGTGCTCGGCGAGATCCGCGAGGCGCACGACTTCGGGATCACCGTCTCAGAGCCGCAGGTCGACTTCGATGCGGTCGGCGCCCGGCGCATGAAGGTCATCAAGACGCTGACCGGGGGCGTCGCGGGCCTGCTCAAGAAGAACGCGATCGACGTCATCGAGGGCCACGGATCGGTCACCGACGAGGGCAACGTCAAGATCGGCGGCAACTTCGACGGCACGGAGATCGCCGCGAAGGTCGTGATCCTCGCGACCGGCTCGGTGAAGAAGGCGCTGCCGGGGACGCGCTTCGGCGGACGCGTCATCGGCACGGAGGAGGCATGGGCGCTCACGGAGCTGCCGGCCTCGCTCGCCGTCGTCGGCGCCGGCGCCTCGGGCACCGAGATCGCCTCGGCCTACGCGCGCCTGGGCTCGGACGTCACGCTCTACGAGGGCCTGGAACGCGTGCTCCCGACTGAGGACGCCGACATCTCCAAGCTCGCCGACCGCGGCTTTAGGAAGGACGCCATCAAGGTCCGCACGGGCGTCTTCGTCGAGAACGTGCAGTCCGGCGACGACGAGGTCAGCTTCACCGTCGCCGGCGAGCCGGCGAGCGCGCAGTGGCTCGTGATCGCCGCCGGCCGCGCGCCCGACGTCGAGGGCCTCGGCCTCGAGGAGGCGGGCATCGCGCTCACCGACTCCGGGCTGATCGCGGTCGACGGGACGCTGCGCACCTCGCTGGCCGGGGTCTACGCGATCGGCGACCTCGTCCCCGGCCCGGCCCTGGCGCACAAGGCCTCCGACGAGGGCGTCATCGCCGCCGAGGACGCCGCCGGACTGCAGACGCATCCGATCGAGCACATCGACATCCCGCGCGCGACCTTCTGCCACCCGAACGTCGGTAGCTTCGGGCTGACCGAGCAGGCGGCGATCGACGCCGGCCACGACGTCGTCGTCGGCCGCTGCAGCTTCGGCTCGGTCGGGGCGGGAACGGTCTACGGCGACCGCAGCGGCCTCGTGAAGATCGTTGGCGAGCGCACCTACGGCGAGCTGCTCGGCGGTCACATCATCGGCACCCGCGCGACGGAGCTGATCCAGGAGCTCGTGAACGTGCGCGCCCTCGAAGGCGGCTTCGGCGAGATCGCGCGGATGGTGCATGGCCATCCGACGCTGTCGGAGGCCGTCATGGAGGCGGCCCGCGACGCCGACGGCTGGATCATCCACGGCTGAGCGGCGCCGGCGGTGACCGAGGACGCAGTTGGGCCAGCCTTCTACTTCGACCTCTTCAGCCCGGAGGCCTACCTCGCCGCCGAGCGCGTCCTGCAGACGCTGCCGGTGGCCACTGAATGGATCCCGGTGGCCGCGCTCGGGCTGCCCGCGGCGGACACGCTGCAGGGCTTTCGCTGCGAGACCGACCGCGAGGCGTACTTCGACCGCATCGCGCGCGTGGCCGAGCGCCGCGGCCTGCAGCCGCTGCGCCCGCCACAGCTGTTTCCGTTCGACAGCTTGTTTGCGATGCGTGTCGCGACCTACGCCAAGCAGATCGGGCGCACCGTCCCGTTCGCCCTGGCCGCCTTTCGCCAGGCGTTCGCCGGGGGCCGCGACCTGAGCGTGCCCGACAACGTGCTGATCGCGGCAGCGGCATGCGAGATGCATCCGAACGCCGTCACGAAGGGGGCCGCGCTGCGATCGGTCGCCGCTGCGCTGGACGACGCGACCGCGCTCGCGGCGCGGCGCGGGGTGCGCGACGTGCCGGCCGTCTGGGTGCCCGGCGGCGAGGTCTTCCATGGCGACGAGGCGCTCGAGCAGGCGGCGCAGGCCCTGGTCGCCTGACGGCCCCCTTGACAGAACGCGTTCACGACGAGCCAGGGGCGCCCCGGCGAGCTACGTTGCCGTGCATGAAGGCCAACCGCCAGTACCGGCTGCTGCACACGCGCGCCAACCGCAGGCCCGCGCCGCTCGCGCCGGAGCGCATCGACCACCTCGAGGTCGTGGACGTCGCGTCGGGCGAGGTCGTGCTGTTCTGGGACCTTGCGGCCCTCGACGCCGCACGACGCGCGCGCCGCCTGCGCGAGGATCTCGCCGGGCTCGAGGTCGAGGACTTCGTCGACCGCTGGTGCACGGTCGACGTCTGAGCTGTCGCGATCAGTCCTTGCGGCCGGTGACCGCGAGCCCGGCGCCGAGGCCGATCATCACGACGCCGCCCGCGCCACCGATCGCGTGCAGCCGCCGCGGCGAGCGCACGAGCCACTCCCGCGCGGTGCCGGCCACGAGCGCCCAGACCGTGTCGCAGACGACCGCGATCGCGCAGAACACGGCGCCGAGCGTCAGCAGCTGTAGCGAGATCGCCCCCGCCGAGCGGTCGACGAACTGCGGCAGCACGGCGACGAAGAACACGATGATCTTGGGGTTCGCGACGCCGACGACGAACGCGTCGACCAGCATCCTTCGCAACAGCCTCGGCGCGACCGGCGCGAGGAGCGCGCCGGCGAGCTCGCGGCGATGGCGGAACGCCTGCACGCCGAGCACGACGAGGTACAGCGCGCCGGCGAGCTTGACGGCGGTGAAGACGGCGATCGACTCCTGCACCAGCGCGCCGACGCCGACCGCCACGAGCACGACCTGCACGTATGCGCCCGCGGCATTGCCGATCGCGGTCGCGAGGCCGGCGCGGCGGCCGAGCGTCAGGGAGCGGGTGATGACGAACAGCACGCTCGGCCCCGGCACGACGATCAGCACGAACGCGGCCAGCAGGAACGCCAGCAGATGATCGGTGGGCAGCACGCCGCCAGCCTAGATCAGCGGCGCCGGTGACCGTGCGACGGCACTTCGCGGGTGTGACGCGGAAACGGCGCGGCAATCCGCGCTCGCTACGCTGACTCGCCAGATGGCAGAGCGCGTCGCCGACTCCACACAGAACGCGAGCCTCCCCGAGCCGGACGTCGCACGTGACTGGCTGGCGGCGATGCTGCTCATCCGCCGCTTCGAGGAGCGCGCCGGCGAGATGTACGCCAAGGCGAAGATCGGCGGCTTCCTGCATCTCGCGATCGGCGAGGAGGCGACGATCGTCGGCTCGACGCGCGCGCTGCGCGATCAGGACTACCTGATCTCGACGTACCGCTCGCACGGCCACACGCTCGCGCGCGGCTCGGACCCAGATCGCGTCATGGCCGAGCTCTTCGGCCGCGTCGACGGCCTCTGCCGCGGGCGCGGCGGCTCGATGCACATGTTCGACCTCGAGAAGCGCTTCATGGGCGGCTACGGGATCGTCGGCGGCAACCTCCCGCTCGCCGCCGGCTTCGCGCTGGCGTCCGACTACAAGGGCCTCGACGAGGTCACGCTGTGCCAGTTCGGCGACGGCGCCTCGAACCAGGGCACGTTCGGCGAGACGATGAACCTCGCGGCGTTGTGGAAGCTGCCCGTCGTCTTCATGATCACCAACAACCAGTTCGGCATGGGCACCTCGCTGGAGCGCCATTCGGCGGTCACCGACCTGCTGCGCAAGGGCGAGGGCTTCGGCGTGCCCGGCATGCGCTGTGACGGGATGGACGTGCAGGACACCTACGCGGTCACCTGCGAGGCGCTGCGGATCGCGCGCGAGGAGCGCCGGCCGGTGCTCGTCGAAGCCGTCACGTACCGCTTCCGCGGCCACTCGATGGCCGACCCCGAGGAGTACCGCACGAAGGAGCAGGTCGACGAGTGGCGCAAACGCGACCCGCTGGCGGTCTTCGGCGCGCAGCTCGTCGAGGCGCAGATCCTGAGCGCCGACCAGCGCGAGCGCATGGATCGCGAGACGGTGCAGCGCATCGACGCCGCCGTGGCCTTCGCCGACGCCTCGCCGCACCCGTCGCCGAACGAGCTCTACGACGACATCTACGTGCTCGGCGACCAGGTTCGCGGCTGGTACTCCGTCGACGAGCGCACCTCGACGCCGCATCGCGGCGAGGACGAGCGGTCGATGACCGGGGGCAACCTGCCGGGCGAGGCGCAGTACGAGCGCGCGCTTGGCAGCTCCGACGCCCCGAAGCCCACCGACGCCGCCCAGGACGACAACGACTGATGGCCGTCATGCGCTACCGCGAGGCGCTCAACGCGGCGCTGCGCGAGGAGCTGGCGCGCGACGAGAACGTGGTCCTGATGGGCGAGGATATCGGCGTCTTCAACGGGGCCTTCAAGGTCACGGCGGGCCTCTTGGAGGAGTTCGGCGAGAAGCGCGTGCGCGACACGCCGATCTCCGAGAACACGATCGTCGGGATGGGCGTCGGCGCGGCGATGACCGGCCTGCGGCCCGTCGTCGAGCTCATGACGATCAACTTCTCGCTGCTGGCGATGGATCAGATCGTCAACCACGCGGCGTCGATCCGCTACATGTTCGGCGGCCAGGTGAAGGTGCCACTGGTCGTGCGCATGCCCCAGGGCGCGGGCCACCAGCTCGGCCCGACGCACTCGCATTCCTGGGAGGCGCTGTACCTCCACGTCCCCGGCCTGCTCGTCGCAGTGCCGACGACCGCGGCCGACGCGAAGGGCCTGCTGAAGTCCGCGATCCGCGACGACAACCCGGTCGTCTTCATCGAGCACGAGTACCTCTACGGCCAGCGCGGCGAGGTTCCCGACGACGACGATCACACCGTCCGCTTCGGCGAGGCCGCGATCCGCCGCGAGGGCTCGGACGTCACGATCGTCGGCATCTCGCGGATGGCGCTGACGGCCGCGCGCGCGGCCAAGACGCTGAGCGAGTCGCATGGCATCGAGGCCGAGGTGATCGACCCGCGCACGCTGCGCCCGCTGGACCTCGACACGATCCTCGCGTCGGTGCGAAAGACCAACCGCTGCGTCATCGTCGAGGAGGGCTGGCCGCACGGCGGGGTCGGCGCGAACCTCTCCGCGCTGATCACCGAGCAGGCGTTCGACGACCTCGACGCGCCGATCCAGCGCGTCACCGGCGCCGACGTCCCGATGCCCTACTCCAAGCCCCTGGAGCAGCTCGCGTTCCCGCACGAGCCCCAGGTGATCGACGCCGTGCTCGCCACGACGAAGGCCCGCTAGCCGTGTCCGAGATCGTCATGCCGCGCCTGTCGGACTCGATGGAGGAGGGCACGATCCTGAAGTGGCTGAAGGCCGACGGCGAGTCCGTCAGCCGCGGCGACCCGCTCGCGGAGATCGAGACGGACAAGGCGACGCTGACCTACGAGGCAGACGGTGCGGGCGTGCTGACGATCGTCGTCGCGGCGGGCGAGACGCTGCCGATCGGGTCGGTCATCGCGCGGCTCGATGACGGCGGGGCAGATGGCGAGCCACAGTCCGCGAAGGCGCCCGCGGCGCCCGAGGCCCCTGCCGCGCCCGCGGCGCAGCCCGAAACACCCGCGACCCCTCCGCCAGAGCCCGCCCCGGCCGACGCCCCTGCGGCGCTCGGCCCGAGCCCCGCGGGACGCGTGAAGGCCTCGCCGCTCGCTCGCCGGATCGCCCGCGAGCAGCAGATCGACCTGCATCGCGTCGCAGGCACCGGGCCCGGCGGGCGGGTCGTCAAGGCTGACGTCGAGCAGGCTGTCCGCGCCGGCGGCGCAACGCTCGACACAACGCAGGCGCCCGCGCCCGGCGACGCGCCCGATGCGCCGCCGCCGGCCAAGGCCCCCGCCCCGGCAGCGCCCGAGACGCCGTCGCCGCCCGCCCCTTCGGAGACCGGTACCGCCAAGGGCGACATCACCGTGATCGAGCTCACGCGCGTCCAGCAGGTCATCGCCCGCCGGATGGCCGAGTCCAAGGCGACGGTGCCCGAGTTCACGCTGCGCACCGAGGTCGACATGGATGCCTGCGTGCGGATGCGCAGCGAGCTGAAGGAGCTCGGCACCCCCTTCGGGGCACAGGGCGGCGACGTGCCGTCCTACAACGACATGGTCGTCAAGGCGTGCGCGCTGGCGCTGCGCGAGGCTCCGCGCGCGAACGGCAGCTACCGCGACGCGAAGTTCGAGCTGCACAGCCGCGTCAACGTCGGCATCGCCGTCGCCGCATCCGATGCGCTCGTCGTCCCCACGATCTTCGACGCCGACCGCAAGTCGCTGCGCGAGATCGCCGGCGAGACGCGCGCGCTGGCCGAGCGCGTGCGCGCCGGCACGGTCACGCCGCCCGAGCTCGGCGGTGGCACGTTCACCGTCTCGAACCTCGGGATGTTCGGCGTCACGGACTTCACGGCCGTCATCAACCCGCCGCAGGCCGCGATCCTCGCCGTCGGCGCGCTCGCGCTGCGGGCGGTCGTGCGGGGCGGCGAGCTCGTCGCGCGGCACACGATGGGCGTCACGCTGACCTGCGATCACCGCATCCTCTATGGCGCCGAAGCCGCGCAGTTCCTCGCCCGCATCCGCGTGCTGCTCGAGCAGCCGCTCGCGCTCGCGTTCTGACGGCGCGGTCCGGCGCGCGCCACGCGCGCAACCTTCGCTCACCGATGCGGTTCCAGCGTGCATGACCCGCCGACCGATCACATCCGCCGGCCTGTGCCGCGCCGCCGCGATCGTCGTACTCGCCGCGCTGACGATCGGCGCGCCCGCCAAGGCGCTGCATGCGAAAGGCCCGACACCCACGCCGCTCGACCAGATCGCGATCTCCGGCACACCACGGCTGCTCGTCGAGAAGCCCGGCGGCGCAGGCTATGACAGCGCCTGGGTGATCTTCCGCACGTCCACGCGCATGCAGGTGACACGCCAGGTCGTCACGCGCGTGCGCGACCTGACCGGTCGCAGCTACAGCGCCGGTGGTCAACCGAACTGCATCCGCTCGACCGTCATCGGCGGGGCAAAGGTCGTCAGGCCGGGGGTCCGCTACCGCGTCGAGTTCTTCGTTCGCAAGGGCCGCGCCGGGCCGGCGACGAGGCTGCTGGCGACCCACCGCCTGATCGCCCGCCGCCACGTCGTGCCGCGGGGCAGGGTCAGCCCGCCGCGCTGCTGACCGCAGCCGCGGCGAGCGCCGCGAACCAGCGCCCGCGAACCGCCCAGCGCTCGCGCACCTCCAGGCCGCAGCGCGCAGCCACGACGCCGGCGTCGGCCGCGGCGACCGTCGCCCAGTCGAACCACGGGCTCGCCGCGGAGGCGATCTCGAGGCGCATGCGGCGCTGCCCGGTCGTTGCGCCCGGGCGTGCGAGCTCGACGAGGATTCGCCCGTCCGCAGCCAGCAGCTCGGCGACGCGCCGCAGCAGCACCACGGGATCGCCCCCGATGCCGATGTTGCCATCCAGCAGCAGCGCGCTGCACCACGACCCGGCGCCCTGGACGTCGCCGAAGACCGAGCCCTCGACGACAGCCGCGCCGCGGCCGCGCGCGACGCGCACCGCCGCCGGCGACAGGTCGATGCCGAGCGCCGGCACGCCGCGGCGCGCGAGCGCGAGCACGTGGCGACCCGGCCCGCAGCCGACGTCGAGGACCGGCCCGGCCGCGCGGCACAGCACCGAATCGTCGGCCGCCGTCAACCCGCCAAGCCAGCGCCCGATCGGCAGCGGCCGTGCGCGACCGCCCTCGGCGCGCGCGAACAGCCGCGGCTCGTGGCCCTCGAGACCGCGGCCGTACAGGTCGGCGGCCGGTATGCCCAGCGCCGCGGCGGTCATGGGGTCAACACGGGCTCGCGCTCACGACAGGACAGCCGCCATGTCGCGCACGGCGCGCATCGTGCCCATGACCGTGCCGGTGACCTTCGAGCGCCCGCTGCGCGCGCGGTAGACGACGTCCACCTCGGCGATCCGCCAGCCCGCGGCGCCGGCGCGCAGCACCATCTCAAGCGGCCAGCCGAAGCGCCGGTCCAACAGCCCCAGCTCGAGCAGGGCCGCGCGGGGCGCCGCCCGCATCGGCCCGAGGTCCGTCAGACGCGTGCCCGCGCGGCGGCGCAGCTCCGCCACGATCAGGCGGTTGGCGATGCGGGCATGCAACGGCCAGGCGCCCGGCTGCGCGCGGCGGGCGCCGAGCACCAGTTGCGCCTCACCGGCGAGCACGGGCCCTGCGACGAGCGGCAGCTCGCGCGGGTCCAGCGACGCGTCGGCGTCCATGAAGCACACGACGTCGGCGGTCGCGGCGAGCAGCCCGGCATAGCACGCCGCGCCAAAGCCGCGGCGGGGCTCGCTGACGACGTGCGCGCCCGCTGCCAGCGCGATCGCCGCCGAGCCGTCGTGCGAGCCGTTGTCGACGACGATCGGGTGGTAGCCGGCGGGCATGCGGGCCAGCACCCACGGCAGGGCCTCGGCTTCGTCGAGCACGGGCAGGATCACGTCGGGCATGGCGCGCCACGTTAGGCGCGAGCGCTTACGACCAGGTGAACGCACCTCGCGGCGGCCGCCCATGAGCTCCGAGGCCCGTACGGTGTGGCGCTGTGCTCGCCGCGCGCTCACAGCCTCCGCTGACCCTGTCGATCTCGCGACTCGCCGCAAGCGCCTGGGTCGCAGCGCTCGGCTGGGTCGCGATCGTCGTCGCCGGGCACCTCGTCGGACAGGCGCTCGTCGACCGTGACCCGCTCGTGCATGTCGGCGCACCGCCGCTCGTCGGCAGCTTCGACCTGCGCATCGGCCCCGGGCTGCTGCCCGCGCTCGCGCTCGCCGCCGCGGCGCTGGCGTGGGCGCCCACCGCCGCCGGGAGCCTGCGCTGGGGGCGCCTGCTCGCCGCCGCGTGGGCCGGCGCAGCCGGCTGGGCCGTCGCGCTCGGGGCATCCGGCGGCCTCGGCGCGCTCGCCGCTCCGCTGCGCACCCGCTACGAGTACCTCGCCGCCGTGCCGCTCGTCAGCGACCTGAGTCGCTTCATCGACGCCGCGGACTTCGTCAGCGTGCTGCCAAGCCTCCCGACGCACGTCAAGGCCCACCCGCCGGGCCTCGTCACGATCCTCACGGCACTCGACCGCATCGGCCTCGGCGGCGCCGAGGCAGCGGCCGCGCTCGTCATCGCCGCCGGTGCACTCGCCGCCCCCGCGGCGCTCGTCGCGCTGCGCAGCACCGCCGGCGACGGCGCGGCGCGGCGGGCGGCGCCGTATCTCGTCTTCACGCCGGCCGCGGTCTGGGTCGCGACCTCGGCGGACGCGCTGTTCGCCGGCGTCGCCGCCACCGGCATCGCATGCTTCGCGCTTGCGAGCGAGCACGGCCGGCGGCGCTCGCGCATGCTGCTCGGCTTGCTCGCCGGCGTCGTCCTCGGCGCCGCGCTGATGCTCTCCTACAGCGTCGCGCCGCTCGGGCTGCTCGTGCTCGCGATCGCCGTCGTGAAGCGCGCATGGCTGGCGCTGGGCATCGCCGCCGCCGGCTGCCTGGCGGTGCTCGGCGCCTTCGCCGGGCTCGGGTTCTTCTGGCTCGATGGCCTGCGAGCGACCGAGGTCCAGTACTCGATGGGGATCTCCGCGCGCCGGCCATACGCGGACTTCATCGCGATCAACCTCGCGGCCTTCGCGCTCGCGGTCGGACCGGCCGCGGGCGCCGGCCTCGGGCGCCTGCGCGAGCGCGGCGCGTGGCTGCTCGCCGCACCGGCGATCGCGGCGCTCGCGGCATGCATGCTGTCGGGCCTGTCCAAGGGCGAGGTCGAACGGATCTGGCTTCCGTATGTGCCGTGGATCCTCGTCGCGACAGCGGGCCTCGGCCTGCGCGCGGGCCGCGGCTGGCTCGCGGCGCAGCTCGCGCTCGCGCTCGCGCTGCAGGCCGGGGTGCGCTCGCCGTGGTGAGCGCCAGGTTCACCGCTGCGCTCGTCCTGGTGGCGCTGGGCGCCGCGATCGCGGGTTGCGGAGGCGAGGACCCACCCCGCTCGGATTCGCGGCTGCCCGAAGGAGGCGGGCAGATCGTCTCCGCGCTCGCGGCGCTCCCCGGCGGCGGCGTGCTCGCCGGCGAGCTCGCCAGCGGCGTTGTCCGCAGGCTGCCGGGCGGGCGCATCGTGGCACGCATCGACGTCTCGACGGGCGGCCAGCGCGGCCTGCTCGGGCTTGTCGCCGCCTCCGGCGGACGCATCTACGCGGCCTACACCGCACGCGACCGCCGGCTCGTCGTCGACCGCCTCGCGCCCGGTCCGCGCCTGAGGATCTTCGACGGTCCCGCGAGCACGCAGCTCGGCAACGGCGGCCACCTCGCACTCGGTGCGGACGGGCGGCTGATCCTGGGGATCGGCGACCTGCAGGCCCCGCGGCTCATCGCCGACCCCGCCCGGCTGAACGGCAAGCTCGTGTCCCTTGATCCGCGCGGCCCGGCCGGTCAGCGGGCACGGGTTCTGTCGGGCGATTGGCACAACCCGTTCGCCTTCGACGTCGATCCGCGCGGGCGCGTGTGGGTCGCCGACAACGCCCCGGGCCGCCTGCCCGAGCGCATCGGCCGTGGCGACGGCGCCGTCGCACCGGTCACGCAGCTGCGCGGGCGTCGTGCACCCTCGGGTGTCGCGCTGCTGTCTTCGCGCGAGCTCGCGCTGTGCGGCGTCGTCTCCGGGACGCTCGAGCGCTTCCGCCGCGCCGCGGACGGGCGCTGGCGCCGCATCGACACGATCGCCCGCGACTGCCGCTACGGCGTCGCACGCACGCGCGGCGGGCGGCTGGCCGTCAGCGGCGCCCGGAGCGTACGGTTCATTCGTCCGTGATGCGGGTGCTCCTCACAGGCGGCTCGGGCTTCGTCGGCTCGCACATCGCCGACGCCCTGCTGGACGCCGGCCACGAGGCGCGGATCCTGGATCTCGAGCGCCCGCATCGCCTCGCGGACGTCGACTGGGTCGACGGCGATGTCCGCGACGGCGCAGCGGTCGGCGAGGCGCTGCGCGGCGTCGACGCCGTCTGCCACCAGGCGGCGATGGTCGGGCTCGGCGTCGATCTCGGGGACATCGCCGACTACGTCAGCCACAACGACCTCGGCACGGCGGTGCTGCTGCGCGAGCTCGCCCGCGCGAGCTTCCGCGGGCGCGTGGTCCAGGCGTCGAGCATGGTCGTCTACGGCGAGGGCTCCTACAGCTGCCCCGCGCACGGTGCCGTGCGCCCGGGGCCGCGCGCACCGGCGACGCTCGCGGCGGGCGACTATGAGCCGCCCTGCCCGAGCTGCGGCGCGCCGCTGAGTCCGCACGCCGTAGGCGAGGACGCGCCGCCCGACCCGCGCAACGTCTACGCCGCCACGAAGCTCCACCAGGAACACCTGGCCGGAGCGTTCGCGCGCGAGACCGGCGTGCCGGTCACCTCCCTGCGCTACCACAACGTCTACGGCCCGCGGATGCCCGCCGGCACGCCCTATGCGGGCGTCGCGGCGCTGTTCGCGTCGGCGCTGGCCTCCGGCGACCCCCCGCGCGTCTACGAGGACGGCCGCCAGCGGCGCGACTTCGTCCACGTCCGCGACGTCGCGCGGGCGAACGTCCTCGCGCTGAGCGCGCCGGACGCGGTGCCCGGCGCCCTCAACGTCGCCAGCGGCACGCCGCGCACGGTCGGCGATCTGGCCGCGGCACTGCACGAGGTCGCGGGTGGCGATGCTCCGCCGCCCGTGACAACCGGGGAGTACCGCCTCGGCGACGTGCGCCACGTGTTCGCCAGCATCGACCTCGCCGCCGCGAGGCTCGACTTTCGCGCCCGCGAGGACTTCGCCGACGGGATGGCCGAGCTCGCCGCCGCGCTGCAGGGGTGCTAGTGGGTCGTCCAGGAACGGCCCACTAGTGCCGCAGGCCGGCGAGGGCGCCGGCCGTGCGCTGCACAACCGTCGTGACGACGTCCAGCACGACCTGCACCGCCTTCGAGACGGGCGGTCCGAGCGGCGCGGCGACGGCGCCGGCCGCGTCGCCGGCCTGCTGCACGGTCGCACCAACCGCTGAGCCGAGATCGCGCACGCGTTCGCGCGCGGCGGGCCCCGGCGCGGGTGCGGGCGCGGCGGGCTTCGGTGTCGCAGCCGGTGCGGGATCGTTCGCGGCGGGGGCTGCCGGCAGGCTGCGGCGAGCCGGCGAGGCGGTGTGAGCGAGCGAGCGGCGGGCCGGCGTACGAGCTGCGGTCGCGGCGCGCGGTCGCGGCGCGGCCGGCGGGCGTGACACGCGGACGACGAGCGGCGCCGAGGACCGCGACGCGGCAGCGCGCCGGTCGGATGCGGGCGTCGCCGGGGACTCGAGCACCAGGGCACGGTGCGACGGCGGAGCGCCGGCGGCGTCTGTGAGGTCGTCGTAGGTGAAGAAGAGGCTCACGGCCAGCAGCGACAGCGCAGCGCCCGCGACGAGCGAGATGCTCGCGCCGAGCGAGGCCAGAACCGCACGCATGCCACCCATGACCGTTTCATCGGCATCCTGCGCGCTCACCTGAAGCCCCCGCGCGAGTTGAAGATCGAGTTGGACTCGCGGCTGCGATCGCGCTTGACCGCCGGCGGTGACTGCGTCGTGTCGACGATCACGCAGAGGAAGCGCTTCGGATCGCGGCCCGGCACGCACGTGCGGTACAGGTTCTCGTCGACGAGCAGGCTGTCGGCGAGGGCGACGTGCGCGCGTGCGTGCGCGTCGCCGTTGGCGGCCACCCAGCGGCGCACGGCCCGCGACTGCGCGGCGAACGCGTCGCGGCGCTCGACGATCGCCGGCCGGTGCGCCAGGCCGGCGACGAGCAGCCCCGCCGCGACGATCCCGAGCACCGCCGTACCCGCGTAGTTGTCGGCGACGACCTTCGGCATGTCGGGGCGCCGGCGGCGCAGGAGCGTTCCGCCGATCCCGCCCACGAGCGCCACGGCGATGAGGTTCAGGCAGCCCGCGACGAGCAGCGCGGCGACCCAGCCGGTGGCGTCGCCCTGCACCGGCAGCCAGTGCAGCAGGGCCATCTCGAGCACGGTCGCCGCGACGAACGTCGGCCACAGCCAGGCTCCGCGCAGTCGCCAGCCGAGGCGCTCGAAGCGCGCGCGAGGCTCTGCTCGATCTCGGTCAGCCACGTCAACCAGCCTACGTTCCCGGTACCCTCGGCGAGGAGGTTCCGCGACTCGCGCGGCGATCCCGCCGGGACGCGCAAACGGTGAGCCGGAGATCCCGGCGCACGGCACTGGGAAAGGCGGACATGGCGACCAGCAGCACGGAAGTTCCCAGCGGTCCCACCGCACCCGCCGGGCCCGCGCACCTCACGCCCGGCGACCGCGTCGGGCTGCTGCGCGCGATGCTGCTGATGCGCGCCGTCGAGGCGCGGGCGATGAACCTCTATCGCCAGGGCAAGGTCCCGGGCTCCTTCTACGACGGCTTCGGGCAGGAGGCCGTGTCGGTCGGCGCAGCATGGGCGATGAGCGCCGCCGACCGCCTCTGCGTCCTGCATCGCGATCTCGGCGCCCACCTCGTCCGGGGCGTCGACCCGGCGACGATCCTCAGCCAGTACATGGGCCGCGAAGCTGGCGTGACCGGCGGCCGCGACGGCAACGTCCACTTCGGCGACCGCCGCACCGGCTGCGTCGGGATGACGTCGATGCTGCCCGACATGATGCTCGTCGCCACCGGCATGGCGATGGCCTTCAAGCTGCGCGGCGAGGCCCGCTGCGCGCTGACCTGGTTCGGCGACGGCTCGACCTCGCGCGGCGACTTCCACGAGGCGATGAACTGGGCGGGGGTGCAGCGGCTGCCCGTGATCTTCGTGCTCGAGAACAACCAGTTCGCGTACTCGACGCCGACGCACCTGCAGTACGCGGTCGACCCGATCGAGCGCGCCGCCGGCTACGGCTTTCCGGGCGTGAGCGTCGACGGCAACGACGCGGAGGCCGTCTTCGAAGCCACCCGCGAGGCGCGCGAGCGCGCGATCGCCGGCGGCGGCCCGACGCTGATCGAGGCCGTCACGATGCGGATGCACGGCCATGGCGCGCACGACGACATGAAGTACGTCCCGAAGGCGCTCGTCGAGGAATGGCGCAAGAAGGATCCGATCGACCGCCAGAGCGCGCGCGTCGCCGCGCTCGGACATGACGTCGACGCGCTGCGCGAAGAGGTGCGCGCGCAGGTCGAGCAGGCCACCGAGGTGGCGCTCGCCGGACCGATGCCCGACCCCGCGACCGCGACCGACCGCGTCTTTCACCCGCGCGACGGGGAGGAGATCCTGCTCGAGGACGGCGCCGCGCCTTGGAGCGGGTTCGGAGCGACGTCGTGACGGAGATGACCTACCTGCGCGCGATCTCCGACGGCCTGCGCACCGAGATGCGCAGCGACGAGCGCGTGCTGCTGATGGGCGAGGACATCGGCGTCTTCGGCGGCGCCTTCAAGGTCACCGACGGCTTCTTCGACGAGTTCGGCGCCAGCCGCGTCATGGACACGCCGCTGGCGGAGTCGGCGATCATCGGCACCGCGATCGGCGCCGCCGTCGTCGGCATGCGCCCGGTCTGCGAGATGCAGTTCGCCGACTTCGTCGCCTGCGGCTTCGACCAGCTCGTCAACACCGCGGCGAAGATGTACTACCGCCAGGACCTGCCGGTGAACATCACGGTGCGCCTTCCCAGCGGCGGCGGGTTCTCGGGCGGCCCGTTCCATTCCCAGAACCCCGAGTCGTGGTTCATGCACGCCCCCGGCGTGAAGGTCGTCGCGCCGAGCACCGCCGAGGACGCCAAGGGGCTGATCATCGCGAGCATGCGCGACCCCAACCCGGTCGTCTACATGGAGCACAAGCACCTGTACCGCCGCGTCAAGGGCGAGGTCCCCGAGGGCTCCTACGAGACGCCGTTTCGCGCGCGCGTCGCACGCGAGGGCGAGGATCTCGTCGTCATCGCCTACGGCGCGATGGTGCACACGGCGCTCGAGGCGACCGCCGACCTCGCCGGCGCGTCGGTCATGGTGCTCGACCTGCGCTCGCTGAAGCCGCTCGACGAGGAGGCGATCCTCGGCGCGGTGCGTCACTGCTCGAAGGTCGTGATCGTCGACGAGGCCAACGAGACGTGCGCCGCCGGCGCGCAGGTCGCGGCGCTGATCGCCGAGCACGCCTTCGAGGACCTCGACGGCCCGGTCGTGCGCGTGGCCACGCCGGACTGCCCGATTCCGTTCTCGCCGCCGCTGGAGGCCGCGGTGCTGCCATCCGTCGATCGCGTGAGGGAGGCCTGCCGTCAGCTCATCGAGTACTGAGCCCGCGACGATCGTCGACGTGACGATGCCGCAGATGGGCGTCTCCGTCGCGGAGGGAACGGTCGTGCAGTGGCGCAAGCAGCCCGGCGACTGGGTGCAGGCAGACGAGACGATCGCCGAGGTGTCGACGGACAAGATCGACACCGAGATCCCGTCGCCCGCAAGCGGCAGGGTCGTCGAGATCCTCGTCCAGGTCGGCGTGACCGTCGACGTCGGGGTCGCGCTCGCACGGATCGCGACCGGCGCCGCCGCGGCGACGGCGCCCGTGCCGGCGGCGGCGCCCGCGCCCGCAACGCCCGGGTCCTCCGCGAAGCTGGCTTCGGCACCGCGACCGGCGCGCCCCGGCGCGTCATCCCAGCCCCGCGCCGCCGAACCTGCGCCACGGTCCCACGGAGCCCGCCTCTCGCCGGTCGTCCAGCGGATCGCCGAGGAGCACGGCGTCGACCTCGACGCGATCGAGGGCACGGGTCGCGACGGCCGCGTGCGCAAGCAGGACATCATGGCCTACGTCGAGGCCCACGGGGGCGCACGACCGCCGGCCGGCGCGGGCGAGCCGGTCCTGCACTCCGAGAGCCCGTACCGACCCGGCGCCGGCGGCTCGCTCGCGCACGGGCCCTACGTGCCCCCGGAGGGTCGGCCGCTGTCGCGCATGCGCTCGCTGATCGGCGAGCACATGCACCGCTCGCTGCAGACGGCCGCGACCTGCACGACGTGGATCGAGGTCGACATGTCGCGCATCGAGATCGCGCGCAAGCAGCTCGCGATCACCGCGCTGCCGCTGATCTCGCGCTGCGTCATCCACGCGCTCGTCGAGTTCCCGCACGTCAACGCCTGGCTGCAGGACGACGTGCACACCATCCACGAGCAGGTCAACCTCGGGATCGCGGTCGACCTTGGCGACGACGGCCTGATCGTGCCGGTCGTGCGCGGCGCGCAGGATCTCAGCCCCGAGGGCCTCTCACGACGCATTCGCGACCTCGCGCGCCGCGCGCGGGCACGTCAGCTGAGCCCCGACGACGTCCGCGACGGGACGTTCACGATCACGAACCCCGGGCAGTTCGGCTCGCTCATGGCGACCCCGGTCATCAGCCTGCCGCAGGTCGCGATCCTCGACATCGAGGCGATCGTCAAGCGCCCCGTCGTCGTCACCGACCAGTTCGGCGAGGACGCGATCGCGATTCGCCCGATGGTCATCCTCGGGCTCTCCTGGGATCACCGCGCGATCGACGGCGCGCTGGCCGCGCGCTTCCTCGCGAACGTCAAGAAGCGCGCGGAGAGCTACGAAGCCTGACG
>Ga0208736_1000081_pt1 | contig 30486 bp, 23 predicted proteins | sample AntDryMetagUQ255_FD_188090 | JGI IMG/M metagenome (GOLD analysis project Ga0208736, IMG submission 188090) | Polar desert microbial communities from Antarctic Dry Valleys - UQ255 (SPAdes) | ecosystem: Environmental > Terrestrial > Soil > Desert | place: Antarctic Dry Valleys | collected 2008-12-31 | reverse complement strand
GGGCGTGTGGCGCGAGGCGTGGTGCGGGGCGTACCAGTCGTAGTTGACCAGCGCGTTGAGGTTCGGCGAGAAGTCGTCGTTCCAGAAGCACTTCAGCAGCGTCCAGTAGACGAGCCGCTGGACGCTGTGCTCGCCGGGCTCGATGCCCAGCAGCGGGACGCCGCGCTCGAGCCTGACCGTCCCGCCGACGCGCTGCAGCTCGCGGCCGAGCTCGGCGAGGTCGCGGCCGAGGTCCATCGCCTCGTCGGGCTGCATGACCGTCGCGCGCTCGCGGATCCAGTCGTCGGCCTGCTCGCGCAGCGGCGCCTTGACGCGGTAGAGGTAGGCGGCGAAGACGCCACCTGGGGCGAGGCGCTCGGCGAGGTTGGCGAACGCCAGCGCCGCGTCGGGCGTGTGGTGGATGACCTGCTCGGCGGAGATGAAGTCGAACGTCCGCGGCGCGAACGGCAGGTGCATGATGTCGGCCTGCAGGTAGCTGAGGTTCGGCGGCCCGCCGAAGCGCTTCGCCGCGACCTCGATCGCCTTGCTGAGGTCGATCGCGACGACCTCGGCATCCGGCGCGAGGCGCGCGAAGCGCGCGGCGTCGCCGCCGATGCCGGTGCCCGCCTCGAGGATCCGCGTTCGGCCCGCGAGCAGCGCCGCGAGGCCGTCGTCGCCATCCAAGCCGTAGCGCTCGTCATACCAGGCGTACTGCGCGACGACGCGCTGGTCGATCTCCTCGGGCGAGACGTGCGTCCACTTCCACGAGAACGTGTCGAAGGTGTCCTCCTGCCCGCTGCCGGCCGGGTCCGACAGGCGCGCGATCCCGTCGCGGATCTCATAGCGCGTGCCGCCGGGGGCGACGAGCGCGCCGTCGCGCAACGCCAGCGGCTCGCCGCTGGACGGGTCGGCGAGCAGTTGCAGGAGGGCGGCCTTCATGCGGCGCAACCGTAGTCGACCGTCTCAGGGAAGGTCGTGCAGCACGGTCCGCGCGATCGTCCGCGGATCGTGGTGGCGCTCGGCGAACGCACGTCCCTGCGCGCCGATCCGCAGCCGCCGCCCGCGGTCGGCGAGCAGCTCGCGCAGGTCGTCGCGCAGACGCTCGGGGCTCGTTCGCACGATCGGCAGCGCGGCGCCGAACGGGTTGTCGCCCGGCGCGCTCTCGGTGATCGCGGCCAGCACCGGGCGCCCGAGCGCCATCCCCTCGACGGCGAGCCCGCCGTACCAGCCGATGTGCAGCTGGTCGACGATCACGTCGGCGGCGCCGAAGCGCGCGAGCGCCTGCTCGCGCAGCACGTCCTCGACGAGGTCCAGGCGCACCTTCACGCCCTCGCCGCGCAGCGCGTCGATCGCCGCGATGACGTGCGCGGTCCCCTTGACCTCGCGGTTGGTCGGCCCGTGCGCGACGACGAGCTCGTCGCGCACGGGCGGGGCGACGGGCACGACCGCGCGTGGGTCGCAGCTCGCGTAGGGGAGGAAGCGGCTGCCGGGCAGCCACTGGCCCAGGTCGGGGTTGAGGTGGTAGACGCGGTCGGCGTGGCGCAGCATGTGGCGCGCGTTGGGCAGGCGCAGCGGGTCCTGCGCGGCGCACACCGGCGACGTGCAGGCGCACGCCGCCTGCGGTCGCACGTCGCAGCCCTGGAACGTGACGACAACCGTCTTGCCGGCGCGCTTGAGCAGCGGCAGCTCGCTGAGCATCGCCCCACCGCGGCGCAGCGCAACGATCGGGCTGCCGAAGTTCAGATGGATGACGTCGTAGCTCGTGATCGCCCGGCGCACGAGCGCCGTGCGTACGGCCAGGCGTCGCCACGCCGGCCTGCCCGCGACGTCAGCGCGGATGTCCGCACCGTAGCCGTACGGGCCCGAGGCGAAGACCGCGACATCCGATTGCTGGCCCAGCTCGCGCTCGCCGCGCGACAGGCCGAAGGCGTGCCCGCCCACGTCGGCGGGGGCGTGGAGGATGCGCAGCGGGTCCATCGGCGATCGACCCTAGTGCGTCCCCCCGCAAACGTCTCAGGCACAACGTTCACGGGAACCCGCCTGCCGTGGTCGCTGATACCGTCGCCGCGAACCGCCGGCGCTGGCATGACGGCTCCTCAGGAACATCCGGAGACGCCGCTGCGCCCGCTGACCGGCGGCGCGGTGATGGCGACCGTCAGCCGCGTGACGGTCGCGCTCACCGGCGCGGCCACGACGATCTTCGTCGCACGCCTGCTCGGCCCCGAGGGCAGCGGCGGGTTCGCGATCGCCCTGACGATCGTGCTGATGCTGACGGTCCTCTGCTCGCTGGGGATCGAGCACGGGATCGCCTACCACGTCGCATCGGGCCGCTGGGCCGCCCGCGACGCGCTGCGCTCGGTGCAGCGCGTCGCCCTGCTGTCGGGCCTGCTGGGGGCGGCGCTGTGCGTGCTCGCGCGGCTCGCCGTCCCCCAGGCCTTCGGCGGCCTGTCCGTCGCCTCGACGGCGACCGCGGCGCTGACGGTGCCGTTCGCGCTGTCGTGGTTCTACGTCAGCTTCGTCGGGCTGGCGATCGACCGCTACGAGGCCTACGTCGCGCCGCCTGCCATGCAGTCGGCGCTGACGCTCGTGCTCGTCGTCGCGCTCGCGCTCGCCGCCGGGCTGGCGGGCGCGGTCGCGGGCCTGGCGATCGCGAACGTGCTCGTCGCGCTCGCGACCGGTGCGTGGGCGCGACGCCGGCTGCCGCCGGTCGCCCCCGGCCCGCCGCCGCCCGGCCGGCTGCGCCGCGCGCTGAGCTTCGGCGCCAAGGGCTACGGCGCCAACGCGCTCACGCTGCTGAGCACGCGGCTGGACCTGCTGATCCTGAGCGCCGTCGCGTCGGCGGCTGCGGTCGGTCACCTCGCCGTCGCGATCGCGGTGACCGGCGTGCTGTGGCTCGTTCCGAGCGCGCTCAGCGAGGTGCTGTTTCCGCGGATCGCCGCGCTCAGCGCGAGCGGCGCCGACGACATGCGGTCGTTCGTCGAGGCCAAGAGCCTGCGCCACACCGTCCTGCTCGTCGCGCTCGCCCTGCCGCTGCTGACCGCGCCGCTCGTCGTGCTCGTCGTGCCGATCTACGGCGCCGGCTTTCGCCCCGCGGTCGATCTTGCCCTGATCCTGCTGCCGGGGGTCGCGCTGATGGGCCTGTCCGGCGTGCTGTCGGCGACGATCGTGGGCCGCGGCAGGCCCGAGTTCGGGCTCTACACCGCGGCGATCGTCACGCCGCTGACGATCGCCGCCTACGCGCTGCTGATCCCGGCGCTCGACGCGCGCGGGGCGGCGCTCGCCAAGTCGCTGTCCTACGTCGCGAGCTTCGCGCTGACGGTGTGGTTCTACCGCCGTGTGACGGGCTCGGCACGCCTCGCGCTGTTCGTGCCGACGCGCTCGGAGCTCGCCGACCTGCGTGCCCTCGTGCCGCAGATCCGCGAGTGGCTGACCGGCGTGTGGCGGCGGCGCACGGCCTGATCGGGCCGCCGCCCGCGGGTATCCTGCGACGCGTGTGCGGCATCGCCGGAACCGTCGGAGGCCCGCGCCCCGACCCCGGGGTGCTGGCCTGCATGGCCGCCGCGATGGCGCACCGCGGCCCCGACGGGCAGGGCGTGTGGCACGACGAGACGGCCGGCCTCGCCTTTCGCCGCCTGGCGATCATCGACCTCGACGCGCGCTCGGACCAGCCGCTGCACCTCGGCCACTGGCACCTCGTCTTCAACGGCGAGATCTACAACTACCGCGAGCTGCGCGAGCAGCTGCGCGCGCTCGGCCACGAGTTCGTCACCAAGGGCGACGGCGAGGTCCTACTGCACGCCTGGGACGCCTGGGGCGAGGGCGCGCTGAAGCGCGTCAACGGCATGTTCGCGTTCGCGATCTGGCATGACGAGCGGCGCACGCTGACGCTTGCCGCCGACCCGTTCGGCGAGAAGCCGCTGTACTGGGCGCAGGACGGCGCGCGGCTCGTCTTCGGCTCGGACATCCGCGCGCTCCTGCAGGCCGCGCCGCAACTGTCCAGCGCGCGCGACGGCGTGCTCGCGGGATATCTCGCGCTGAGCCACATGCCTCCAGTCGACGAGAGCTTCTTCGCGCGGGTGCGCCGGCTGCCGGCCGCGCACGTGCTGCGCTTCGCGGACGGCCGCGCCACGGTCGCGCGGTACTGGGAGCCGCGCCGCGTCGCTGTGCCTGCCGCCTACGCCGAGGCGGTGGCGCAGCTGCGCGCGCTGCTCGTCGACTCGATCGCGCTGCGCCTTCGCAGCGACGTCCCGGTCGGGACCTCGCTGAGCGGCGGCGTGGACTCGTCGGCGATCGTCTGCCTGTCGGCGGAGCTCGCGGGCGACCATCGTCGCCACGCGTTCACCGCGCGCTTTCCCGGCTTCGAGCGCGACGAGTGGGAGTACGCGCACGCCGTCGCGAGCGTCGCGGGCGTCGTCGAGCACCACGCGATCGAGCCGACCCCGGCGGAGCTGCTCGGCGACCTCGACGCGCTCGTGCGCGACCAGGAGGAGCCCGTCGCCGGCTTGAGCATCTACGCTCAATGGCGCGTCATGAAGGCCGCGCGCGAGGCGGGCGTGACGGTCCTGCTCGACGGCCAGGGCGCGGACGAGCTGCTCGGCGGCTATGACGGCAGCGGCGGCTGGGCGACGCGCTCGCGCGGACCGCGCGCGATGGCGCGCGCAGCGCTGGCGGGCGGCGCGCGGCGCAATGAGCTCGCGCACGCCGTCGGCGCGGAGCTGCTGCCGGCGCCCGTGCGCCACCGCCACCGGCTCGGGCTGTGCTCGCCGTACGTGTCGGCGTCCGCGTCCGCGGTCGCGGTGCGCGTCGCGACGCCAGCGGGCCCGGGCGCCGCCGGCTCGAGGCCGCTGCGCCGTGAGCTGCTGCGCCAGGCGTTCCACACGAGCCTGCCGGGACTGCTGCGTTACGCCGACCGCGACTCGATGGCGCACGCGCGCGAGGCCCGGATGCCGTTCCTGGACCGTCGCATCGCGGAGTTCGCGCTGTCGCTGCCGGCGCAGTTCGTCCACCGCGGCGGCGTCAGCAAGGCGATCCTGCGCGACGCCGTCCGCGGCACCGTGCCCGACGTCGTGCTCGACCGCCGCGACAAGGTCGGCTTCGAGCCGCCGCACGCGACGTGGATGCGCGATCCGGCGTTCTTCGCGCGGATCGCCGAGGTCGTGCTCGATCCGGGCGCTCGCGGGGGCGAGCTGTATGACCGCAGCGTGCTCGAGGCGGACGTCGCCGCGGGCGGCTGGCGCGACCCGCGGGCAGCGTGGCGCGTGTTCAACCTCGAGCTGTGGCTCGCGGCGATCGCGCGCGATCGTGTGCCGGCCGGCGCGCCGGCATGAGCGCGCGGCGGATCCTCGTCGTCTCCTACTACCACCCGCTGTCGACCGCGATCGGCGGAGCGCGTTGGGCGGCGATGGCGCGTCACCTGCGCCAGATGGGCCACGAGGTCGGGGTGATCACGAGCGCGGTGCACGGCACGCTGCCGGGCGACGCCGCGAGCGGCGTGGTGCGCACCCCGGACCTCGCCAACGCGCAGGCGCTGCGCCGGCTGCTGCGGCGGCCCGCGCTGCCCGCCCCCGGCGCCGCGACGGTCGACACCGCCGCGCCGCGCCTGCTGACGCGCGTCGTCGTACCCGACAGCCACCTCGTGAGTTGGCTGCCGGGGGTGCTCGCGCGGACGCGGCGCACGCTGCGCGCCGGGGCGATCGACTGCCTCGTCACGTCGGGCCCGCCGGACTCCGCGCACCTGCTCGGCCTCGCGCTCGGCTCGCGGCGGCCCGCGTGGATCGCCGACTTCCGCGACGGCTGGCGCTTCGAGCCGCTCGCCGAGCCGTGGCCGACGCGGGTGCAGCGGATGCTCGAAGCGCGCCTGGAGCGCGCGGTGTCGGACACCGCGGAGGTCGTCGTCGGCGCGACGCGCCCGATTGCGGAGGACTTCGCCAAGCGCCTCGGCGCCCGCGCGGAATGGGTCCCCAACGGCTGGGATCCCGACCTCGCGCCCGAGGTGCGCTGCGCGAGGGCGCCCGCGATCGCCGCCGACGGGTGGGCGACGCTCGTGCACACCGGCACGCTCAGCGGCCCCCGCGGGCGCGACCCGCGCCCGCTGCTGCGCGCGCTGGGGCGCGTCAACGCCGAGCCCGGCCGCAGCCGGCGGGTGCGGCTCGTGCTCGCCGGCCGCACGACCGTCGAGGACCAGGCGCTGCTGGCCGAGGCCGGCCTCGGCGAGTCGGTCCGCCACCTCGGCCTGCTCGAGCGCGGCGCGGCGCTCGCGCTGCAGCGCGAGGCCGACGCGCTGGCGCTGCTGACCGGGACGCACAGCTCCGAGGCGACGGGCAAGCTCTTCGAGTACCTCGCCGCCGGGCGCCCGATCCTCGCGCTCGCCGAGCGCAACGAGGCGCAGCGAATCGTCATCGCGACGGGCACGGGCGTCAGCGTCTCGCCGCACGACGAGGGTCAGATCGCCGCCGCCCTGCGCGCGGTCGCCGACGGCGCGCTCGCCGATTCCTACGCGCCGCACGGCCTCGAGCGCTTCACGTATCCGGGCCCGGCGAGCACCGTCGCCGGCCTCGTCGAGGAGGCGATCGGCCTCCGCAGGCGCAGCCGCTAGCTTAGCTAGCTAGCTAGTTGACCGACGGGTCGATCGGCATCCGCGCCACGACCGCGAAGTGTCCGCCCTTGCGCTCGAGCACGCGCTGCCAGAGCTCCTCGGCGTCGGGGTCGAAGATGTCGTCGATCCCCGCGGGCGCGACGAACCAGTCGTCGCGCGCGAGCTCGGCGTCGAGCTGGCCGGGCCCCCAGCCGGCATAGCCTGCGAACGCGCGCGCCCGGCGAGTGGCGGGGACGAGCTCGTCGAGGTCGTCGGCGTCGCCCATCAGGCCGACCGTGCCGACGACCTGGATCGCCGCGCGCGAGGCGTCGTCGAACTCCGCGAGCACGAGCAACGCGTCGGGCTGCACCGGCCCGCCCTCGTCGATGACCGCCTCGTCGCCGATCAGCTCCGTCAGCTCGGGCGCGGACTCGGCGACGAGCAGCTCGCCCGCGCGGTTGAGCACGATCCCGAGCGCGCCCTCCTCGCTGTGCTCGCAGACGAGCACGACGGTGCGCGCGAAGTTCGGGTCGGGCAACGTCGCGCCGGCGATCAGGAGCTGTCCGCGCAGGGAGTCGATCTGCGCCTTCTACCCGCTTCCCCGCAAGTCCGCGCCGCCCGATCCTGCCGGGCGGTCACAGCACGACCCCGCAACAGGATCGGCGCCGCGCTAGACGAGCAGCGCGATCGCGACGGCGACCCCGAAGGCGATCACGAGGCCGCGCAGCAGCTTCGGCGCCAGGCGCCGCGCGACGTGCACGCCGGCCATGCCACCGAGCAGGCAGGCGCCGCCGACGACGAGCGCCGCATCCCAGGCGATCGGCCCGAAGAGCGCGAAGCCCACCGAGCTGACGACGGCGACGAGCAGCGACAGCACGCCCTTCAGCGCGTTGAGGCGCTGCAGCTCGCCGGGCAGCAGGATCCCGAGCAGTGCGAGCAGCACGATCCCGAGGCCGGCGCCGAAGTAGCCGCCGTACAGCGTCGCGGCGAAGAGCGCGGCGTGCAGTGCGACGCCCGGCCGTCCGGCGACGTTGCTCCGCCGCGCGATCGCCGCCGCGCGCGGCGCCAGCGCGAGCAGCAGGCAGGCGGTCAGGATCAGCCACGGAACGATCGCCTCGAACAGCGAGGCCGGGCCGGCGAGCAGCAGGGCCGAGCCCGCCGCCGCCCCGAGCGCGCTCGTCGCGGCGAGCGCGCGGATGCGCTCGCCCTGGCCACGGAGCTCGCGACGGTAGGCGAGCGAGCCGCCGAGATAGCCGGGCAGCAGCGCGACCGAGTTGGTGACGTTGGCGGCGACCGGCGGAAGGCCGGCGGCGAGCAGCGCCGGAAACGAGATCAGCGAGCCCCCGCCCGCGACCGCGTTGACCGCGCCGGCCGCGAACCCCGCCGCGCCCAGCAGGAGCGCCGTCCCCGCATCCATGTCTCGTCAGTACGAGGGCGACGTGGGCGGGCCTGCCATCCGCTCAAGCGTCGCACAGGCGCGTGCCCGAGCGGGTATCCCGGGGCGCAAGGCACTGTCCACACAGGAGGCGAACGGCATGGCGAAGGACCACGGCCCGACGATCAAGGACGACGCCCGCTACGAGGCGCTCAAGGAGCAGGGCATGAGCAAGCAGAAGGCGGCCCGCATCGCCAACACCGACCCGCACGAGGCCGGCGTGCGTGGCGGCAAGGCCGAGGACTACGAGGACCGCACGAAGCCCGAGCTCGAGCAGCGCGCGCGCGAGGTCGGCATCGAGGGGCGCTCGAAGATGAACAAGGGCGAGCTGATCGAGGCACTGCGCAAGGGCTGATCGCGAGTTCGCGGCGGGTTCAGCCTGCCGCGACGGGCTTGGCAGGCACGCCGCCGACGTGGACGCCGCGACCGACGTCGCGCGTCACGACGGCGCGCGGGTCGACGATCGCCCACGGGCCGACGGCGACGCCGCGCAGGACGCTTGCCCCGAGCCCGATCCTTGCGCCCTCGCCGATCGTGATCGGCGCCGACCGCAGCGGCTGCAACCGGATCGGGCGCTCGACGTCCTCGAAGACGTGGTCGAAGTCGACGATCGTCGCGCCATGGCCCAGCCGCGCGCGGGCGCCGATCGTCACCCTGCTGAGGACGACGAGCGTGCAGCGCTCGCCGAGCACCGCGCCGGGCCCGATCTCGAGGCAGCCCGCCTGCACGACGATCCGCGTGCGCTCGCCGATCACGCAGCCGTCGCCTAGCACGAGCCGCGCCTCGGGCGCGACGGCGAAGCGCACGGCGCGGCCGACGAAGACATCGCGCCCGCGGGTCACGCCAGCCATGCGGGGACGCCGTAGGCGATGCAGGCGGTGGCGCATCGCGCCGATGCTACGGGCCCCGCAGCGCGCGCTCGCGCGCGCGCCGCACGAGCTGACGCGCGACGGCCCGCGCGTGCGCCGCGGCGAAGAGCGCTCCCGGCCGGCGGCGGCCGGCGACGAGCGCGGACGGCAGCACCGTGGCGCCCAGGGCGCGCGCGGCGCGGTCTGCGATCTCGAGCTGCCCGGGCGGCGTCGGATGGACGACGTCCGGCGCGACCAGCGTCCAGCCGCCGAAGTCCGACAGGTCGGCGACGACGGCGCCGTGGCGGCCGGCGACGCGGCGTACGGCGCCGGACGCCTGCAGCGGCTTGGGCGCCGACGACGGCCTGCCGAGATCGTGGGGCAGCGTCAGCATCAGCAGGCGCCCGGCGCGCCGCGCGAGCCCCGCGGCGACCTCGTCGAGGTCGCGCTCGTAGGCGACGAGGTCGAAGGCGGGATTGCGCACGTCGTTGACGCCGGCGTACAGCGTCGCGACGTCGTACTCGGCGCGCACACGCGGAAGCTGGCGGTGCAGGACGTCGAAGGTCGTCGCGCCGTTGACGGCGTAGCAGGTGAACGGCAGGTCGAGGGTGCGGGCGAGCCACTGCGCCCACGACAGAGATGTGACGCCGAGCGCCATGGAGCCCTCGCCGAGAGTGATGCTGTCGCCGAGGGCGACGACGCCCAGACGCGTCACGCGCTGCGCTTGCGTCCGGTGACCAGGAGGTTGTAGAAGACCGCCGCCGGCAGCCGTCCCTCGAGCAGCGCGACGTCGGCGCGTTGCAGCAGCAGGTAGCCGCGAAAGGCGTACTGGCGCCACAGCCAGGGGACGTCCTCGGGCCGCGCGGTCGCCTCCAGCGTGCGGTTGACCCAGCCGAACCAGTTGGCCAGCAGCTCCTCGCCGCGGACGCGCACGTCCTGAAAGCCGGCGTCGAGCGCCCAGGCGCCGAGCTCCTCGGGCGTGAAGGCGTGCACGTCCACGAACGGCTCGAGCGACTCGCCGTCCAGCTCCTGCGCAGGGTGCGGTCGCCCGCACGGCCCGTCCGGCGAACCGTGGTTCTCGGCCGCGCGCGCACGCATCGCGCGGCGCCACAGCGGCGCCGATCGCAGCGCCGCGCGCTTGGGATATGCCGCGATGCGGTCGCCCGTGCGCGACGGCTCGCCGGCGAAGGCGAAGTGGCCGCCGGGCTTCAGCACGCGGAGGAACTCGGCGAACGCCCGGTCCAGGTGCGGGAGGTGATGCAGGACGGCGTGACCGAGCACGAGGTCGAAGGACTCGTCGGCGAACGGCAGCGACTCGGCGTCGCAGGCGACGGTGCAGACGGCCACGCCGAGGCGCTTCGCGTTGTCCTGCACGACGTCGAGCATGCCCGGCGAGATGTCGGTCGCGGTCGCCTTGCGCACCACGCCGTCCTGCAGCATGTTCAGCGTGAAGTAGCCGGTCCCGGCGCCGATCTCCAGCGCGTGCTCGAAGGTCGGCAGCGGCGTGCCGAGCAGCTTGCCCAGCTTGCCTCGGACCTGCGCGCGGCCGACGTCGCCGTAGTCGACGCCCCACTTCGTGTCATAGCCCTGCGCCGCGGCGTCGTGATAGCGCGTGTTGACGTCGCGAATCGCCTCCGCGCTGGCGGGTGCTGCCATTCGCCGCAGTCTATGCAGCGTTCTGCTGTTGGCGGGGGGCCCACTAGCCCAGCCGCCCGGCCTCCTCGCTCGCGGCACGCAGGCGCCGGGCGTGCTCCGTGGTCAGGGCGCCGGGCGCCATCTGCCAGCGCCAGCTGCCCGTCGCGCGGCCCGGGACGTTCATCCGCGCCTCGCTGCCCAGGCCGAGGACGTCCTGCGCCTGCACCATCGCCAGCCGCGCCGGCGAGCTGAACGTCAGGCGGATCAGCGACCACCACGGCTCGGCCTCGACGATGCCGGCCTGCGCGAACTGCGCGCAGGCGGCCTCGCGGACCGGCGGCGCCAGCGACTCCCACCAGCCGCGCAGCGTGTCGTGGTCGTGGGTCGCCGAGTAGACGACGCTGTCGGGCTCGTGGTTCTCGAGCCGGTGCGGGCCGTGCGGGTCGTCGGGGTCGAAGCCGAACTGCATGACGACCATGCCCGGAAAGCCGAGCTCGCGACGCAGGCGCGTGACGGGCTCGGTGATGACGCCGAGGTCCTCGGCGATCACGGGCAGCGGGCCCAGCGCGGCCGCGGCGGCGTCGAACAGCGCGCGTCCCGGACCGCGCTGCCAGCGCCCGCCGCGTGCGTCGGCGGCGCCCTCGGGCACGGCCCAGTAGGCGACGAAGCCACGGAAGTGGTCGATGCGCGTGACGTCGAAGAGCTCGAAGGTCCGCCGCAGGCGCTCGGTCCACCAGGCGTAGCGGCGGCGCTGCAGGGCGGGCCAGTCATACAGCGGGTTGCCCCACAGCTGGCCGAGATCGGAATACGCGTCAGGCGGCGCGCCGGACACCTCGCCGCTGCGAAAGAGCTCGGGATGCCCGAGGTGGTCGGCGCTGCCGGGCGCGACGTAGATCGGCACGTCGCCGATCAGCCCGACGCCGCGCTGCGCCGCGTAGTCGCGCAGCGCGCTCCATTCGCGGGCGAAGCGCACCTGGTCGGCGACCGCGCGGCGACCGCCCGCGACGCGCTCCCAGTCGCCGATCCAGTAGGCGTGGCGCTCGCGGAAGGCGTCGATCTCGTCGTCGGAGACCTTCGCGGCGCGATCGGCGAGCAGGCCCCGCCAGGCGGCGAACGCCGACATCGACTTGTACGGTGAGCGTGCGCGATCGGGCGGCCCGAGCGGCAGCATCTGCCACCAGGATTGACCGGCGCGCTGCAGCCAGTCGACGAATCGCAGCGCATCGTCGCCGAGCGTTCCCGACGCGAGGCTCGTCGGGTGCAGCTGGACACCCGATGCGCGTCGTTGCAGAGCGTTCACGTTACGAACCGACCACAACGGAGAGAGTGAGTGGGGATGCCCTCGCCGAAGAGCACCAAGCCGCCGGCCGCGCCCGAGGCGCCGCCGCCGCGGATCCAGATCGTCGCGCCCGCGCCGATGATCGACTGCGGGCGCTTCGCCAGCAAGCGCACGGTCGGCGAGACCCTGCGCGTCAGCGCCGACATCTTCAGCGACGGCCACGACGTCCTGCGTGCGGTCGTGCGCTTCCGCGAGCCGGGCGAGAAGCAGTGGCACGAGCGGCCGCTGCGGCGCATCGACGCGGAGATCGACGGCGACCGGTGGGCGGGCGAGTTCGAGGTCACGGCCCTGGGACCTTACGCCTGGACGATCGAAGCCTGGATCGACGCCTTCGCAGGCTGGCAGGGCGAGCTCGCGCGCAAGATCGACGCCGGCCAGAGCGACCTCTCCGGCGAGCTGTCGGAGGGCGCCGTGCTGCTCGAGCAGGCCCTGGGCCGCGCGAAGGGCGATGCGGCCCAGCGCATCGCGTCGGCGCTCGAGCTCCTGCGCGGGAGCAAGGCGACCGCGAAGCAGCGCCACGCGGCGGCGCTTGCGCCCGAGCTGCTGGACGCCGTGCAGCGCAACCCCGACCGCAGCCGCTCGACGCTCATGCCGGCGCCGATGCGCGCCGACGTCGATCCGGTGCGCGCGCGCTTCGGGGCCTGGTATGAGCTCTTTCCGCGCTCGTGGGGCGGCCTGAAAGGCGTCACCGCGCGCATCCCCGAGCTCGCCGAGCTGGGCTTCGACGTCCTCTACCTGCCTCCGATCCACCCGATCGGCGAGACCAACCGCAAGGGTCCGAACAACGCGCTGACGGCCGCGCCCGGCGACCCGGGCTCGCCGTGGGCGATCGGCGACGCGGGCGGCGGCCACACGGCGCTGCATCCCGGCCTCGGCACGATGGCGGACTTCGACGCGCTCGTCGCGAAGGCGGCCGAGCACGAGATCGACGTCGCGCTGGACTTCGCGATCCAGTGCTCAGCCGACCACCCGTGGCTGACGGAGCACCCCGAGTGGTTCAACCGCCGGCCCGACGGCACGCTGAAGTACGCCGAGAACCCGCCGAAGAAGTACCAGGACATCTACAACGTCAACTTCGACTGCGACGACTGGCGCAGCCTCTGGGAGGCGCTGCGCGACGTCGTGCGCCACTGGGCCGACCGCGGCGTGCGGATCTTTCGCGTCGACAACCCGCACACCAAGCCGATCGCCTTCTGGGAGTGGCTGATCGCCGAGCTGCGTGCCGAGCACCCCCAGATCATCTTCCTGGCGGAGGCCTTCACGCGCGCGGCGATGATGCGGATGCTGGCGAAGGTCGGCTTCAACCAGTCCTACACGTACTTCACCTGGAAGAGCTCGAAATGGGAGCTCACCGACTACGTCACGGAGCTCGCCTCCAGCGGGATGCAGGACTACTACCGGCCGAACTTCTTCGTCAACACGCCGGACATCCTCACAGAGGAGCTGCAGACCGGCGGAGCGCCGAAGTTCGCCAGCCGGCTCGTGCTCGCGGCGACGCTGAGCCCCTCCTACGGCGTCTACTCCGGCTATGAGAGCTTCGAGCGCGTGCCGGTGCGTGCGGGCAGCGAGGAGTACGACCACTCCGAGAAGTACGAGGTCAAGGCGCGCACGCTCGACGGCCCGCTGCTGACGCTGATCTCGCGCATGAACACGATCCGGCGCGAGAACCCGGCGTTTCAGGAGCTCGACAACATCGAGTTCCTGACGACGGAGAACGACGCGCTGATCGCCTACGCCAAGCGCACTCACGACAACACGATCATCTCGGTCGTGACGCTCGATCCGGCGACAGCGCAGGAGGGCGTCGTGGTCGTGCCCTACGGACTCGGGCTCGCGCCCGTCTTCACCGTCACCGACCTGCTGTCCGGCGAGAGCTTCGACTGGCGGATGGGGCGCAACTTCGTGCGCCTGGATCCCTATCGCGTCGCGCACCTGCTGCGCGTCTCATGAGCCGCTCCCAGAGCGCCATCTCCTCCGCCGGGCACTGGTTCGAGTCCGATCCGCTGTGGTTCAAGACCGCGATCTTCTACGAGATCCACCTGCGCGGGTTCTTCGACGGCACGGGTGACGGGCACGGCGACTTCCGCGGCCTGACCGAGAAGCTCGACTACCTGCAGTGGCTCGGCGTGACGTGCATCTGGCTGTTGCCGATGTACGACTCGCCGGGGCGCGACGGCGGCTATGACATCGCCGACTTCTACACGGTGCACTCGGACTACGGCACGATCGAGGACGTCCGTGCGTTCATCGACGCGGCGCACGAGCGGGGCATGCGCGTGATCGCCGATCTCGTCATGAACCACACATCGAACGACCACGCGTGGTTTCAGGAGGCACGCTCCAGCTCAGACTCGCCCAAGCGCGACTGGTACGTGTGGTCGGACGATCCGACGCGCTACAGCGAGGCGCGCATCATCTTCGTCGACACCGAGACGTCCAACTGGACCTGGGACGACAAGGCCGGCCAGTACTACTGGCATCGATTCTTTCATCACCAGCCCGACCTCAACTACGACAACGCCGAGATGCGCGAGGCGATGCTCGACGTGCTGCGCTTCTGGCTGGAGCTCGGCCTCGACGGCTTTCGCCTCGATGCCGTGCCGTATCTCTACGAGCGCGACGGCACGAACTGCGAGAACCTCGACGAGACCCACGCCTTCCTGCGCGAGGTGCGCAGGATCGTCGACGCCGAGTTTCCCGACCGCGTCCTGCTCGCCGAGGCCAACCAGTGGCCGGCCGACGTCGTCGACTACTTCGGCGACGGCGACGAGTGCCACATGGCCTTTCACTTTCCCGTCATGCCGCGGATGTTCATGGGGCTGCGCCGCGAGGAGGCCGCGCCGATCCTCGAGATCCTCGCGCAGACGCCACACATCCCGGGTAACTGCCAGTGGGGGCTGTTTCTGCGCAACCACGACGAGCTGACGCTCGAGATGGTCACCGACGAGGAGCGCGACTACATGTACGCGGAGTACGCCAAGGACCCGCGGATGAAGCTCAACGTCGGCATCCGCCGGCGCCTGGCGCCGCTGATGGACGGCGGCCGCGACGAGATCGAGCTGCTGCACGCGATGCTCTTCAGCCTGCCGGGTTCGCCGGTGCTCTACTACGGGGACGAGATCGCGATGGGCGACAACGTCTACCTCGGCGACCGCGACGGCGTGCGCACGCCGATGCAGTGGACAGGCGATCGCAACGGCGGCTTCTCGCGCGCGGACTTCGCGCAGCTCTACGCGCCGCCGCTGATGGACCCCGTCTACGGCTACCAGGCCGTCAACGTCGAGGCCCAGCTGCGCCTGCCGGGGTCACTGCTGCGCTGGATGCGGCGCTTCATCTCGCTGCGCAAGGAGCACCCGGTCTTCGGCCTCGGCACGTTCGAGGCGCTGACGCCCGCCAATCCGAAGATCTTCGCCTGCGTCCGCACCTACGAGGAGGATGTCGTGCTGTGCGTGCACAACCTCGCGCGCTCGGCGCAGGCCGTCGAGCTCGACCTCTCCTGGTACAACGGCCGGCGGCCGGTCGAGATGTTCGGACGCTCGCGCTTTCCGCGGATCGGCGAGCTGCCCTATCTGCTGACGCTCGCCCCGCGCGGGTTCTTCTGGTTTCTGCTCGAGGAGGAGGCGCATGGGCCTTCCTGACGCCGTCACGCCCCCGCTCGCGGACTGGGTCGCGACGCAGCGCTGGTTTGCGTCCAAGGCGCGCGAGATCGCTTCGCTGAACGTCCTGAAAACCGTCGAGCTGTCGCGCGATCCGGCGCTCGAGATCGCGCTCGTCGAGGCGCGCTTCTACGCCGGCACGCACGAGCTCTACCAGCTGCTGCCGGGCGAGCCCGGGGGCGCCCGCGTGCTCGCGGAGCTGCTCGGCAGCGAATCGGAGATCGACGGCGTCGCCTTCTGCGGCGGCGTCGCGCCGACCGGCGAGATCCGTCAGATGGGCGCCGAGCAGTCCAACACGTCGGTCATCTTCGGTGACGAACTGGTGCTGAAGGTCTTTCGCCGCCTGGAGCCCGGCGTCAACCCGGAGCTCGAGATGTTGCGCTTCCTGTCCAGCCGCGAGTTTCCGAACATCGCCGCCCTGGCGGGGTGGTATGAGTACTCGGGCGACCTCATGCACGCGACGCTGGGGGTCCTGCAGGAGTACATCGGCGGCGCACGCGACGGCTGGCGGCTGGCGCTGGACGATCCGCAGGCGCTGCTTCGGTGCGTACCCGCGCTCGGGGCCGCGACCGGGAAGATGCACAGCGTGCTGGCCTCCGACGGCGACGACCCCGCCTTCGCTCCGCAGCAGCCCAGCGCGGAGGCGCTGTCGCTGCTGACGGCGACGATCGACGAGCAGATCGAGCGCGCGTTCATCGACCTGCCGGCCGACAACCCGGCGCTGGCGCCGATCGCCGGCCGCGCCGAGGAGGTGCGCGACCGCCTGCAGGCGATGTCGCACGTCGGCGTCGGCGGGCGGCTGATCCGCCATCACGGCGACTACCACCTGGGCCAGACCCTGCTGGCGGGGGGCGAGAACGGGGACGAGCCGCGCTGGATCATCCTCGACTTCGAGGGCGAGCCGGCGCGCTCGCTGCTCGAGCGCCGGCGCAAGCGCTCGCCGCTGCGCGACGTCGCGGGAATGCTGCGCTCCTTCGCCTACGCCGCCTCGGCGTCGCGGCTGCACGGCGGAACGCCTGCGCCCGAGGCTTGGGAGCAGCAGGCCCGCGACGCCTTCCTCGAGGCCTACCTCGCCACCGTCGAGCCGGCGCTGATGCCCGCCGGGCGCCCGGCGACGGAGAAGCTGCTGGCGATCTTCGAGCTCGAGAAGGCCGTCTACGAGCTGCGCTACGAGCTCAACAACCGCCCCGACTGGGTGCCGATCCCCGTCGCCGGGATCGCCCGACTGCTGGAGACCGAGGTCACATCGTGAGCATCGCCACCGACATCGACCGGCTCGTCTCGCGCGAGCACCACGACCCGCACTCGATCCTCGGGGCACACGAGTCCGCGGGCGGCGTCGTCGTGCGAGCGCTGCGCCCGATGGCCGAGTCCGTCGTCGTGCAGCCGGCCGGCGTGGAGCTCGAGCTCGTGCACCCGGCAGGGGTGTTCGCGGGCGAGATCGCGGGCGCGACGCTGCCGCTGGACTACGAGCTCGAGATCAGCTACCAGGCCAACAGGTTCACGGTGCACGACCCTTACCGCTTCGAACCGACGCTGTCAGACCTCGACGAGCACCTCTTTCGCGAGGGTCGCCACGAGCAGCTGTGGTCGAAGATGGGCGCGCACGTGCGCGAGATCGGCGGCGTCAGCGGGACGTCGTTCGCCGTCTGGGCGCCGGCCGCGCGCTCGGTCGCGGTCGTCGGCGACTTCAACTACTGGGAGGGCCTGCTGCACCCGATGCGCGTGCTCGGCGGCTCGGGCATCTGGGAGCTGTTCATACCGGGCGTGCAGCAGGGGGCGCACTACAAGTACGAGATCCGCACGCAGGTCGGCGACTTCAAGCAGAAGGCCGACCCGTTCGCCTTCCAGACCGAGATGCCGCCGCAGACGGCGTCGGTCGTGCACCGCTCGACGTTTGAGTGGACCGACGACGCGTACCTCGCCGCACGCAAGCCGGGGGCGCCGCTGGATCGCCCGATGTCCGTCTACGAGGTGCACCTCGGCTCCTGGCGGCGCAATCCGCTGGAGGGCGACCGCTCGCTGACCTATCTCGAGCTCGCCGACGAGCTCGCCGCCTACGTCTCGGACCTCGGCTTCACGCACGTCGAGCTGATGCCGGTGATGGGCCATCCGTTCAGCGGCTCCTGGGGCTATCAGGTGACCTCCTACTACGCGGTGTCGCCGCGCTACGGCACTCCCGACGAGTTCCGCGCCTTCGTCGACCGGATGCACTCCTACGGCATCGGCGTGCTGCTCGACTGGGTGCCGGCGCACTTCCCCCGCGACGAGTGGGCGCTGGCGCGATTCGACGGCACGGCGCTCTACGAGCACGAGGACGTCCGCCGCGGCTCGCACCCCGAGTGGGGCACGCTGATCTTCAACTACGGGCGCAACGAGGTGCGCAACTTCCTCGTCGCCAACGCCATCTACTGGGCGCGCGAGTTCCACGCCGACGGCATTCGCGTCGACGCGGTCGCCTCGATGCTCTACCTCGACTACTCGCGCGAGAGCGGCGAGTGGGTGCCCAACGAGTTCGGCGGCAACGAGGACCTCGACGCGGTCACGTTCATCAAGGAGCTCAACGAGGTGCTGCACCGCGACGAGCCCGGGGTCATCAGCGCGGCCGAGGAGTCGACCGCCTGGCCGGGAGTGTCGCGCCCCACCTACCTCGGCGGCCTGGGCTTCGGCTTCAAGTGGAACATGGGCTGGATGCACGACACGCTCGGCTACTTCGAGCAGGACCCGATCCATCGCCGCTATCACCACCACGAGCTGACGTTCAGCCTCGTGTACGCGTTCACCGAGAACTTCATCCTGCCGCTGTCGCACGACGAGGTCGTGCACGGCAAGGGCTCGCTGGTCGACAAGATGGCCGGCGACCGCTGGCAGAAGCTCGCCAACCTGCGCTCGCTGTACGCCTACATGTGGGCGCATCCCGGCAAGAAGCTGCTGTTCATGGGCCAGGAGTTCGCCCAGAGCGACGAGTGGAGCCACGACCGCTCGCTGGACTGGCACCTGCTCGAGCACGCCGAGCACAGCGGCGTGCAGTCGCTCGTGCGCGACATCAACGCCGTGTACAAGGACACGCCGGCGTTGTGGGAGGTCGACTTCGACGGCCGCGGGTTCTGGTGGATCGAGCCCAACGACGCCGACTCGAACGTCGTGGCGTTCGCGCGCGCCGGCGCCGACCCGGCCCGCGACGTGCTGATCTGCATCTGCAACCTATCGCCGATCCCGCGGACGGGCTATCGCATCGGCCTGCCGCGCAGCGGGCGCTGGGTCGAGCGCTTCAACAGCGACTCGTCCTACTACGGCGGCACGGACACCGGCAACCTCGGCGGCGTCGCCGCCGAGCCGCAGGGCTGGCACGGCCAGCCGTGCTCGGCGAAGGTGACGCTACCCCCGCTCGGGGTCGTGTGGCTCGTGCCGGAGGCCTGACCGGGCCGCGATCAGGTCCTTGGCGTCTGCTGCACCGCATGCCGACCCCCGGCTCGTTCAGTCGTCGAGCAGCCGGACGTCGAGCTGCTCGAGCACCGTCGCGGGTACACGGTGGTGGCTGCCACGGCCACCCAGTTCGCCGCTGTCAGCCCGGCGCCGTCGCCCCCCACTCCTCGGGTGCGACGTCGCGGATCGGCTGGGCGACGAACCACTGGTGGCCCTCGGGGTCGGTGGCGGCGAAGCGCCGCTCGCCGTAGTCTTGGTCGGCCGGCTCCTCGGTGATCTGCGCGCCGGCATTGCGCGCGCGCTCGCAGACGGCGTCGACGTCGTCGACGGTCACGCAGATCAGCACGCTCGCCGTGCCGCTGTGAGCAGGGTTGCGAAAGTCGCCTCCCGGGGCGCCAAGGTTGATGACGCCCTCGCCGCGACGCATCTCGGCATGGTTGACCGTGCCGTCCTCGGCCGCCATGCGCAGCGTCTCGTCGAACCCGAAGGCGCGGTGCAGGAAGTCGAGCTGCGCCGCGACGTCCTCGCAGAGCAGGTAGGGCGTGATCGTCTGCATGGGCGTCCCGTCGTGTGAGGTTGACATTGTGCGCAAGGCTATGGCCCCGCCGCGTCGCGGTCTTGAAGATCTGGGAACCGCCGGCCCCGCCGCGCATGATCGCTCGGGCGCTCGGTACCCTGCCGCGGTGCCCGCGAGCCCCGAGCCCCTGCCCTGGGAGCACCCGCTGGGCGCCACCCCCGTCGGCGACGGGCACGTGCAGTTCCGCGTCTGGGCGCTGGATCACGACGACGTCCGCGTGCGCGTCGGCGGCGCCGAGCACGCGCTCGCCGATGCCGGCGGCGGCGTGCGCGAGGCGCTCGTCGCGGCCACGGCGGGCGAGGACTACGTCTACGTCTTCGGCGAGCACGAGCTGCCCGATCCGAGCTCGCGCCACCAGCCGCAGGGCCTGCGCGGGCCGTCGCGGATCGTCGATCCGCGCGCGTTCGCGTGGACCGACGCCGGGTTCAGCCCGCGACCGCTCGCCGAGCAGGTCATCTACGAGCTGCACGTCGGCACGTTCACGGACGCCGGCACCTTCGATGCCGCGATCGAGCACCTGCCCGGCCTCGCCCAGCTCGGGATCACGGCGATCGAGGTCATGCCGGTCGCGCAGTTCCCCGGCGAGCACGGCTGGGGCTACGACGGCGTCTACCTGTCGGCGGCGCAGTCCAGCTACGGCGGGCCAGAGGGCTTCCAGCGGCTCGTCGACGGTGCCCACGCAGCCGGCCTCGGCGTGATCCTCGACGTCGTCTACAACCACGTCGGCGCGTCCGGCAACCAGGCGCTCGCGGCGTTCGGCCCGTACTTCACCGACAAGTACTCGACGTTCTGGGGCAACGCGATCAACTTCGACGACGAGCACTGCGATCCGGTGCGCGAGTGGGTGCTGCAGTCCGCGGAGGGCTGGGTGCGCGACTTTCACGTCGACGGTCTGCGCCTCGACGCGATCCACGCCATCTACGACGGCGGCGCCAGCCCGCTGATGGCCGAGCTCGCCGACCGCGTCCACGCGGCGCGCGCCGGAGCGCTCGTGATCGCGGAGTCGGGCCTCAACGACCCGCGGGTCATCCGCCCGCGCGAGCGGGGTGGCTTCGGCCACGACGCGCAGTGGGCCGACGACTTCCACCATGCCCTGCGCGTCCTGCTGACCGGCGACAGCGACGGCTGGTATGAGGAGTTCGGCGCGGTCGCCCACCTCGCGAAGGCCTATGCGCGCCCCTTCGTCCATGACGGCGGGTACTCGTCGTTTCGCAAGCGGCGCTTCGGCGCGCCCGCGGACGATCGCCCGCCCGAGCAGTTCGTCGTCTTCGGCCAGAACCACGACCAGGTCGGCAATCGCGCGCTCGGCGACCGCATGCCCGGCGACGCGCGGGCGCTGGCGGCGTTCTGCACGCTGCTGTCGCCGTACGTGCCGATGCTGTGGATGGGCGAGGAGTACGGCGAGCCCGCGCCGTTTCAGTTCTTCTGCGACCACATCGACGAGGACATCGCGACCGCGACGCGCGATGGGCGCAGGCGCGAGTTCGCCGCCTTCGCGACGTTCGCCGGCGAGCAGGTCCCCGACCCGCAGGACCGCGCGACGTTCGTGCGCTCGAAGCTCACGCGCGAGCGCGATCCCGCGATCGCCGAGCTCTACGCCGGCCTGCTGCGCCTGCGAGCGCAGCTTCCGCGCGAGGACGTCGTCACCCACCACGACGACGACGCCCGCTGGCTGGCGGTCGACCGCGGACCCTTTCGCCTGTGCGCGAACTTCGCCGGCGAGCCGCGCGAGGTCCCCCTCGACGGCCACTGCGAGGTCGTGATCGCAACAGGCGCGGCCGATCTCGATGCAGACCGCGTGCTGCTCGCCCCCAAGACAGGAGCCCTGCTGCGATGAGCGACCGCGAGGTGTGGCCCGGAAGCCCCTTCCCCCTGGGGCCCTGGGTCTCCAACACAGGAACCAACTTCAGCCTCTTCTCCGAGCACGCGGAGAGCGTGGAGCTGTGCCTCTACGACGCCGACGACAACGAGGAGAGCATCGACGTCGTCGAGCGGACCGCGTTCAACTGGCACTGCTTCCTGCCGGGCGTCGGTCCCGGCCAGCGCTACGGCTATCGCGTCCACGGGCCCTACGAGCCCGAGTCCGGACACCGCTTCAATCCCAGCAAGCTGCTGATCGACCCCTACGCGAAGGCGATCGACGGCGAGGTGCGCTGGGAGCTCGCCAGCACGCTGCCCTACATCCCCGACGACTCCGACACCGCCGATCTCGAGCCCGACGACGAGGACGACGCGGAGGCGATGCCCAAGGGCCTGGTCATCGACTCGGCCTTCGACTGGGAGGGCGACGAGCTGCTGCGCACGCCGTGGAATGAGACCGTCATCTACGAGACGCACGTCAAGGGCTTCACGATGCTGCACCCCGACGTGCGCGAGGACCTGCGCGGGACGTTCGGCGGGCTGGCCTCACCGGCCGCGCTGAAGTACCTCAGGGAGCTGGGGGTCACGGCGGTCGAGCTGCTGCCCGTGCACCACAACGCCGACGAGCACTTCCTGATCGACAAGGGCCTGTCGAACTACTGGGGCTACAGCTCGATCGGCTTCCTCGCTCCCCATAGCGACTATGCCGCCACGGGATCCAGCGGCGAGCAGGTGCGCGAGTTCAAGGGCATGGTCAAGGCGCTGCACAAGGCCGGCATCGAGGTGATCCTCGACGTCGTCTACAACCACACCGCGGAGGGCAACCACCTCGGGCCGATGCTGTCGTTCAAGGGCATCGACAACGCGACCTACTACCGCCTGATGCCCGACGACCCGCGCTTCTACATGGACTTCACGGGGACGGGCAACTCGATGAACCCGGTCCATCCCAGCGTGCTGCGGCTGATCATGGACTCGCTGCGCTACTGGGTCACCGACTGCCACGTCGACGGCTTCCGCTTCGATCTCGCGAGCGCGCTCGCACGCGAGCTCTACGACGTCGATCGCCTCAGCGCGTTCTTCGACACGATCCACCAGGACCCGGTGCTGTCGCAGGTCAAGCTCATCGCCGAGCCCTGGGACGTCGGCCCGGGCGGCTATCAGGTCGGCAATTTCCCGGTCCTGTGGACGGAGTGGAACGGCATCTACCGCGACTCGATGCGCGACTTCTGGCGCGGTCACGCGAGCGTCGCCGACTTCGCCAACCGCCTGACCGGATCCAGCGACCTGTACGCCAACGACGGGCGCCAGCCGGCAGCGTCGATCAACTTCATCACCGCGCACGACGGCTTCCCGCTCGCAGACCTCGTGTCCTACAACGCCAAGCACAACGAGGCCAACCTCGAGGACAACAAGGACGGCACAGACGACAACCGCTCCTGGAACTGCGGGGTCGAGGGGCCGACGGACGATCCCGAGATCAATGCGCTGCGCGCGCGCCAGCAGCGCAACATCCTCGTGACGCTGCTGCTGTCCCAGGGCGTGCCGATGCTGCTCGGCGGCGACGAGTTCTCGCGCAGCCAGGGCGGCAACAACAACGCCTGGTGCCAGGACAACGAGATCTCCTGGTGTCACTGGGACTTCGACGACAACCAGCTCGACATGCTCGCCTTCACCAAGCGCGTCATCGCGCTGCGCCAGGACCACCCGGTGTTTCGCCGCCGCCACTTCCTCAGCGGCGAGGCGACCGGCGCGGGCAGCCTGCCCGACGCGTGGTGGTTTCGCCCCGACGGGCGCAGGATGACCCAGCGCGACTGGGCTCGCAGCGACCATCACGTCGTCGGCCTGTTCCTCAACGGGCACGAGTTCCCCTATCGCGGGCGCCGCGGCGAGCAGATCATCGACGACTCCTTCCTGCTGCTGATCAACGCCTATTACGAGGACGTCGAGTTCTCGCTGCCCGCAACGCGCTGGGGGCGCACGTGGGCGCTGGAGCTCAGCACCGCCGATCCCGAGGCGCAGCCCGGCTCGTCCACCTTCGACGCTCGCCACCAGCTCGACGCGGTCGCGCGGTCGGTGACGGTGCTCAAGCGCCTGAATCCCGGGAGATAGGGGCGCATGGAGCTGCGCGCCACCTATCGCCTGCAACTCGGCCCGCAGCTGCGCTTCGACGACGTGCGCGCGCTCGTCCCCTACCTGCGCGACCTCGGCATCAGCCATCTCTACCTGTCGCCGTCGCTGACCGCGCGGTCGGGCTCGACGCACGGCTACGACGTCGTCGACCCGACGCGCGTGTCCGAGGCACTGGGTGGCGAGGGGGCGCTGCGCGAGCTGGCCGGCGCGGGGCTGGGAATCATCCTCGACATCGTCCCCAACCACATGGGCACCGGCGACGAGAACCGCTGGTGGGCCGACGAGGACGAGCGCGTGCGGGTCTTCGACGTCGATCCGCAGACCGGCCACTACCGGCGCTTCTTCGACATCGACGATCTCGCGGGCGTGCGCGTCGAGGATCCCGAGGTCTTCGAGCTGACGCACGCCAAGGTGCTGTCGCTGCTCGCCGACGGCGTGATCGACGGCCTGCGCATCGACCATCCCGACGGCCTCGCCGATCCCGCGGGCTACCTCGAGCGCTTGAGCGAGGCCGGCGCCGAGCACGTCTGGGTGGAGAAGATCCTGAGCCATTCCCGCCCACCCGAGGCGTTGCGCGACTGGCCGGTCGAGGGCACCGTCGGCTATGAGTTCCTCAACGAGGCGCAGGGGCTGTACATCGACCGCGCCGGCGAGGAGCCGCTGACGGCGCTCTACGAGGAGCTGACGGGCGACGGGCGCCCGTTCGCGCAGGTCGCCCTGGAGGCGCAGCTCGAGCAGGCGACGACGACGTTCTCGCGCGAGGTCGACCGGCTGCGGCGGCTGCACGACCCGGGCGACCTCGAGCACGTGCTCGCCCGCCTGCCGGTCTACCGCACCTACGTGCGCGACGGCGAGGTCCATCCCGACGACCGTGCCGCGCTGCAGGCCGCCGGGCGCCCCGACCTCTTCGACGGCGCGCCCGCGGAGTTCGTCGCGCGCTTTCAACAGACCTCCCCGCCGGTGACGGCCAAGGGCATCGAGGACACGTCCTTCTATCGCTACCTGCGCCTGCTGGCGCTCAACGACGTCGGCGGCGACCCCGGCCGCTGGGGCGTCTCGGTCGACGAGTTCCACGCGGCCAACCTCGTGCGCGCCGAGCGCTTCGGCCGCGCGCTGCTCGTGACGCAGACGCACGACACGAAGCGCTCGGGCGACGCGCGCGCGCGGGTGGGTGCGCTGAGCGCCATGGCCGACTCGTGGGCCGAGCATGTGCGGCGCTGGTATGAGCTCACGCAGGAGCTCGTCGAGGACGGCGCGCCGGATCCCCACGAGCGCTACCTGCTGTTTCAGACGCTCGTCGCCGTCTGGCCGATCGCCCCGCAGCGCCTCGAGCGCTACGTCGAGAAGGCACTGCGCGAGGCCAAGCGCAACACGAGCTGGGTCGACCAGGACCACGATTGGGAGGACAGCGTCAAGCGCTTCGCCTGCGCGCTGCTGACGCATGGGCCGTTTCTCGAGGACTTCGAGTCCTTCGAAGCCGAGGTGGCCGCCGCCGGCGAGCGCTCGGCGCTCGGTCAGCTGCTGCTGAAGCTCACGATTCCCGGCGTTCCCGACATCTACCAGGGCGACGAGCTCATCGACCTGTCGCTCGTCGATCCCGACAACCGCCGGCCGGTGGACTGGGATGCGCGGCGCGCGGCGCTGGACGCGCTGCGGGGCGGCGCGACACCGGCGCGCGAGACGATCAAGCTCGCCGTCATCCAGCGCGCGCTGGAGCTGCGCGCGCGACGCCCGGAGCCGTTCGCGGGGGCGTATGCGCCCGTGGCGGCGGGGCCCGACACGGTCGCGTTCACGCGCGGCGCAGCAAGCGAGGTGGTCGTCGTCGTGGCGCTGCGCGAGGCCGGGCTCGGCGCGGAGATCGCGGTGGCCGCGGGGCACTACCGCGACGCGCTGTCAGAGCGCGAGCACGATCTCGACGGGCCGGCGGCCGTCGCCGGGCTCGTCGAGCCGCACGGGCTCGCGCTGCTCGAGCGGCTGCCCGCGAGCTCAGCCGGCTGACGCAGGCCGCAACGCGAGCGACGGCGGCGGCTCGGGCTCCTGCGCCAGGGCGATGCGCAGCATCAGGGCCTGCGCACACTCGACGATGATGTCGCGGTCGTAGGTGAAGACGAAGTCGTATCCCGTGTCCCGCCTGGCCCCTACGGACCGGTGCTCGCGCGCCGCGAGCATCGCAGCGAAGTGGGGACCGATCACGACGACGTTCCACGTGCCCCGCAGCGGATCGTCGTCGCGGATGGACACCCCGCGCAGCCCCGGCCCGCTCTTGGGCTCCATCCCCACCGCGAGCGCAGCGACGAACGCAAGGTCGGAGGAGAGCCGCTCGTAGACGGAGTCGATGTGGGCGGCGAAGCCCTCGGTCTCCGGAAAGCTCGAGATCAGCAGCGACGTCGGTCGCAGCCTCGTGGCCTGGTGCTCCAGCTCGCGGCTGATCGACGCCAGCAGCGGCAGCGTCCCGTGGCGCACGGGGCGGCGCGCGCTCGCCAGGTCGAACGGGGTGCGCCACGGGTGCGGCAGCGAAGCGGTGAAGATCGGCAGCGGGATCCCGGTCACGTTCGCGACGCTGCACAGCCGCGACGGCCGGCCGAAGAAGAACCCCTGCCCGAGCGTCGCGCCGAGCGCTCGCGCGTACTGCGCCTGCTCCTTTGTCTCGATGCCCTCGGCCAGCACGGTCGCCCCGGTGCGCTCGGCCTGGGCGCCGACGGCCCCGGCGATGGCGGCGATCTCCGGGCTCGGCTGCGCCTGCACCAGACGCAGGTCGAGCTTGATGACGTCCGGGCGCAGCAACGGCATCAGCGCCAGCGAGCGTGTGTCGGCGCCGACGTCGTCGAGCGCGATCCCCCAGCCCGCGGCGCGTGCCCGCTGGACCGCCGGCAGCAGCTCCGCCAGGCGGCTGGTCAGCGTGCGCTCCGTCAGCTCGACCACGCCGCGGACTCCGCGCCCGGTCGGCGGAAGCGGCCCGAACCCGCCGATGTCGGGCTCGGCGTTCACGAACAGCGTCAGGGGCGCCTCGATGCCGTAGTCGGACGCGCCGGCCAGCGCCGACCGCTGACAGGCCATGTCGAGCTCTGCCAGGCGGCCCGCGGCGCGAGCGGCTGCGAACAGTGCCTCAGGGGTCTCCAAGGCCGATCCCGCAGGACCGCGGGAGAGCGCCTCGAACCCGAACAGGGCGTGCGTCTCCATGTCGACGATCGGCTGGAAGACCGATCGGATGAGACCGTCGCTGAGAACGTCATCGAGCATGACGGCTGCGGGCTCCCGGTGGCCGAGGCTGGCCCCCACCATTGCGTTGAGACTACTCCCGACAACTCCCCTTTCGCCACGACGTGGACGCATGTCACACAAGCGGACGTGCGTGCGCTGCAGCGGCGGCCTGTCGGCGCAACCCTGCGGCGTACGTCAGTCCGCGGGATCCTGCGGGGTGGGAAAGGCGCCGTCGATCAGCTCGATGCGATAGCCGTCGGGATCGGCGACGAACGCGATCAACGGCAGATCCTCGCGCTCACCCGGGTGGTACGGCGGCTTCTCGGGCTGCACGCCCAGTGGGGCGAGCTGCTCCAGCACGGCTCCGACGTCGTCGACCGTGAGCGCCATGTGGTTGTAGCCGGAGCCGAGGTCGTAGGGCTCGTCGCGGTCGCGATTGACCGTGAGCTCGAGGACGTCGCCGTCACCTGGCAGCCCCATGTAGAGGTTGTAGGCCGACTCGAAGTTCAGCCGGCCGCGGGGCTCGAAGCCGAGAGCCTCGTAGAAGCGCTGGGAGGCCTGCGGGTCGTTGACGCGCAGGCAGGTGTGGGCGTAGCGATTGGGCATCACATGCGGATACCCGGCTCGCCATGCGCAAACCGCTGCCGCGCGCCTGGTTCGCTACCGTCCGCGGATGTCCGGGATGACGACGCGGCGCCATCGGCTCGGGCGCGCCGGCGCCCTCGTCGCGCTCGTATCGCCGGCGTTCGGCATCGCCCCCGTGCCCGCCGTCGGCTCCGCGCCCGCCGCGAGCGGCTTCGAGGTCCTGGACGCACGCGTCAGCCCGCGGCGCGCGTACTTCGCGGGTCGCCCCGTGCGGGTCGCCTTTCGCATCGGTGCCGCGGCGCCGCTCGCGCTGTCCCTCGAAGTCGTCCGCGAGGCGACCGGCCGGCCTGTGCGGCGCTTCGCGCTAGCGGCCGCGGCGCCGGGCGTGCAGCAGCGCGTGGAGTGGGACGGCGTGACCGGCGGCGGCGATGTCGCGCCGGGCGGGCGCTATCGCCTTCGCCTGCGCGCGCCCGACGGCACGGCGCGCACGGCCGGCGCGGTCTTCGAGCTGCGCAGCCACATCTATCCGATTCGCGGCCTCCACGCCGACCGCGGCCCGATCGGGGAGTTCGGCGTCGGGCGCTCCGGCGGGCGCACGCACGAGGGCTTCGACGTCAACGCGGCGTGCGGCGTCGCGCTCGTCGCTGCGCGCGGCGGGCGGGTCGTGCGATCGGACTACGACCCCGTGCTCTACGGCAACATCGTGATCGTCCGCGGTGAGCGCACGCAGCGCGACTACTGGTACTCGCACCTGCGCCGGCCATCGGCGCTACGGGTCGGCGACCGCGTGCGCACCGGCGAGCGGATCGGCAGCATCGGAGCGACCGGCAACGCCCGCAGCGTCGGCTGCCACCTGCACTTCGAGATCCGCTCGCGCGGCACGCCGATCGATCCCAAGCCCGAGCTGCACGCCTGGGACGCGTGGAGCTGATGCGGCGCGGTCGCCGTTGAAGCCTGACCCGAGCTGCCGCGCCGGACCGCGCCGGCCCGCCGCTCTAACATCAGAGCCCTGCCCGTGCGAGCACCACGCTGCGCGGCGCTTGACCGAGCAACCCCAGACCTTGCGGAGGAAGGCCATATGGCATTCGAAGTCGGACAGCGCGTGATCGCCGAGAAGTCGGGCCGGCGCCGGCGGACGGCACGCGCGCCGATGCGCCCCCCGCGCCACGGCGTGATCGAGAAGGTCCTGCGCGGCGACCCCAACCCGCGCTATGAGATCCGCTGGGACGAGGGCATCGTGACGATCTTCTCGCCGCAGAACGGCGGCCTCACGGCCGACGAGAACTACGACGGCCCGGTCTCGCCGCCGACGCCGGCGGTGGCGGAGCAGTAGAGCGGCGGCGCGCGTCAGCCGCCCTCGAACGCGCGGCGCACCGCCGCAAGCGCCGGCTTGGGCCGACCCGCGAAGTCGTAGAGTCCCTTCTCGTTGAGGCCCGGCGCGAGCATCAGGGCGGGCATGCGGCGGGCGATCGAGCCGCCGGTGAAGTCCGGTCGCAGCGCGTAGTCGCGCAGCGACCAGACGAGCGTGCCGCTGAGCCCCGGCTCGTCGCGCAGCGCGCGGATGCGGCGGGCCAGCAGCTCGGCCTGGTAGCGCAGCCCGCCGAAGGCGTCGGCCGGCATCCGCGGGCTGCCGGCGGCGCCGAGCTCGGTGACGACGAGCGCCTTGGCGGGAAACAGCGCGCGCAGGCGGGCGATCCGCCCGGCGGCCATCGCCGCCTGGCCCGCCGGCGACCCGGGTCCCTCGTACCAGCCGATGTAGTCCGTCACGCCGATCGCGTCGAGCTCGGCGAACAGCGGCCCGTCCGAGCGCGGCAGGCGCGAGCCCCACAGGTCGGCCGCCACCGGGCGGCCCGGATCGGTCTCGTGCAGGCGGCGAGCGGTCTGTGCGACGTACGCCCGCAGGCCCGGGCTGCCCTGGCCCGGCGCCTCGTTGGTCAGCGTCCAGGCGAGGATCGAGGCGTGCGCCCGGCCCTCCTCCGCGGCGCGCAGCGCGCGGTCGCGGGCGGCGGCGATCGCACGCGGCGTCGTTGCGCGCCAGCGCCCAGCGGGCTCCCACGGCCCGATCTCCTGCCAGACGAAGATTCCCGCCGCGTCCAGGCGGTCGAGCATGCTCTGGGCCAGCGGCATCTGCGAGCGCGTGGCGTTCGCGCCGACCGACCGCAGCCCGGCGATCAGGCGGGTCTCGTCGCGAGCCGACAGGGCATCGCCGTGGCCGCGCGCGTCGGCGGGCAGCGCGGCGCCGCGCAGCACGAGCGGATCGCCGTTGACATACAGGCCGTCGCCGTCCCACGTCAGCTCGCGCAGACCGACCCTGCGTTGCAGCGACGCCTCGCCGGGCACGCCGACGCGCAGGGTGTAGCGGCTGGGACTGCTCGGCGACCACAGCGCGGGCTTCCCGAGCACGACTGATGCGCGCACGGTGCGCGAGCGGCCGCGTGCGACGCGCACGGCGTCGAAGCGCAGCGGATGGGATGCGCCGCCGCCGGTCAGCGTCGCTGCCGGCCGCAGCGTGCGCGTGCCCGTTCGGTTGCGCACGCGCAGCCTGACGTCGACGCGCGCGCGGCCGCCGTCGAGCAGCCGCGTGCGCAGTGCCAGCGCCCCGAGGCGACTGGGCCCGAGCCGGCTGAGCGTCACCGGCCGGTGCAGGCCGCCGTAGTTGAACCACGCGCGCTGCCAGTCCTCGCCGGCCTGTCGCCGGGGGTCGCGCCAGTCGATGCGCACGGCGACGGTGTGGCGGCCGGCGCGCAGCAGCGGTCGCGCGCTGAAGGGCTCGTAGGCGCCGACGTGCCGGCGCAGCAGCCTGCCGTCGACGTACACCCGCGCCCGGTAGTGGGCGGACTCGAAATGCAGCGCGTAGCGCCCGTCGGCCGGCGCGTCGATCTCCCGCGCGTACCAGCCGACGCTGCCCGCGTACGCACGGCGCCCGGCGGCGCCGCTGTGCGCGCCGGCGTTGGGCGAGTGCGGGATGCGCACCCGGCGGGCGCTCCAGGCGCCGTCCGCCCAGCCCGCGCGCAGCCCGCGGTCGAGCGGGTCGGCGCGGTAGCGCCAGCGATGCAGCGTGACGGGCGCGCTGCCGTCCGGCCCGCCGCCGCGCGTCAGCAGCGCGATCTGGGCAGCGCTCTGCTTGGCGGCATCCGGTCGTGCAGGCCGGTCGGGTTCGTTGGGTGACGCGAGGTACCACAGGAGCCCGTAGCCGACGACCACGAGGCAGGGGAGGACCACGACGCAGGCGAGGAGG
>Ga0208736_1000080_pt1 | contig 30788 bp, 32 predicted proteins | sample AntDryMetagUQ255_FD_188090 | JGI IMG/M metagenome (GOLD analysis project Ga0208736, IMG submission 188090) | Polar desert microbial communities from Antarctic Dry Valleys - UQ255 (SPAdes) | ecosystem: Environmental > Terrestrial > Soil > Desert | place: Antarctic Dry Valleys | collected 2008-12-31 | reverse complement strand
CCGTGCCGCCGCCCTCCCACGGCCGTGCGGCCCTGACGTTGATACGGCCTTCCGCGGGAGCGGAATCCGCCGCGGGAGATGGGGGAGCACTCGCCGGGGCAGGTGTCGACAGGGGTGCGGACTGTGGCGCCGCACCCCGAGCGCCGGATTCCCAGGGCCGTGCGCCCCTGACGTCCATGCGGCCGACGGGGGCCGCAGCAGGGGCGGGCTCGGGGGCCGCCGCAGGGGCGGGCGGGGGTGGGGCAACCTGTGCGCCATTTTCCCAGGGCCGTGAGCCTCTGACATCAAGACGATCCGCCGGCTCCGGCGCAGCCGCGGGCGCGGCCGCCGGAGCCGCCTGGCCGCGAGTGGCGGCTACGAGCCCTGCCAGCGTGGCGGCCCCCGGCGCGAACTCGTCACCAATATGCGTGACGGGTCCGTGCCGGCCGACCCGCTGCAGGAAGTTCGCTCCCTCGCCGGGAAAGCACGACTCAACCAGGCCGCCGGAGTGATCGCCGGCCTTCTTGACGAACAGCCCCTCGAGCACGTTGCGACCGGTGACCATCGTCCCGTTGATGGCATCCAGGACGCCGTTCACGGGAGCGGTCTTCGTGACGATCTCGCCGACGCCCTCGATGACCACGTCGAGGCCACGGGCGATCTTTCGCAGCTCGAGAATCGTGGCGATCAGGAAGATCGCGAGCGCAGCGACGACCAGAACGATCAAAAGAATGGTAACTGCTACTGCTGGATCCATGAATGCCCCTTATGCGTCCGGTAGGGCGGCGTCAAGGGAGCCCCCATAGTCTGCCAAGCCGGCAACGACCTGGCTGATGTAGTTCTGCGTCGTCACCAGCATGATGACCGCGTCGAGATCCTTGGAGCCGGCTTGCGCGACGCCGGCGATGGCGGTGGCGACCGGCGTGATGCTCTTGGCCGCCATCAGGACCCCCCTGAGCAGGAAGACGAGCACAGGGGCGACGGCGAGTAGGACGACGTTCAGGAGCCACACAATAGACATTGGCGTCTCTAACCTCCCGTTACCTTGCGGACGACGAGCGCGGCCTTGGCCGCGATCCCCGGCAGGACGCTGAGGATGGTCTGCAGCCGAGCGTTGATCTGCGTGACCACGGGGGTCAGCGGCCGTAGGTGTTGTGACTCGACCGTTGTGAGAGCACCCGCAAGCGCCGTCAGCCCGTTGGCGATGGCGTTCAGGCGCACTCGCACCCGCGTGAGCGCGATCGCGAGGACGACCACGAGCAGGACCGTCTCGACGAAGCTCAGGATGATCAGGAGTTCTCTGCTCATAGCGTCTCACCCGCAGCCAGGTACGGCTCGGCGAGCACGTCCATGTAGCCGTCCTGCACGATTGCCTCCTCGATGATGAGGTCCAGTACTCCCGGAGTCGCCGTGAGTTGCGTGAGCGCTGCCGTCTGTGAGGCGACGATCGGCGCGGTCTCCAGCAGGATCGCGACGCTTATCTGGATGTCTTTGATGAGGCTCAACAGGAGCAGCATCAGGATGATCACGACGGCGAGCACGACAGCGCCCATTCCCAGCGCGACCTGCCAGAGCGCATGCGTGTCATTCGTTGCGAGTGCGAGCGTTGTCATGTCCCGGTTGCCGCCTTCCTGAGGACCCGCGCCATGTGAAGAATGCGGATCGCCGAGTCGTTGACCTGCCCGACCCCGGATTTCAGTGACGTCGTCTGGGCCCGGACCGTGTCGACGCCGCCCGCAGCACCCCGAGCCTGGTTGGAGATCCGCGACGCCAGCGCCAGGATGATCACGACGATGATGACGACCACCACGATGACGATGAACGCCAGCGCGAATCCGATGTACCAATCGGTGTTGTCTGGAGTAGGAATCATGTCGTCACCTGGTTATTTGACGCACGCATTGGACACTCCAGTGGGCACCGGCGGCGCCACGTTGCCGTTGAGGGCTGTCAGCAGTGCCACCAGCGGATCCAGAAGAGCAGTCACGAGCCCGCCGGGAGCGTTGATGACCGGCGCACAATCGATGCTGTTGGCGTGGAACAGGATCGTTCCAGGCGTCCTCTCGGTACCCGCCCGTCCGACGGCCTTCAGGACGTCGTTGAGGTCTTGACCGATCGGTTGCGCGATGCCGTTGATCGTCCGTGCCCGTTCGTTGATCGTTGCAGCCCCGCGATCGATCTGCTGCACGTTGGTGAGAATGCCGCCCGCGTCGCTGCTGATCAGATCGACGCTGTCGTTGATCGATCTGGCCCTCCGCAGAATGCTGCGACCCCGCAAGTTGATCGATCCGACACTGCCGCCGATCGACTGCGCGCTGCCCTGGATCGACCCCACCGTGGACCCGATCTGCAGGACGTTCGTGTTGATCGACCCCACGACCTCGTTGATGTCGCCGACCCGGCCGAGGACCGACTTGAGCTTCGGATCGATCCCGTCGCGAGCCGTCCGATTGATCACGTCCAGCTGACGAGACAGCGGCTGGGCCGCCTTCAGGATCTTGCCCGACGTGTCGGCGATCGTCCGCGCCTGGTCGATGAACTTGGCGTCCTTGCCGATCTCGCCGACCACCGGGTTGATGCCGTTCTTGGCCGTGTTGACCGAGCGATCGATCGATCGCGCGGCGAGCAGCGTGCCGATCAAGAAGATGACCGCCAGCAGTGCCCACGCGATCAGGATGACCAGCACCAACGGCGCCAGGCCCCCCGAACCCCTGAGGATATTACGCATCGTTACGCCCCCTCCGGCGACTGGCCGCTAGCACTTCTTCGGCGGTTTCAGGCTTTGCAGCAGGTCCACGACCGCCGAGTTGCAGATGCTCGTCAGATGCGTGTTGACGCCGGTCAGACCGCCGTTGATCGCGCTGGCATCGGCCTCTGCGGGAGTGAGTTGGGCGTTGATGCGGTTCACGTTGATCGGAATCGCCTGCGTACCTGCACTGTTGACGCGCTGAGCGGCTCTCAGCTCGGCGTTGATCGCCTTGGCACGCGAGTCGACGTTGATCAGCACGCCCGACGTGTCCCGCAGCGAGCCGCGGATCCTGACGAGGATGCTGGTCGTGTCGACCAGTGATCCAGACGTGCCCTGCAGCGAGCCCGTGATGGTGTTCAGGCCGCCTGCCGTGCTCACCAGGGAGCCGGAGGTATCGACCAGGGAGCCCGTGGTGTTACCGAGCGAGGCGTTGATCCTGCCGGCCGACTGGTCGATCGACGTCAGGGACGCAAGGATCTTGCCGGCCTGGCCGGGGATCGGCTTGAGAGCCTTGTCGATCTTCGTCAGGTTGCCATTGATCGACTTGATGAAGCCGGGCAGCGGCTCCGCGTCATCGCCGACGTCCTCAAGCGTGGAATCGGTTGTCCCGAGCGCGTCGTCGATGCTGCTCAGCGCACTCGTGATGCCGAGCAGGAATGCGATGACCACGACCACGACGAGGATCAGGATGGTTCCGAAGATCCATGTCCACCGGGTGTTAGTTGCTGGACGCACTGGGACCTCCGAAAGCGTCGTCGTTACTCGTGATGGGTCCGTGGTTGTTCATCGTCGACCTCATGGCTGGCGGTTGTTGCAGTCGCCCTTGTCGGCCTGGTTCAAGGCCCGGTCGATGCATGCCGCGGTGTCAAGGGCGGACTTGGCGTTCTCCAGGATGTTCCCCGTGTCGCTCTTGATCGACGTGGCGATGCCGACCGTTCTGGTCGCCGCTGAGACGATGTTCTTGACGTCGCGATCGATCAGCCGTGCCACGCCCAGGATGCCCGGCCCCGGCGCGGTCGTCGAGCGGATGCTCCTCGCCGTGCCGTTGATCGTGCCTGCGACGGAGTTGATCCCGCCTGCGACCTGGTTGATCGCGCTGGCCGAGCCGTTGATCGTCCCCGCGACGGAGTTGATCGCGCCGGCGGAGCCGTTGATCGTCGTGGCGCTGCTGTTGATCGTCCCCGCCGTCGAGAGGATCGTGCCGGCGAGTCCGTCGATCGATGCCGCAGAGCGGTTGATCGACTGGGCGCGCTGAACGATCTTGGCCAAGGCGGGCTGCAGCGGCCGAGCCGTGCGCAGGATCGAGCTGGCGATCTTGTTGGTCTCAACGAGCCCCATGATCGAGTCGGTCGAGTCGTTGATGCCCGCACCGGTGTCGCGAATGTTCTTCGCCTTGCCGTCAATGCTGCGAGCGGTGTTCACGGTCTTCGCGAGGAGGCCCGCCGCGATGATGACCGAGACCGCTACCAGCACGAGGATGAGCAGGTTGATGGCTGTGGCACCGCCGCCGCCGCCGCCGCCGCGCCGGGCATCGGCGCTGCGCCCGGCGTCGCGGTCACGCCCGCGCCCGCGCCCGCCCCGGGTTTCAGCCCTCTGCGCCGTCTGCTGCGGAGTGCGCGCGCTTCGCTTTAGCGTCGGCACGTCACGCTCCCCCCGTATGGCGCCCATGCGCCGAGCCGTCCAAGCACTGTGGCCTCCCTCTTTTTCCGTTCTTGCCGAACCGCGGCGACAGCCACGTCCGGCAGTTGCTCGCTCCCTATGGGTCCAGAACCCTCTGGATCTCGGCCCGTCACCCTTTACCCCGACCCGGCCGATTCCCGCTGCGACACTAGTACACAGCGCCCCCGAATGTCCAGCGGTCCTTCGATGAGCTCCTGCTTCGATGGTTCAGACCGGCGTGTTTTGCAGGCATATCTTGATGCCTTGGCGCGTGGCTTGGTCCCTGTCCGATGTGCTACCTAAGGCTCACATAAGGCCGCTTTCGTTCTCGCGAACGTCACGGCAGCCGCGAAGGAGCGCTCTGCAGTACGGTGCTTTCGATGGCCGTCGACGCTGATCTCGCCGGACACGTCCTGCCCAAGAACTTCCTGCGTCCGTGTCTGCTGCTGTTGCTCCACGAGAGCCCCGCGCACGGCTACGAGTTGCGCGAGCGCCTGCGGCCGCTTGGCTTCAACCGCGACGACCCCGGGCGGCTGTACCGCGCGTTGCGCGCACTGGAGGACGCCGGACTCGTGCGCTCGGCGTGGCAGTCCTCGACCGGGGGGCCCGATCGGCGCACCTACCAGCTCACGCGCGCGGGTGAGGAGCGTCTTCAGCACGCGGCCGCCGAGCTGCAGTCGATGCACGCGATTCTCGACGCGTTCTTGCAGCGATGCGACGGCAGCTCGAAGCTGGAGTCCCGCCCGCGAGCCGCGCAGCGGGCGCGCTGACAGCGCCGCGCCGCCTCAGCCCCGAGCAAAGGAGCCCGCACGTGGACCTCAACGACACCCCCGAGCAGGCCGGCTATCGCACGAAGGTGCGCGCCTGGCTGCAGGAGCATGCCGCCGAGGCGGCGGAGACGCATGGTGACGACGAGGCCGCCGTCGTCAGCGGGCGACGCGTCTGGCAGGACAAGCTCGCGCAGGCGGGGCTCGCGGGAGTGACGTGGCCCGTCGAGTACGGCGGGCAGGGGCTCGGGCCGATCGAGCAGGTGATCGTCAACCAGGAGCTTGCGCGCGCGGGCCTGCCCGGCATCCTCGACGTGATCGGCGTCGGCATGCTCGGCCCGACGATCATCGCCCACGGCAGCGACGAGCAGAAGACGCGATATCTCGGGCCGATGCTGCATGCCGACGAGGTCTGGTGTCAGCTCTTCTCCGAGCCGGCGGCGGGCTCGGACCTGGCGGCCGTGCAGGCGCGCGCGACGCGTCAGGAGGATGGAAGCTGGCGCCTGTCGGGGCAGAAGGTGTGGACGACCAACGCCCATTTCGCGGCCCACGGCCTGCTGCTGGCACGGACCGACGCCGACGTCCCCAAGCACAAGGGCCTGACGATGTTCATCGTCCCGATGGACGCCGACGGCGTCACGATCCGCGGCCTGCGCCAGATCTCGGGCGAGGCCGAGTTCAACGAGGTCTTCTTCGATGACGTCGCACTCGACCCCGACGCCGTCTGCGGCCCGCTCGGCGGCGGCTGGGGCACGGCGATGACGACACTCATGTTCGAGCGCCTGACGATCGGGCTGGGCTCGGAGTTCCTCGGCTACCGGCCGGACCGGTTCGCGCGCGCGATCGCCCTCGACGACCACGCGCGGCGCGATCCCGAGGTGCGCCGCCGCCTGGGCGAGCTGTCGACGGAGCTGCTGGCCGTGAAGTTCACCGGCTACCGCACGCTCAGCGCGCTCGCGCAGGGCCAGATCCCCGGGCCGGAATCCGGGCTGGCAAAGGTCACGACCGTGCGCGCCGCAATTCGGGCCGGCGACCTGATCGCCGACGTCCTGGGCCCCGATGCGCTCGAGGATGAAGCCGACTGGGCCTACATGATCTCGTTTCTGCCGGGACTGAAATCGGCGGGCGGCACCGAGGAGATCCTGCGCAACACGATCGGCGAGCGGGTGCTCGGCCTGCCACCCGAGCCACGGCTGGACAAGGGCATCCCGTTCTCCGAGCTGCGCGCCAAGGAGCGCGCGCCGGCCTCCTCATGACGTCGAGCCATTGCTCGACCATGGCCGCAACCACCACGGTGAGTGACTGCTCGCTATGAACCTCGAGCTGACCGACGAGCAGACCTTCCTGCGCGAGGCCGCGCGTGATGCGTTCTCGCGCACGAAGACGATCGCCGCCGCGCGCGACGCGCTCGAGGATCGCGCCGCCCTGCCTGATCTGTGGCCCACCGCGCGCGAAGCGGGCTGGACCGGACTGCTCGTCGGCGAGAAGCACGGCGGGGCGGGGCTCGGCGTGTTCGATGCCGCGCTCGTGATGATGGAGGCTGGCCGCGTGCTGGCCGGCGTGCCGCTACTCGGCCACCTGCCGGCGTCGGCGCTCGCCGATCTGGCCGGCGCCGGGGAGATCGTCGGCGAGCTCGCCGAGGGCGAGCGGCGCGGCTGCTTCATCCCCGCGCGCCCGCCGGGTGACGTCGCCGCAGGCTGGACCGTCGAGCCGCGCTCGGGATCGGCGCGCGTGGCGGCGCCGACGGTCGACGACGCCGGGTGCCTCTTCGGCAGCGCCGCCTGGGTGCCCGACGCGCCGGGGGCCGACGGCTTCGTCGTGGCTGCCACGCGCGCCGACGGGACGCCGGCGGCAGTCGCAACCGCGGGCTCAGGCGAAGGGATCGGTGTCGAGGACGTCATGCGCTACGACGCGACCCGCTCGCTCGGCCACGTCACGTTCGACGGCGCTGGCGGTGCGGTGCTGGACGGGATCGGCGCCGACGAACTGGCGCGCGCCTGGTACCTGCAGCAGGTGTTGCTGGCCGCGGAATCGCTGGGCGCCGTCGACACGGCACTCGCGGTGTCGGTGCAATACGCGAAGGAGCGCTTCACCTTCGGCCGCGCGATCGGGTCCTACCAGGCGGTCAAGCACAGCCTCGTCGAGGTCCTGCGGCTGCGCGAGAACGCCTACTCATTGCTCGTCTACGCCGGCTGGGCCTACGAGGACGGCCGCGACGAGTTCGCGCTTGCAGCCAGCGCGGCCCGCGTCGCCGCCGGCCACGCGCTCGACGACGCCAGCCGCACGATGATCTCCGTCCACGGCGGGATCGGTGCGACGTGGGAGCACGATGCGCCGTTGTTCTTTCGCCGCGCCCAGCTCTCGCGCCGGCTGCTGGGCGGGATCGGCGACGCCACCGACCGCGTCGCGGGAGAGCTGCTCAACGCCGCGTAGGGCCCGCCTCGTGACTGGCCGGTAGCCACCAGGCGGGCCACTAAACTGGCCCCACGGGGCCATAGCTCAGTTGGGAGAGCGCCTGCTTTGCAAGCAGGAGGTCGCCGGTTCGAGACCGGCTGGCTCCATCGGCTACGCCGCGCGGACGAAGCGACGCCGCCGCGGAGCCTCGCCGACGCCCTCGATGACGCGCGGGTAGGGGCCGCCGTCGTCGGCGCAGACCTCACGCAATACGAGGCGCACGCGCCACTGGTCGCCGAAGTCGAACAGGTAGGCGATCGGCTGGCCGACGGCGAGCTCGAGATCGGCGAGCGCGGTGTCGGCGCTCTTGATCGCGCGGGTGAAACGGCCTGGCTTGAAGCCGTCTACGAGCGGCGTGTACTCACTGCCGTCATGCGCGAGGAACTCCCCGCTGAGCCAGAACGAGTAGAGGTGGTCATCGGCCCAGCCGAACCCCTCCTGCAGCGCTCGATGAAGATCCGCGAGGCTCTGGTCGGCACGCACGGCGACGGTTCGCCGCACGCCTCGCAGATCGTCGAGCTGCGCATCGAACACGTAGGCCTGCTTCGCCATGTGGCTCCTCCCGCCGGGTGAAAGACGCACGCTAAGGGCCCGCGCCGACAGAACCGTTCGACGCCGGACCGTGCGTATCCTCCGCCGCCACAATGCACGCGCCCGGTCGCAGACGAAGGGATGAGGCAGCGCCGGCGTCGCTGCCACGCCGCGCGCTCGCCGGCAGCGCGGCGGGCAAAGCGCTCGAAGCGCTGACGCTCGCGGGGCTCGTCGCGCTCGTCCCGCGGGCGCTGGGCGCGGCGGACTACGGCGCGTTCGCGGTCGCCCTCGCGGTGGCGACGGGGATCGCGATCGCGACCGGCATCGGCGGGCCGGCGCTGTTCGCGCGCGTGCTCGCGCCGCTGACGGGCGAGATGCGGCGCGACGTCGGCGGGGCGCTCGCCCGGCGGCTGGCGCGGGCCCGCGCGTCCGTGCTCCTCGTGCTGTGCGGCGCGGCAGCGATCGGCGCGGCGCTCGCTCCGGGGCGGGTGAGCGCGCTGCAGATCGCGCTGGTGGCCACGGCCGCGCTGCTGGGCAGCGCCGCCACGTTGCTGTCCCAGCTCGCGCTCGGCTTCGAGCGCACGACGGCGTGGAGCCTGCGCTATCCGCTGGAGAACGGCGTGATCGTCGTCGCGGCGCTGTTGGCGTACCCGGTCGCGGGGGTCGACGGCGCAATCGCCGCGATCGCGCTCGGGGCCGCCGCCGCGGTCGCGCTCGGGCTGGTCGCCGTGCGGGGAGAGCTGCGTCGCGCACGTTCGGAGACCTCGCTGCCGCCCGGCGCACTGCGATTCGCTCGGATCCAGGCCTGCAGCGGGGCCCTGACGCAGGCCGTTCATCGCGGAGCTGCGCCCGCGTGCGCGTTGCTCGGCGCGACCGGCGCCGCGACCGGCCACGCGGCGATCGCGGCCGGTGGCGCCCTCGCGATCACGTATGCCGTCGCGCATGCGACGCTGATCGCGCTGCCGGGCGCGGCGCGGGCGTACGCACGTGACCGGGCGGGCGCCGAGGCGACGCTGCGTCGCGTCGCCGGCCTGTCCGCCGTCGTCGTCGTCCCGCTCTGCGCGCTGCTGGCCGTGCTCGCCGAGCCGCTGCTGCAATTCGCGCTCGGCGACGGGTTCCGGGGCGCTGCGCAGCCATTGCAGATCGCGCTGGCGGCAGCGGCGCTCGCACCGCTCTGGGCGCTGGGAACACAGCTCGCCGCGCTGCGCTTGCGCCCCGAGGCGGCGCTTGCCGGGGCGGCACTCGGAGCCGCGAGCTTCATCTGGGTCGCGGTGCTCACCGTCTCGGGGGCTGGCGCGAACGGCGCGGCGGCGGCGATGCTGGCCGGCGTGGCGGCCGCCGTCGCCGGCACGTTCGTGGCGCTGGCGCTCGGAGGGGGAGAGCTTGCGGCGCGTCAGGCGACGGCGCCGGGACCGACGTGAGCCACAGTGCCGGCAGGCCCCGGGCGACGGTCGTCGTCCCGACGCGCGACCGGCCCGCCGCGCTTGCATGTTGCCTGGCGGCGCTCGCCGAGCAGCGCGGCATCGAGCTCGAGATCGTCGTCGTCGACGACGCATCGTCCGACGGCGCGGCAGTTGCCGGCGCCGTGGCGCGCTCCGCGCCGGCAGCACGGGTCGTGCGCGGGCAGGGAAGCGGGCCGGCAGCCGCTCGCAATCTCGGCGTGCGGGCGGCGCGCGGCGAGTACGTCTGCTTCACCGACGACGACTGCGTGGCCGACCGGGGCTGGGCGCAGGAGCTTGTGGCAGCGTGCGCCGATGGCGCAGCAGCGGCCGGCACGACCGTCGCAGACCCGGCCGCCGGACCGTCGGCCGCCGCGGCGCAGCTGCTGACCAACGCACTTCAGCGCGCGTCGCTCGACGCGGCCCACGGCACACTCGGCTTTGCCCCGACCTGCAACATCGCCTGCCCGCGCGAGCTCGCCCGCAAGCTGCCCTTCGACGAGTCGTTTGCGCACGCCGCCGGCGAGGATCGCGACTGGTGCTCACGCCTCGCGCAAGCGGGCGTGGCGCTGCGCTTCGTGCCCGCGGCGACGGTCTGCCATCGCCCGCAGCTCGGCGTCGCGGGCTTGCTGCGCCAGCAGCGCCGCTACGGCCGCGGGGCGATTGCCTTCCGCGCGGCGGCTGACGGGCGACAGCTCGCGGGCCGCGACTTCTACGCGCGCCTCGTGCGCGAGGCCGTGGCAGGTGGCGTGAGGATCGCCGCGCTCGTCGCGCTCGCACAGGCTGCGGTGCTGGCCGGCGCGGCACTTGAGCTCGGGGCGCGGGCCGCAGGCCGACGCGTCGGCCGGACGACCTAACGGTCGGCGGCGCGTTCGAGCAGCGGCTCGCCCGCCAGCCCCTCGCTCTGCACACCACAGACCGCCGCGATCGTGCTCGCCACGTCCGCGAGCTGTGGCTTGCGGGCGCCAGCAACGGGAGCCGAGCGGCCCGGGGCGAGCACCGCCCATGCGTCACCGGGCGTGTGGTTGCCCGAGCGACCGCTGCCGCTGCCGCGCCGCAGAACGTCGCCGTAGGACGGCGAGTGCACGCCGGCGAGCGTCGTCGCCGCTCGCGGGCTCCAGCCCACGACGAGATCGGGCAGCAGCTCGGAGCGCTTGCCGGGATGGTGCTCGGCGGCGCGGTCGACGCGCTCGACGGCGGGCTGCCCGTCCGGGTCGCCGAACGTGCGCAGCCCGTCGGCGATCCGCGTGAGCAGCGCGTCGGCCTCGGCCGGTTGCACGATCCCGTCGCGCTCGCGTCCGCGCAGGTTCAGCCGGACGTAGCCCTGGTTGTCGGCGGGATGCGCGAAGGCGGCAGCCGTCGACCAGTCCATGCCGCGCAGCTCCAGACGCGACGTGAGCTCGAGCGCGACGCGGTCGGGCAGCGCGCGAGCGATCGCCCCGCGCGCGCCCGCCGGGATCGCCGCGCGCAGGCGCCAGATCGCACCGGAGCCCCCGCCGTTCGCCCCTGCGCTGCTGGGAAGCGGGCCCCCGGACAGCACCGCGGCGAGCATCTCCGGCAGCAGGTCGGCGCGTGATGTGTTGACGTCCATCCCGACGGCCGAGGCGACGATCACATCCGCGTCATCGGGCAGCGCTGCGATCACGCGCGCAAAGGCGCCGTCGACGGCCTCGTAGACCTCGGCCAGCGCGCTCTCCAGCCGCTCGCGCTGACGGCCCTGCGGCTCCTGCTCGAGCTGCGAGAGGTCCCAGAACTGATGGCCCGCGAGGTGGGCGGCGCTGAACGTCAGCCAGACCAGGTCGTAGGACTCGCGCGCGAGCAGCGCCGTGGCGGCGTCGGCGACGCGTCCCGGCGCCGCCACGAGCTTCTCGCGCAGCGCCAGCAGCTCGCGCGTCGCGGGCCGGCCGAAGATCTCGGTCGCGTGCGGCCCGCTGCCGTGGTTGCGCGCAAGCCGGCGGCCGGCGTCACGCGGCAGCGACCAGCGCGGCAGCACGACACGATCGGCGAACTGCCAGCCACAGACGTACGTCCCGAGCCATTCGCTTGGCGGGCGGCTCTCGTATGGATCGATCGCGAGCGTGCGCTTGCCGGCGCGTGCCAGCCGTTCCCAGATCGCCGGCGGGGCCGGGAACGCGGTCGCGTAGCGGGCGCGCTGTGAGGCGGCGTCCCATTGGAAGGGGTAGAAGAGCCCGTGATCGCCGAGCTGCACGCCGCTGTAGAGCGTGTGGAAGGCACCCGCTGCGAAGTGATCGGCCGGCGTCTGGAGGTCGAGCCTGCGGCCGCGCTCGATCAGCCCGGCGAGTGTCGGAAGGCGGCCGTCGGCCAGCATCAGGTCCACGACGGCGACGCTCGCGGCGTCGAACTGCAGTACGCAGATCACGCCTGGACCGATACACCCTCGACCGGCATCGTCTCGCCACCGAGCGCGTCCGAACGGCGCGCCGCATCGAGCACGCACATCGTCGCGGCGCCCTCCGCGGCGGTCGCCAGCGGGCCCGGATCCTCACCGCGCAGCGCGCGGGCGTAGGCGTCGAGCTGACGCGCGAGCGAGCGCACGAGCGGGTGCGCACCAGGCAGCAGGCGGCCGGTCACGGCACGCATCCGCCCGCCCCGGACGGCCCGCGCGACGCGATGACCGACGACATCGCGAATCTCGACGAGCTCGCGGTGGGGGCGGTTCGTCGCGCACTCGATGCGCACGCGCGCGCGGCTCGTCGCGAGCTCCATGCCCGCGCGGTCGCGCTCGGTCTGCGCGCGCACGGCGAGCGGCAGCGCACCGGTCAGCATCAGCGCGAGGTCGACCATGTGCGGTGCCAGGTCGAGCAGCGCATCGTCGCCGCGCGCGATCGGCCGCCACGATTTCCGTCGGTACTCGAGTACGAGACGCAACTGCAGGTCGCCAAAGTCGGGAACGCGGCCAGCGAGCTTCAGGCCCTGGTCGAAGCGGCGGTTGAAGCCGATCCAGGGCAACGGGGTCAGCGCCGCCATCCGCAGCGCCCCGGCCGAATCGGGCGCAGGCGGCTTCTCGACGAGCGCCGTGATTCCGGCGGCGGCGACCGCGGTGGCCGCCTCCTCGTGGTGCTCGGGCGACGAGCAGATCAGAACGCCATCCAGCGGGCCGGCCGCCAACATCGCGGTGAGGTCGGCGTGCGCGGAGGCGCCGGTGCTCTTGGCCAGCAATCCGCGGCGCGAGCGCTCGGGATCGCTGACGGCGACGATCTCGACGCCGGCGACGGCGCGCGCCGCGGGTGCGTAGCCGCGCTCGGCAAGCCGGCCGCAGCCGATCAGCCCGAGGCGCAGAGGGGCCTGATCGCTCATCGCCGCGCCAGCCACAGCGCCAGCCCGGCGGGCACGGACGCCGCCGCCGCCAAGTGGTGGGCGAAGTGCAGCGGCACGCCCGCCAGCGCGAGCCGCGGCCCGCCACAGCGGGCCAACAGCGCGTAGAAGCGCGCGTTGGGAGCGGCCATCACGAGCAGCGCCGTGACGGCCAGCCGGGGACGGCGGCGCGCTGCCGCCAGCGCCGACGTGACGGCAGCCGCCGCCGCGATCCGCTGTCGCCACGTGAGGTTCAGCGAGCCGGCGGCGCGGCCGGCCTCGAGCTGCAGCGCGACCCACGGCGCGCCACGAGCGGCGAAGTCCGTGCGCAGCATCGAGCGCAGCGTCCAGGTCTTGAGGTGCGTCCCGCGCGCGGCGGGCTCGAGCTCGATGCGCCCGCCGGCCGCGTGCAGGCGCATGCCGAACTCGATGTCCTCAATCGACGGTCGCGGATAGCGCTGCTCATCAAAGCCTCCGCTGGCCTCGAAGACGTCGCGGCGGATCGCGCCGAGACCTGCCCAGAACGTCGCCGCCGGACCGGGGGAGCTGACATGCACGTGGTGATGAAGCAGGTTGCGAAAGCGTGACACGACCGCCGGGTCGGCGGGCCGGTCGTCGTAGGAGCCGAAGACCGCATCCAGGCGCGGGTCGCGCTCGAGCGCCTCGCGCAGGCGGCGCAGCGCGTCGGGGTGGACCTCGACGTCGGAGTCGACGAACACGACGATCTCGCCACTGCCGCGCGCGACACCGAGGTTGCGCGCGACCGCGGGCCCGGCGCCGGCGGGGGCGGTCACGACGGTGACCTCATGCGGCTCGCTCGAGCGCGCGACGGCCGCCAGGCAGCGCGCCAGGCTGGCGGGTCGGTCGGTTGCTGGGATGACGACGGATAGCACGTTAGGCGAGCCTAAGTTAGAGTGCCCTAACTATGGGACAGGACAAAAGCAGTCCGGAACCGTACGCGGTGCTCGGTGCGGGACCGGCCGGCCTCACCGCAGGCTACGTGCTCGCACGGGCGACGCGCCCCGTCGTCGTCTTCGAAGCCGACCAGCAGGTCGGCGGGCTGGCGCGCACCGTCGAGCGCGACCGCTATCGCTTCGACCTCGGCGGGCATCGCTTCTTCACGAAGTCCACCGAGGTTCAGCGCCTGTGGGAGGAGGTGCTCGGCGACGAGCTGCTCGTGCGTGACCGGCTGTCGCGGATCTTCTGGCGCGGGCGCTTCATCGACTACCCGCTGCGCCTGACCGACGTCGTACGCAAGATCGGGCCGGTCGAGCTCGCGCGCTGCTCGGCCTCCTATGCGCTCGCGCAGGCGCGTCGCGGGCGCCATCGGCACGAGACGTTCGAGGAGTGGGTCTGCGACCGCTTCGGCCGGCGCCTGTTCGAGCTGTTCTTCAAGTCCTATACCGAGAAGGTCTGGGGCGTGCCGACCTCCGAGATCCGCGCGGAGTGGGCGGCTCAGCGCATTCGCACCCTCTCGTTCGCTCGCGTCGTACGCGCCACGTTGCTGCGCGACGGCGCCGAGGTGCACAGCCTGATCGACCGCTTCCACTACCCGCGGCTGGGGCCGGGGCAGATGTGGGAGGCGATGGCGGCGGAGATCGTCGCCGCCGGCGGGGAGCTGCGCATGGGCGCGCGCGTGGAGCGCATCGAGCTGCGCGACGGCCGCGTCAGCGCCGTGTGCGCGGCGGGCCAGCGCGTCGCGGTCGGCCATGCGATCTCCTCGCTGCCGCTGCGCGACATCGTCGAGCTGGTCGATCCGCCGGCGCCCGCGGCCGTGCGCGCCGCGGCGCGGGGTCTGCGCTACCGCGACTTCATCACCGTCGCGCTCGTCGTCCGCGGCGAGGATCTGTTTCCCGACAACTGGATCTACGTCCACGACCCGGACGTGCTCGTCGGGCGGATCCAGAACTTTCGCGCCTGGAGTGAGGCGATGGTTCCCGACGCCGACCACACGTGCGTCGGCATGGAGTACTTCTGCTTCGAGGGCGACGAACTGTGGCGCGCGTCCGACGACGAGCTCGTCGCGCGCGCCACGCGCGAGCTGCAGGAGATCGGGCTCGCAGGCGCCGACCGCGTGCAGGGCGGCCACGTCGTGCGCGTGCCCAAGGCCTATCCGATCTATGACGGTGACTACGAGCAGCGCGTGCGCACGGTCCGCGGATGGCTCGACGGCATTGCCAACCTGCAGCAGATCGGGCGCAACGGGCTGCACCGTTACAACAACTCCGACCACTCGATGCTGACCGCGCTGCGTGCCGTCGAGAACGCCTGTACCGGTACCGAGCACGACCTCTGGTCGGTCAACTGCGACGACGCCTACCACGAGGACGGCCAGATCGCCGAGCAGCCTTACCGGCGTGCTCCGCTGACCCCAGCCCTCAGCGAACTGTCCGGCGCCGACGATCTCGAGCCGGCGGTCGCCGGACAGTCCAGCGAGTAGACGCTCCACTCACCGCGCCGTCCTCGCAGGTCCGCGCGCCCTTGCAGGCTTTGCTTCAGGCCGGGAGGCGCCTGCGGTCCGACGACGAAGGCGCCCGACATGCGCGGCAGCCGGCCGAAGCTGACGACATCCGCCAGCGCGGCATCCAGCTCCCACGCGAGCGCGGTCCGCACGAGCACGTCGCTCGTCGCGAGGTCACCGCAGCGCAGCAGCTGCTCGCGGCCGACGGTGCGCACGAGCGCACGCAGCCGGTCGTGGGAATGGCCGATGCGAGCCGTCGCCTGCGCCGCCTGACGCGTCTGCTCGGTGCGCAATGCCACCTGCACGGCAAGCGTCACGAGCAGCGCAGCCAGCGCGTATGTCACGACCGTGGGGCGCAGACCGTGCGCCCGCCAGGCCGGACCCGCGAGCGCCAGCAGGCGCGCCAGACCGACGCCGCCGAGCACGCCGACGACGGCCGCGGCAGGCGCCATGAAGCGCGGCAGGCCCGCGAATCCGCCGGCGGCCGCCATCAGCGCCACGATCGCGATCCACGCCAGGGCACCGGCCAGCAGCACTCGGGCGCGCCGGTCCGACGTGACAGCAGCAAGGATCGCGAGCGGCCAGGCGGCGAGCAGCGGCAGTGTCCCGACGCCCTCGGCGACCTCGGCGACCGCGCGCAGCGGCCCGTCGTCACCACGCTGCGCACGCTCGGCACCGCTGAGCGCGCTGCCCTCGGTCAGCAGCTCGGGGCCGAGCCACAGGGCCGGGATCGCAAGCGCGAACGCGACGAGCAGCGGGCGCGTCGAGGGCTCGCGTCGCCAGCACCACAGGCCGTAGAGCGCCAGCAGCGGCCAGATCTCGGGTCGCAGCAGGGCCGCGAGCGTGGCGAGCACGAGCGCGGCGCGGGTACGCGCCACAACGCCCGCGTGCACGGCGCCGAGGACGATCGCGACGAGCAGCGGCTCGGACATGCCGCTGGCTCCCTGCCGCAGCCACGAGGTGTCGTAGTCGAGCATCAGCAGCAGCGAGAGCGCCGCGAAGGCGGCGCTCGCGATCCGGGCGCGGCGCTCGCGGGGGGCGCTCAGCAGCCATGCCAGCCGCGCGGCGAGCACGATCGCCAGCAGCCACGCGGCTCGCACAAGCATGAGCCACAGCGACGGCGCCGCGTCGCCGAACAGCGACAGGACCGAGGTGATCGCGACCGCGAGCGGCTTCCACGATGGGCCAGAGCTGAGATCGAGTCCGCTGTGAGTGAGCTCGCGGCCCCAGACGAGCCACGCCCAGGCGTCGTAGACGGGATCCGCCGCCGCCAGCAGCGAGGCGGCCGCGAGCGCCACGCAGCCGACAACCGTATAGACCGGCATGCCGAATCTCATTTGCATCTCCGTTAGGCTGCCCTAAGCTGCGCAATCTTGCCAGTCCGGAACGCGACCCCGAACCCCAGGAATGACGAATGACAGCTAGCCCACGCCTCGTGATCACGACCCTGCTTGCCTTCGTGGCGGCCGTGGTCCTGTCGGCCTGTGGCTCGTCGGGTGGCGACGAGCTGACGCTCTACTCCGGCCGCATCGAGCCGATCATCGGACCGGCGATCAAGCGCGCCGAGGACGCGCCAGGCGGCAAGAAGGTGAAGGTCCGCTACGGCGACAGCCCGAGCCTCGCGGCGCAGATCTCCGAGGAGGGCAAGAACTCGCCCGCCGACCTCTTCTTCGCGCAGGACGCCGGCTCGCTGGATGCCGTCGAGAAGCGTGGCCTGCTCGAGCCGCTGCCGGCCGACATCCTCGCCAAGGTCGCCAAGCCCTATCAGTCGACCGCGGGCAAATGGATCGGGATCACGGGACGCTCGCGGGTGATCGCCTACGGCCCGAAGGTCAAGCCGTCCGAGCTGCCCGACTCGCCGCTGAAGCTCACCGACCCGAAATGGAAGGGGCGCGTCGGCTGGGCGCCGACCAACGCCTCGCTGCAGGGCTACATCACGGCACTGCGACTGGTCGAGGGCGAGGACGTGGCCAAGCGCTGGCTCGAGGGAATGGTCCGCAACGACGTGCAGGCCTACGACAGCAACATTCCTGTGCGCGACGCGATCGCCAAGGGCGAGATCGACCTCGGCCTGATCAATCACTACTACGTCGCCGAGGCACAAGCGGAGAACCCCGACTACCCCGTCAAGGTGCACTTCCCGCCGGAGGACCTCGGCTCGCTGATCAACACCGCGGGCATCGGCGTGCTGGCCTCGAGCAAGCACAAGAAGGAGGCGTTCGCGTTCGTGCGAACGATGCTCTCCAAGCCGGCGCAGGCGTACTTCGCCGACAGCTCGAAGGAGTACCCGCTCGTCGCGGGCGTGGCGATCCCGAAGGAGCTCACGCCGCTGGACGACATCCCGTCGCCGAAGATCGACCTGGCGAAGCTCGGCGACCTCGAGGGAACGCTGAAGCTGATGCGGGAGACGGGCGCGCTCGGCTAGCCGGCCGCGCGCACGCTCTCGCATGGCCACCGCCGCCGACCCCGCCGGCCTGACGCCGAGCCCGGCGACGGTGCCGGGCGGTGGCAGGCGGGCGCTCGTGGCAACGCGCCTGTTCGGCAAACGCCGGCCGCCCGGCGCGCTGCTGGCGCTCGGCGCCGTCATCGGCCTGGCATCGGCGCTGCCCGCGCTGTATCTCCTCGTCGCGGTGCTCGGAGAGTCCGGCGCCGCGCTGGATGCGGTGCTCAACGACCGCACGCTGGCGCTCGTCGGGCGCAGCACCGGCCTGGCGGCCGCCGTGACCGCGAGTGCAATCGCGATCGCCGTGCCGATCGCGTGGCTGACGGTGCGCTCCGACCTGCCGGGACGGCGCATATGGGCGACGCTCGCGACGTTGCCGCTCGTGATCCCGAGCTACATCGGCGCCTACCTGTTCGTCTCGGCGCTCGGCCCGCGCGGCGCGCTGCAGGACCTGCTCGCGCCGCTCGGCGTGCAGGAGCTGCCGTCGATCTACGGCTTCGTCGGCGCGTGGCTCGTGCTGACGCTGTTCACCTACCCGCTCGTGCTGATCCCACTGCGAGCCGCGCTTCGGCGGATGGATCCCTCGCTGGAGGAGGCCGCGCGCGTCATGGGCCGGCCGCCGATCCAGGTCTTCCGGACGGTGATCCTGCCCCAGCTCGTGCCGGCGATCGGCGCCGGCGGCGTGCTCGTCGCGCTCTACGTGCTGAGCGACTTCGGTGCCGTCTCGATCATGCGCTTCAACTCGTTCACGCGCGAGATCTACATCGCCTACAACACGAGCTTCGACCGCACGAGCGCGGCCGCGCTGGGCCTCGTGCTCGTCGTCGTCATGCTCGTGCTGTTCGCGCTCTACGCGCGCGTTCGCAGCGCCCGTGCGCTGCATCGGGTGAGCCCGGGCACACAGCGTCCGACGCCGCCGGTGAGGCTCGGGCGCTGGAAGTGGCCGGCGATCGGATTCTGCGGGTCGATCGTCGCGATCGCGCTCGTGCTGCCGGTGGGGGTGCTCGTGTACTGGGCGACCAAGGACGTCGCCGATGGGCTCGAGCTCGGTGCGCTGAGCACCAACGGCTTGAACTCGCTGCTGGCGGCCGCCGCCGCGGCCGCGGCGGCCGTCCTCGGAGCGATCGTCGTCGCGCTGCTCTCGGTGCGCTTTCCCAACCTTGCCACGCGGGCGATCGAGCGGTTCGGCTACGCCGGCTACGCGCTGCCGGGGATCGTCGTCGCGCTCGCGCTCGTGTTCTTCGCGACGCGCGTCGCGCTACCGCTCTACCAGACGCTCGCGCTGCTGGTCTTCGCGCTCACGATCCACTACCTGCCGCTGGCGGTCAGCCCGATCGCCAGCTCGCTGCTGCAGGTACCGCCACGCCTGGAGGAAGCGGCGCGCGGCCTCGGGCGCAACCCGCTCGAGGTCTTCCGGACGATCACGACGCCGCTCGTGGCGACCGGCGTGCTCGGCGGCATCGCTCTCGTGTTCCTGCACGTCATCAAGGAGCTGCCGATCACGCTGCTGCTGGCGCCGATCGGATTCGAGACGCTGGCGACCGACATCTGGCGCCAGGTGTCGTTCGGTTTCTATGAGGCGAGCGCGATTCCGGCGCTGCTGCTGCTGCTCATCGCGGCGCCACCGCTATACCTTCTGAGCGAGAAGGGCGTCGCTTGATGAGGCTCAATGCGACCAACAACAGCAACGGACACAGGCCGCCCTGCATCGGCCTGCGGCTGCGTGGCCTGGAGAAGTCCTTCGGGTCCGTGCAGGCGGTGGACGGCGCGGATCTCGACCTGCACTCCGGCGGAACGTGCGCGCTGCTCGGCCCAAGCGGCTGCGGCAAGACGACGACGCTGCGGATGATCGCCGGGCTCGAGCGGCCTGATGCCGGCGAGATCGTCGTCGGCGGGCGCGTCGTCAGCGGCCCGGGCACGTTCGTGCCGACCGAAGAGCGGCGCATCGGGATGGTCTTCCAGGACTACGCGCTGTTTCCGCACATGGACGTCGCCGCGAACGTCGGCTACGGCCTGGGGCGCAAGCCGGATGCCGGACGCGTGCGTGATGCGCTCGAGCTCGTCGGCCTCGGCGACGCCGGCAAGCGTCCCGTGCACGAGCTCTCCGGCGGCCAGCAGCAGCGCGTCGCCCTCGCGCGCGCGCTGGCGCCATCGCCCGATCTCGTGCTGCTCGACGAGCCGTTCTCCAACCTCGACGCCGGGCTGCGCGACCGGCTGCGCCAGGAGGTCTCGGAGATTCTGCGCGAGGCGGGCGTGACCGCGCTGTTCGTCACGCATGACCAGGAGGAGGCGCTGTCGATCGCCGAGACCGTCGCGGTCATGCGCGACGGCCGCGTCGAGCAGGTCGGCACGCCGGAGGAGGTCTACCTGCGGCCCAAGACGCGCTGGATGGCCACGTTCCTCGGCGACATCGTCGTGCTGCCCGGTGAGGCGCGCGACGGCCGGGTGAGTTGCGAGCTCGGCAGCCCGGCCAGCGACCAGCGCCATGACGGAGACGTCGACGTGCTCGTGCGACCGGAGTCGCTTGCGGTCGGCCTCAGCGGACCTGCGAGCGCTGCCAGCGCCGAGGTCGTCTCACGACGCTTCTTCGGCCACGACCAGCTCGTCGGCCTGCGCCTGGAGTCCGGCCAGCAGGTCTGCGCGCGGCGGCTGGGCTACCCGCCGTGGCATCCGGGCGACCGCGTGCAGGTGTGGATCGAGGGACCGGTCGAGATCCTGCCGCGCGATCGGGGCGCTGCCGCCACCGAGGCCGCCGTGGGCGCCGCGGAGCGGGTCATCGACGAGACCTGAGCGGCGGCAAGGTCGACGAACCGCAGCATTGACAGCAAGCAGGGAGCGAAGCGGGGCGGTGGGTCGCTCGCCTCCGGCGTGCTAGACCGCCAGCAGCAGCCGGCCCTCAGCCACGATGACGACGTCGCCTCCAACGCGTGGGCGGTCCTCTTCCCAGGTGCACTCGAGTCGACTGGGGCGACCCATCTCGACACCTTGCTCGATCGTCAGCTCGCTCGTGCCGTCGCGCTCGCGCAGGTAGGCCAGCAGCTCTCCGGCGGCGGAGCCGGTCGCGGGATCCTCGGCGATGGCGGCGTGGTCGACGAGAAATCCCCGCGCTCGCGCGGCCCCGGCGTCAGGGTCGACGGCGGCGAGGTAGAGCACGGTCGCGCCGAGTGGTTCCAGCAGCGCGCGCAGGGTCTCGCGGCCGGGCGGTGCGGCACGGTGCAGCGCCTCGCGGCGAACCGGTGCAAGAAGGTTGGTCAGCCCGGTCGAAACGATCTGCGCGGGCAGCGTCGGATCGGCGTCGGCCGCTGACAGCCCGGCGGCGCGCATCACGGCGACAGGGTCCGGCTTCGGACCGAAGCTCGGCTGCTCCTGCAGAATCGAGGCGCGGGCGACGAACCCGTCGATCTGCACCTCCACCGGCTGGCAGCCGGCATCGGTCTGCTGCACGTAGCGCACGCTCTTCTCGCCACGCAGCCGCGCGACGGCGACCGCGGTGCCGAGTGACGGATGGCCAGCGAAGGGGACCTCGCAGGTCGTTGTCCAGATCCTGTTGCGGTAGTCGGCACGCCCATCGGTCGCCGCCTGGACGAAGGTCGTCTCCGACAGGCGCGTCTCGCGCGCGAACGCGAGCATCGCCTGATCGTCGATGCCGTCCGCATCGTGGACCACCGCAAGCGCGTTTCCCGTCAGCGGCACCGACGTGAAGACGTCGAGCCAGGTGACCGGGTGCAGCAACTACTTGTCGAAGTCGAAATCGCGCGGCGGGCGCTGTTCGAACCAGAGCCGGTCGTGCTCCGGAGTCTCCTCGAGGAAGTCGGGCGTCTCCTCGAGGATGTCCTCGACCTCGGGCTCCTCGTCGGCGGGCACGATGTCTGGCTCGTGCGCGGGAGGGGGCTCGTACGCAGGCGGAGGCGGAGGCGGAGGCGCCCCGTAGTCGGTGGGGCGCGCCCGGTGGCGCGCCGGATCGGCGTAGGGCGTGGGATCGGCGTATCCGGGAGGAGTCGGCGGAGGCGAGTGCTCCTGGGGCGGCGGCGGCGGCGCAGCCGGTGGGTCGGGCGCGATCGGCGCGGGCTGCAGAACGGGCGACGGGTCGTACGCCGTGGTCGGCGGCTCGGCGGGGGGAGGCGGCGGCGCGGGGGGAGGCGGCTGGTAGGCCGGCGGTGGCGGTGGCGGTGGCGGTGGAGCCGCGTCACTCGGGGGCTGGCGCTCGTAACGCAGGCGCGCGGGCTCGGAACGGAAACCGCTGCCGGCGGCCGGCGGCGCGGGCGGGATCGGCGGCGGTTCGGGATCGGCCGCGGGCGGCTCGGGCACAACCGGCGGGGGTGCGGGCTCGTAGCTCGACGGCTTCGGCTCGCTTGCCTGGGGCTCGAAGCTCGACGGCCGCGGTTCACGCGGCTCGCTCGCCGGCTCCGGCTTGCGCGGCTCGGCTTCGAAGCTCGGTGCGTGGGGATCGACCACGCGCGTCGCGTCGTCTTCTGAGGCCGAATGACTCGCGGGCGCGGGTACCTCGCCGGAGTGCGAGGTCGGCTCGCCCGCTCCGGCCTGCGCCTGCCCGGCCGCTCCCAGCACCTCGCGCTCTTGGCGGGCTATCTCCCCAGCGTCCGCACCTCGCCGCCGTTTGAGCTCGAGGTGCTCGCGGATGGCTTCGTCCAGCACTCCCATCGCGCCTAGCCTACCGAGCGGGGACCGCTTTGTTCTTGCCAGCGCGCTTGGCCTCGTAGAGGGCGGCATCCGCGGCCGCGACGAGGCCGGGGCCATCGGTGGCGACATCCGGCAGCGCGGCCACGCCACAGCTCGTCGTGATCCGCACCGTTCCCGGGGAGTGGAGGCACTGAATCTCAAGTTCGGCGATGCGCTCGCGCAGGCGCTCGGCGAAGCGCAGCGCGCCGTCGAGATCGGTCTCCGGCAACAGGACGCCCATCTCCTCGCCACCGTAGCGCGCGGGATAGTCGATCTCGCGCGCGGTCTCACGCAGCACGCGCGCGACGTCGCGCAGCACCATGTCTCCCTGCGGATGTCCGTAGGTGTCGTTGACCTTCTTGAAGTTGTCGAGGTCGAGCAGCACGAGCCCGAGTTTCGTACCGAAGCGCCGCGCGCGCTCGATCTCCATCGTCAGGGCATCCTCGAAACCGCGCCGGTTCGACAGGCCCGTGAGCTCGTCGGTGACCGACTCGCGTGCGACGGTCTCGTGCAGATCGACGTTCTCCATCGACACTCCGGCCTGGCTGGCCAGGTAGCTGAACAGGTCGCGGTCCTCGGGGGAGAACGGGCGCCCGCTGCGGCCGATCGAGACCACGCCCACGATCCCGGCGTCGCCGTCGCGCGAGCGCAGCGGGTGAGCGATGGCGCTGGCCTCGCCGATGGTCGTCTCGCGGCGCGTACCGAGGCGCAGCGCCTCCGCCTCGACGGACTGCACGGCGGTTTCCAGGCCGTTCATGGTCCCCACGCGCGCGAGCTCCTCGAGGACGACGCGGTTTGGACCACGAACGCTGACACGCCCCGCATCGGCGCCGACACCCTCGACGGCGGTGCTGACGACGAGCCTCAGCAGCGTCTCGCGATCGAGGTTGGAGGCGACGGCCTCGCCGAGCCGGCGCATCGCTCCCTCGACACGGCGCCGCTCGGTCTTGAGGTCCTCGAGCCGGGCCTTCAGCTGGCGGGACATCTTGTTGAACTCCTCGCCGAGGTCGGCGAACTCGTCCTTGCCGACGGTCGGCGCCTCAGCGCCGAAGTCGCCTTCGCCGAGCCGCCGAGCTGCCCTGAGCAGGCCCATGATCTGCTGCTGCAGCGCCCGCGAGACGAGGACTGCGCATGCGATCGCGGCGAGAAAGAAGCCGAGCAGGATCGCGCCGGCGATCAGCGCGTTGTCGCGAGTGTCCGCGCCGGCCGCGCCATCGTCTTGCGCGAGCGTCGATACCCGGATCCGCTGATTGCGAAAGTGATCTTCGTTGAAGGAGCTCACGACGTAGTCCTTGTCATCGAACGTGACATCGGCACCGTCGCCGCCGGGCAGCGCTTCGCGCCCCGCCGCGGGGATCGTCGCGTTGAGCAGCTCGCCGCCGCCGCGGATCACGGTGTCGAGCTTGGTGAGCGTCTTGACCTGCCTGGCGTACCTGGGCGCGTCCGTCACGGAGACCTGGAACGTGCCCAGCGACCCGGCGCCCTTGGTGCGCACAGGCCGCGTGGCGGGCGCGATCGCCGCCGGGTTGCCAACATCGACGAGCAGCCGATCACCGTCGTAGACCACGATGCGCTCGATGCCGCGAGACGAGTTGACGAGCTGGCCTGCCCGCTTGCGCGCACGGCGCATGTCGTTGAGCTGTATCGAGCTGAGGAGGACGTCGTCCTTGAGCACCGTGCCGTTGAGCTTGGAGCGCGCGCGATCGCGCGCCTGCTCGAACATGTTCAGCGCGACGCGCTGCTCAGCGGAGACCCTCGAGTTGAACTGACCTTCCGCGCTCCTGGAGATCTGCGCGTACAGCAGCAGCGAGATCGCCAGCATCGGGACGATCACGATGATTACGAAGAACAGCGTCAAACGGCGGCGAAAGCTCACGGGTCCTGAGCGTATCGGCGCATGGCGACCAATCCGCCAGCGCCGCTGGACCAACGATGTGCGCGACGCCGGAGGTACACTCTGCCTCCTCGGGGCTATAGCTCAGTTGGGAGAGCGCCTGGATCGCACCCAGGAGGCCGGGGGTTCGAGTCCCCCTAGCTCCATCTAGCCGCTCGGCGACCTGGCCGCCATCGCGATCGAGGGTCAGCTTCTTCATGCCCGCAGCCTCGCTGAGCTCACGGCCACCGGAGAACCTGATCCGGACGGCCGCAAGCGGGCGCGGCTCGATTGCGCTGATCGACGGGTTCGACCAGTGGACATCCCGCATCGTGTGGCTGTGCGAGAGGTCCCAGTCGATCGTCAGCGGCCTTGAGTCAGTACCCCCGCACTCCGGCGATGAGCAGCGCCACGGCGATTGATCCGAGCAGTGCACGGATCATCCGCCGGGCGCCGTCAGCGCGGGTTTGACGGGTACTGCGTGAAGCGGTCTAGCGCGTGACGTTCGTGAAGGTCTAGCGCGTGACGTTCGTGAGCGCGTTGGCAACCTTCTCCAACGCACCGTTGATGCCGCGAATCTCGGGCTCGATCGGACGGACCTGCTCGTCGATCGCGTGGACCCCGATGCGGATCAGGCCGACGGTCGACGCAATTTTCTGCAGGGTGCCGGTGATCGCCAGCAGGTAACCCGCGAGCACGAGGACGAGCAGCAGCACCTCGACCAACGTAACAATGATCAGAACGGTGTCCATTTAGTCGCTCCTCCCCTTACCCATGATTGTTGAGCTCTTCCACGAGCTCCTCGCCTGACTGGCGCGTGTTCTTCAGCAGATAGGTCGTGCCGGTGTGCTTGACGACGGACTTGCCGGCCACCCACGTGGTCCAGAGGCTCTTGTCGAGCCAGCGCACGCTGCGGCGCAGGGTCTCGAGCAGCGCGATGACGACCAGCAGTACGACGAAGCCGACGATCAGCGTGTATGTCCACGCCGATTGATTGTCGGACAGCGCGATCACCGTTGAGATACCGGACATCAGCGCCACCCCCCGCTTCCCCGCTCTGGGAAGTTGGAGCCGCGCGCCTCAGTGTCGACGGGCAGGCCGAGCTTCTGCAGGTAGGCGACTGCGAGCGCCGGAACGCCGCTGGCGAGCTGCTGCGTTCGGCCGAGCTGATCGGTCCCCTTGACGCCGTTCGTCAGCATCTGCGCGGTGCTTGCGTCCTGCACGTCCTTGTTGATCTTGAGCAGCGGCTTGAGCACGCCGCTGAGCAGCAACACGACGACGCCAAAAACGACCAGCCCGATGACGAGGCCGATGATGGCGAGGATCGCGAGGCCCGTAGAGATGGCCAGGGTCATTCGCGCCACCCCGGAGAGGTCGAGTACTTGTTGTGCGCCGGAACGGTCGTCGCCTCGCCGCGCGCCTTGCGCAGGCAGTTGGTGATCGTCCGCACCGCGTTGTTGGTCCGGCCGACGTCGTGCAGCGGACGCGTCTTGGCCGCTATCGACTCGAGGTCGTCGACGAGCTCCTGCGCCGAGCCGTCGATCTTCCGAGCAAGAGCCGTGATCGCGAGCAGAAGCACCGCCACGAGCAGCACCACCACGGCTCCGACGATCCAGCCGACCGTCCACCACATGGACAGCGCAGAGGTCACGCTAGTCCGATCGCAGGATAAATGAGCAAGAAAAGATCCCCCTAATCAGGCCGCGAAATAACCATAGACGAGAACGTACAGTACCGCGAAGTACTCACCCGCTCCCGCTGCGCGGACCATACACGAAACGCGCGCGCTACCTAACTATTTGCGATGTCGCGTGCAAGCTCGAGCCCGGGCACGTCCTGTAGCCGTGCCTGCGTGAGGGCGATCGCCTCGGGGTTGGAGTCGATCAGCGCGAAGTGGCGGCCGAGCTTTGCGCAGGCCGCGCCGAGCGTTCCCGAGCCGGCGAAGGGATCCAGGCACCAGCCTCCGGGGCGTGAGGACGCGGCCACCATGCGCCGCACGATGCCCTCCGGCTTCTGCGTCGGGTAGCCGGTCTTCTCGCGCGAGTTGGTCGGAACGATCGTGTGCCACCAGCAGTCGCTCGGGCGTTTGCCGCGGGCGGTCTTCTCGGGCCCGACGAGGCCCGGCGCCATGTACGGCTCGCGATCGACCTCGGCGTCGTCGAAGTGGTAGCGAGCGCGATCGCGCACGTAGACGAGGATCGTGTCGTGCTTGGCCGGCCAGCGCCGCTTCGGCCGTCCGCCGTAGTCATAGATCCAGATCAGCTCGTTGAGGAAGCAGTCGGGCCCGAAGAGCTCGTCGAGCAGGATCTTTGCGCGGTGCGCCTCGCGGTAGTCCAGGTGCAGGTACAGCGTGCCGTGCGGCGCCAGCAGCTCGCGGACGCGACGCAGCCGCGGAGCGAGGAAGCCAGCGTAGTCCTCGAAGGCATCGGCGTAGCCGAGCGCTCCGCGGCGCTGCTCGCTGCCGGTGTTGAACGGCGGGTCGAGGTATGCCATGTCGAACGCCGCCTCGGGCAGCGCCGCCATCGCGGCCATGTTGTCGCCCTCGATCAGCAGGTCGTCGTTGAGGGCGATCGGGTCGCCGGGGGACACGGTGCGCATGCCCAGATGAATCTACGGCCGCCGCAGGCGCGAACGATCCTTGCCAGCCTATGTGCGGATGTCTCCGCTTCTCCTGCGCGTTCTCGCGGTGCTCTTCGTGGCCGCGGGAGCGGCTGTCGGCGCCGCGCTCCTGCTCGGTCGTGGCGACGACAGCGGCGAGCGGCGGCTCGTACCCGGTGCCGGCACGGTGCCCAAGGCCGGAGACGACGGCGGTGCCTATGACCCGCTGGCCTACACCGAGAGCCGTGAGAAGCAGCTCTCGCAGGCGGCGGCGCGCGGCCACGCGCACGTCATCTACGCAAAGAGTCCCGGTGGCGCGCGGGCCAGCGCAGCGCGGACCGCGCGTTACCGCCCGCTGATCGAGCGGGTCGCGAGCGACTCCAAGCTCGACGCCGACACGCTCGAGGCGATCGTTCTGCTCGAGAGCGCGGGCCGACCGGACGCTGCAGCCGACCCGCAGCTCGAGGGCGCCGTCGGCCTGACGCAGATCCTCGCCGAGACCGGGCGCGGCCTGCTGCGCATGCGCATCGATCCTGCGACGGCGCGGCGCCTGTCGCGCTCGATCGCGCGCGCCACCTACCGCGGCGCCGGCGCGACGGTGAAGCGGCTGCGCGAGCGGCGTCGGCAGGTCGACGAGCGCTTTGATCCGGAGAAGGCGATCCGCGCCACCGGGCGCTATCTGACGTTCGCGCGCGGCGAGCTCGGCCGCGACGACCTCGCCGTCGTCAGCTACCACATGGGCGTCGGCAATCTCCAGAACGCGCTGAGCGCCTACGGCGACGACGACATCTCCTACGCGCGGCTGTACTTCGACTCGACGCCGCTCAAGCACGCGAAAGCGTGGGACAAGCTCGCGGGGCTCGGAGACGATTCCTCGACCTACCTGTGGCGCGTGGGCGCCGCGCGCGAGATCATGCGCCTGTACCGCGACGACCCGGCGATGCTCGACCGGCTGTCGAGGCTGCAGAACGCGAAGAACTCCGCTGAGGAGGTGCTGCACCCGCGCGGCCGGACAAAGCGCTTCACAACGCCCGGTGACCTGCGCCGCGCCTACCGCAGCGGAGTGATCGTCAGGCTGCCGCGCGCGCGCCTGAAGCGCCGCGGCATTCGCATCGATGCGCAGATGGGCGAGCTCGCGCGCCGGATCGACAGCCCCGCGCGGACCTACCGCGGCCTGCGACCGGCGGCGCTCGCGCTGCTCGAGTACCTCGGGGCGGGCGTCAAGGCGATCTCGGGGCGCGAGCCGCTGGTGCTGACGAGCACGGTCCGCGACCAGCGCTACCAGCGGCTGCTGATCTCCGGCAACCGCGAGGCGACGCGCAACTACTCGCTGCACACGACCGGCTGGGCATTCGACATCCTGCGCCGCTATGAATCGCGCAGCCAGGGGCTCGCGTTCGAGTTCATGCTCGGGCGCCTGCAGTCCTACGACATGATCGCCTGGGTGCGCGAGCCGGCGGCGATCCATGTGACGGTCTCGCCGCGGGCCAGCGAGCTTGTCGGCAGGGTCGGCGGAGGCTGAGCGCGGGTCGCTAGGCCAGCAGCTCGCGCACGTGCGCTGCCACGTTCGCAGGCGTGATGCCGAGCTTCTCGAGCACGACGCCGCCGGGCGCCGAGCCGCCGAAGCGATCGACCGAGATGCTGATGTCGGCGTAGCGCTCCCAGCCCATGCGGCTACCCGCCTCGACCGAGACCGTCGGCATGTCGATCGACAGGACGGACTGCTGGTACTCCTCGTCCTGCTGCTCGAAGAGCTCCCACGAGGGCATCGAGACGATGCGCACCGGCACGTCGAGCTCGTCGCGCGCGGTGAGCGCGGTCGCCACCTCGGACCCCGTGGCGACGATCGTCGCCTGGGCGCCGTCGGCGTCGGCCAGCACGTACGCGCCGCGGCCGACCCCGTCGACCGGCGCGTAGTCACCGGTGCTGCGATCGAGGATCGGCAGATCCTGGCGTGAGAGGATCAGGACGGCCGGCCCTTCGAGCTCCTCGAGGATCACACGCCAGGACTCCGCCGTCTCGGTTGCGTCGGCGGGGCGCAGAACGACGAGCCCCGGGATCGCCCGCAGGCCCGCGATGTGCTCGATCGGCTGATGCGTCGGGCCGTCCTCGCCGAGCGCGACGGAGTCGTGCGTGTAGACCCACGCGACCTTCAGCCCCATCAGCGCCGACAGGCGGATCGAACCGCGCATGTAGTCGGCGAACTGCAGGAACGTCGAGCCGTACGGGCGCGTGATGCCGCCGTGGGCGGCCATCCCGTTGACCGCGCCGCCCATCGCGTGCTCGCGCACGCCGAAGAAGACGTTGCGCCCGACGTGCTCGGCGGTGAACTGCTCGGAGTTCGGAAACTCGGTCTTCGTCGACTCGCTGAGGTCGGCGGCGCCGCCGACCATCGTCGGCGTGAACGGCTCGAAGGCGGCCATCGCCTTCTGGCCCGCGACGCGCGTCGCCAGCTTGTCCTTCTCCCAGTCGATCGACGTCAGCGCGTCGGCGAGGCCGGGCAGCGGACGGCCGTCCCAGGCGCAGTCCCACGCCTCCGCGCGCTCGGGATCGGCCTTGCGCCAGGCGGCGAAGCGCTCGGACCACTCGGCGTGGGCCTTGGCGCCATCCTCCTTCATCGAGAACGCCTCGTAGACGCCGTCGGGCACGTGGAAGTGCTTGTCGGGGTCCCAGCCCATGGCCTGCTTGGTCAGCGCGACCTCTTCCTCGCCGAGCGCGGCGCCGTGAGCCTTGCTCGAGCCCTGCTTGTTGGGCGCGGGGTAGCCGATGATCGATTTGACGTGGATCAGCGACGGCTGGTCCTCGTTGGCTTCCGCGGCACGAATCGCCGTCTCGAGCGCGCCCAGGTCGTTGGCGTCCTGCACGTCCTGCACGTGCCAGCCGTAGGCCTCGAAGCGCTTGTCGACCTGCTCCTTGTCGAAGCTCAGCGAGGTCGGGCCGTCGAGCGAGATGTCGTTGTCGTCGTAGAGGTAGACGAGCCGGCCGAGGCCGAGCTGACCGGCGAGCGACGCCGCCTCGGCGGAGATGCCCTCCATCAGGTCGCCGTCGGAGACGATCGCATAGACGCGGTGATCCTGGACCTCCGCGCCGAAGGTCTCGCGCAGGTAGCGCTCGGCGATCGCCATGCCGACGCCGTTGGCAAAGCCCTGGCCCAGCGGGCCGGTCGTCAGCTCGACGCCCGGCGTGACGTTGGTCCGGTCACGCTCGGGATGGCCGGGGGTCTTTGACTCCCACGAGCGGAAGCCCTTGAGGTCGTCCATCGAGAGGTCGTAGCCGCTGAGGTGCAGGACCGCGTACAACAGCATCGAGCCATGCCCGGCGCTGAGGATGAAGCGATCGCGGTCGGGCCACTCCGGATCGGCCGGATCGTGGCTCATGATGCGGCGATAGAGGAGATAGGCGGCGGGCGCCATCGCCATCGGCAGACCGGGGTGGCCGGAGTTCGCCTTCTGCACGGCGTCCATCGCCAGTGCGCGGATCGTGTCGACGCACAGCTGATCGATGCCTGTGCTCGTTGCGGGCTCTGTGGTGCTCATTGCCATTAGTATCGCTACGTCCATGCGAGTCCGCGTTCTCGTCTTGTGCAATGCGCGCGGAGCGCGGCGCGACGGGTCGGTCGGCGCATGGCCGACGAGCTGAGCTGGGCGGCCGTGCTGGCCTGGCGCCTCGAACGCCAGGGGCTCGCCCGCCGCGTACCCGCGACGGCCTGGCCGGCCATCGGCTTCGGGCCGCTGAAGCCTTGACAGAGGCTCAGGCGACGTGCGCGCCCGCGGCCCGGATCTCGTCCAGCGCCCGCTCGCCGTCGCCGGGGCGCAGGTCTACGGCCCGCACGCCATCGAGATC
>Ga0208736_1000079_pt1 | contig 30883 bp, 34 predicted proteins | sample AntDryMetagUQ255_FD_188090 | JGI IMG/M metagenome (GOLD analysis project Ga0208736, IMG submission 188090) | Polar desert microbial communities from Antarctic Dry Valleys - UQ255 (SPAdes) | ecosystem: Environmental > Terrestrial > Soil > Desert | place: Antarctic Dry Valleys | collected 2008-12-31 | reverse complement strand
ATCGGTAAGCCATTTACCCTGCATTCAATAATGCCACCAACAGAATCTTTTGCATCAATCGCTTTTTGCAAACCGGCTTCAATATTTTTTTCTCCACCTATTTCAATAATTTCTGCCTTGATCTGAATCGCAGTTAAGATTTTTTTTGCAATAACTCCGGCAGCTACTAAACAAACGGTTAACCGCCCGCTAAAATGACCGCCGCCCCGATAATCCTGGAACCCCTTAAACTTTTTGCCGGCAACAAAATCTGCGTGACCAGGACGGGGAATCGCCTGCTGTTTTTCATAATCTGAAGAACGTATATTACTATTATGAAAAAGAATGGTGAGGGGTGCCCCGGTTGTTTTATTATTAAAAACGCCGCTTACAAAAATGGGTATATCATCTTCTTTGCGAGGGGTTGTTCCTTTTTGAATACCACCTTTTCTAAGTTCGAGGTCTTTATTAAAGTCTTCTTCTGTCAACAACACTCCCGGTGGGCATCCGTCAATTGTAACACCTACCGACGGCCCGTGAGATTCACCAAAAATATGCACACGGAAAATTCGTCCGAATGAATTCATAATAAGGAATTAAACGATTTCAATCTCAATATGAAAATAACTGATGCAGGTTTTAAAGTTAACGGGTGAATGGGTTCTTTTAATATTTCTAAATAAAACCCTGCTCCGGAGAATAAACGTATCCAGTCTTCTATCGTTCTAAAAAACCAGTTATATGGCATAGTAAAATTTTGCTTCATACCATTCCAGCTTCCCTCTTTCCATCCGGTTACATAATCTCCTTCTACAAACAATGGATGAAGTGTCTGGATAAATAATAATCCATTTTGCTGAAGTATGGCAGGTAAATAATTTATAAGTTCTTCTGCCTCTTCTTTGTCAATCAAAGCAAAATTGATAACCGCGGCGTTAAATAATTTTTTAACGGGCAGCTTGCCCGCAACTACATCCTTGTAACCGCAAACTGCATAATGTTCGCCCCCTTTATCGGTAGCATTTTTTATTAAAGACTTTACGCCATCAATGCCAAATACAGATAAGCCTTTTTTTTGTAATTCCCTTGCAAGCCATCCTTCACCGCAACCTATATCAATAATACTTTCAGGATGATATTCCATTACTGCATCTATAATTGCTTTGTTCGTCACTAATTTGCGGCTTTCTATTTCTTCATTGTTAATAGTCGTAATCCATTTTTCTGCATTCACATTCCACGACTCAATAATTTTAGCAGAATAATCCATTTTATACAATTGAATTATTTTGAAGCTTTTGCAGGTCATCCCAAAAAGCAGGATACGATTTATTTACCGCTTCTGCGTTTTCAATAACCGTTTCTCCCCCCGCATTTAATGCAGCAATTGCCAAAGCCATCGCAATCCGGTGGTCATTATTTGATGAAACTCTTGCACCTTTTATTTTTTCTTCCCCTGCTACATGCATGGCATCTTCAGCGATAGTTATATTTACACCCATTTTTGCAAATTCTGATTGTAAGGTAACTGCACGATTACTTTCTTTATGCGTTAAACGATGTACACCTCTTATAGTACTGACGCCTTTGCAATAGCAGGCCAATGCAACCAATGGAGGAAAAAGATCAGGACAATCAGTAGCATCAAAATCAAAAGCAATTAAATCTGATTGAGAAACCTTTATTTCTCCGGGTAAAACATGTATAAATGCTTTAGTCATTTCCAACACTTCTAAAATTCTTTTATCCCCTTGCACCGAATTCAAATCTAATCCATGTATAGTAATGCTGCCCGCAACAGCACCTGCAACTAATAAAAATGCAGCATTGCTCCAATCGCTTTCAATAACATAAACTATGCTTTTGGTCGTTGAAATTTTTGTTGAATAAGGATGAAATAAAAATGATTGATATTTTTTATTTTCAGGAATGCACATCCAAAAAGCACGTAATGTATGCAAGGTAAGATCAACATAGGGCTTACTTGCAAGATGATGAACCTTAATAGAAACATTTTTAACGCAAGCAATGGAATAGGCAAATAAAAGCCCGGTAAGGAATTGAGAAGATAATGATCCGTCAATGCTGATAGTTCTTGGTTGCAATGGGCCACGAATTTCCAAAGGCAAAAACCCATTGTTGCTTTTGCATTGTACACCAAGCTGGGGCAGCACTTCATCAAAAAAATGCAGTGGACGTTTTGCCAGACTCCCATGCCCTGTAATTTTTATTTTATTAGGCGACAGAGCTGCAATAGAAGTGAACATACGGAGCGACAAGCCACTTTCACCACAATTAATTTCGTCCGCTACCGGCTTTACCCCATCACTGGTAATAAAAATATCATCATTTCTATATTCAATATAAGCTCCTAATTGTTGAATGATCTGCAAGGCTGCTTTGTCATCTGCAGAAATGCCCGGATTGATCAGCAATGTTTGTCCCTTTCTTAATAAAGCCGCAGCGCAAGCCCTTTGCATAGCACTTTTCGAAGCAGGAGCTGTTATCGTACCCTTTATACGAGAAGGTGAAATAGTTACTTCCATTAAAGAAGTTTATATAGTTGATCAAATGAAATTTTACGGATAGCAGCCTTACCAATTTTTTCCAGCAAAATAAAATTAATGCTATTACCATCTCTTTTTTTATCACTGATTAATATTTCAAAAATCTTCTTTTTACTATAGTCTGCTGAAGTAGGTAATTCATATTTTTCAAGTAAGGAAAGAAGCCTGGATGTTTGTTTAAACGATACTATTTTTTCTGAAAGACCTGCCGCCATCGCCATTCCAATGGCAACCGCTTCGCCATGCATCAGGTTATATTTTTTTTCAAGTGCGTGGCCCAAGGTATGTCCAAAATTTAATAGTTTTCTTTCTCCTTTTTCAAACTCATCACCTTGCACCACTTTAATTTTTAGAAATGCATTTCGCTGAATCAGTTTTTGTAAAAGCGGTTTATTTTTTTGAAAATTTTTTAGAGAATTTTCTTTCAGCACTTTAAACATGGCTTCATCTTTTATGCAGGCATGTTTAATGATCTCTGCAAAACCATTTCTCCATTCTATAACAGGCAAGGTTTTTAAAAAGCTGACATCATACAATAAAAAATGAGGTTGATTAATAGTGCCAACCATATTTTTATAAAGTCCAACATCAATTCCATTCTTTCCCCCGATGCCCGCATCTACCATACCCAGAACTGATGTAGGAATAAAGCCAAAAGGAAGGCCACGCAAAAAAACAGAAGCTACATAACCCGTAATATCTGTAACCATTCCGCCGCCAATACCTATTAAAGTGGTCTGCCGGTCTGCATTTAATTGTATTAATTGATCAACAACCGCGTCAACTGTTGCCTGAACTTTATATTCTTCTCCCGATTTTAAAACAATGGTATCCCATCCTTTGAATTTTTTAGAATGAGCAGCAAAAATATTTTCATCAGTGATAATGATTGATTGCTGCGGTACAACTATCTTTTTAAGATCGTTAAAAGAAGAATCGAAATGAAAATCTACTATGCGTTTACTAAAATTAATTTTTTTTACAGGCATCAGCTATTAAACACTTTTGTTTGATGATTAATGCTTTCCAAATGTACGGCATCAAAATACTTGGTGATAAACTCTTTGCTTAAACCAAGCTGTTCGCCTTTTATATAAGCCCTGCCCAATATCTCGTTCCAGCGGTTTGTCTGTAATATAGTTACGTTATTATTCTTTTTATACTCACCTATTTTATCGGCAATTTTCATTCGCTGGCTAAGTAACTGCATTAATTCATCATCTAAATGATTGATCTGGTCTCTTAATTTTTCTAAGGCAATTATAAATTCTTTTTTATTTGCGGTTTCATCTCTCCATTGAATTTTGCTTAGCAGTTCTGATAATTGCTCGGGCGTAATTTGTTGTTTTGCATCGCTCCATGCATTGTCCGGATCGATATGGCTTTCAAGCATCAATCCATCAAAATCAAGGTCAATTGCTTTTTGTGCTATCTCCAATAATATATCTCTTCTTCCGCAAATATGTGAAGGGTCACTGAGCATGAGCATGCCGGGGTTGCGACGTTTCATTTCAATAGCCAGGTGCCACATAGGTGCATTGCGGTATTCTGTATTACCATAAGAAGAAAATCCACGATGGATCAACCCAATTTTTTTTATACCTGCTTTTTCTATGCGTTCTACGGCGCCCCCCCATAATTCAAGATCAGGATTTATCGGGTTTTTAATTAAAACCGGGATATCCACTCCACGTAAAGCATCTGCAACTTCCTGCACACTAAAAGGGTTGACAGTAGTTCGTGCACCGATCCATAAAACATCTACATCAAAGTGCAGGGCATCTTCCACTTGTTTGGCTGTGGCTACTTCTACAGTTGTTAACAAGCCTGTAATACTTTTAGCCTTCATTAGCCAGGTAAGACCTTTTGTACCCACCCCTTCAAAATTTCCTGGTCTTGTCCTGGGTTTCCAAATGCCGGCCCGGAGCATATCCACCTGCCCGGTGGCCGCGAGACGTTGTGCCGTTTGTAATAACTGGTCTTCTGTTTCGGCACTACATGGACCGGATATGATCAATGGTCGTTTATTCCATTTTACATTCAGAGTCTCACTATTAGCAGGCTTTAATTCCTGGATCATACTTTTGATTTTTTTATGAATATCTTATTTGATAATTTTTTGTATCCTGTTTGCATTTTCTATTAATTCAAATAAATACTTGTCATTTTCTTTTTCCAGACAGGACTTAAACTTGCGCAACTGACTAATATGTTCATTTAATACATCTAATACATTTTCCCTGTTTTGCATAAAAATAGGAACCCACATAGCCGGGTTACTTTTTGCCAAACGCACAGTGCTTTCAAAACCTGCACTGGCCAATTCAAAGATCGCATCTTCCTCCTTTTCTTTTTCCAACACCGTATTCGCCAGGGCAAATGATGTGATGTGTGAAATATGGCTGATATAGGCCGTGTGCAGATCATGCGCCTCTGCATTCATGTAAAGAAGATGCATGCCTAAGGTTTTGTAAATTTCTTCAACTATTTCCACGGCATCTGCATCGCTTTTTTCCTTATCGCAAATAATCACGGCTTTATTTACAAACGCAGCTTTTTCTGCCGCTTCGGGTCCGCTATATTCTGTGCCCCACATTGGGTGCGTAGCAACAAATCGATTTCTATTAGCATGTCCTTTTATTGCTGCCAAAACATTTCTTTTTGTTGACCCCGTATCCATCACTACTTGCTTTTTCACTTTGTCCAACACATCACTTATTATTTTTACACAGGCATCAACCGGCACCGATAAAATAATTACATCAGCATTTTCAATCGCCTCATTAAGCTCCATTACTTCATCAACCAAACCCAGAGCCAATGCCTTTTGTTCATGTATCTTATTGGCATCTACACCAATTATTTTTTTTGCAAAGTCTTTTTCTTTCAACGCGATAGCTATAGAGCCACCTATTAAACCTGTACCAATTATTGCTACTCTCATTTTTTTATTCGTTCAATTGCCTGCTCAATTATTTCTTTTTTTGTGCATAGGCTAAGCCTCACATAATTATTACCAGCACTGCCAAATATGCCACCAGGTGTAATAAAAACGCCGGACTTGTATAATATTTCATCGCTTAATTCATAACCACTTTTATAGTTGTTAGAAACTTTAGCCCAAACAAACATGCCAGCCTGCGTTTTTGAAAAATCGCAATGCAAGCAATTTAATAATTGAAGTGCTTTTATTCTTCTTTGCGTATAGATGGAATTTAATTCTTTATGCCAATCGTCACCTAATGTTAATGCCTTTGCCGCCGCTAATTGTACCGGCAAAAATATGCCGCTATCCATATTACTTTTAAACCTCAGCACGTCATCAATCCGTTGTTTTGCTCCGCATGCCATACCTACGCGCCAACCCGCCATGTTATGGCTTTTGCTTAAAGAGTTTAATTCAACTGCTACATCTTTTGCCCCCTCTACATTTAATATACTTGCAGGCTTATCATTTAAAATAAAACTGTATGGATTATCATGAATAATAAGAAGGTTGTGCTTTTTTGCAAAATTTACCAGGTCTTCAAACAGTGTAAGCGAGGGCAATTTGCCGGTAGGCATATTTGGATAGTTGGCAAAAAGAAGTTTGCAATTTTTATTTGCGAGGCAGATTTTTTCTAATACGGAGAAATCAGGCAACCAATCATTTTCTTCTTTTAAAATATAATCAATTGTTTTACCGCCGGCTAATGTTACCGCCGTTTTATAGGTCGGGTAACCGGGGTTAGGAATCAATGCGGCATCGCCTTCATTTAAATATGTCATGCAAATATGCATGATGCCTTCTTTAGAACCAATCAGTGGCAGAATTTCTGTATCAGCATCTAATGCTACTTCATACCATTTTTGGTACCAATCGCTTATTGCTTTACGCAAAACCGGGGAACCCTTATAACCTTGATAGGCATGCGTTGTAGGCCTGCTGCTTTCTTCATGCAACACTTTAATAACATCAGGGTGTGGCGGAAGATCGGGGCTGCCAATACCGAGGTTAATAATATTTTTTCCTTGCTTATTCAATGCGTCAATTTCTCTCAGCTTTTGGGAAAAATAATATTCAGTAACTGATTCCAACCTTCTCGCCGTTTTCATTTCCATTAATTAATGGTTTTGCCTTTTTTATAAATACCATACACTTTTACCTGCTGCGTAATGGGTTTTATTTTTTCAATCACCTTATAAAATTGTTTTAGTTCATCAAATTCCATATCTGCATGAAAACTGTATTTCCAATTGCTGCCAGGTATGGGGAAACTTTGCAATTTACTCAGGTTGATATCTCCATTGGCAACAACGGTAAGCACTTTTGCCAAACTTCCTTTTGAGTGATCGGTGTGAAAGTTTATGGAAGCCTTATTTGCTTCTTCAGTGATAATATCTTCGGATGGTGTTTGTAAAATTAAAAACCTGGTGTAGTTGTTTTTCTCACTATGAATATTGGGCGCCAGTATATTTAATTGATAAAGATCTGCGGCCAGCTTGCCTGCAATAGCTGCTATATGCTTACTTCTATGCTGGTAAATATGTTTTGCACTCAATGCCGTATCCTCGGTTTCAACCAGCTTCCAGTTGTATTTGTCCAGGTAACCAAAGCATTGCTGAATGGCCATCGGGTGAGAATGTACTTCGCGAATATCATTCAACTTTACGCCAGAATTCACTAACAAATGCTGATTAATGCGCAGGTAGACCTCTCCAATAATTTTCAGATCACTTTTTTGCAATAGGTTATAATTAGGCAGAATGCTTCCGGCAATAGAATTTTCAATAGCCATAACGCCACCACCATTTTCTTTTTTTCCTGCCAGCGACACTACTTCTTTAAAACTGGCACAGGGAATAATTTTTACGCTTTTTCCAAAAAAGCTTTGGGCAGCAGCCTGGTGAAAACTCCCTTCGTAACCTTGTATTGCAATGCTTGTAGTCATGTGTAAAACAAGAATCCCGGCTTTGAGCCGGGATTCTTTATGTTGTTATAACTAGTTAATTATTTTTTCAACAAAAGCATTCCCGGCTTCATTCCGTAATAAAAGAAGTAAGTAAAAGACCAACGATATGCTTTTGAGATTGTCATGAATTACAAATATAGAAATGATGTGGAGAGTAGCAAATATTTTTTTTGTGGTTTAACGCAAACGAGCAGCGACGCAAAGAAAAATTCATTTGAGACCTCAACTGCTTTTGAAATTTTTCCAACTCAATCTCTGAGATCTCCAAGGCTTGTATTAAAGTACAAAATATCGGGTGACAAAAGCAAATTTTTCCCAATAATCGCTTTAATCTTATCTATCATAGTTCTAACTATTTAAATCATAGTTCTCCCTATCTTCTTACAGAATCCGCCTCATTCATCCTGATCCTTCTGCCTTTATATTTTTTGCCATCTAATGATTCAATCATTTTTCCTGCAGCTTTCGCATCAATTTCTACCCAACTATTCATTTCCTTCATATCAATTTTACCCAAAACATCTTTGGTTAAGTCACTGATGTCTAAAATAAACTGCAAAAAACTGGCTTTATAAAAACCATCTTTTGTTCCCAGGTTCACAAACAATCTTGTGAAATTTCCGTTGCCTCCACTAAATTCTCTTCCTCTTGGTTCACGCCTATCAGTCTCACTGGTTCTTTCTCTTGGCTGCCTTCCTTTCTCAATTCTGTCCCTGCTTCTCTCACGAACATTGAGGTCTTCAGCATTTTCATAATATTTTAAAAAGCGGTCAAATTCCAAAGCAGCCACTCTTTTTAGTACTTCCTCTTTGGTAACATTTTCAAATCTTTCCATCAGCATTGGCATGTAGGTTTCATAATCGCCATGGCTGATATCCGCTTGTAATAATTTGTCCATGAAAAAGAAAAACTGCTTGCGGCAAACATCTTTTCCTGTGGGTATTTCCAATTTGTGAAATTGCGCCTGAACCATTCTCTCGATTTGTCTTATCCTGCCCACTTCGCGGGTATGTACTATGGAAATACAAATCCCTGTATTACCCGCTCTGCCTGTACGTCCGCTGCGGTGGGTATATACTTCCATATCATCCGGCAGTTCATAATTAATTACGTGAGTTATACCTTGCACATCAATGCCTCTCGCTGCAACGTCTGTCGCTATTAATAATTGCAATGTTTTTTGGCGAAAGTCATCCATCACTTTATTGCGTTGCTGCTGTGTCAGGTCGCCGTGAATGGCATCTATATCATATTCTTCCCTTGTAAGTCTTTCTGAAATTTCCTGCGCCTCTGCTTTTGTGCGGGTAAAGATGAGGCCATACATACCGGGATTAAAATCAATCAGTCTTTTTAAAGTTTCGTAACGGCTGTGAGCCGGTGTAACGCAGTATTGATGATCAATGTTTTTATTTGCTGTGTTTAATTTTCCCACGGTAATTTCCATGGGCGTTTTCATATAACGCTTGCTTACGTTCCGTATGGCAGAGGGCATGGTAGCGCTAAACAACCAGGTGCTGTCACGCTCAGGTGTATTCTGTAAAATAAATTCAATGTCATCCTGGAAACCCATGTTAAGCATTTCATCTGCTTCATCAAGGACTACATATTTAATGCGCCCAAGATCAATTGCTTTTCTTTCTATCAAATCAATTAAACGGCCCGGTGTAGCTACAACTATCTGAACGCCTCTTTTAATATCCCGTACCTGCATGGAAATAGATGCTCCACCATAAACAGCAACTGCATTAACAGAGGGTATATATTTTTTAAAAAGATTAATTTCTTTTTCAATCTGGAGGCAAAGTTCACGTGTGGGGCAAACGATCAAAGCCTGTGGATACTTTTGTGAAGGATCAATCAATTGCAAAAGAGGCAAACCAAATGCGGCCGTTTTACCTGTACCAGTTTGTGCCAGCCCAATCAGGTCTTTAGTGCCTGATAACAAGACTGGTATTGCTTTTTCCTGTATGGTAGTGGGTTCAGTATAGCCAAGCTCACCAACTGCTTTTATCAATTTTTCATTCAACCCCAATGTTTCAAACAAATTCATGAATCTTTTTTTGGCAAAGTTAACGTAGCCATAGCTGCGCTGTCCTATTTTTTAAATAATAAAGCCACCCTGAGAACAAGGCGGCTTTCTAACGATTGCTTGCCATATGAATAAAAAATCTTAACAACTATAAAATATGACCGGCAAGTAGTCAACGCATAAGTATCAATTTCTAATTGAATCCATTCTGGATGATGTATCAATACCCATCATATTAGATGTGTCTGTGTTCATCATGCTACCTGTGTCAGTAGGAGACACGGTTGTGTTTTCATCTGTAGTCATGGTAGTTGAATCTGATGTAGTTGTACTTTCACTATCATTATTACATGCTATTAATGTACCTGCAATAGCTAAAACGGCTAAGAACTTTTTCATGTGTTATGAACTTTTTAGTTGAATATTTAATTTTACTAAAGACTTATTTATTATTAGTTGAATCCATTTTTCTATTTGCAGAATCCATTTTATCCATAGCGTCTTTCTTCATTTCAGTAGTAGAATCTATCATATCTTTTCTCTGATCTGCAGTAGAATCGATCATATCTTTCTTTTCAGCCGCAACTGAATCTAAAGAATCTTGTGCGTTCTCTGTAGAATCAGCAGCATTGTTACAAGCTATTAATGTGCCTGCAATAGCTATAATTGCTAAGAACTTTTTCATGTTTGTTTATTTGTGTTTGTTTAAAAAAAATTTTTGAATGCTTTTATTGATATTGATCATCTAATAGAATCGTTCCTTTTGACGGTGTCTTTGTTTCTTTCCAGCTTATCTTCTATCCTGTTTTTTAAATCTTTTGCACCGGCTTTTGTTGAATCCCAAACTTTCTCTGCAGTATTTTCTACTTTTTTGCTAAAAGTGTCTAACTCGTTATCAATTTTATTACCCAGGTTGTCTACTTTATTCTCAATTCTACCCCCTAATGAATCCAATTCTTTTTCAGTAGAAGTACTGCTACTATCGCATGAAATAAGAAAAAAGGAAAAAACCGCAATTCCAAATAACTTCTTCATCACTTAGTTTTTCTTTGTCCTGGCAATTGAATCGCTTAACGCTTTGTTAGCTGAATCTGTTTTTTCAAAAGTTGCATCCACTTTATTCTGCAAACTGTCCGTTGCTTCTTTAACAGAGTCAATCCGTGCATTTTCGGTAGAATCAATATTCTCCATAACTGAATCTTTTACATCCGTAGTAGATGCGCTGTCACTATTGCAAGCTCCCAAAAAAGCACTGGCGGTCAATATGATAAATAGCTTTTTCATTGTGATTTTAACTTGGTTATTGAGGATTAATACTCATTTTTGAAAAAGGTAACCTTGGTGAGGAAAATTATTTTCGAGTGTGAATTACAAATTGTTCGCAGGTTTATTGGCAGAAATCTCCATTTTCGTAACTATCGGCGAGTTCGGGCATAAAGGGAGCATTAGTTTAAAGCATTAATTTCCCTTTAAGGGGGAGGAGAAAACGCCAATTTAAAAATCAGCTAATTCATAGGTTGGCTTGGGTTACTATTTATAAAAAAAAGTATTAATAAAGATTAGATTGAAAGCAGGGAATAACGAAAAGACATTATTGCAAGGCTTAAATCAACACGACAGAAAGGCTATTGAAACACTTTATAAAGAAAATTATAACGTTATACAGGCCTTGATCATCAATAATAGTGGCACCGCAGACGATGCAAAAGATATTTTTCAGGAGGCGATGATTGTTTTATTTCAAAAGGTAAGATCGGGAACCTTTGAACTTAACTGCCAGATCAAAACCTATATCTATTCTGTAAGCAGGCGTCTTTGGTTAAAAAGATTACAACAGCAGAATAAATTCACTTTAATGAGCCATCATGCCGAAGATGTGGTAATGGTAGAAGAAGAGATAGATGAACAGGAAAAAAGAAACACGGAATTTGTAATAATGGAAAAGGCAATGGGGTTTTTAGGAGAGCCATGCAAAAGTTTGTTAGAAGCATTTTATATTAATAAAAAAACTATGCAGGAAATAGCGACCACATTTGGTTATACAAATGCAGAAAATGCCAAGACGCAGAAGTATAAATGTTTGATGCGATTAAAAAAAATATTCTTTACCCAGTATAAAACTGAAGCGATATAATGGATGACATTAAATTATTAGAAGCAGTGGAACAATATATAAACGGCAGGATGTCACCTGACGAACGGGTGTATTTTGAAGGATTGCGTAAATCAAACCCTGAGATTGATCAACTGGTAGTGGAGCATACTTTTTTTATGCAACAGCTAAACCGCTTTGATGAGACACAAAAATTAAAGAAGCGGTTGAATAGTGTACATACTGAATTAGCGGAAAAAGGTTTAATTAAATCTCCAGGGCTGCAAGGCAAGGCAAAAGTTATTTATTTATTCAATCGTTATAAACGTACTGCTGCCATTGCTGCATCTATTGCCGGAATAACGGCGCTAACGATGAGTGCATTGATCTGGTCTTTTTCTCCGACCAAACCCAGTGATGATATCATTAAATTAAACAGGGAGATCAGCGTTTTAAAAAATCAGAATAAACAGCAGAATAAGGAAATTAATACAATTAAGCAAAATATCAGCGCACCTGTTATTGCCTATAAAACTGGTGGTACTGGTTTTTTAATTGATCAAAAAGGATATGTCGTGACCAATGCCCATATCATACAAAATGCCAATAATATTGTTGTACAAAACAGTATTGGGAAAGATTTGAATGTAACAGTGGTTTTTGTTGATATTCCCAGGGACATTGCAATTTTAAAAATTACAGATACCAGTTTTAAAACGACGTTGCCAATACCTTACAGTATTAAAAAAACTTCTGCTGAAATAGCAGAACCTATTTATACACTTGGCTTCCCCCGCAATGAAATAGTATATGGCGAAGGATACCTTGCTGCAAAAACCGGTTTTAATGGCGATACCCTTACCTGCCAGATTGCTATTGCTGCCAACCCTGGTAATAGTGGCGGGCCTATTTTAAACCGCAATGGTGAAGTGGTAGGCGTATTAAGTGCCAAACAAACATCTGCCGAAGGGGTTGTGTTTGCCACTCAATCAAAATTTATTTACCATGCCCTGAGCAGTTTGCAGAAAGATACCCTTTACCAGCGCATAAAAATGCCAGCTACTTCTTCTCTAAAAGGACTCGATAAAACACAGCAGGTAAAAAAGATTACTGATTTTGTGTACATGGTAAAAGTGAGTTAATACAAAGAGAAAGGGCCCAACAATAAACCCCCGAAGTCACAAAGAGCAAAATTCTAAAACTAGCTTCCGGTTATATATAATTACCAAAGTTTAGGAGGATACAGTTTATCTTCTACTAATTGTTTTATGTTCTCTGTAACTACAGGAGCGTCTTCTTTATAAGTAACACCAAACCATTTTGCACTTGTGGGTAAAACTTTAATCACCTTTTTTTTCGACCTGATAAATTGATCAGCAGTATGAGGAATCAGGAATTCTGCTTTTGGATCATTAATATTTTGGTTTAAAAATTTTTTAAATTCTTCTTCTAAAAATGAAAATACTGTAGGATGAAAGCACCAGAAATTCATTGAAGCTTTGGCATTTTCCGGTATTTCGTGCTTGCTGCCATCAGCATCTTCATATACCATTTTATCATTCTCCCTGTATATTTTTATCCGTTCATTTATTGTTATCAGATTATTATCATCATCAACTTCGCAAACGCCCCTGCTAACCGACCCATTAGCAGAAAGGGTTTTTGATAATTCATATCCCACTATTGCGTAAACATCTTCTTTACAATCATTGTTTAAAAAATCACAAGCTTTTTTAAATCCATCACTGCCATAAAAATCATCTGCATTGATCACTGCAAAAGGCTCATCGACTGCCTCCTTTGTACATAAAATAGCATGAGAAGTTCCCCAGGGTTTTTTGCGATTGGCTGGTATTGGTCTTCCATTTAAATAGGCATCCATTTCCTGGAATATGTACTCGGTCTTTATTTTGCCCTTCAGCTTTGGTTCAAAAATGTTTTTAAAGTCTTCAGCAAAATCTTTTCGTATAACAAATACCACTTTATCAAATCCTGCATTGATAGCATCATAAATAGAATAGTCCATAATGGTTTCGCCACCGGGTCCAAATTGTTGTATTTGCTTCATACTTCCATATCTTGAGGCCATACCTGCAGCCATGATAACTAATGTTGGTTTCATACTCATTATTTAATTGGGTGCGAAATTAGATAAATTCGCCTCCCATCGTTACAAATGAATTTTCCCTCTTTTCAAAATATCAAAACAGACAGTATTAAAAATTTATACCAATCGCAAGATGTGATGGTGGATGTGTTAAGACTTGATTTATTACACCCGGTTATTTCAGGCAACAAATGGTTTAAATTGTCTGGTTATTTAAAAGAAGCTGAATACCAGCAGAAAAAAATTATCCTGACTTTTGGCGGAGCCTGGTCTAATCATATATTAGCTACGGCTGCTGCAAGTAAAATGGTGGGTTACCTATCAATAGGAATTATTCGTGGAGAAAAATCTGCAGTGGCTTCTGATATTTTACAGCAAGCTGAATCATTTGGAATGAAATTATTTTTTGCTTCCAGAGAATTGTATGGGCAGAAAATAATTCCATCTGTTGTATATGATCAATTTCCGTCGGAAGAAATATATGTTATAAATGAAGGAGGCTATGGTAAGCTGGGTAAAATGGGCGCTGAAGAAATTTTACAACATTGCAATTTGGATTTGTACACAGATATTATCGCCGCTACAGGCACAGGCACTACTTTAGCAGGCCTGAGAGGATCTGCCTTACCCAGTCAAAAAATAATTGGCATTTCTGTTTTTAAAAATAATGTTTCACTGGATGCAGAAATAAGAAAGTTATTACCTGAATACTTACATTCTACATTTTCTCTTTTACATGATTATCATTTTGGAGGCTATGCAAGAAAAACGGCAGAACTGATTGCGTTCATGAACGATTGGTACAGTCAAACCGCTATCCCTTCTGATTTTGTTTATACAGGCAAATTATTTTATGCTGCAGATGACCTTATAAAAAAAAATTATATTCCGGCAGGAAGCCACCTCCTTATCATACATAGTGGTGGGTTGCAGGGAAATTCTTCCTTGAAGAAGGGAACGTTAATCTTTTAGGTTTTTCTGTATGGGCTGTTATATTTGCAAGGTTTCTTTCATCGAAACCAATATTTATGAATCTACCGTTTCGTTTAATAACCTGCATTATTGCAATAGGTTTTAGCACAACTACGTCTGCGCAAGACACGCTTCCTAATTTTTCTGTAAAGAATGCAGGTAATAACCGCATGATAATAGGATGGATCAACAATTTTCAAAATGTAAAGCAAATCAGCATTCAACGTTCATTTGATAGCGTAAAAAATTATAAAACCATATTAAGCGTTGCTGATCCGAAAGCAGTGCAGAATGGCTTTGCCGACACAAAGGCACCTAATGACCATATGTGGTACCGGATTTTTTATGTTCTTGAGGCTGGAAAATTTTATTTTACAGCCGCTGAACAACCTGTTATTGATACAACAAGGGCGACAGCAAAAGAAGAGGAAATCGTAAACATCGCCCCTGTATTAAAAAAACCGGAGGGTTTTGTGCCTTCGTTTTATGTTTATACCAACAAAGACGGATATGTATTTATTAATTTACCAGATGCAGATCAAAAAAAATACAGCATTAAGTTTTTTGAAGCGAATAACAACTTTTTATTTGAATTAAAGCCTGTAAAAGAAACAGCATTAACGCTTGATAAAACTAACTTCTATCGTGCAGGCTGGTACCTGTTTGAATTATATAATGATGAAAAATTGGTGGAGCGCCATAAGTTTTATTTAAGCAAAGAATTCTAGTTAGTTAATAACACGAATTCTTACGAATTACACGAATTAAGAGATAACTTTTTCGTCATTCGTGTTGTATTAACAGAAACTTAAACAAGCCTTACATGAAAGACTTTCTCAAAATTTCTTTTTAATTTTCTTTTTACTTCTTGCATGTCTATATCATACCCAATTTCTTCTTTCAAAGAAGTCACTTTTTTGTTTTGAATCCCGCAGGGAATTATGTGGTTAAAATAACTAAGGTCAGTATTTACATTCAAAGCAAAACCATGCATTGTGATCCAACGGCTGCAGCGAACACCCATAGCGCATATTTTCCTTTCCCGCCCTCCATTTGTAACATCTATCCAAACTCCCGTTTCTCCTTTTGACCTGCCGCCTGTAATCCCATATTCCTGCAATGTCAAAATGATTACTTCTTCGAGTTCTCTTAGATACCTTCCAATATCTGTATAAAATTTTTCCAGGTCCAAAATGGGATAGCCAACAATTTGTGCAGGACCATGAAATGTTATATCACCCCCGCGGTTGGTATTGAAAAAATCGATACCGCGTTCATTTCTTTGCTGTTCGCTTATTAAAACATTTTCAATTTTACCACTCTTGCCTAAAGTATAAACGGGGGGATGTTCTACAAAAAGCAGATGATTTGTAGTTGAGTATTTTTTGTCTATAGCTGGTATAAACCCTTTAGCTGCCGACTTGATGTTTACGTTTTCCTGTAACAACGCTTCCTGGTAATCCCATGCTGTTTTATAATCCATTTCTCCAAGATCTTTATAGCATACCAGTTGCCTTTCCATATCGTTTGTAAAGTTACATGGCTTTGAGCCTTTATTTTTGTAGCCAATGAATAATGAAGGAATTGAAAAGAATGGACCCAATCCGGTTGAAGTGAATGATGAACTTTATGAACGCTTTCATTTTTTAATAGATAAAGGCCAGGAGCCTCTGCGTATTGATAAATTTTTAATTACGCGTATGGAAGGTGGTACAAGAAACAAACTGCAACAAGCTATTAACAACGGTTTAGTTTTGGTAAACGGAAAAACAGTTAAGCAGAATTATAAAATAAAACCCTTTGATGATGTTGTAATATTTGCTGATTCAACTCCCCACAGCAATGAAGTTATTGCGGAAAAAATAGACCTTAATATTGTTTATGAAGATGATGACCTCATGATCATTAACAAGCCAGCGGGCCTGGTAGTACATCCTGGCAGTGGTAATTACAGTGGAACCTTGCTAAATGGTGTGGCCTGGCATTTGCAAAAAAACAACCCGCTTATTTCTGAACAAAGTTTGCCACGTTTTGGGTTGGTGCACCGGATTGATAAAAATACGAGTGGTCTATTGGTTTTGGCTAAAAATGATAAAACCATGAGGCATTTGGCTAAACAATTTTTTGATCATGTGGTTCGCCGTGAGTATACTGCCCTTGTATGGGGCGATTTGGAAAAAGAGGAAGGAACTATTGTTGCCCATGTTGGGAGAAATCAACGATATAGAAAATTATTTGCAGCCTATCCTGATGGAGAACATGGAAAAGATGCTATTACACATTATACGGTTTTAGAACGGTTTAATTATGTGACCCTGGTACAATGTGTTTTAGAAACCGGTCGTACTCACCAGATACGTGTGCACATGAAACTTATTGGACACCCGGTTTTTAATGATGATACTTATGGAGGCGATAAAATTTTAAAGGGCACAGTGTATGCAAAGTATAAACAGTTTGTTGACAATTGTTTTTCCATTTGCCCACGCCAGGCCTTGCATGCCAAAACATTGGGTTTTTTACATCCTTCTACCGGAAAGGAAATATTTTTTGAGTCCGTGATGCCGGATGATTTGCAAAGTGTAATTGAAAAATGGAGGAACTATGTAAAGGTGGTTGACAGATGACAGTTGGCGGTCGACAGCAGGTCGTTGGTAGTTTGCCGATGATCTATAAGGAACTTCGTATTTCGTACTTCCGACTTCGTACTTGAATCTTCATTGCTTAAAATCAAATAATGTGGCAGTAAAAATGCCGCGTTCCCTTTTTTTTGAAAGCAAAAACCAGTTGCCATTATAACGTAAAACATGCGGCACCAGGTATTCACCAATTTTCTGCATCTGAACTTCCATGTGTACGTCAAAATCATAAACGCCTGCATTAAAACTAAGATCATAATTACGCCCAACAATCTCCATTGTTTTTTGATTGAACCAGGTGGTAATATTATCAAAAACAATATCATTTTTTTCATCTGAAGACAAACCTGGTTTTTGTTGAATGGAAAAGACATAGCATGGTTGTCCATTGAGATCAGCCGTGTCAATTGCAAAATTGTAGTGACTGGCAACGTCTTCATCAAATACATCAAGCTTATCACCAATAAATGGAATACCTGGAATTTTTTTGCCGGGATTAAAAAACAACATTTTTAATTGTTCTTTATTTTTTGCCAGTCCTTTTTTCCCTTGCACATTAAGTTCACTTCCTTTTACAATATTTGTTTCGCCACAAACTTTACCATCTGTAAAAAAGAAAGTTGCATACAATTCTGCCGTATAATAGTTAAAATTATGGGAGGCATCATAAAAATCACCTGTTGTTTTTTCTTCTAAAATATCCATTGTACGACAACCATTATTCCTATTCTGCCTTGTTTTACTTTGTAAGCTTGCTTTTATTTTACCTTTTTTATCCCGCATTTGAATAAAATTTAAAGCAGTAAAACCAAGCACATGCAGATTTTTAAAAGCCTTATAATACGAAGTGTCGTTTTTAATACGCTGCAAAAATTTAGGAATGTTCAAATCACTGCGAACCACTACTTCACTAAGGCTTACCATGCGCCGGACAGCCTCAACATCACTAGTATCGGTTTGGGCAAAAGATGAAATAGCAGTAAAAGAAAATAGAAGAAAAAATATTTTTTTCATTTTTTTGGAAACAGCATTTTATAATCTACTTTGACAGATCCTTTGGAGATATCGTCAAGTTTCCTCTTAAGCAGTTTCCGTTTTAGCAGGGAAATATGATCAATAAATAATTTACCATCTATGTGATCATATTCATGCAAGATGATGCGTGCAGTGATACCGTTGTATGTTTGACGGTGTTTTATAAAATTCTCATCCTTGAATTCTAATGTTACTTCTTCTGCCCGTTTAATATCTTCCCTGATCTTTGGAATGCTTAGGCAACCTTCATTGTAGGACCAGTCTTCGCCATGCTCTTCAACAATATGTGCATTTATGAAGGTCTGTTTAATGCCTGGATCATCAGGATAGGTTTCTTCCTTCTTATCCTTTTCATTTAAATTGGCAAATACCTGCGAACTATCTATCACAAATACACGAATGTTTTTATTAATTTGGGGAGCGGCCAGTCCCACACCATTGCTGGCATACATAGTTTCCCACATATCTTCCAAAAGTTTGGAAAGATCAGGAAAATCTTCCTTTATATCCTGGGCTTTTTTACGTAAAATCGGATGACCATAAGCAACGATAGGCAATATCATCAACGGCAGATTTGTGATTTTTATGTGCGCAAAGGTAAGACAACCAAAAACGGCAATTTACAATCGTCAATCTAAAATTTGTTAAGATATTCCTGCAACATCATCGTTGCAGCTATTTCATCAATAAGCGCTTTATTACGCCGTTGCATTTTTTTTAATCCCATTTGCAGCATGGCCTGGGAAGCTAGTTTGGAAGTAAAGCGTTCATCGATTTCTTTAACCGGAATTGCAGGAAAATTTTTTTGCAATTGTTTGATGAAATTTTTTACCAAAGGAGTTGCGTGTGTGTCTGTATCATCCAGGTTAGCAGGCATACCGATAATAATTAATTCCACTTTTTCTTTTGAAAAATAATCTTTTAAAAAAGCAAGTAGATTTGGTGTTTCCACTGTGCACAAACCCGTGGCAATAATTTGCAACGGGTCAGTTACAGCCAGACCCGTTCGTTTTTTGCCATAATCTATTGAAAGTATGCGGCCCCCATCTCCGCCAGTTGGCGGAGGGTTACTAAGTGAACTATTCGAAGAGCCATTCATTTAAAATCATGTATTTTTTGTAGTTATCTGCATTGTTACTATCAACTGCAGTGGCAAGTTTATCCTGAGTTTAGCGAACGGCACATTTGTACAATAAACCAATTATCAGCACTTAAAAAAAATCTTCCACTATTGGAGTGCATCGAAACACCCCTTTAGGGGATGGGGGCTCCACTTCCCTTCAGGGGATGGGGGCAAACAAATCTGCAATGACAAAAACCGCAAATACAACACTTGCAATTCCATTGGCTGTCATAAAAGCAATATTTACTTTACGTAAATCATTTGGTTTTACAATGGAATGCTGGTAAATGAGCATACCGCAGAATATGATTACACCGATCCAATACAGCCATTCAAAATTACCCAACTTGCCTGCAGTAATAATACAGGCAGCGCTGAGCAAATGTAAAATTTCTGAAATATGTAATGCTTTTGTTTTGCCAACAGCAGCAGGTATGGAATATAAATGCTGCGACTGATCAAACTCTACATCCTGCAAAGCATAAATAATATCAAACCCACTTACCCAAAAAAGCACAGCAAAAGAAAACAGGATTGGCAACCAATGAAACTGTCCTGTAACAGCAAGATAGGCGCCGATGGGTGCTAGCGATAATCCAAGTCCTAAAATTAAATGGCAAAGCGGTGTAAAACGTTTGGTATAACTATAACCTAAAACAACTGCCAATGCAACTGGTGAAAGATAAAAGCAAAGCCTGTTAATAAAAAAACAACAGGCTATAAACAACAGGCAATTGATAATAGTAAAGACTAATGCATTTTTTGGAGTGATAATTCCCTTCGGTATCTCTCTTATGGCTGTTCTTGGATTGAGCGCATCAAACTTTCTATCTAAATAACGATTAAAAGCCATAGCGGCACTGCGGGCAAAGACCATACATAGAATGATGAGAAGAAATATAAACCATCTGTTCTCAAAATAGAATTTTGTTTTCTGCCATGTTGTTGGTGAGAATATGTGCTGGATTTGATCTATTCCTAAAAAAAAACCAATCAAAGCAAAAGGCATAGCAAAAATGGTATGCGAAAATTTTATTAAGCTTAGATAACTTTTTATTTTACTCATCCTTGTCCATTTCATTTGATCTTCGATATCGTATCCTGGTTCTTTTAATATCATTTTGCCGCAGTTGCATCAATTTACGAATGGTTTCAAATACAGCTTTAAATTGATGGTCATATTAGGTTTCATTTCATTCAACCGTCTACTCATATCTTTATTTTGCGATAATATTTCCCTAAACTTTATAAAAGTTCTTACTACTGCAACACTTGCTTCAACAGCAATCGGTTTATTTAGCATAGTTGCTGCCATGATATTGCCATGCCCGGTGAAAATTTTAAATGTGGGAAAAAGAATAACTTTTTTAAGAATATTCAAATAAGCTAGTGTTAAGTTAAACGTGAATTGTCAATGGTGAATGGTCAATATTCACGATTGACCATTCACGAATTAAACCGCCACTTTACTAATAACATAACACTAGTTGGCTTTGTGCTGAAGAGAAGTCTTCCCTTCGGGAAGATTAGATGGGCCGGCTGCTCTTACTTAACCTCCTGCATCTGCACTAACCTGTAATAATAGCCTTGCTGTTGCATCAATTCGTTATGATTGCCTCTTTCAACCATTTCTCCTTTAGCTAATACGATAATCTCATCTGCATGTTGTACGGTTGACAAGCGATGCGCAATGATAATACTGGTACGGTTCTTCATTACACTTTCTATTGCCTGCTGCACTAATTTTTCGGATTCTGAATCAAGTGAAGAAGTGGCTTCATCTAAAATTAAAATCGGCGCATTTTTAAATACGGCACGTGCTATAGTTAACCGCTGGCGCTGGCCCCCGCTTAGCTTCATTCCTCTATCACCAATAATCGTATTGTATTTTTCATCTGCTTGTTCAATAAAAGAATGAGCATTGGCTATAATGGCTGCCTGCTTTACTTCCTCTTCTGAAGCATCTGGCGTACCAAAGGCAATATTATTAAAAATGGTGTCATTAAAAAGTACAGCTTCCTGCGAAACAAAAGCAAGCAGGCTGCGGAGACTATTGAGTTTTATAACTTTTATATCCACCCCATCTATTAAAATCTCTCCATCAACAGTATCGTAAAAACGTGATATTAAATCTGCCAGCGTAGATTTCCCCGAACCGCTTTCCCCCACGAGCGCAATGGTTTTACCCTTGGAAATAGTAAGATTAATATTAGAAATTACCTTTTTAGTTTCATAGCCAAAGGATACATTACGCAGTTCAATAGTATCAATAAAATTTATTTTTTCAACTGCGTTTTTATTCTCCTGTATTTTTACAGGTGCATCTAATAAACTAAAAATTTTCTCAGCTGCTACAATACCTCTTTGCACACCCGTGCTTGAATTAGATAAATTTTTTAAAGGCTGAATGATCTGTGAATACAATGCCAGGTAGGTAATAAATAAGGAACCTGTTAGCATTGACTGATTGGTAGTAAGTAAATATCCCCCATACATTACCAGCGTTACCACCACCATAATTCCAAGCAACTCAGACAAGGGGGAGGTTAATTCTTTTTTATTGAACATAGCCCGGCTGTTGGCAGAAAAATCTTTATTAATTTTCTTAAAGCGGTTAATAGAATATTTTTCTGCAGCAAAACTTTGAATAACTCTTATCCCACTTATCGTTTCTTCTGTATGACTTAAAATTTTACCAAGCAGGTCAACACTAAAATAACTCATCCGTTTGAGTTTATTCGTAATGGAAGCAATCAACAATCCTGATATGGGTAAGAAGATTATAGTAAATAATGTAAGCTGCGGCGAAATATAAAACAGCCCGATAAAATAAATAATTATAATAAAAGGATCTTTCAGCCAGCTTTGCAAAGCGTTGATCAATGAGCTTTCAATTTCCTGGACTTCATTAGTGATAGTAGAAAGAATATTGCCTTTTTTATTATCATGATAATAGCGCAGCGATTGATGCGTCAGCTTGGTATATAAGTCGTTGCGTATCCGCTGCATTACATTCAGGCGTAAACGTATTAATACACGAACGGCTAAATAGCGAAAAAGGTTAGCAAAAAAAGTTGCAACAAAGATTATAACACATACAAAACCCAACGCATACATTTTGCCTTTTGTAGCAATGATAGAAGAAAAATGGTAATTAAAAAGGCTGGTAAAATATTCAATAGAAAATCTGAATGGCGGCGGCTCACTAATTATGATTGGTTTGTCCACTCCAAACATAATGTTCAGGATTGGTATAAGCATGGTAAAATTCAGCAACCCAAAAAAAATCCCTAATAAAGTATAAATGATATATTCAGGAAAATAATGATGTAGGGGAGTTACGTATTTTAGCAGCCGCTTGATAGCTTTCATGAAAAACGGTGAACTTGGTGAGAAGCCGCAATTTAGCCTATTTTAGAAACGTTTTCTTTGTATGCATTTCAATTTCAATTTTTTGCCTCTATCCCCAGAAGGGGAATTTAATGCTTTTAAAACTGATGCTCCCCTTTAGGAGATGGGGGCAAAAGAACTACAATGATAAACCCACCCTGCAGTTTAATTATTGCCACCTATAATTGGGCGCCTGCTTTGCAATTATGCCTTGAAAGTGTGCTAAAGCAATCCCTTGCACCCAACGAAATAATTATTGCTGATGATGGTTCTGGTAATGAAACAAAAGATCTTATAAACCACTACAAAAATAAATTTGTTTTTCCAGTAAAACATGTCTGGCAGCCGGATGAGGGTTATCAATTGGCCAAAATCCGAAATAAGGTTTTTGCAATTGCCACTTCAAATTATATTGTACAGGTAGATGGAGATCTGATCTTACATCCACATTTTATACGTGATCATGTACATTTTAGTAAAGAGAATACATTTGTAAGTGGGACAAGGGCTTTACTAAATAAAAACATAACCCGAAAACTTGTTGAAGAACAGCGTGTCCCTTCAATTTCAATGTTATATCCGCATTTGAAAAAAAAATATAATGCTATTTATTCAAAGCCACTATCCTTAATAAATGATCTATGGCAGAGAAGTGAAAAAAACATACACTATGTATTGGGTTGTAACATGGCTTTCTGGAAAAACGATTTACTGAATGTAAATGGCTACAATGAAGAATTTAGTGGTTGGGGAAAAGAGGACAATGATATTGCATCACGATTAATAAATGCAGGGGTAAAGCTGCGGTTTTTAAAATTTGGCGCAATCGCATATCACTTGCATCATAAAACAGCTTCAATGGTATCAGTTGAAAAGAACCAGGAATTATTTTATAAAAGTAAAAAGGATAGAATAACATACATAAACAAAGGAATCGATCAATATAATAATGAATTATAAACTTTAAATGTATGGAAGAAAGTAAACGGCAAAAGCAAGTTGCGGGCTTAATACAGGAAGAAATAACTACTATTTTTCAGCGACTGGGATTAAATATGACGAATGGAGGGATGGTATCCGTTTCTTCCGTAAAAATTACTCCCGATCTTTTAGAAGCAAGGATTTACATAAGTCTTTTTAAGGTGGCAGATGAAAAGTTTGTTATGAAAAAACTGGAGGACCGGAGTTGGGAAATAAAAAAAGAATTAGCAGCAAGAGTAAAACACCAGTTGAGGCGCATTCCGGAATTAAAAATTTTTCATGATAATACGTTGACGCATGTAGATAAAATGGAAGAAATATTTAAACAGATAAAAAAAGATGATATTAAAAAGGATGGCAGTTGATAGATGGCAGATGACAGCAGGTCGTTGACGTAATTATAGTTGATATTGACAGGATGATGATCATTAAATCATTAGTTCTGATTTATGTAAACGAAACCGTAAACCGTAAACGATAAACTGAAAAAACCTTAAACCTTTGAACTTCTTATTCGCCTGGCGCTATTTTAAAGCAAAAAAAACCACCAATGCCATTAATATTATTTCATGGATAAGCATTGTAGCTATGATGGTAGGAACAACAGCGCTTATTTTAGTGTTGAGTGTATTTAACGGTTTTGAAGGCCTGGTTAAATCACTTTATACATCCTTTTACCCTGATATAAAAATTACGCCTGTTGCCGGTAAGCAACTTACCCTTACCCAATTGCAATTAGATAAGTTGCGTTCTGTAAGCGGAGTAAAAAATTTTTCATTGATCGCCGAAGAAAAAGCCTTACTTCAAAATGGCGATTATCAATCTATTATTTATTTAAAAGGAGTAGATGAAAATTATAACAAAGTGGCGGGTGTGGCAGATCATTTGGTAAAAGGAGAATTTAATACGGGTGATGCAGACAATCCATTATTGATTTTGGGGGCTGGTATTGAAAATGCCGTTTCAGTACAAAGCGATAGGAACCTGGTTCCCCTTGTTGTTTATTTACCCCGCAAAAGCAATGTAAATGTCACCGATCCTTTCCAATCTATTAATGCGGACACTGTTAACACAGCCGGCACTTTTACTATTCAGCAGGAGTTTGACAATAAATATGCCATTACCAACTTGGCCTTTGTAAAAGAAATGCTGGAGATGCCTGAAGATAATTACACAGCTGTTGAAATGAGTATTGACCCAAGCTTAAATGAAGATGATATAAAAAAAGACATTAAAAAAAAATTAGGGAGAAACTACACTGTTCTAACCCGCTATGAACAGAACCGAAGTTTATATGCAGTAATGCGTGCTGAAAAATGGGTAATATATATTATTTTATCTATCATTCTTATCGTAGCAGCTTTTAATATGATTGGTGCTTTAACCATGTTAGTGTTAGAAAAAAAAGCAGATATAGGTGTATTACATTCTTTAGGAGCCAGCAGCAGGCTTATTCAGAATATTTTTTTAAGTGAGGGTTTATTACTTGGAGTTTTGGGTGGGGGCATTGGAATGTTACTTGCATTGGCTATTGCGTTTGTACAAATTTATTTTCAAGTGATTCCCTTACAAGGGGGTTCGTTTTTAATTGATTATTTCCCTGTAACGTTATCGGCATTTGATTTTATTTTAGTTGGATGCACAGTTATTTTCATTGCAGTCATAGCATCTTATATACCTGCACGTAAAGCCGCCAGGCAACAATTTGTTATAAGGGAAGAATGAGAAGCAGAGTTGACAGATGACAGATGGCGGATGACAGCGGTCTTTTAGCTAAATAAATCTCCATCATTAAGCAAAATCTGAAATTAAAATTGCAAAATCTGAAATCGAAAATCCTAATAGTCTCCCAGCGTTTCAGGCAATTGCTCCAGCCCCTTAGCTAATTGTTCATCATTAGGGGCCACACCATGCCAGTTGTGATCATTCTCCATAAAATCTACACCCTTACCCATAATCGTATGCATAATGATGGCAATAGGTTTTCCTTTACCTACTAATGACCTGGCTTCTGTAAGTGTGTGTACAACTTCATCCATATCATTACCATTCATTTCCATTGTGTACCAACCAAAAGCATCAAACTTTTCTTTTATGTCCCCCAGGTTATTTACTTTGTAAGTTGGCCCATCAATTTGCTGTCCATTCCAATCAACGGTTACAATTAAATTATCAACATTATGGTTTGGTGCAAACATAATGGCTTCCCAGTTTTGGCCTTCCTGTAGTTCTCCATCACCGTGTAAAGAATAAACTACATTCTGATCATTATTTAGCTTCTTTGCCAAAGCTGCGCCAATTGCCACGCTCATCCCTTGCCCTAAAGATCCTGTGGCAACTCTTACGCCGGGCAAACCTTCATGCGTAGTGGGGTGCCCCTGGAGTCTTGAATCTAATTTTCGAAATGTGCTAAGCTCTTTTAAATCAAAATAACCTGCTCTTGCAAGGCTTGCATACAACACCGGTGATATATGACCGTTAGAAAGAATAAAAATATCTTCTTCATGTGCATCCATATCAAATCCCGGCTTCCGTTTCATAATATGGAAATAGAGCGCTACCAAAAAATCGGTACATCCCAATGACCCGCCGGGATGGCCACTATTTGCTCCATGTACCATGCGTAATATATCTCTTCTTATTTGTGATGCTATCTCGGTTAGGCCTGGCATAGTATTAATAAGTAGTAAACTTTTTTAAAAAATTTGAGGTTCTATTCTTTTTATCCGTGCAAATGTGCAGCTTTTTCAATTAAAAGTTCATCTTTGCACTCCCTTACCCCATTATTAAAGATTATAATTTAAAATTTAATTCTTTTTGAAAATTGTACTTGTGAAACATATTTTGTATCCGAAATCCAAATATGTATGCTTAATGTGATTCTTACTGCGTCGGTTTCTTTTGTTATTACTTTTTTGGCTATTCCCGCAATAATCAAGATAGCTGAGCAAAAAAAATTATACGATCTTCCTGATGGCCGCAAACTTCACACCCGTCCAATTGCTTCTTTAGGTGGTGTAGGAATTTTTGGTGGTTTTTTTATTGCTTCCATACTCGCCATCCCTGCCGCAATAAATCCGGAATTTCAATATTTTTTTGCAGCAGCAACGGTTATTTTCTTTTTAGGTATTAAAGACGATATGTTGGTACTAAGCGCCAACAAAAAATTTCTCGGGCAGGTTATAGCTACTGGTATCCTTATTCATTTTGGTGATATTCGCATAACCAGTATGCATGGCTTATTAGGTATAACCGATATACCACTTGCCATTAGTTATTTACTTTCTTACATATCTATAATTGTTATCATCAATGCATTTAATTTAATAGACGGTATAGATGGCCTGGCCGGTACATTAGGTTTGCTGACCATGACTGTTTTCGGCGCTTATTTTTTTATGGCAAATATGCCTGCATATTCCATACTTGCTTTTTCTCTTGCGGGCAGCATGTTAGCCTTTTTGCTTTTTAATTATAATCCTGCTAAAATATTTATGGGTGATTCGGGTTCGTTAATACTTGGTTTGGTGAATGCCATTTTGGTTATTAAGTTTATTACAATAGCAGATAATAGAAATGCTGGTTATTTTCTTGAATCATCAGTAGCAATAGGTTTTTCTATATTAATGGTGCCCCTTACTGACACGCTTAGGGTTTTTAGTATGCGTATCTTTAAAGGACGTTCTCCTTTCTCCGCTGATCGTGAGCATATTCATCATTTATTGTTAGACCGAGGCCTTAACCATAAATATGTTACGCTTTGCTGTGTATCATTAAATATTATGTTTATTGCTGTAGCTTATTTTGGAAGAGAAATGGGTGTCAGCTATTCGTTGCTTGCTATTGTTGGCCTGGCTTTTTTGTTATTAGGCATGCTTCTTTATTTAAAAAAACCGGCAAGAAAAATTTCAGTTACAACTTTGCAACATAATGTTGAGCCTTTAGCTCAACAATCCGCTGCAAAACGGATTTCTATAAAAAAGGAAGCTGTTGTAGCAGAAAATTAATTCCCCAGGTTAGCTGAGTAAGACCCTGCTCTTTATTAGTTTTACTAAAAATTTACCGCATGTCAGAAGATGTTTCCACTACACTGGAGTTAACTGAAGATTCGATGAAGAAGGCCATTAATCATTTGGAAACCGAATTGATAAAAATAAGGGCCGGCAAAGCAAACCCGCAAATGCTGGATGGGATAATTGTTGATTATTATGGTACACCAACTCCCTTGAACCAGGTAGGAAATGTTAGTGTATTGGATGCCCGTACCTTAACCATACAGCCCTGGGAAAAAAATATGTTACAGCCTATTGAGCGATCAATTATTGCATCAAATATTGGTATCAATCCTCAAAATGATGGTAATATCATTCGTTTATTCTTGCCTCCATTAACAGAAGAGCGACGTAAAGAATTAGTAAAAAGATGCCAGGGAGAAGGTGAACATTGCCGCATATCCATTCGCAATATTCGCCGTGATGCAATTGAAGAAATAAAAAAAATGCAAAAGAGTGGATTAAGTGAAGATGCTGCTAAAGATGCAGAGGGAGAGGTGCAGGAAATTACAAACAAATATATTGCTGCTGTAGAAAAGCATTTGACTATAAAAGAAAAAGAGATCATGGCTATTTAATCCCTGTTGGCTAAATAAACACCAAAAAGTATAAGCGCAAGACAGCCAATCTGTAATAGGCTTACGTGTTCGTGAACTATAAAACCCCAAAAGATAGCCACTACAGGAATACCATAAGTGACAAGCGAAGCAAATAAGCCACCAGCTCTTTTAATAAGAATATAAAAAAGAGCTGTGGCAAATGCACTACCTACAATACCTAATAAAGCGGCATACACCATAGATAATCTTGCACCTTCGTCATATTTTGCAATGGAAAAAACCTGTTGCTGCCACACGATAATTCCTGCAATTAAACACAGTATAGCCAAAGAAACAGTTGCAATTTTTAAAGGGTCAACCTCTTTCAAATAATAGGTAACGATGTTAACATTAAGGCCGTAAAAAATAGTGGCTAATAAAATAAGCAGTATAAATCCGAAATTATTTAACGTCATTCCTCCTGCAGAAAAATTAAGTATCAGCAAACCCGCAAAACCGATTAAGACCCCCATGATTTTTTTTGATTCTATTTTTGCTTTAAATAAAAGAATAGCAATAACTATCACAAATAAGGGGGTAAGTGAATTTAAAATGCCTGCAAGGGAACTTTCAACTTTTTTTTCAATAGCAATAGCAAAAAGAAAAGCAGGGAAAAAATTTCCAAGAAAACCGGAAAGAATAACAAAGGGAATTTTGCCACGGGGGATATCCCTGGCATGAAATAAAGCAAAAGGAAAAAAAATCAACCCGGCAGAAAAAATACGTATAGAACCAATTTGCCAGCCATTTAATTCCTTGCTACATTCCTTCATTAAAATAAAAGAACTTCCCCAAATCACCGAAAGAACAATAAAAATCATCCAGTTAATAAATTTTTCTCTTTTCATAACCTTTGCAAAAGTGCAGAAGGATTACTTTTGAATCAGATAAATTTATTTATGCACCGTTTGTCTTCCATCTCAACAAGAGCGTCTAAAGATTTAGATAAGAAAATTATAAAAGAGGAAACTGCCAAATTAGTAACAGAATTAGATGAATTACAAAACCTTTTGTATGCAGAAAGAAAGCATTCCGTATTAATAATATTTCAAGGGCCTGATGCCAGTGGTAAAGACGGCGCTATTAAAAATGTACTTGGTCAAATGAATCCGCAAGGTGTAAGGGTTGAATCATTTAAAGCGCCAAATGATAAAGAATTAAGCCATGATTTTTTATGGCGTATTCATGAACATGTCCCGGCAAAAGGAATGATACAGGTGTTTAACCGAAGTCACTACGAAGATGTGTTGATTACAAGAGTGCATGCCTGGTGTGATGATGAAACGGCTCAAAAGCGTTTCGATGCCATTAATCAATTTGAAGAAATGCTAATGCTTCACAACAACACAGAAATTTTTAAATTTTATCTTCACATCTCCCAGGAGGAGCAGGAAGAAAGATTAAAAGAAAGAATAGATGACCCTACAAAAAACTGGAAATACAATCCTAATGATAAAGAAGAAGCAAAGCATTGGGATAAATACATGCAGATGTACGAGGATGTGTTTGAACATTGCAGTGCTATACCATGGACGATTGTGCCTGCTGATCAAAATTGGTATAAAGAACATTTGATAGCACAAAAATTAGTAGATTCTTTGAAGGAATTAAATATGAAGTTTCCACCTCTAAAAGAAAAATAAGAACTGTTCTTCTTTATTCATTATAAAAAAATACACTTATGGGATTTATTAAAGAATTTAGGGAGTTTGCAATGAAAGGGAGCGTGGTTGACCTGGCAGTTGCCGTAATCATTGGCGCTGCTTTTGGTGCTATCATTTCGTCTTTGGTGGATGATGTAATAACCCCATTGTTATTAACCCCGGCCCTGGAGGCGGCCAATGCTGAGGACCTTGACAAACTAACCTGGGGAGCTGTCAAGTATGGAAAATTTCTTGCAGCTATTATCAAATTCATTATTGTTGCACTTGTGCTATTCCTCATCATTAAAGGAATCAACAGCATGAAGGAGAAGAAAAAGGCTGTAGAACCACCACCAGAAATGACTATGTCGGAAAAATTACTTGCGGAAATAAGAGATGGACTGAAGAGTAAGAATATGTAAGAGTGTTTAGAAAATAAACCTGACCAAAAAACAAGATTTATTTAGTATCAAATATTTTGAATAATACAACTTACCAGATAAAGCTTCCTCAGTTTGAAGGCCCTTTTGACTTGTTGCTTTTTTTTATTGAAAGAGATGAGTTAGACATTTATAATATTCCAATCACTAATATTATCAATGAATTTTTACTTTACATCCACAACCAGGAATCAGTGAATATTGAACTATCAAGCGAATTTATTTTGTTTATTTCCACCCTTATGCGCATAAAAGCTAAAATGCTATTACCACGTAAAGAAGT
>Ga0208736_1000076_pt1 | contig 31142 bp, 36 predicted proteins | sample AntDryMetagUQ255_FD_188090 | JGI IMG/M metagenome (GOLD analysis project Ga0208736, IMG submission 188090) | Polar desert microbial communities from Antarctic Dry Valleys - UQ255 (SPAdes) | ecosystem: Environmental > Terrestrial > Soil > Desert | place: Antarctic Dry Valleys | collected 2008-12-31 | reverse complement strand
ATGATCTGCCGGTAGGTCGCGGGCTCATGGTGGGCGCTGAGCCCGAGCAGCGTCTGGAAGGCGGCGTGCGGGGTGCCGCGTCGGTTGTGGCGGAAGACGAACTCGTCGAGGTAGGCCGGCAAGTGCTCGGGCGAGGCCCAGCGGTGAGTGCCGTGCAGCCATGCCTTGAGGTTGGAGACGGCGCGATGCGCGCGCGGCAGCAGCTGCTCGCCGGGCTCGGCTCGCTGGCTGCGCGGTCGATGGTCGTAGCCGAGCTTGGTCAAGCCGTTGTAGGACGGCCAGCCGTCGGTGTGCACCATCGCGCCCTTGGTCGTCGTCGAGCTGACGAAGGCGCCCATCGAGTCACCCGAGGCGTCGGTCAGAACCTCCAGGCGAAGGCGCCCAGAGCCGCGGCCGCGAACCTCGACGGCGACGCCCACCAACGTCTTGCGACCGCGCTGGCGGCCACCCTTGAGCCCTTCCTCGAAGCCGCCCAGGAAGAACTCGTCGGCCTCGATCTCGCCCTTGAGCGGCTCGCGCTCGGGGGCGACCATCGCGCGCCTGAGCTTGTGCAGCATCATCCACGCGGTCTCGTGGCGACTGATGCCGAGCTGGCGCTGCAGCTGCACGGCCGAGATCCCCGGATGGTGGGTGGCGACCAGGTAGGCCGCCCAGAACCACAGCCGCAGGGGCTGGCGGGTGCCGTGCATCACCGTCCCCGCCGTCACTGACGTCTGCGCGCCGCAGCCCTTGCACTGCCACACCACCCGGCGGCGATGCATCACCCCAATCTCGCCGCCGCCGCAGCGCCGGCAGCCGAATCCCTCGGGCCAGCGCGACGCGAACAGGTACTCGCGGCAATCCTCCTCGGTGGCGAAGCGGTCTTGGAAGTCCACGATCGAACGCGGAAACTCTGGCCGCGGCATCCAGTCAAGCTATGAACCGCTTCAGACGGAACGAACCGGGTATGCACTACGTGGGTAACGTTACGGCGGGGCCGTCGTCTCGAGACACGTGACCACCTCGTTCGCCGGCTTGCGCCGGGCGCGCGCCATCCACTCCCCCGGCGTGCGGTCCTCGGCCCGCCGCGGCCGCGCCGGGTAGCCGAAGCTGAGGATGATGGCCGCGCGCTCGCCCTCGCTCAGGCCGACCAGCGCGGCGAAGCGCTCGCGGTCGGCCACGCCGTTGGGACATGATCCGACGCCGTCGTTCGAGGCGGCGAGCATCATGCTCTGGGCCGCGCGGCCGGCATCGAAGTCGGCGGTGCGCCCACCGCTCACGAGGATGGCGATCGCGGTCGCAGCGCCGGTCAAGTTGGCGGGCGCGTAGAGGGTCTCGGCCACGGCCGTGCGGACCTCGGGGCTCGCGAGCACGACGAAGCGCCACGGCTGGCTGTTCATGGAGCTACCGGTAACCCGGCCCGCCTCGAGGATGCGCGCGACGAGGTCGTCTCCGATCGCCCGGTCCTCGTAGGAGCGGACCTCACGCTTCGAGGCGATGGCGAGCAGCGTGTCCAACCCGGAAACAAGGTACCGCCGTGGCCCGCGCGAGGCGCTTAGCCCTCCGGGCTCAGCCGCCAATCCATGCGCCGGCGGACCCACAACAGCGGCTCGCCGCCCTCGTGGTGGCCGTCGAGGACGTCGCCGATCAGGACCGAGTGGTCGTAGTGGTCGAACACGGCGCTGCGGGCGCAGCGCAAGTAGGACACGGCGCCCGCGAGGCGCGGCACCTCGTGGTCCCACTCCCAGTCGAGCTCGGCGTACTTGTCGTCGGAGCGACTGGCGAAGACGCGCGCCGTCTCCTCCTGGTTGCGGGCGAGCAGATGAACGCCGAAGAGCCCGGCGTGCTCGACGAGGACGGCGTGCGAGCGCGAGGCGTGCGCGACCGAGACCATGATCGACGGAGGCGCGGCGCTGTAGGCGGCGATCGAGGTGGCGAGCAGGCCGGCGGGGAGGCCGTCGGCGCGCCGTGCGGTGACCACTGCGACTCCGCTCGCGAGCGCCGACATGGCGTCGCGGAAGAGCCCGGCCGGCTCGGTGGGCGAACCGGCGGGGACGCGCTCCTCGGCCATGCGCGGGGCGTGGCCGAGCGCTGCGTCAGCCGCGCCGGCGGAGCGTGACGCTCGGAGCGGCGGCGAGCGCCCCCGAGCCCTCCTGCGCGCCGGACACGAGACCGGCGGCGAGCAGTCGCACCACTTCGCCGAGGTCCACGCGGATGGCCTCGAGCGTGGCGGCCGTCTGCTCGTTGGCGGCGCGCGTGAGCGACACCTGATGCTCGACGCGAGCGAGACGCTCGTTGGTCTGGCTCACGCCCTGCTCGACCCCGGGCAGGACGTCGAGCGTCCCGAGGTCGTTGCAGAGCTGGTTGAGAGCGGCCTCGACTCGGTTGAGCGGCCCGGTCAACTCGTTCATGGGATTGGAGATGAGTGCCATCGTGGACCTCCCCGTCGCTTTGGCGGGCGAGATCGTACTCCCCGCGGAGGATGGGCGGCCGGGCGCGCGGGACTGGGCGCGCTGCCGCTACCCGAAGAAGGTGCCGTAGAGCAGGAAGCCGTTCAGGGCGATTATCACCCCGGCGACCAGCGAGGCGACGGCGGTGGTCGCGCGGCGGTTGACCAGTCCGCCCATGAGGTCGCGGCGGCGGGTGAGCAGGATCACGGGCACGAGCGCGAACGGGATCCCGAAGGAGAGGACGACCTGGGAGATGACCAGCGTGCTCGTCGGATCGAGGCCGAGGGCGAGCACGACGAGGGCGGGCAGCATGGTCAGCCCGCGGCGCAGGAACAGCGGGATCCGCCGGCGGATGAAGCCCTGCATGACGACCTGACCGGAGTAGGTGCCGACGCTCGAGCTCGACAGGCCTGAGGAGAGCAGCGCAACCGCGAAGGCCAGCGCCGCTCCGCCGCCGACCAGGGTCTCGAGCCCGGCGTGCGCGCCCTCGATCGAGTCGATCCCCGTCCGGCCGGTGTTGAAGAAGAGTCCGGCGGCCACGACGAGCATGGCCATGTTGATCACGCCCGCGAGCCCCATGGCGATCATCACGTCGGCGCGGCCGAAGCGCAGGAGCTCGCGCTTCTCGGACTCGTCGCGAGCCTCGACGCGCGACTGGGTGAGCGCGGAGTGCAGGTAGACGACGTGGGGCCTGACCGTGGCGCCGAGGATCCCGACCGCGAGCAGCACGCTGTCGGTGCCGGAGAAGGTCGGGATGAGCCCGGCCGCGAACCCGCTCGCGTCGACGCCGATCTGCACGAAGTCGTACAGGAAGCCGAGCAGGACGAGGCCGAGCATGGCCGCGATCGCCAGCTCGAAGCGCCGATACCCCCGGCTCTGGAGCGCGAGGATGGCGAAGGCCACGACCGCGGTCATGAGCCCGGCCGTGAACAGGGGCACGCCGAAGAGCAGGTTGAGGGCGATGGCCGCGCCCACGAACTCGGCCAGGTCCGTGGCGACGGCGATGGCCTCGGCCTGGACCCAGAGCCCGAAGCTGACCGGCCTGGGCATCGTGTCGCGACACAGCTCAGGCAGGTTGCGCTCCGAGGCGATGCCGATCTTCGCCGACAGGTACTGCACGAGGCTCGCGTAGCAAGTCTCTCTGTCGAGTAGAAACACGGATTTCAACTGGGCGAAACCCTCGGGTGGAGCCGCGCGCCAACGGACCGGGCGCCGCCCGGTTTGCGAGCGCCGTCGCTCGTGGCATGCTGCCGCGTGAGCTGCGCCTCGCGCACCGACCACCGTAGATGGGGACGTCGCCCGCGGGCCGGAGGGCGGCCGCTCGCCTCACGTGGCCTGCGTCTTGCTGTTCACCCTGGCGCCGGGCTGCGGCGCCGTCGACTTCGTCAACGAGCTCGACGACCGAAGCTCGACCTCGAGCGCATGGACGCCGACATCCGCTCGCAGCTCCAGCGCGATCTCGAGAGCCGTTCGCGCAGCACGAGCAGCTCTGTGGCGAGCGTCGGGCGGGTCCGCTGCCGCCAGCGCTCCGAGCTCGAGGCGACGTGCTTCCCGCGCGAGTTACGGCGCAGCGGGCGGAGACTGCGGAAGCTCGCCGTGTACGTCGATCCCGACACCGGCCGATACCGCTGGGAGTTCGTGCGCTGAGGGCGGGCACGCGCGCGTGCCGGGGGGCCGCCGACGCTCTAGCGGCGGATCTCGACCGGCGTGCCGAGCGGCACCCGGCGCATGAGCTTCCGGAGATCGGAGTTAGCGGCGCGCAGGCAGCCGGCCGAGCTCGCCTGGCCGATCGAGCCGGGATCGTTGGTGCCGTGGATCGCGAGCCGGTTGCCGCCGCTCCAGCCGGCCGGAAGGTTCGGCTGGGTTCCGGAGAGAGCGAGCACGCAGCATCCGTAGTAGGGGCTGAACTTTCGCCCGTCGAGCTTGTCGGTGACGGTGAAGCGGCCGGTCGGGGTGCTCGAGCCCGGTCGCCCGATCGCCACCGAGACGCGCTCGGTCACCTTCTCGCCGCGCCACAGCTCGATCCGCCGTCGCGAAAGATCGGCCCGGATCGAGACCTTGGCGGGGGCGGCTCGCAGCGCACTGCTGCGGGCGTCGACCCAAGCGAGCCTGCCGTTGGAGCGGGTGGTCGTGGCGACACCCAGCCACCGGCCGTCGGTCTTCACCGCTCCGAGCACCTGCGGCGAGCCGAACTCCGTGCGCGAGTCGAGGCGCCCGATCACGCGGCCTCCGGGGCGGGCGCGCACCGCGACGCTGCGTCCGGGCCTGACTCGCATCAGCGACGCACGAGCCGGCGCAGAGGAGATCCGCCGGCTGGGGCCCGGCGACCTCGCCGGCGCGGCGCGCCCGCCTCGCGCAGCGCTCGCGCTCCGGCGGGCCTTGACCCGAGAAGCGGCCCGCGGCGAGATTTCCGCCTCGACGCCGCCGGCCCTCCCGGCCTGCGTGCGCTCCCGCGTCGGGCTCAGGGCCTCCGTAGCCGCCGGCTCCATGCGCGCACGGGCGTTCTGCCCCGCGAGCGAGGCCGCGGTGGTAAGGGCGAGCGCCATGAGCGCCGCAGCCAGGACAAGGGTGCGCACCGCGAGGGTCACTCAGACCCTGATCGGTCGGCGCGCCGAAAAAGTTGAGAGCCCGTCCCGGCGTCGGACGAGGTCAGTCGAAGAAGATCCAACCGAGCGTAGCGGCCGCGAGGGGCGGCTGTTCAGAGCGCCCGCGTCATGGCGCGGAGACCTCTCCGGCCGGCATGACGGCTCCTCTAGGCGGCCACCGCGCGCGAGTCCAGGTGTGCTCCGACCTTGCGCTTGACCCGCTGCAGCGCGTTGTCGACGGTCTTGGTGTCGCAGCCGATCCGCCCCGCCATCTCGTCGTAGGAGCGTCCGTCGAGGTACAGGGAGAGCACCGTCGCCTCGAGCTCGGAGAGGACCGTGGAGAGGCACGCCACCAGGCTGTGCAGCTCCTCGGACGAGATCACCTGGTTGACGGGGTCGTGGGCCGAGGGGCCGGCCAGCAGTTCGTCGAGGCCTGGCTCGGACTCGCCGTCGGCGGTGGCCGAGTGCGAGAACGAGATCGACTGGTTGAGGGGGGTGTGCTTGTTGCGGGTCGCGGTCTTCACCGCGGTGATGATCTGACGGGTGATGCAGAGCTCGGCGAAGCTGCGAAAGCTCGATTCGCGGTCGCTGCGGTAGTCGCGGACGGCCTTGTAGAGCCCGACGAGCCCTTCCTGGAGCAGATCGTCGGAGTCGCCGCCGAGCAGGAAGTACGACGATGCCTTGAGCCGGACGAAGCCGTAGTAGCGGCGCATGATGCGGTCATAGGCGTCGTGGTGGCCCTGCTTGGCCAAGGCCACGAGGTAGTGATCGTCAAGCTCGACCTCAGGTTGCGAGCGCGCTACCCGAAGTCGAGTCTGGGAGATGGAAGCCACGGGACGTCCCTTCCGGACCGCTTTCGCAGCCCTCAGCGTCGTCTAGCGGCGGGACGTACCTCCCCTGGTCGCGCCCTTTGCCAACGACCGAACCCTTGATCTAAACCTCGAGTCCAGCCTTATGTGCGGCGCAGTATCACCGCTCTCGTCACACCTGTCAAGGGCCGTGCCGGCGAAAGTGGAGAATCCCGTAGATCAGGGCCGCGGCCGCGGTCGAGACGTTGAGCGACTCGATGCGCCCGGCCATCGGCAGGGTGACCGTCTGATCGCAGACGGCGGCGACCCGCGGACGAAGGCCCCTCCCCTCCGAGCCGAGCACGAGGACGACGCGCCCGCGGTAGTCGGGCTGGTCGTAGGCGACGGCGCCCTCGAGCGCGGCGCCGTAGGCCCAGGCACCGGCGGCCTTGGCCTCGCCGAGCCAGTCGGCGAGGTTGCGTACCCTGGCCACCGGCAGATGCTCGACGGCCCCGGCCGAGGCCCGGCACACGACCGGCGTCACCTCAGCGGCGCGGCGCTCGGGGATGACGACCCCGGCGGCCCCGGCGCACTCGGCGACCCGGCAGACGGCGCCGAGGTTGCGGGGGTCCTGGACCTCATCGAGGGCGACCACGAGGGCGTCCTCGGGGCCGAGCAGCTCGCCAGCGCGCGCATAGGGGTACGAGGCGACCTCGGCGCAGATGCCCTGGTGGTCGGGGGTCTCCGCCAGGCTCGCGATGCGCTCGCCCGAGGTGCGCTCGATCGCAACCCGGTCGAGCCATTCGGCCCGAGCCGCTCCCTCCGTGGCCCAGACCCGCTCGACCGAGCGCCTCCCGCGGAGGGCCTCGCGGACCGGCTGGCGGCCGTAGACGATCATCGCCGTCGCGGCGCGCCTCAGCGCCGGGGGACGAGCTGGGCGCCCTGCGGGGTGTCCCGCACGTCCCAGCCGAGTGCGGCGATCTCGTCGCGGCGGAGGTCGGCGGTGGCGAAGTCGCGGGCGGCGCGGGCGGCCTCGCGCTCGGCGAGCAGTGCGCCGACGCGTTCGTCGGGCTCCGAAAGCGTTCCCGAAAGCGAGATCGTCCCGGTAGGTGTGTCGTTATAGGTCGTCTGGCCCAGCAGGTGCTCGAGCCCCAGGCAGCGCAGCATGGCCTCGAGTTCGCCCACGCCGAGCGTCTCCCTCGCGTCGAGCCGCCGGTTTCCCTCCGCGACCCAGTCGAACAGCGCGGCGCGGGCGGCCGGCGTGTTGAAGTCGTCGGCGAGGGCGGCGAAGAAGCGCTCGGCGTAGGCACCGAGCGCCTCGGGCTCGGGCGCGCCGGGGTCGAGGCGCAGGCAGAAGTCCCGCACGCGGTCGACGGCACGCCCTGCCTCTCTCAGCAGCTCCTGCGAGAAGGCGAGCGGCCGGCGGTAATGGCCGCTCCCGAGGTAGGTTACGAGCGCGTCGCGCCCGAAGCGCTCGAGGGCCTCGCCGAGCAGCCGGATGTTGCCGACCGACTTCGACATCTTCTCCTGGTCGAGGCGGACGATGCCGTTGTGCATCCACACCCGCGCCAGCGGGGCGCCGCGGGCGGCCTCGGTCTGGGCGATCTCGTTCTCGTGGTGGGGAAAGACGAGATCGGAGCCGCCGCCGTGGATCTCGAAGTCGAGCCCCAGCAGCTCCTCGGCCATGGCCGAGCACTCGATGTGCCAGCCGGGGCGGCCCCTCCCCCACGGTGCATCCCAAGCGGTGTCCTCGCCGGGCTTGCCGGCCTTCCACAAGGCGAAGTCGTGCGGGCTCTCCTTGACCCCAGCCGCGTTGATGTCGTCCTCGCCCTGCTCCATGTCGGCGAGGGCTCGATTCGAGAGCTTGCCGTAGGGCCCGAAGCTGCGGACGCGAAAGTACACGTCGCCGCCCGCGGCGTACGCGTGTCCGCGCTCGATCAGCGCCTCGATCAGCGCCACGATCGGACCGACGGTCTCGGTGGCCAGCGGCTCGTGGTCCGGTCGCCCGAGGCCCAGGCCGTCGGTGTCCTCGACGTAGGTGGCGGTCATCTCGCGCGCGAGCTGCTCGCTCGGCAACCCCGCCGCGGCCGCCGCCGCGTAGATCTTGTCGTTGACGTCGGTGACGTTGATGACCAGCGTCGCTGCGTAGCCCTCATGCTCGAGAAACCGCTTGAGCAGGGAGAAGACCACGTATGGCCGCGCGTTGCCGACGTGGATGCGCGAGTAGACGGTCGGCCCGCAGGCGTAGATTCCGACCCGCCCCGGCTCGCGGGTCTCGAGCGGGCGCAGGGTCCCGCTCAGCGTGTCGTGCAGGCGGATCTCGCGCACGAACGGAGCCTATTCGGCGCTGCGGCGGCGATCGCTCGGCGACGCGTCAGGTCGCTCCCGCGCCGCGCAGACTCACGACACCGGCGGGCGACGATCCGCCCAGGGCCGCTCGGCCTCAACCTGCGCCGCGAGCGAGATCAGCGTGGCCTCGTCGTTCGGGCGGCCGACGAACTGCACCGAGAGCGGAAGGCGGTCGCGGTCGAAGCCCGCCGGGACCGCAGCGATGTCGAGCACCGAGCGGGTGAGGACGCCGGCCACGCTCAGGCCGTGCCAATGGTCGTCGTCGGGCGCGAGCGGTACCCGCCCGCGCTGGGGGTTGAGTCCGAACAGCCACGCAGGCCGCGGGAATGCGGATCGAGCCGAGCCCGTCCGAGGCGGTCGCCGCACCGACCATCCCGGCGAGGGCGAGCTCCGGCGTGTGCGTCTTGCCGACGATTATCGCGCCGGCGGCGCGTAGCCGGCGCACGAGCTCGGAGTCCCGGTCCGCCGCGGGCCCGTGCGCGCCCGTGCCGTGCGTCGTGGTCTCGCCGGCCACGTCGGCCACGTCCTTGACGGCGACCGGCACCCCGGGCAGCGGCCGCTCGTCGCCGGCGCCGCGGCGGGCGTCGGCCTGTTCCGCCTCCGCGCTCGCCCGCTCGCCGAGCACGACGCGAAAGGCGTTCAGGGCCGGGTCGAGGCGCGCGATCCGCCCGAGGCGGCCTCGACGAGCTCGCGCGAGGAGATCTGGCCCGAGCGGACGAGCGCGGCCTGGCGGGCGATTCCCGCGAAGACCAGGTCGGCGGCGTCGCTCACTGCGCGCGCTCCACCGTGGCCACTGCGAGCGCTCCGATGCCCTCACCGCGGCCGACGAAGCCCATCCCCTCGCCGGTGGTGAACTTGACGTTGACCTCGAGCGGACGCAGCCCGGCGGTCGCGGCCAGGCAGGTGCGCATGCGGTCGCGATACGGGCCGAGCGTCGGCCGCTCGCAGACCACCGTGGCGTCGATGTGCACGATCGTCCAGGCGTGGTCTTCGAGGAAGGAGCAGACCTCGCTGAGGAGGTCGGCGCTGTCGGCGTCGCGGTAGCGCTTGTCGGTGTCGGGGAAGTGCTGGCCGATATCGCCGAGCCCGGCGGCGCCGAGCAGCGCGTCGACGACCGCGTGGGTGAGCACGTCGGCGTCGGAGTGACCCTCGAGGCCGAGCCCGGCGCCCTCGATCTCGACGCCGCCGAGAACGAGACGTCGCCCCGCGGCGAGGCGGTGGGAGTCGTAGCCGATGCCCGAGCGGGTGCTCACCCGCGGATCATGGCCCAAATGCCGACGTCACGGCGGACGCGGGCACGGCGCGAGCCTGGCGCGCTCGACCACCTACCCGATCGGCACGAGGCGCCGCCGCCGGCCCTCGAAGACCGCGACCTCCTCGACCCCGAGCGACCCCAACAGCTCGACCGCCTCTTCGTAGCGGTAGCCGAGGTCGTTCGGGGTGTGGGCGTCGGAGGAGAGCGTGACCGGCCTGCCGGCCTCGAGGCACATCGAGAGGAAGGCGGGATCGGGGTAGATCTCCCGGACGGGCTTGCGCAGCCCCGCCGTCGAGACCTCGACGGCGACGTCGGAGTCGGCGATCCCCTCGATGGCGATCTCGTAGAAGAAGCGGGGATCGCGCTGCGGACGCGGGCGCTCGCCGCCCCACAGCTTGACCAGGTCGGGATGGGTGATCACGTCGAACAGGCCGCAGCGCGCGGCCTCGCCGAGCGTCTCGAAGTAGCTCCGCCAGACCTTGTCGGGATCGCTCTGGCGGCGCCAGAGGTCCCACTCGCCGCCCATGTCCACGGCGTGATCGCCCACGAAGTGCACCGAGCCGAGCACGTAGTCCCAGTCGCGGCCCTCGAGCAGGTTGGCCATCCGGTCCTCGCGCCCGGGCACGAAGTCGGCCTCGATGCCGAGCGCGAGGTCGGTCTCGGTGCGGACGAACTCGCAGTAGGCGTCGAGGTCGTCGGTCGCGCTCTCCTCCCAGAAGGGATGGCGCCAGACCTCGAGGGCTTGGCGGAACCGGTAGACGTGCTCGGAGACGCCGAGGTACTCGATCCCGCGCTCGGACGCGACTTCGGCGTAGCGTTCGGCGTTGGCGCGCGTAAAGGCGCTCGCGGCGGTGGCCTCGGGTGCGTCGGAGCGCAGGTGGACGTGGAGGTCGGTCAGCACGGCCCTCGGCCCTCGTCAGGCCCGCGCCGCGGCGGCCGGCGACGAGGGCGAGCCGGCCTCCGCGCCGCCCTTGCGCTCTCGCAGCAGCGCCTCGGCCACGCGCAGGTCGAGGCGGCTCGTCACCTTGAGGTTCTCGGCCGGGGCCTCGACCACCCGTACCGCTCCGCCGGCGGCCTCGACGAGCGAGGCGTCGTCGCTCGCCCCGGCGAGCGTCTCCTCGTCGACCTCGAGCGCCGCGCGCAGAACATCCGCCCGGAACACCTGCGGGGTCTGCACCGCCCACAGACCGCGACGCTGAAGGGTCCGCACGACCCGCGTCTCGCCGGGCCGAGTCTCCTTGAGCGTGTCGGTCAGCGGCGCCGCGGCCACCGCCCCGTCCCAGCCCTCCTCGAGCGCGGCGAGGCAGCTCTCGACGAGGCCGGGGGTGAGCAGCGGCCGGGCCGCGTCGTGCACGACCGCGAACGCGGCCTCCGGCGCGGCACGCAGCGCGGCGCGGACCGAGCCCGAGCGACAGGCAGCACCTGCCACCCAGCCGGGATCCTCGCCTTCGAGCGCGGGCGGCACCGCCACCACCACCCGGTCGCAGACCGCGCTCAGGGCGTCGAGGCTCCACTCGAGCAGCGGGCGCCCGGCGCACTCCGCGAACGCCTTGGGGCGTCCGGCGCCGAGCCGCTCGCCGCTGCCCGCGGCGACCAGCAACCCGACGACGGTCACGTTGCTGGCCGCTAGACCGCGACGGCCGGCTAGGCCGCCGCCTGTCCGGCGCGAGCGGCCTGGGCCTCCACGATCAGGCTGTCGATGTGGGCCTCGGCGTCGCCCTCCTCCATCTCGAGCGCGTAGGTGAGCTCAGACGCAAGGACCTTCTTGGCCCGCGTGAACATCTGCTTCTCGCCGGTCGAGAGGCCCTTATCGGCCTCGCGGATTGCCAGGTTGCGTACGACCTCGGCGAGCTCGAAGACGTCGCCGGTCTTGATCTTGTCGCGGTTGTGCTTGAAACGGCGGTTCCAGTTCTTGGGCATCGAGGAGACGTCGTCGCGCAGGACCGCGATCACGCGCTCGACCTCCTCCTCGTCGATGATGCGACGAAGCCCCGCCTTGGACGCGTTCTCGCAGGGGACCATGACGGTCATCTCGTTGTGGATGATCTTGATGGTCAGGTACTCGCGCTCCGAGCCGAGCACCTTGCGGACCTCCTTCTTGAGGACCTTCCCGGCGCCGTGGTGTGGGTAGACCACGTGGTCGCCGATCTCGTAATCGATCTCGGCAATGATCTCCAGATCTTCAAGTTCTTCTTCCCAGGCTACGTCGGTGATGGTGTCCTCCTCGTCGTCGCGCGGCGCGGGCGCCGCGTGGTTGATCAAGTCTGCAGGTAGCGGTCCACGAGGTTTGTCTCCTGAAGGCCGCGCAGGCCCTCGCGGATCTCCTTCGCGCGCATGTCTCCCACGCCGTCGAGCGCCTCGAGGTCGCCGTTGGTCGCGGCGAGGATCTCGTCGAGTCCCTCGAACGAGCGCACGATCGCGTCGATGGCGAGCCGCCGCACGCGCGGGATCTTTCCGAGGATCCGGTAGCCGCGGGGGGAGACCGGGAAGTCGAGCGTGCCGACCTTGCGCTCGTAGCCGAGCAGCTCGGCCAGGCGGCCGAAGTCGAGCACGTCCTGGTGGGGCAGGCGCGCCAGCGAGTCGACCACGAGGGCGAAGTCCTCCTGGGAGACCGGCGTGACGTAGTCGCGCACGAGGGCGGCCTTGTCGGCGGCGACGCCCACCATCGTCTCCTCGAGCTGCATCTCGATCAGGCGTCCCTCGGTCCCGAGCTCGACGATATAGCGCTCGACCTCGACGGCCATGCGGGTGACGAGCTCGGCACGCTGGAGGACGGTGAGCACGTCGTGGAGCATCACGCCGCTGGCGAACTCGACAGCGGTCAGGCGCGTGGCGACCTGGTCGAGGCGGCGGCGGTACTTCTCGAGGGTGGCCAGCGCCTGGTTGGCCTTCGCCAGGACGACGGGGATCTCCTCGAGGATGTACTTGGAGCCGTCGAGGTAGATGGAGACGACGTCGCGGCGCTGGGAGATGGCGATCACGAGGGCGCCGGTCTGCTTCGAGGCCCGCTCCGCGGTGCGGTGGCGGGTTCCCGTCTCGAGCGAGAGGATCGTCGGGTCGGGCATCAGCTGAACGTTGGCCCAGAGGATCTTCGTGGCGTCGGCGGAGAGCAGGATCGCCCCGTCCATCTTCGCCAGCTGGTAGAGCAGCGCCGGGGTGTAGTCGATCTCGACCCGCAGTCCGCCAGAGAGCAGGAACGAGAGCTCCTCCTCCTCGCCGACGACGAGCAGGCCGCCCGTGCGGGCCTGCACGATGTTGTCGATCCCCTCGCGGATCGCCGCGCCCGGTGCCACGGTCTCGAGCGCGCGGAGGAGCCGGGGCTCCTGTCGATGCTCGAGCTCGCTCGGCTCGTCACCGGCACGGGATTGCATCAGTCCATGATACGTGATGAACTTAAGTTGCCCGTATCAGGTCTTCCTGAGGGGAGATGCTGGGAAACGCCTCGAGGGCGCGCGTGCGGCACGCACTCACGCGGCCGCCCTCTCCTTCGCTCGCGGTCCTGTGCCGAGCGCGGCGGTCAGCGCCTGGCGCAGCGTCCGCACGGGCCCCTCCGGTGAGATCACCGGCTCGAGCCCGAACTTGGCCGCCTCGGCGATCCGCCGCTCGGGGTGGGCCACGTAGCGCAGCTCGCCGGTCAGCCCGATCTCGCCAAAGGCGCCGAGCGGCGCCCGGTCCACCGCCGCGTCGAAGTCGTCGTCTCCCTCTCCGAACACCGCTGGGGCGAGGGTTTGGGGCCGGCGCGCGCCTTGAGAGCGCAGCGGTACGCCGCGCGCCGCCGAGGCGAGCGCGAGCGCCACCGCCAGGTCCGCTCCCGGCTCGTCGACCCGCACGCCGCCGGCGGCCGAGACGAACACGTCGCTCGAGCCGAGCCCGATCCCGCCGTGGCGGGCGAGCACCGCGAGCACGAGGGCGAGGCGATTGCGGTCGATGCCGCTCGCCACCCGCCGGGGCGGGACGAGCTCCGACCGCGCCACCAGCGCCTGCACCTCGACGAGCAGCGGGCGCGAGCCCTCCATGGCGCACAGCACCACCGACCCCGGCGCCCGGGTGGCCTCGGAGACGAAGCGCGCGGAGGCGTCGAGCACCTCTACGAGGCCGGCCTCGCGCATCTCGAAGACGCCGACCTCGTTCGTCGAGCCGAAGCGGTTCTTGACCGCCCGCAGCGTCCGGTAGGCCCGCTCGCGCTCGCCCTCGAAGTGGAGCACGCAGTCGACGAGGTGCTCGAGCACGCGCGGGCCCGCGAGCGAGCCCTCCTTGGTCACGTGGCCGACGAGCACCGTCGCCACGTCGCGGTCCTTGGCCACGCGCGCGATCCGACCGGCGGCCTCGCGCACCTGGCCGACCGTCCCCGGCGACCCGGTCAGCCCCTCTGCGTGCAGAGCCTGGACCGAGTCGACCACGCAGACCTCGGGCCGCTCGGCCTCGATCGTCGCCGCCACGGCGTCGAGGTCGGTCGCCGCGACGATCGGCACCTTCAGGGCCGCGTCCCCCAGGCGCTGCGCGCGCAGCTTGACCTGGGCGGCCGACTCCTCGGCGGTCACGTACAGCGTCCGCCGTCCCGCGGCGGCCAGATTGCCGAGCGCGCTCGCGGTTATCGTCGACTTGCCGATCCCGGGCGCGCCGCCGAGGAGCACGAGCGACCCGGGCACGAGGCCGCCGCCGAGCACGCGGTCGAGCTCGGTGATCGCGGTCGACAGACGGTCGAGCGCCGGCGCCTTCACGTCGGCGAGCGCGACCGGGCGCAGAGGCGAGGTGCCGCGCCGGCCCGAGGCCGCGGCACCGGCGCGCGGAGCGGGCGCTCGCTCCTCGACGAGCGTGTTCCAGTCGCCGCAGCCGGGGCAGCGGCCGTGCCAGCGCGGGGCCTCCTGGGCGCAGACCGAACAGACGAAGATCGCTCGAGCCATGCCCGTAAAGCTAAGGTCGGGAGAGGACGACCTCGCCCCCCGCGGGGCGAGCGGGCCCGGGGGAGCGGGCGCCTCGGCGCTCGCCGGGTGCGCTTACCGGAGCCCCCGGTCTGACAGCATGGGGCTGGGCCTACGACGGCCCATCCCACCTGTGACCGCCAACGCAGAGATCGCCGCCGCCTGCGCCGCCCCGGCCTCCTACGAGGCCTGCCGGCGCATGCTCCGCCGCCACGACCCGACGTACTTCTGGGCGGTCCGGCGGTTGCCCGCCGAGGTCCGCCCGGCGGTCTACGCGCTCTACGGGTTCGTCCGCGGCGCCGACGAGATCGTCGACGGTCCGCGCCGGGCGGCCGACCCGGCGGCGCGCCGCGCGGCTCTCGACGACTGGGAGGACGAGCTCGAGCGTGGCCTCGCCGCCGGAGGCTCGCCGCACCCGGTGATCGCCGCGCTGGTCGACGCCGCCGACCGCCACGCGCTCCCACTCGAGGAGCTGTCGATCTACATGGACTCGATGCGCGTCGACTGCGGACCCGTACGGATCGAGAGCCGCGCCGAGCTCGAGCGCTACATGCGCGGCAGCGCGGGCGCCGTCGGGCGCATCATGGCCTCGATCCTCGCTGCCCCGCCCGGGCGTCACGAGGCCTTCGAGCGGCTCGGCACGGCGTTTCAGCTCACCAACTTCATCCGCGACGTGCGCGAGGACTACGGGCTCGATCGCGTGTACCTCCCGGCCGAGGACCGCGCCCGGCTCGAGGTCGACGAGTCGGTGATCGCGCGCGGCGAGGCTACCGACGGCTTCCGGGCGCTGGTGGCCGAAGAGGTGCTCCGCGCCCGCGAGCGCTTCGAGGAGGGGCGCTGCGCAAGCGTCGGCGTGACGCCGGCGGTGGGCCGCGGGATGCGGCTCGCCCGGGCGGTTTATCTCGGAGTGCTCGACCGCGTCGAGGCCGTCGGCTACGACGTCCTCGACCGTCGCGCTCGCCTCGCGCCGTGGCGGGCGGGCACGGTCGCCGTGCTCAGTCTCTCGAAGGCGGGACCGTGAGGCACGCCGGACCGTGACGCGGCGGGCGACCAAGCGCGGGGCCCAGCGCACGTCCCTCGACGGCGTGGAAGCGGACGTGCTGATCTGCGGGGCGAGCTTCGCCGGCCTCGCCGTCGCGCGGGAGCTGGCCGGCGCGGGTGTCGAGGTGCTCGTGCTCGACCGCTACGAGATCGGCGAGCGCGCGACCTCCGCCTGCGCCGCCCCGACGCCGTGGCTCGAGGCCATGGGCCTCGCCGGGTCGATCCGCCAGGAGATCCCGTGCATGGCCTTTCACACGCCGCACCGCTCGGTCCGCTACCGCCTGCCCTGGACCTGGTCGGCCTTCGACTACCGCGAGCTGTGCCGGCTGCTGTGGGCGCAGTGCGCGCAGGCGCGCTTCGAGAGCGCGACCGTGACCGGCCGGGCCGAGCAACCGCGCGGCGGGAGCGCCGCGCTCGGGACCGAGTCGATCACCGTGAACACCGACCGCGGCCGGGTCTCGGCGCCGTTCGTCGTAGACGCGCTCGGCTGGCGCCGCGTCCTCGCCGCGCGCGGCTATCAGCCGCCCGAGGCACCGCTCTCGCGCGGGCTCGAGGTCCATCCCCAGGGCGGCGGTGAGGACCTCGACGTCTGGATCGACCGCTCACTCGTGCGCCGCGGGTACGGCTGGAGCGTCCCGGCCGACGGCGAGCAGCGCGTCGGCGTGGGGTCCTACGAGCCGCGCGACACCGTCAAGCGCCCCACGGTCGAGTTGGCGGCGCGCCTCGCGCGGCCCGCGGTCCGCTACCAGGGCAACTGGTTCCCGCACCGCCTGCGTCCGGCGACCGAGGACGGCGTGTGCTTCGTCGGCGACTCCTCGGGTCACTGCTTCCCGCTGTCCGGCGAGGGCATCCGCACGGCCCTCTACTTCGGCATCGCCTGCGGGCGCGAGCTGCGCCGCTCGCTGGCCGGCGAGGCCACCCGCGCCGAGGCGCTCGAGCGCTACGGCGCCTTCAGCGACCGCCACGCGCCCGCCTTTGGGCGCGCGCTGCGACTCCAGCGGTTGATCCCGGCGCTGCCGCCGCGGGTGCTCGCCGCGCTGCTCGCGCTTGTCGGTCGTCAATGGCTGGTCGACCGCTCCTTCGGCTGGTACCTCGACCAGGCCCACCCGTCGTTCGCGGCCACGCCGCCGTAGCCCCTGGGCCCCGGGCGGGGCCCTCGCGCCGACACCGCAGCGGACTAGAGTCGAATCCGTGCCGACGCTCGGACAGGCCAGCCTGAGCCCTGGGGAGCGTCGAGCGCTCGAGCGCTTCGTCGAGCTCCTCCGCGAGAGCTTCGGCGACTCCCTGCGCAGCGTCTGGCTCTACGGCTCGCGGGCACGAGGAGAGCCGCCGCATGCCGACTCGGACGTCGACGTGCTCGTGATAAACGACCGGGGCAGCTGGTCGGCTGACCTCGAGCGGGCCAACCGGCTCCTGTGGCAGGCCGCCGAGGCTGAGGGCTTGGAACCCCTGTACTTCTCGGCTCACGTCGGCGACCTCGACTGGCTCGCGCGGCGGCGCGAGATCCGTTCCTTCTACATCCAGGAGGTCGATCGCGACAAGATCGTCCTTGCGGGCGACCCGTGAGCCCGCGCTCCGAGGAGTTCATGGCCGAGGCGCAGCGCTGCCTGCGCGGGGCAAGGGCTCAACTGGAGGCCGACCTGCCCTCGCGGACGGTGGGAGAGGCCTACTACGCCATGCTCTACGCGGCCCGGGCGGCACTCAGCGAGGAGGAGCGCTACGCGAAGACCCATCGCGGCAGCTGGACTCTGTTCAACGAGACCTTCGTGGTCGGCGGGCGCTTCGATCGCGACCTCGCGAGCCAGGGCCCGAAGCTCCAGCGGATGCGAGAGGGGACCGACTACGAGGCGCGCGGGGCCTCGACGGACGAGGCCGAGGCGGCACTCGCGACGGCCGAGCGCTTCGTCACCGGGGTACTCGCCATGCTCGGCGGCTGACCGTCGCCAACAATATGATAGCTTCATATGGGTGGCCAGGCTGCTCTCCGTTTCGCTACCCGACGATCTGATGACTGAGACCGAGGCCCTGGCCGAGACCAGGGGCAAGACGAAGAGCGAGTTCGTCCGCGACGCCCTTCGCCGCCAGATCGAGGAGGAGCGCTGGCGTGACCTGACGCGTTACGGGCGCCAGCAGGCTGAAGAGCGCGGCGTAGGAGCCGAGGACGTGGAGCGACTCGTGGATGAGGTTCGAGCCCAGCGCCGCTGACGCTGCGAATCGTCTGCGACACGAACGTGCTCGTCTCGGCGACGATCGCCGACGGCCCGCCGAACCGAGTGATCGAGGAGGCGATCGCCGGGGAGCTCGAGCTCGTATTGCAGGAGCTTGTGCTCGAAGAGCTCGATCGCGTGCTCGCAGACAAGCTCGGCTTCGACCGTCGGCGCCGGCTGGAGGCTCAGCACCGCGCTCGTGGGGCCGCCATAGCGATTCGGCCGGCCCCCTCGACTGTTGCCCCCGTAACGGGCGACGCGGCCGACGACACCATCCTCGCAGTCGCGGTCGAGGCAGCTGCCGTGGCCCTCGTGACCGGCGATCGAAGGCACCTCCTCCCGCTCGAAGAGCACCGCGGAGTTCTGCTGTTGACGCCCCAGGCCCTTCTCTCTGAGCTCAGAGCGCCCGGTCGGAGCTGACGCCCGCACTCGCGCTCCCCCCCACCGCCCGCTCCGCCGCCTCGAAGCCCGTTTCGAGTGCGTCCCTCGCAGAATGGGTTCGTGGTCGATCCGCCGCTACGGCGCCTTCAGCGCGCGCCACGCGCCGGCGTTAGAGCGGCGTCCTCAGCCTCAGCGCCGGATCCGCGTGCAACGGCCATGGCCTCACCTCAACGCCGAGCGCGCGCTGCGGCACCTGCTCGACACGGTGCGACGCGAAGGGCGGCGAGTCAGCGAGCTCCCGGGACGCTTCGCGACTGTGACGAGGGCCGCGGCGGGGTGCGTCTCTCGCCCCCGCGTGCTCTGCACCGTCGCGCCCTCGGTGACTACATCGGCGAGCTCGCGGCGTCGTCAGCTCGGCTCGCGGCCCAGCCCTGCCTCGCGCGCCTTGATCACCGCACCCGAGCGGTCGGTGACCCGTAGCTTGGTGAAGACGTTCGAGACGTGGTTCTGGACCGTCTTGAGCGTCAGGCTCAGCTCGGCCGCGATCGCGGCGTTGCTCTTGCCGCGGGCAATCAGCTCCACCACGTCGCGCTCGCGCTCAGTCAGCTCTGGGAAGGGGTGGGCCGCAACGGAGCCCGCGGCGAAGTACGCCATCAGGCGTTCGGCGATCGCGGGGCCGAAGATCGCCTCGCCCGCCGCGACCGCGCTGATCGCGCGCAGGACGTCGTCCTGCTCGGCGCCCTTGAGCAGGTAGCCGCGGGCGCCGGCGCGCATGGCCGCGAAGACGGAGTCGTCGTCCTCGTACATCGTCAGCACGAGGACGGCGACCGCGGGGTTTCGGGCGACGATCTGGCGCGTGGCGTCGATGCCGTTGCGCCCGGGCATCTTGACGTCCATGAGGACGACGTCGGGCACGAGCTCAAGCGTCCGCTCGACGGCCTCCTCACCGTCGCCGGCCTCGCCGATCACCTTGAGGCTCGCCGCCGACTCGAGCATGGCTGCGAGGCCCCTGCGAAAGGCCGGGTGGTCGTCGGCGATGACGACCCGCAGCGGGACATCGCGATCGCTCAAACCTTGGCTCCGATCGGAAGCTCGGCGGCGACCCGCGTCCCGCCGCCCTCGCCCGACCCGACCTCCACCCGCCCGCCGAGCTCCTCCGCCCGCTCGCGCATCGACGCGAGCCCCACGCCTGCCTCGCACGCGCCGTCGAGGCCGACACCGTCGTCGGCCACGACGATGCGCAGCCCTCGTGCGATCTCGAGATCGACTCGACAGCGACCCGCGTGCGCGTGGCGCGAGACGTTGGTCATCGCTTCGAGCACGATCCGGTACGCCGCAACCTCCACGGCCGCGGGCAACTCCGGGAACGGCTCTGGAGCCTCGACGGACACCTGAAGCCCAGCGCCGTTCGAGCTAATGCGCTCGGCGTGCGCGCGCAGCGCCGAGACGAGACCAAGCTCGTCCAGCGCCGGCGGGCGCAGCTCGTGCGCCACCCGGCGGATGTCTCCGATCGCCTCCTGGGTCTCGTTCCGCAGCTCGCGGATCGCCCGGCTGGCCGCGCGGGGATCGCTGTCGATCTGGTTGCCGGCCGCGTCGAGGCGGAACGCCATACCCGCCAGCGTCGGACCGAGGCTGTCGTGCAGATCGCGGCGCAGGCGCCGGCGCTCCTCCTCGCGCGTGGAGACGAGTCGCTCCCGGGAGCGCTGGAGGTCGGTCGTCAGCCGGACTGCGTGTAAAGCAACGCCCGCGTGGTGAGCCAGGTCGGCGAGCAGGCGGCGGTCGGCAGCGGTCAGCGTCCGCCCGGGGGGAGCCTGGACGGCCAGTCGGCCGATCGTCTTGCCCTGGTAGACGAGCGGGATGTCCTCGCCGATACCGTTGCCGCGGCTGCCGTGCGCGGCGACCAGCTCAAACTCACCGTCGCGCTCGAACTCGATCGCGGCGTAGGACACCCTCAGCGCGTCCGCCACGGTCTCGACGATCGACTCGGTGACCGCCTCGGACACCAGCGTCGCCTGGAGCCGATCGCCGAGCCGCGCGAGCGCGGCGTACGGATCGTTACGGTCTCCGTAGATCATCCGGTCGACGCGCTTCTGTACCCGCTGGCGCAGAGGCTGGATCCCGATCGCCACGATGCCGGTGGCGATCAGCCCGAGCCATCCACGTGAGTCGAGCACCGAGCTCAGCCCGCCGACAACCGCCACGTAGATCGCGACCACGCAGGCGGTGAGCACGCCGTAGACCAGCGTGCGGTTGAGGATCGGCTCGATGTCGAAAAGCCCGTATCGGAGGATGGCCACCGCGATCGAAATCGGGACCGCCAGCTCCATGACCGCCATGGCGGCGCCGGTGAGCCAGCTCGCGTCCCCCGTCACCACTTGGTCGACCCCACAGACGAGCAGGGTCGCGGGGATGGAGAGCGCCCCATAGGCGAGCCAGAGGAGTTGCTGGCGCTCGACCCCGGCCGCCCGCCGAAAGCGGACGCGCACCGCCCACGCCGCGGCGAAGAGGCTCGCCAACGTGCCGACCAAGAAGGGCACGAAGACGGGATCGAGGGCCTCGGGCAGGGTCGGCAACGGCCGCTCCACGGCGGCGAACGGAGTCTCCAGTGGCTCGGGCAGGAACGCCAGAACCACCATCAGTCCGACGATCGACGCCGCGGCGCCGATGGCGACCGGACGCCAGCGTCGCGACGGGAGCCGGCCGTCCGGAAACACCATCACGACGGCCACCAGGCCCGCGTAAAACGCCGGCCAAGTGCTCGAGCTGAAGAGCGCCGCCCAGCTCGCCCCCGGGAGCGAACCGGGCTCGGCGATCAGCCCGTATACCGCGTAGGACGCCGTCACGTCGAGGGCCAGCACGAAGGCGTGGCCGACCAGAAAGAGCCCGACGAGGTTCCCCGCGCGACGCACCGAGATCAGGACTCCGGCCGCGAGCGCGACCAGGGCCGCTCCGCCGTACAGGATCACGTGGCCGGCCCGGGTGCCGCCGCTCAGGACCGTGAGATAGCCGCTGAAGGCGACGAGGACGACGATGCACGCCGCGGCCGCCCACACCGCCCGCACGCGCCGGCCGGAGGCCGCCCCATCAGAGGCAACTACTGCCTGCTCCATGAGCGGATTCTCACCAGATCGCGCCGTTCGGCGCGACGATCGCTCGTGTTGCCCCGCCGTGTCAGCGCTCTCCGACGTGTAGACGGACATCGCTAAGACCGCCGGAATGGTCGTATGTGGGCGGATGAGCGTCATCTGGACTAGCCCCCTTGGTTGTGCGCCGGCTCGATCGTCGCCGATGCCGACAGCTTCCCCGCTCGAGACCTCGTAGCGAGCGACCATCCGCCGCCGCTAGGCGGCGACCACCCTCTCGCGCGCCTTCGACCGGACTACCCAGCCGGTCAGAGCCCAGAGCGCACCCGAGCCTCCGAGCAGGAGCAGGAAGAAGGGCGAGCCTCCGACGGGAAGGAAGAAGGCGATCTGCACCGGCAGCTGCACGAAGAACCAGACTCCGACAAGGAGCGGGACGAACCTCCGCCGGTCTCCCGACGCACCCGCTCGGATGGCGGCGATTCCGTACACGATCATCCCGAGCGACGAGACGAGCCCCCCGGCCGCCGAGAACGGCGGCTCGGCCGAGGCGTCGGTGGTGAGGTACAGAGGGCCGAGCGCCCACAGCAGAAGGCCCAGCAGAGTCATGGCCGTGCCCATTCGGGGCAACCAACTCGAGCCGCCGACGCGGAGCACGTGCAGACCGATCACACCGCACATCAGTCCGAGCACGGCGACCGCGAAAAACCCGTTCGCGAACCGCGCCGCGACGGTATCCGCCGTGTTCGACCCGAGTGGGCCGGACGCCTCGAGATCCAGCAGGAGGCCCGAGACGGCTACGAGCACGCCGCCGACGATGCAGGCCGAGCCGAGCAGACGGCTGCGGGCCGCCACCGGGTTGGGGGGCCGGGTGGTGCCGGCGGTCTGCGTCATCTCTGCTCCTCGTGTCGGGTCGCGGGACCGGTCTCGAACCGGTAGGCAAACCCTCCCGGCCGGGGCATCCCGAGCGCTACGTGGCCGAGTCCCGACCCTGCCGGGAAATAGGCGGATGATCTCAGCTTGACCCGGAACTGAGGTCGTGTCAGGGCTTCGATGGAGTCGATCTCGCCGGGCAGCCCTTCGGCGAGCTCAGCCCTCGCTCGACAACTCCTGTCCGACCGCCCGTTCCGCCGCGTCAAAGCCCGTCCTCGAGTGCGTGCCGTCGCAGAACGGCTTGGTGGTCGAGCCGCCGCAGCGACACAGGGCGATGACCTCGCCGCGCTCGCCCAGGTCGTACTCGTTGCCGTCGGCGTCGATCAGCCGGATCGGTCCCTCGACCCGGTAGGGACCGTTCTCCCGCGCCTTGATCTCGACGCGCGGGCCAGCGGAGGACGCGTCGGGAGCCTCGGCAGGTGAGCGCGGGTCGGTCACGAGCGTGTGCTCGTTGACGACCCGCTCAGGCTCACGCCGGCTGGTCCTCGCCCGAGTCCTCGGGCGGGTTCGTGCGCAGCGAGTCGACGTCGATGTCCTCGTCGATCGCGTCTCCCTCGGGCAGGCCCCCGCCGGGCGCGCCGTCTGACCCGTCGGAGCCCTCGGCCCCGGCGCTCTTCGCCCCGACGCCGACCGGCTCACGCTCCTCCTCAATCTCCGGCTTCGGCGGAGGCGCGTGGATGGTGATCTTGAGCTCGTCCGGCTGCTTGCCGTCCTCGCCCTCGTCGGGCTTGTCGACGTCGACCGTGGCCCCGGCCGGCATGTTCGAGCGCAGCACCTCGTCGGCGAGCGGGTCCTCGACGTAGCGCTGGATCGCCCGGCGCAGCGGCCGTGCGCCCATGGCCGGGTCCCAGCCCTTGTCGACGAGCACGTCCTTGGCCTCGTCGGACATGTTGAGCGACAGCTCGCGCTCGGCCATCGACGCGCGCACGCGCCGCAGCAGCAGATCGACGATCTCCTTGATCTCGACCTTCTGGAGCTTGTGGAAGACGATGACCTCGTCGATGCGGTTGAGGAACTCGGGCCGGAAGACCTTCTTGAGCTCGCCCATGATCCGGTTCTTCATGTCCTCGTAGGTGATGCCGGTCTCGTCGTCGGCGATCGCGAAGCCGAGCGGCGTGTTGCGCGCGATCTCCGAGGCCCCGATGTTCGAGGTCATGATCACGATCGCGTTGCGGAAGTCGACCGTTCGCCCCTGGGCGTCGGTCAGCCTGCCGTCCTCCAGGATCTGGAGGAGGATGTTGAACACGTCCGGATGCGCCTTCTCGATCTCGTCGAGCAGGAGCACGCTGTAGGGCTTGCGCCGCACGGCCTCGGTCAGCTGACCGCCCTCGTCGTAGCCGATGTAGCCCGGAGGCGAGCCGACGAGCCGCGACACGGAGTGCTTCTCCATGTACTCCGACATGTCGATCCGGATCATCGCGTCCTCGTCGCCGAAGAGGAACTCGGCGAGCGTGCGCCCGAGCTCGGTCTTGCCGACCCCCGAGGGGCCGAGGAAGATGAACGAGCCGGTGGGTCGCTTGGGGTCCTTGAGGCCCGCGCGCGAGCGGCGGATCGCCTTGGAGACGGCCTCGATCGCCGGCTGCTGGCCGATCACCCGCTTGTGCAGCTCGTCCTCCATGCGGATGAGCTTCTGGGTCTCGGCCTCGGTGAGCTTGAACACCGGGATGCCGGTCCACATGGAGACGATGTCGGCGATCTCCTCTTCGCCGAGCTTCGGCCGATCCGCCGACTCGCCCGAGCGCCACTGCTCCTCGAGCTCGCGCTTCTTGCCCGAGAGGCGACGCTCCTGGTCGCGCAGGTTGGCGGCCTTCTCGAACTCCTGGGCCTCGATCGCCTGCTCCTTCTGGCGCCGCGTCGAGTCGATCTCGTCCTCGAGCTCGCGGTAGACCGGCGGCGAGGTCATCGAGCGGATGCGCATGCGCGAGGCCGCCTCGTCGATCAGGTCGATCGCCTTATCGGGCAGGAACCGGTCGGAGATGTAGCGGTCGGCGAGCTCGGCCGCGGCGTGCAGCGCCTCGTCGGTGATCTCGACGTGGTGGTGGTCCTCGTAGCGCTCGCGCAATCCCTTGAGGATCTGCTCGGTCTCCTCGATCGAGGGCTGGTCGACCTTGATCTGCTGGAAGCGGCGCTCGAGCGCCGCGTCGCGCTCGAGGTACTTGCGGTACTCGTCGAGCGTGGTCGCGCCGATCGTCTGGAGCTCGCCGCGGGCCAGCGCCGGCTTGAGGATCGAGGCCGCGTCGATCGCGCCCTCGGCCGCGCCCGCGCCGACCAGGTTGTGCAGCTCGTCGATGAACAGGATGATGTCGCCGCGCTGGGTGATCTCCTTCATCACCTTCTTGAGGCGCTCCTCGAACTCGCCGCGGTACTTCGAGCCGGCCACGAGCGCGGCCAGGTCGAGCGTGTAGATCTGCTTGTTCTTGAGCAGCTCGGGGACCTCGCCGCCGGTGATGCGCTGGGCGAGGCCCTCGACCACGGCGGTCTTGCCGACGCCCGGCTCGCCGATCAGGACGGGGTTGTTCTTCGTGCGCCGCGAGAGGATCTGCATGATCCGCTCCACCTCGGTCTCACGACCCACGACGGGATCGAGCTTGCCGTCGCCGGCGAGCTTGGTGAGGTTGCGCCCGAACTGGTCGAGCAGCTTCGAGCTCTTCTTGCCCTCGCCCTGCGCGCCCTGCCCCTGACCCTGGCGGCGGCCGCCCGGGCCCGAGAGCATGCGGATGACCTCGTTGCGGATCTTCTCCGAGTCGGCGTCGAAGTCGAGCAGGATGCGGGCGGCGACGCCCTCGTTCTCGCGCACGAGCCCGAGCAGGATGTGCTCGGTGCCGATGTAGTTGTGGCCGAGCGACAGCGCCTCGCGCAGCGCGAGCTCGAGCACCTTCTTGGCGCGCGGGGTGAACGGGATCTGCCCGGAGGTCACCTCCTCGCCGGAGCCGACGATGCGCACCACCTGCGCGCGCACGCGCTCCACGGTGATATCGAGGGACTCGAGCACACGTGCCGCGAGGCCCTCTTCCTCCCTCAGCAGGCCGAGCAGGATGTGCTCGGTGCCGATGTAGTTGTGCTTCAGGATGCGAGCTTCCTCTTGGGCGAGGACCACAACCTGACGGGCTCGTTCGGTAAAGCGCTCAAACACGGGAGATCCTTCCTTAGTCGATCCGGGACAACTGGGTCACCGGATCACTCATCCCTCTATCGGCTGAGGACCGTCTAGGGATGAGCGTCCCGTACCCGTTCGCCCGAAGGGCCAGTCTACCAACGGGGGTGGCGGCGAAGAGGGGGGGTAAAAGCCTTGCGCCCACCGCACGACGCGGCGTTCTCGGTTCTGAACGGCTCGGCGTCAGGAGGCGGGGAGGACGGCGACCGAGTAACGCGCGATCTGCCGATCGCTCGTAACGACGGTCAAGCCCTCGATCTGCGCCTGAGCCACGAGCATACGGTCGAAGGGGTCGCGGTGGTGCAGGGGGAGCGCGCCGGCCAACGCCGCGTGCCCGAACCCGATCGTGAGCTCGGTGAAGCCGGCGTCGCGACACCGCTCGGCTACGTCCCACTCGCCGGCAAGCTTTCCCAGGTTGCGCTTGAGCTCGACCTCCCACACCGTCACCGGGCTGACTAACCCGCGCGAGCCGGCCTCCTCGATCGTTCGCCGAACTCCGTCGCCGAGCGTCCCCTCGAACCACCGGAGGACGACGTGGGTGTCGAGCAGGAGTCTCAGCTCTCCGCGTCGTCGCCGTAGAAGTCACGGGCGATGGCCTCGTTCGTCTCGTCGGAGTCCCAGTCATCGGCCATCCAGATCTGGCCGCGCAGGCTGCCGAAGCCGCGTGCCTTGCGGGGGGGGGTGTGAGGGACGAGCTTCGCCACCGGCGTGCCGGCGCGGGCGATGACGATCTCCTCGCCGGCCTCGACGCGCTGGAGGAGTCGGGAGAGGTTGGTCTTGGCCTCGTGGATGTTGACCATGGACTAAGTCTAGCTAACTACCGCCCGGAGCTACTTCGAACGCAGAACGATCGCCGCGGAGTGCTGGGCTACCGCAGAGCCGGGAAGAGCACGACCTCGCGGATCGACCGTCGGCCCGACAGCAGCATGACGAGTCGGTCGATGCCCAGGCCTAGCCCGCCGGTCGGCGGCATCCCGTGCTCGAGGGCGCGCACGAAGTCCTCGTCGTAGGGGTGGGCCTCCTCGTGGCCGGCGGCGAGGTCGCGGGCCTGGGCCTCGAAGCGGGCGCGCTGCTCGTCGGGGTCGTTGAGCTCGGAGAAGGCATTGGCGATCTCGATGCCGCCGGCGAAGCACTCGAAGCGCTCGACGAGCCGCTCCTCGGGCGCGGCGCTGCGATGAGCCTTGGCGAAGGGTGAGAGCTCCTCGGGGTAGTCGAGGATGAAGGTCGGCTGCTCGAGCGCCGGCTCGACGTGCTTGGACAGCAGGTCGTCGACGAGCCGCGCCCAGATCTCGCCGGGGTCGAGATCGCCGATGCCGCGCTCAAGGGCCGCATCGACGAGCGCCTGCGGCTCGCGGGCGGCGAGGACATCGACGCCGGTGCGCTCCGCGATCGCCTCGCGCAGGCTGACCCGCCGCCACGGCAGCGTGAAGTCGATCTCCCCCGCGTAGCCGACCTCGCCCGCCACGTAGGCGACGAGCTCCTCGAGGCGCGTCGCGGCGTCCTCGTAGTCGGCGTAGGCCTCGTACCACTCGAGCATCGTGAACTCGGGGTTGTGCTTGTGCGAGACGCCCTCGTTGCGGAAGTTCTTTCCGAGCTCGTAGACGCGCTCGAGACCGCCGACCACCAGGCGCTTGAGGTAGAGCTCGGTGGCGATGCGCAGGTAGAGATCGCGGTCGAGCTGGTTGTGGTGGGTGGTGAAGGGGCGCGCCGCAGCGCCGCCGTAGAGCGGCTGGAGCACGGGCGTCTCGACCTCGAGGAAGCCCTGGCCGTCGAGGTAGCGGCGGATCGCGGAGACAACGCGCGAGCGCAGCACGAACAGCTCGCGGGCCTCTTCGTTTGCGATCAGGTCGAGCTCGCGGCGGCGGTAGCGGGTCTCGGTGTCCTCGAGGCCGTGGAACTTCTCGGGGGGCGCGAGCAGCGACTTGGCCAGCAGCGTCCAGCCCTCGAGGCGTAGCGAGAGCTCGCCGCGGCGGGACTTGAAGGCGGTCCCGTCGACGCCGATCAGGTCCCCGAGGTCGAGCGAGGTCAGGCGCTCGAAGGCGGCCTCGCCGAGCACGTCGAGGCGAGCGTGGAGCTGGATCCGCCCGGAGCGGTCGACGAGGTCGAGGAAGGCGGCCTTGCCGTGCCCGCGCCGCGCGGCGAGTCGCCCGGCGAGGCGGTAGCGCACATCGGTCTCCTCGCCCGCTTCGAGGCCATCGTGGGTGGCGTGGACCGTGGCGATAGGCCCGGCGCCGTCGAAGTCGTGGGGAAAGGGGTCGATCCCGTCCGCGCGCAGGCGGTCGAGCTTGGCGCGGCGGTCGTCTTCCATCGGCGCACAGCCTATTCAGGGCGAGCGGCGCTCAGGCTGGAGCTGAGACGGTGCGCCCGAGGTTCGAGGCGGCTTCGGCCATCCGGCGGTCGTAGGTGATGAGCTCCGCGAGGTCCTCCCGAAGAGAGGACGCCGCCGCCGAATCTGCTGGGCTCGACGCGTTTCTAGCAACCGGCCACGCGCGAGCCGCTGGAGGGCGTCGGCCACGGCGCGCGATACCGCACCGGGTCGGCGGCGTGTACTAACCGGCGTCGATCTTGGTGATCTTGAGCTCGCGGGCGGGGCCGCGCGGGACCGACACGGAGACGACCTCGTTGCGCTTGTGCCCTAGCAGCGCCTTGCCCACCGGCGACTCGTTGGACAGCAGGCCGGCGGACGGGTCGGCCTCGGGGGGGCCGACGATCTTGTACTTCTGCGACTTGTCCGTCTTCTGGTCCTTGACGTGGACGAGCGAGCCTACGGCCACCACGTCGGTGGGGACGTGGGCCTCGTCGATCACCGAGGCCGAGCGCACCTTCTCCTCGAGGTCGGCGATCTGGCGCTCGAGCATGGCCTGCTCGTTCTTGGCGTCGTCGTACTCCGAGTTCTCGGCGATGTCGCCGAACTCGCGCGCCTCGCGGATCCGGTCGGCGACCTCACGCCGGCGGGTGGTCGAGAGATGCTCGATCTTGGCCTTGAGCTCTTCGAGCCCCCGGGGGGTGAGAATCAGGTCCTTGGGCATGAGGAGAGGTCTCCGGATCGGCGCGGATCGGGGCTCGACGACGCGGCCGCAGTCAAAAGGACGCGCGAGTCTAGCAGCGGGTCGGAGGCGTTCTCGAGGGGCTTTTCAGGCCGCGAGCGGCACGGCCAAGGCCTCGAGGGCCCGCCGCGCGTCACTCGTCGTAGGCGCCTCGACGAGCTCGCGGCGCTCGCGCTTCGTGAGCCCGAGCGTGTCGGCGTACCAGGGATAGAACTTGCGCAGGTAGCGCCCCGCCCGCTCGACGCCGAGGTGCTCCTCACCGCGATCGATCACCCACTCGAGCTCGCGAGCGACCTCCTCGGCGGAGGGCTCGCCCTCGTAGCGCCCGAGCAGGCGCGCGAAGCGCCACGGGTCGCCCAACGACCCGCGGGCGAGCATGACCGCGGCGGCGCCCGTCTGCTCGAAGGCGGCGATCGCGCGCTCGTCGGAGGAAAGGCCGCCCGACAGGATGACCGGCGCCTCGAGCTCGGCGACGAGCTCGGCGGCGAGGGCGAGGTCGGGGCTGCCCTTGTGCTGCTGCGAGGCGTGGCGCGGGTGGAAGGAGATGCCGGCCACGCCGGCCTCGGCCACGAGCCGGTGCGCGAGCTCGAACCCGGTCCGCTCGCCGGGCCGCTGTCCCGAGCGCAGCTTGACCGTCACCGCCAGGCCGCTCCCCTCGATCGCCGCGCGGGCGAGCGCGAGCGCTCTGTCGGGCTCCTCGAGCAGTGAGGCCCCGGCGCCGGTCCGGCAGACCTTGCGCACCGGACAGCCCATGTTGATGTCGATCATGTCGGCGCCGGCCTCCGCCACGATCGAGGCGGCGGCGCGCATGGCGTCGGGATCGTGGCCGAAGAGCTGGATCGAGACCGGGTGCTCGTCGGGATGGATGCGCAGGAACTCGCGCGTCGTGCGCTCGTCGCCGTACTTGAGCCCGAAGCTCGAGACCATCTCCGAGATCACGAGGCCGGCGCCGAAGCGGCGGGCCTGGAGGCGCACGAACCAGTTGCCGATGCCGGCCAGGGGCGCGAGCACGAGCCGGTTCTCGAACGTGCGGCCGGCGAGCCGCCAGGGGTCGGTGAGCGCGGGCATACCCCTCATCACGGTAGCCAGGCGGGTAGAGCGCAGCGCCCGGCCTACCTCGCGCCCGCCCCGTTGCGCTCGTGGACCAGCCGCAGCCCGGTGAGCGTGAGCTCGTCGTCGACCTCGGAGATCTCCGCGCAGAAGGGAACGATCCCGCTCGCCAGACCCCCTGTGGCAATGGCCGCGGCGTCAACGCCGAGCTCCTCGCGCATGCGCGCCACGATCCCGTCGACCTGGCCGGCCGTGCCGTAGATCAGGCCCGACTGCAGGGCGGTCATCGTCGTGCGGCCGATGGTCTCGGCCGGCGCCTCGAAGTCGACCTTGGGCAGCTTGGCCGCGCGCTCGGAGAGCGCCTCCATGGAGATCTCGATCCCCGGCGCGAACACCCCGCCGAGGTATTCGCCGTCGGCCGAGACGGCGTCGTAGTTGGTCGCGGTGCCGAAGTCGACGACGATGCACGCGCTCCCGAAGCGCTCGTAGGCTGCGATCGCGTTGACGAGCCGGTCGGTGCCGAGCTCGCGCGGGTTGTCGATCCGGATCGCCATGCCCGTGCGGACCTCGGGGCCGACCACGAGCAGCGCTCCCCGCAGGTACCGGTCGGAGAGTCCCTCGTACTCGTGGGTGAGCTGGGGCACGACCGAGGAGACGATCGCTCCGTCGATGTCGGCCAGCGAGAGCCCGCGCAGGTCGAGCAGGCCGACGAGCAGCGAGGCGACCTCGTCGGCGGTGGCCTCGCGCACGGTGGCGAAGCGCCAGTGCTCGACGAGCTGCGATCCGCGGAAGGTCCCGACGTGGGTCTGGGTGTTGCCGACGTCGATGGCGAGCAGCATGGGCTCGATTATCTCGCGCGGCGGCGCTCACAGCGCACCGATCCGCTCGACGCGCTGGCCCTCGAGGGCGGCGAGGGCGGCGCTCAGCGACGTCCCGTCCGGCAGGACGAGCACGGGATCGAGCTCCAGCAGGGGGACGAGCACGAAGCGCCGTCGCGTGATGTCGGCGTGGGGCAGGGCGAGCCGCTCCGAGTGGTGCTCGAGCTCTCCGAGCAGCAGCAGGTCGACGTCGATCGGGCGCGGGGCGTGACGCTCGGCGCCGGCCTCGCGGCCGAGCGTGCGCTCGACGCCCTTGCAGAGGTCGAGCAGCGGCTCGGGCTCGAGCGCGGTCTCGATCTCGAGGCAGGCGTTGACGAACTCGCGCTGGCCGACGGCTCCGGCCTGGGGCTCGGTCTCGTACGCCGAGGAGGAGGCGAGGACGCGCGGGCCGCCGGGCGCCTGGGGCCGGTGCAGGAGCTCGCGCGCCGCGCGCAGGCTTTCGAGGCGCTCGCCCTCGTTCGAGCCGAGGCCCAGGAAGCCTCGCCGCGCCGCTCCGCTCAGTCCGCGCGCTCCTTGTGGACCGCGACGGCCACCTCGTCGACCGGCAAAGCGATCGGCGGCTCCGGCTTGGCCACGCGAACCGAGATCTGGTCGACGCCGTAGCGCTCGATCATGCGATCGGCCACGCGCGAGCAGAGGCGCTCGAGTGTCTTGTACGAGCGCTCCTGCGCCGCGAGCGCGACCTGCTGGCAGACGTCGCCGTAGTCGATCGTGTCGTCGAGGCGGTCGGTGACCGTGGCGTCGCAGCGGTCGAGCTCGAACGAGATGTCGAAGACGAGCCGCTGGCCCACCTCGCGCTCCGCCTCGCCGACGCCGTGGTGGGTGTAGATTGAGAGGCCGGAGATGTCGACCGTGACGATCGGCTCGGCGCCGAGGTCCTCGTTGAAGTCGTCGGGGTCCGGGTCCTCGTCGGGGTCGAGCTCATCGCCGGGACGGTCGGTCATCGGGCGAACCTACCAAGCACACGCTCAGCCCTCGCCGGCCGGTTCCCTGCCGGTCAGCGCAGCCCGAGCGACGGCGAGCGCGTCGGCGACCTCGGCCAC
>Ga0208736_1000075_pt1 | contig 31193 bp, 33 predicted proteins | sample AntDryMetagUQ255_FD_188090 | JGI IMG/M metagenome (GOLD analysis project Ga0208736, IMG submission 188090) | Polar desert microbial communities from Antarctic Dry Valleys - UQ255 (SPAdes) | ecosystem: Environmental > Terrestrial > Soil > Desert | place: Antarctic Dry Valleys | collected 2008-12-31 | reverse complement strand
GTTAGTTCTGGCATCAAATCTTGATGAATGAAAACACATTAAAGAAAGCAAGGCATTTACATTGGGTGTGTTTGTAAGTTTGTTTTCCTTGAGTAAATAAACCAGTCGCATGGCTTCAATACAAAGGTCTTTTCTAATTGTCTGGCTTTGCGATTGTGGGTAATATCCTTCATTAAACATCAGGTAAAGTGTTGCCAAAACAGTGTCTGTCCTTTGATTAATTTTGTTTTTACCTGGCAATTCAATTTTTACCTGTCCTATTCGTAGCTTTTCCTTAGCCCTGTAAAGTCGCTTGTTGATCGTTTCCTTATTAGTTAAAAAGGCGTCTGCAATTTCTTCAATACCAAAACCACAAAGTATTCTTAGTGATAATCCTATTTGAGCCTCGGTAGAAATGGAAGGATGGCAGATGGCAAACATCATCTGTAGTTGGCTATTGACAATGTTTTCAGGCGAAAGATCAATTTCCAGGTCTTCGTATTTCGAGGATGTGTATTTTATTTCTTTAGCTACTTGTTGGTAAAAAAGTGCATTACGTTTTAAATAATCTTTTGTCCTGTTTTTGGAAACAGTATAAAGCCAGGCTGTTGGGTTTTCCGGTATGCCTTTAAATCCCCAGGTTTCGGTCGCCAATAAAAAAGTGTCACTGACAATATCTTCGGCAATTTCAATATGTTCAAGGCCAAAAAGTTTGCTAAGTACAGCCGTTATTTTCCTGTACTCCGTTCTAAATAACGTGGGAATAAGTTCTTGATCCTGCATAAAATAAAAAACCTTCCACACCGCATAATACATTCGGTGTAGAAGATTGTAAAATTAGTTTGCGCTATTTTATGTCTAAAAATTTTTCTGATTTTGCATCATAATCAATAGACATGACACTTCTTACTTCTATATTACCGCCATAAACGAGGTTAGGGCAGGACTTTGCCATTTCTACTGCTTCATCAAGCGAATTAGCTTTTACAATGAGGTATCCACCAATCATTTCCTTTACCTCGGCATACGGGCCATCCGTAATTACATTATTTGGTTTAAGGGTTTTACCTTCCGGGTACAAGCGGTTTGTGCCACTATATTTCCCTTGGGCAGCAATACCTCCTATCCAATTTTGCCATTGTTTCATTACGGCCTGCATTTGTTCTGCTGAAGGCATTTCAGCAGCGGGTTGTTTTTCACTTCTGAAAATCATCATGAACTCTTTCATTACGTAAAATTTAATTGTTAAAAACTAATGACGATTGATAAGTAAAATATTGGACAAAGCCGATCACTTTTTTTTATGCAGTTCAATAAAAACTGTTACACAAAAGAGTGAATGATGCAAATTGCTCAATAATTTGTTGCCGTACAAGTGTGCGACGCAACGAAAGTTTATAGTAATAATGAAGCTGGCTACAAAATAAAATACTAATAGTTCAAAGATTAATTCTTTCGCTTATAATCGCCACGCTTCCATGCTTTGATAAACTCGGCCCATGCGGCCGGGTTAAAAATATTTTGAGGAGGTAACTGTCCCTGGTAAGTAGCTTTATTAGCAATGTTCCTGAATTGAAGACTGGTAGCCTCACCAGCATCACCGGGAGTAGATTGCATAAGAACACGCCGTTTGGCGGCAGTGTTATTTTGCCGGGCAACTTCAATATCGTCGTCGGGTACTTTTAGTTTTACAAAATCTCTTTCAAACTGCTGTCGGGATGGCCGTGCTTTTATAATAGTGGCGGGGAGGTAAACAGTGTCCTGCACCATCAATTGCACCACGCTATATTGATTGCCTTCTAAATTGAGAGGAATACTAACGAGTTTTGGTTTGTAGCTGACGTGTGTAAATTCAACTACATCACCTTTTAAAACTACAATGGAAAAAACTCCCTGGTTGTTGGTGATGGTACCGCGGTTTTGGCCTCTCACCATTATACTTACTGCCGGCACACCTACAAGGCTATCGGCTGTCATTACAATACCATACAACTGCACTACTGAATCTTTTACAGTTTCAAACTGAGCATGTGCTTTTTTGCTAACTAAACAAACAAAAACAAAAATTACGAATAAAATTTTTTTCATGCTTTTCAAAAATAACTACCTAATGCTGATAACAATAAATATGCATGTTTGTTTCGGTTAACTTTGCGACTTCATTAACAATTAGCAGAAGTATGACCAAAGAAGAAGTGCTGAAAGCATTGAGTAATGTACAGGAACCTGACCTTGGAAAAGACCTGGTTACATTAAATATGATCCGTGATCTGGAGATTGAAGGCAACAATGTTTCGTTTACCATTGTGCTTACTACGCCTGCCTGCCCGATGAAAGAAATGATGCAAAATGCCTGCATCAATGCCATAAAAATATTGGTAAATAAAGAAGCTATTGTAACGGTAAGATTTACATCGAATACCACTACCATACGTGTGGATAAGGACACTATATTGCCGGGTGTAAAAAATATTATTGCAGTGGTTAGCGGGAAAGGCGGTGTGGGAAAAAGTACGGTAGCAGCTAACCTGGCTTTGGCATTATCAAAAGGCGGTGCACAGGTAGGGCTAATGGATGCGGACATTTATGGCCCCAGTGTACCTATTATGTTTGGTGTTCGTGGCGAAAGGCCAATGATGACAGAAAAAGACGGGAAAGCGTTGATCGTTCCGCTTGAACGTTATGGAATAAAACTTTTGAGCATTGGTTTATTGGTTGATGAAAAAAGCGCTGTTGTATGGAGGGGTCCAATGGTGAGCAGCGCCATTAGGCAGTTTGTTACAGATGTAATGTGGGGTGAGCTGGATTATTTAATTATAGATATGCCACCCGGTACGGGTGATATTCATTTAACACTGATGCAAACAGCGCCTGTGACGGGTGTAATAGTGGTATCAACGCCGCAGGAGGTTGCCTTAGCCGATGCCAAAAAAGGGATTGCGATGTTTTCGCAGGCGCAATTAAAAGTGCCTATCATCGGGCTGGTGGAGAACATGAGTTATTTTATCCCGCCAACTGGCGGGACAGAATTGGCGGATAATAAATATTACATTTTTGGAAAGGATGGTGGCAAGCGATTGGCTGAAGAATACGACTTGCCTTTCCTGGGTCAGATACCATTAGTACAATCAATTCGCGAAGGAGGAGATATTGGCATACCGATTATGATGAGCGATGACGAAATAACTAAAAAAGCATTTTACGAATTTGCAGGTGTTGTAGCAAGGAGTACGTCTATGCGTAATGCACATATTGAAAGTGAGGTGATTGCAGAAGTCGTGGAAGATTAATGAATAAAATGGGTTATAGTTTAATTTTTACCATCAAGCTATGGATATGAAATCTTTAATGATTTTTCTTTTCTGTTTGTGTCTTAATGGTCTGAATGTTGCAGCACAAAAAATAAAAACTTTTAAAATAAATCCAGGGCAAAAGATTACAGAGGTTGTTTTGAATCAAGATATTTACCTGTACCCTGATTTTATAAATGGAACTGTATATAAAAGAGATGACCGTTTCTCCAACGCAAGTTTGAATTATAATTCTTTGTTGGGTGAAATGCAATTTATAACTCCTGCAGGCGATACGCTTTCTTTAGCTGATGAGAATATAATCAGGTCTATTGTGGTAAATAACGATACGTTTTACTATGATAAGGTTTGCTTGAAACTAGTAGCTGATTATGGTGAAGTGAAATTAGCCAGCAGGCAGTTTATTGGTTTTGCTAACAGGCAAAAAATAGGAGGCCATGGAGAGTTAACGTCAGCATCTTTAAAAACTTATACAGCAATAGTTGGTGATATCGATACAAAAGAACTTACTCCCAACGAAATTATCACACTTGCTAAATACCAGGTTTTGTTCATAGGCGATAGGTTCAATCATTTTAAAACTGTGAATAAAAAGAACTTACTGGAAATTTTTGCTAATAAAGAGAAAGAACTTCAAAAATATTTGAAAGAAAATTCGGTTAATTTTTACAATGAAGAAGATATTAGAAAACTAATTGTCTTTATTAAATAACATTAATCTTAACCGGATAAACCTTTTATATATAAAAATGTATAATCTTCCATATTACAAAGAAAAAGACCAGAAAGTCATTTTAGATTTTATTCACCAACATCCTTTTGCCTTTATAGCCGGATGTGATGAATCTGGAAAACCCGTAGCTACGCAAATTCCTGTTTTTATTGAAGAAAGAGAAGGCAGACTTTTTATGACAGGTCACATGATGCGGCAAACAGATCATCATAAGGCGTTTGAAAATAATCCGTTTGTTCTTTGCGTGTTTACAGGCCATCATACTTATGTTAGTGCCAGTTGGTACTCCGATCCGCACCAGGCTTCCACCTGGAATTACATGTCGGTGCATGTAAAAGGGCAACTTCGGTTTTTAGATGAACAAGGCTTGATTGATATACTGAAAAAGACAACGCTTCATTTTGAAAATTATAATAAAAATTCTCCAACCACATTTGATAATTTAGGTGAAGAATATACTTCCCGGTTGATGAAAGCCATTATTGCTTTTGAGATAGAAGTGGGTTCTATTGAAAATGTTTTTAAGTTAAGCCAGGATAGAGATAAAGAGAGCTATCAGAATATTATAGAAAAATTAGAAACAACTAATGCTGATGGAAAAACAATTGCAGAGGAAATGAAGAAAAGAGAATCGAAATTGTTTGAAAAATAATGTGTCTCCGATAAAATTGTTCAAATGCCTGTTATTAAATCTCCATTATTATTCGAAAGCGCTAATGGATGTAAAAACATGAATGTCATTTTCGATAGTTCAGTTAATATTTCTTGTATCAACGCCATTCAGTTAACAGATTTTGCTGAGATTCAGCAATTAGGTCGCTTCCGAAATATTTCATTTAGTGCTGATTCAAAACCTATAGTGGTAAAACATGTAGTCTGTCTTGATTTTTTTATAAACGGGATTTTGCTTAGCGATGAATTTTTTGTTGTCTCTCATTTATATATTGATGCAATCATTGGTATGCCAACAATTAGAAAATGGCGCATCAAATTAAATTTTGAAGAAAATAAAGTGGAAGTGGATACTAAGGTGGCTAAGCTGCAATTGATCTGATCAGTTTTTTAATTTATTTCATTCCGAGCCAATCGAATGCATTTTTATAAAGTAACTTTTCTTCAATCTCTTTTGCCAGTTTCATACTTTCAATCAGTTCTCCCGGTTTGTGTTCACCAAGCGGAAAAGGATAATCAGAACCTAAACAAATTTTATTATCAGTCATTGTTTCACGTAAAAGTTGAAAAGCCCGTTCATCATGCACTAAGCTATCTACCCAAAACTTACCTAAATAATCGCGTGGGTTAATGCGGTTATCAGCCTGCACCAAATCAGGACGAACATGATAGCCATGTTCAATCCTCCCAATGGTATATGGAAAAGAACCGCCGCCATGAGCAAACGCCACACGGAGCTTAGGAAATTTTTCAAACACGCCACCAAATATCATGGAACAAATTGCTCTTGTGGTTTCTGCCGGCATTCCCACTAACCAGGGCAACCAGTATTTTTCCATTTCTTTTTCACCCATCATTTCCCACGGATGAACAAATAAGGCGCAGCCAATATTTTCAGCCTCTTCATAAAAGGGGAAGAATTCTTTTTCACTAAGATTTTTTCCATTGATGTTTGTTCCAATTTCCAATCCAGGCATTTTCAAATCCTGCACACAGCGATGCATTTCTTTAATAGCCAGGTCAACATCCTGCAACGGAACGGTGCCTAAACCAATAAAATTTTTTTTGTCGTCTGAAACCGTTTGTGCAATATGGTCATTAAAAAACCGGGAAGTTTCCAATGCATTTTTTGGCTTCGCCCAATAATTAAAAAGCACGGGGATAGTTGAAATTACCTGTGTCGTTACTTCAGAAATATGACATTCTTGCTTCCTTGTTTCAGCATCAAAAACATTTTTATCAACTTCGCGAAAAACCTTATCACCTCTCATCATGCAGGCCTTGCAGTTTTTTTCTTCCAGGTGAATAAATTCGCCATAACCAAACTTTTTAATCCAGTTTGGCATTCTCGCTGGCATGATGTGAGTGTGAATGTCAATTTTCATTTTTCACGCTAAAGGACAAAGAAAACATAAAGCAAGCAAAGTTTTTTAGCAGGCTTGCTAAACTTTGTTTGTGGCGTGAAATCTTATTTTTTGACGGGAGGTTCTATTACGGTACCACATTTTTTGCATGTACGATATTCTGTGCTTGTCCAGAATTTATCCATAATAGGGGGCAATTGCTTAACAATATCTTTTACAAAAACCGAATCTTCATATAGTTTGTTACCGCAATTTTCGCAGAACCATATAAAAGCATCTTTTTCATCCTCTTCATTTTCTCTTACTTTTTCGATTACAAGCCCTACGGTATTCGGTCCCCGTTGAGGTGAGTGAGGAGTTTTAGGAGGTAACAGAAACATATCACCTTCATTAATCGGAATATCTTTTGGTTTTCCTTCATCTATTATTTTTAAAACAATATTTCCTTCCACCTGAAAATATAATTCTTCGCTTTCATTATAATGATAATCTTTCCGTGCATTCGGTCCGCCAACAACCATCACAATAAAGTTCTCCGCATTCTTGTACACGCATTGATTGCCAATAGGCGGTTTTAAAAGATCACGATTTTCATCAATCCATTTTTTTAAATTAAAAGGAGCAATTACAGCCATAGTTTATAATTTAAATTATACAAAATCAAATTTTATTTTGAATTCATAAGGCCATTCATAAGCTTTAAGTAATTTCACTTTAATGAGTCTGAATTTTTGATTTTATCATTATGCACAGTATGATATAAGAAGTATCTTGAAATCATTAAAATCAAATTAATAATGCTTCAGACAAATTACAACAAATCTGTTTAAGTTTGATTGTATGAATTTATCATTAGAAGGAAAAAACGCAGTCATCTGCGGAAGCAACCAGGGCATTGGCTATGCCATCGCTGAAGAATTAGCAATGATGGGAGCCAATTGCATTTTACTGGCACGAAATGAAGAATTATTGCAAACAGCCGTTGCACAATTAGATATTAGTTTAAGGCAAATCCATTCTTATAAAGTAGCTGATTTTTCTAAACCTGAAACATTGGTACCTATAATAGAAGAAATTGCTGAACAACAAAATATTCATGTCCTGGTCAATAACACAGGAGGGCCGCCTGCCGGACTTATTGTTGACGCAAAGCCCGAACAGTTTGTACATGCATTTAACCAGCATCTTATTTGTAATCATATTTTGACTCAGGCAGTAATCAATGGAATGAGAAAAGAAAATTATGGCCGCATCATTAATATCATTTCTACATCAGTAAAAATTCCAGTGAATAATTTGGGTGTTTCTAATACCATTCGCGGCGCCGTTGCATCATGGGCTAAAACAATGGCCAATGAACTGGGAAAGTTTAATATTACGGTAAACAATGTTTTACCCGGCTTTACAAAAACACAACGACTGGAAAGTATTGTAAAAAATACATCGCATAAGAAAAGCAGGTCTATGGAGGAGGTTGAAAAAGAAATGCAGGAAGAAGTCCCGATGAAACGTTTTGGCGAAGCTTCAGAAATAGCGGTAGTAGCTGCTTTCCTGGCGTCGCCGGCAGCTTCGTATGTAAATGGTGTCAGCATTCCGGTAGATGGTGGTCGGACTGGGAGTATTTAGAAAAGTTTGAAGGTTCTAACTAAACTATCTAGTATCATGTCAATCATTTAATGTTGCAAAACTCACCCCGCCATCCGCCTAAGGCGGACGGCTCCCATCTCTGCCGGGCAGAGAGGTCACGCAGCTTGCTGCGTGAGGGTGAGTCAAAAAAAAGTGTAAGATTTTATAAATGACACGACACTAATCCATAACTATTAAACCAATTAACTTATCTATCCCATATCATTTAGAAAATTTTATTGGTGGAAACCTAATTGGTCCGCTGAGTGGAAAGTTTATGGACAATATCAATCCTGCAACTGGCGAAATATTTTGCCAAATTCCGGATAGTAATGAAAAAGATATTGCCATTGCAATAAGTGCAGCTAAAAGGGCTTTCCCCGCTTGGTCTGTAACACCTGCAGAAGAACGGTTTAAAATTTTAAATCGAATTGCCACATTAATTGATGAACATTCAGATGAAATGGCATTGGCAGAAACAACAGATACTGGTAAACCACTTTGGCTGAGCAAGAGAGTTGATATTCCAAGAGCATCTGCCAACTTTAGATTTTTTGCGACAGGTATCATGCACTTTGCTGCAGAGAGTCATGCAATGGAAAACAAAGCCATTAATTATACGCTTCGTCAACCGCTTGGTATTGTTGGCTGCATATCACCATGGAATTTGCCTTTGTATTTATTTACATGGAAAATTGCACCGGCGCTGGCGGCAGGGAATTGCGTTATTGCAAAGCCATCTGAGGTAACTCCCGTAACTGCATTCCTTCTTTCACGTTTATGTAAAGAAGCGGGACTTCCTGATGGTGTATTGAATATTGTTCATGGACAAGGTAGTACAACAGGGGAAGCAATTGTTAAACATCCTGATGTAAAAGCTATTTCATTTACGGGTAGTACCAGAGCAGGAGCAAGAATTGCTTCTATTGCTGCACCCATGTTCAAAAAATTATCATTAGAACTGGGTGGAAAAAATCCCAACATCATTTTTGCTGATTGTAACTGGGAAAAGATGCTGAAGACAACCATTCAATCATCCTTTTCTAACCAGGGGCAAATATGTTTGTGCGGCTCAAGGATAATTATCGAAGAAACTATTTATGATCGATTTAAAAAAGAATTTCTTGGACAGGTGCGGCAATTAAAAGTGGGAGATCCTTTAGAGGATAGCTCTAAACAAGGAGCGCTGGTAAGTCAACAACATTTTGAAAAAGTAATGAAAGCAATTGATATCGCTAAACAGGAAGGTGGAACAATTTTGTGTGGTGGAAATGCAGTGAAGTTGGAAGGGCGTTGTGCTAATGGTTACTTTATTGAACCAACAGTTATAGAGGCGCTGGGTTCTGAATGCCAAACAAATACTGAAGAAATTTTTGGGCCGGTAGTCACCTTGCAAAAATTCAAAAAAGAAGAAGAGGCTTTGCAATTAGCCAATGCCTGTAGCTATGGATTATCAGCGAGTATTTGGACACAGGATATTTCATGTGCAAACCGTGTGGCCGCTAAAGTAGAAGCCGGTATTGTGTGGGTTAATTGCTGGTTACTTCGTGATTTAAGAACCCCTTTTGGCGGAACAAAAAATAGTGGTGTAGGAAGAGAAGGCGGTTGGGAAGCTTTGCGATTTTTTACGGAAGCAAAAAATGTTTGTGTAGAACTATAAAGAATACATATCATAATATTATCACGATCTGCGCAGTCTTAATCATTATAAAATCTGCGTTTAAAATATATGTCGGAAATTATTAAAACAGAAAACGCTGCGAAACCATTAGGTGCTTATCCCCATGCAAGGCGTGTGGGCAGCCTATTATTTTTATCAGGAATTGGTTCACGCAGTGCAAAAGATAATTCTGTGCCTGGCTTGGAATTAGATGAAGCTGGGAATATTATTAAGTACGATATTGAAGCCGAGTGCCATTCTGTTTTTGAAAATGTAAAAGCAGTGTTAGAAGCAAGCGGAAGCAGTTGGGAAAAAATAATTGATGTGACTGTTTTTCTTACCAACATGAAAAAAGATTTTGCCATTTATAATAAAGTGTATGGAGATTACTTTAAAGATGTGCAGGCCTGCCGGACAACAGTGGAAGTAAAAAGCCTGCCAACACCCATTGCTATTGAATTAAAAGTAATTGCTACAATAGATTAAAATGAAAATCTTAGAGCCAACGAGCAACGAACGGGAAACGGGAAACGAGAAACTTGTCTTTGAAAACACATTAAAATTTGCACAAGAATCAGATGAAAAAGATGCGTTAAAACATTTTCGCAGCAAGTTTTATATTCCACAACACAATGGAAATGATTGTATTTATTTCACAGGAAATTCTTTGGGATTACAACCCAAATCAACAAAAGAATATGTAGACCAGGAATTAGAAGATTGGGCGCAATTAGGGGTAGAAGGTCATTTTAAAGCAAAGAATCCCTGGCTTTCCTACCATGAAATGTTTCCTAAACAATTATCAAAAATTGTAGGTGCATTGCCGGAAGAAGTTGTCGTGATGAATCAGCTTACCGTCAACCTGCATATTTTGCTTACTACATTTTACAGGCCTACAAAAACAAGATTCAAGATCATTTGCGAAGCAAAAGCATTTCCATCTGATCAGTACGCATTTGAAAGCCAGGTGAGATTACATGGCTTTGATCCGGCAGAAGCAATAATTGAAGTATCGCCAAGAGCGGGAGAGTTTCTTATAAGAAATGTGGACATCTTATCAACTATCCGACAAGTAAACCAGTCAGCCGTTCTGGTAATATTTGGAGGCGTTAATTATTACAGTGGCCAGGTATTCAATATGAAATCTATTACTGAAGCTGCACATTCAGTTGGTGCTTATGCAGGATTTGACCTGGCACATGCCGCCGGTAATATTGAATTGCATTTGCATGATTGGAAGGCAGACTTTGCCTGTTGGTGCAGCTATAAATATTTAAATTCAGGCCCCGGTGGTGTAGCTGGTATTTTCATTCATCAAAAACATATTGCAAATACATCTTCACTTCGTCTTGCAGGTTGGTGGGGGCATGATAAAGAAACCCGTTTTCAAATGCAACCTGGCTTTCAACCTATTCCTTCTGCAGAAGGCTGGCAGTTAAGTAATGCCCCTGTGTTATCAATGGCAGTGCACAAAGCGGCTCTTGATATTTTTGATGAAGCAGGGATGTCTGCTCTGAGTCAAAAAAGTAAAAAGCTTACAGGATTTTTATTCTTTATACTTGATGAGATCAACAAAGAACATCATGAAAATATAATTGAAATAATTACTCCTGAAAAGCAAGATGAACACGGTTGCCAGGTTTCTATGCTAATGTTAAAAAATGGAAAGAAAGTTTTTAACGAATTAAGCAATGCCGGTGTAGTGGCAGATTGGAGGGAACCAAATGTAATTCGCATTGCACCGGTGCCTTTGTACAATACATTTGAGGATGTGTGGCGATTTGGTCAGATTCTAAAAACAAATCTTTAAACAATTATTATGAAGCATCTACTACTATATACATTTCTTACGTACCTCGCATGTATCGGAAGTGTTCTTTTATTAAATGAGGTATTAATAGAAAGCCAAGGCAAAGAAGATGTAGAAGGCTTTGCTGTTTTTTCATTTAGCTATTTGATCATATTAACAGGATTGTTTTATTTTCCTTTTCTAAGTATTATAGAAAGAAAATATCATGGTTCATTCAGAAAGTATTACTCTTTGATCTCGGGATTTTTACTAAATATTCCATTTTTCATTTTTGCAATTATAATGTCGGGGAAAGCTTTTCAACCCACAGAAGGGTTGTTATTCTCTTTGATGTATATGGTAGTTGGCTACGTTTTTGGAAAATTGTTTAGCAGGCACAGAACTTACAAAGAAAAATTTGCATGAAGAAAGATGTCGTCATTGTAGGCGCAGGGCTGGTGGGTTCGCTACTTTCCATTTATCTGGCAAAACGGGGATGCAATGTTTCCATTTATGAGCGGAGTCCTGATATGCGTAAAGAAGAAATTGTCGCAGGGCGATCTATCAATCTTGCTTTGAGCGATAGGGGAATTAAAGCTTTGAAAGAAGTTGGCATTGCTGAAGAAATTTTATCTATTGCCATTCCCATGCATGGGCGTTCAATTCATAATCTTGATGGTAGCAATATGTTTCAGCCTTACGGAAAGCAAGGTCAGTATATTAACTCTGTTTCAAGAAGAGATTTGAATTGTAAATTGATGGATATTGCTGAACAGCATGGAGTTCAGATTTTTTTTAATAAAAAATGCAATGCAATTGATTGGAAGAAGAATCAAGTGGAATTTGAGGATACGATCAACGATCAACAGTCAACCATCAACTTCTATCTTCTCTTTGGTGCTGACGGTGCCTATTCTTCAGCCCGGCTTGCTCACATGCTACAATATGACAGATTTGAATACCAGCAACATTATATTGATTGTGGTTATAAAGAATTAACCATTCCTGCCGGTGAAAACCAGAGCTTTCCTTTAGAAAAAAATGCCCTGCACATCTGGCCGCGTAAAGATTATATGCTGATCGGACTACCGAATTTGGATGGAAGTTTTACAGGCACTTTATTTTTTCCATTTGAGGGTGAACTTTCTTTTGAACGTTTGACAAATGAAGCAGCGGTTAAAAAGTTTTTTAGCGATACATTCCCTGATGTGGTTGGTTTAATACCTAATCTGACAAAACAATTCTTTCATAATCCCACCTCTTCATTGGTTACAGTAAAATGTTTTCCCTGGATACTTGAGGATAAATTTTGTTTGATCGGCGATGCCGCACATGCCATTGTTCCGTTTTTTGGCCAGGGTATGAATGCTGGTTTTGAAGATTGCAGTGTATTGAATGAACTAATAGTAAAATATGATGACGACTGGCTTAAAATTTTAAAAGAATTTCAATTATTGCGTAAGCCAGATGCAGATGCTATAGCTGATCTTGCCGTGAATAATTTTATCGAGATGCGGCAAAAAACGGCCGATCCAAAATTTTTGCTGCAAAAGAAAATAGAAGCAAAGTTGCATGAACATTATCCTGATAAATGGATACCGGCCTATTCACAGGTTACATTTAGCCCGCATATTCGCTATAGCGAAGCATTAAAAAATAGTCAAAAACAGGAAGCTATTATGCAGGAAGTGATGCAACAAAAGGGAATTGAAGAAAGATGGAATAGCGAAGGAATTGAAAAAATGATTATCGAAAGGCTATAGTTTATTTATGGCGTATTCTGAATCTTCCTTTCTTAAAAATGCAAAAATTGCTTTGGATTTTATCTGCAAAATGTTCAATTATATAATTTACTATTTCACTTTTCTTTTGACCATTCATATCCTCAAGGCGAAGTAATAAAATGCCTTCATGATAAACCCGGAATAAACACTAATTCTCCAAAATCTTTATCCATAGTAATTACAATTCGTTTTTCAGTAGAAGCAAGCTGCAAAATTGCCAAATCACTCATTTCAGGATCAACATCAAGCACGGATTTGGCATCATATCCTTTGCTCTTTAATATTTCTTCCACTTTTTTACCTGCCCCAACATCTATTAAAAATTTCATTTATCACCAAGGTTAACTAAGTAAACTCTCTCTTCTTTTACTAATTCATTTGCATAAAGTAAAACAGCTTTAATATCATCAGATTCTAATACCGGATAGTCTTCAATAATTCTTGCTCTGTAACTCCAGCTGCCAACGCCTCTAAAATCTGTTCAACAGTAATCCTCATGCCTCTGATAATAGGCTTTCCCACCATGATTTTTGGATTTATAGTTATGCGTTGTAAGAGGTCTTCTTTGTTTACATTTGGCATGATAAAAGTTTTTATAAAACTACAATTTGATGACTAGAGAACAATTGGCCCATAACATTTTTACAAAAAAAACTTACCTCTGTATTGGCTTAGATACCGACATCACAAAAATTCCAAGGCATTTACAGTCGCATCCCGATGCTATTTTTGAATTTAATAAACAGATCATTGACGCGACATTAAAGTATTGTGTAAGCTATAAGATAAATACTGCGTTTTATGAGGCGGAAGGATTAAAGGGTTGGGAAGCGATGGAGCGAACAGTGAATTACATTCCCGCCACACATTTTAAAATTGCTGATGCAAAAAGGGGAGATATTGGAAATACATCGGCACAATATGCCAAAGCTTTTTTTGAAACCTTAAACTTTGATGCGATCACTGTTGCACCTTACATGGGAGAAGATAGCGTAAAACCTTTTTTAGAATACAAAGATAAATGGACGATTTTATTGGGATTAACATCTAATACGGGTGTAAAAGATTTTGAATTGCAGAAAGTAATTACAACAAATGAAATATTAGAAGAAGGAATTCATGTTACGAAAAACACTATAAATTATTTGTATGAAAAGGTTGTGGCTACGGCCATTGAATGGGGCTCACAGGAAAACCTCATGTTTGTTATTGGTGCTACACAGCCTGATGAATTTATAAACATCAGGAACATTGCTCCACAGTATTTTTTTCTTGTGCCGGGTGTAGGTGCACAGGGTGGTAGCCTGAAATCAATTTCCGAAAAAGCCATGACAAAGGATTGTGGCCTAATTGTAAACGTAAGCCGTGCTATTATTTATGCTTCAGAGGAAGAAGACTTTGCTGCAGAAGCCGCGGCTATTGCACATCAATACCAACATGAAATGAGTTTGTATTTATCGTCTTGTATCCGTTAATGCAACTTTTTATGTAAGAGATGACTCTAATATTGTTTATCATCTGCTAACATCTCGTAATTTCCCTTATTAAAAAATTGAAATTTTATATGCGAATATTTTTTCTTGCTATCATGATCTTTATATGTTCCTCATTTGCCTATACTCAGCAAGCCCCCACTGGAAAAGCTAATTACCAATTGGCTTCCCGCTTCTCTCCAAAAAAATTGGATAAGATGGTTTTTAGTACCAGCGTTGATCCGCACTGGTTAAAATTATCAGATCGATTCTGGTATATGTTTGAAACTTCTGAAGGGAAAAAATGGTTTATCGTTGACCCAACAAAAGGCGAGAAGAAATTATTGTTTGACAATGCAAAGCTGGCTGCCCAATTAACAAGGATTGTAAAAGACCCTATGGATGCACAGCACCTGAATATAGATAGCATGCGGTTTATAAAAGATGAAAACTGGATTCAGTTTGAAGTATTAAGCACAGAAGAGATAGATGTAAAAGATACTACAGCAAAGAAAGACACCACAGCAAAAAGGGGGACTTCACCAAAAAAAGAAAGAAAGAAATTTTTCTTTGAATATAATTTGAACAATGGTCAGTTAATAGAGCTTACTGATTTTAAAAAGCCAAAGCGCAGGCCTGCATGGGCTTCCATATCTCCCAATGGCGAAATCATTCTTTTTGCAAAGAATTTTAACCTGTATTGGATGGACAAGATTAATTATGAAAAAGCTTTGCAAAAAGAAGATGACAGTACAATTGTAGAAAACCGGTTAACAACTGATGGGGTTGAATATTTTGAATATGGCAGTTCGCAAAATGAAAACAATGTAGATAAAGAAAAAAATAAGAATAAGCGTAAAACTGTGATTGCGTACTGGTCTCCTGATTCTAAACATTTTGCATTGAACCGGATCGATCAGAGATCGGTCAAAGATCTATGGGTTATCAATAGCGTTGCAGAACCGCGGCCAACTTTGGAAACCTATAAATATCACATGCCCGGTGAAAAAGAATCCCCTGTGATTGATGTATTGGTTTTTGATGTGGCTGCTAAAACAAAAAAAGAATTAAATGTTAAGCTTTTCAAAGACCAGGCAATTGCTCTCTGGTCAAAACCTAATATGGTAAATACCCGCGATGATGACTGGCGGCCATTAGTTTGGCTAGGTACGAATGATAAATTTTATTTTAACCGTACCAGTCGTGATTTGAAACGGGTTGACATATGCCAGGTAGATATAAACACTGGCGATGTAAAAACATTGATCGATGAAAGAATGAATACTTATGTGGAGTTAAGAAGATTAGGCTTGGTCAACGGTGGTAACGAATTAATTTACTGGAGCGAAAGAGATGGATGGGCACACTTTTATTTATATGATGCGAATGGTAAATTTAAAAATCAAATTACATCGGGTGCATTTCACAGCGAAGACATTGTTGGCATTGATGATAAAAAAAGGGTTTTATATTTCTCTGCTAATGGACGTGAACCAAATGAGGATCCTTATTACGAACATCTTTACCGTGTAAATTTTGATGGCACAGGCCTCCGGTTATTAAACGCAGGTGAGGCCGGGCACAACATGAGCATCAATGATAATCAGCGCTATTTTGTTGACAATTACTCAAGGGTAAATACAACTCCGAAATCTGTTTTGTATTCTACCGAAGGCCGCAAGATCATGGATTTAGAAACAACTGATCTTTCTTCGCTGTTTGCCACAGGTTATAAATTTCCTGAAGTATTTAAAGTAAAGGCAGATGATGGCATAACCGATCTATACGGTGTTATGTATAAGCCATTTAATTTTGATTCAACAAAGAAATATCCCATCATTCAATATGTTTATCCGGGTCCGCAAACGGAAGCCGTAAATAAATCTTTTGCAAGAGGTTTTGATCGCATTGACCGCCTGGCTCAACTTGGGTTTATTGTAGTTACAGTTGGAAATCGCGGTGGGCATCCGGGCCGTTCCAAATGGTATCACAATTATGGTTATGGCAACCTGAGAGATTATGGCCTTGCAGATAAAAAAGCGGCTATTGAACAATTAGCAGATCGTTATTCATTTATTGATGTGAATAAGGTTGGAATTCACGGGCACTCCGGTGGTGGGTTTATGAGCACTGCTGCAATTTTAGTATATCCCGATTTTTTTAAAGTTGCAGTATCCAGTGCAGGCAATCATGACAACGCTATTTATAACCGTTGGTGGAGTGAAAAACATCATGGTATAAAAGAACAGGTGGGAGAAAAAGGTGACACTTCCTTTCTGTATAATATTGATAAAAATCCTGACCTCGCAAAAAACCTGAAGGGGCATTTAATGTTGTTTCATGGAGATATTGATAATAATGTACATCCTGCAAATACCATCCGCCTGACCAATGCATTGATCAAAGCCAATAAGCGTTTTGATTTAGTGCTGCTGCCTGGCCAGCGACACGGCTTTGGTGATATGACGGAATATTTTTTCTGGCGCATGGCCGATTATTTCAGTAATCATTTATTAGATGATTATTCCCATTCGTCCGAAGTTGATATTGAACAAATGAACCGTGAGATAGAGCAGGGAGGAACTAAACGCAAACAGTAAAAGCTTTTTAAATTCTGTCATCCCAATACTTCTCCCTCAGTACAGGCTGTGGAAGAATCTAAAAGACTTACTAACGGCAAACAATAATTATTTTGAACGCAGATTTCTAAGGTCGGTGCAGGTCATAATAATATTGATGATCTGCGTTCTTTCAAAATTGCATATAGAAAAACATCCAGCATAAATTTGAATGCCTTTTTTTATGAAGATTAAGTTCAATGCAGATCATAACAATCTTAATGATCAGCGTTCTTTCTGTATTGAGTCAAACTCTTTTTACCCCAATTACTAAAAAATATTTAACGGTTTTTCATACAATAATTTTCAATCTTCACAGTTATTGTACCTGCATATGAAAGTCTCTCTGTTATTTTTTTATTTGGTTTTTGCATTGATCACCTTTTCATGCACAAAAAATCAATTAGCTGAGCCAGTGCATATTGTTGATAATCCAACACCTTCCACCGTTCCCACTACCGTTAATAAATCAATGATATTAGACCTTGTGAATGAGGTAAGAAAAGCAGGCTGCCAGTGTGGCGACGTTTACTATTATCCCGTGGCATCGGTTAAGTGGAATAATCAGTTAGAACTTGCCGCTTACAATCACAGCAGCGATATGTATAAAAATAATTATTTCAGTCACATAGCGTTAGATGGCTCCAATGGCGGCATTCGTATAGCAAGAGCCGGTTATAACTGGATAGCTTACGGCGAAAATATTGCGAATGGTTATACAACCGAAAGATCAGTGATAGATGGTTGGTTAAAAAGCCCGGGCCATTGCAAAAACTTAATGGACAAAAGTTACAAAGAAATGGGTGTCGCAAAAGTTGGTACTTATTGGACACAGGAGTTTGCAACAAAATAGCATTTTGTACTAAGCAATATTGCTACTATGAGCTTCTGTACAGTTTATTCTGACGGAGGAATAGGTCGCACTCTTGTACTTTATTGCATAACTCGCCACAGTAAACTTCTCAAACAGGACTTGCATCAATTTTTATATCAATTGAACAGGCACTCTACATTAGTAATCTTTTCTTCTATACTGTAGTAACTTTAAGCGAACAAAGAACATGAAATTTTCTTCTCTTTTAATACTGCTTTCTCTTTCTCTATTTGCCAAGGTAAATGCTCAGGTATCTCCTGAATCTACGGATAAAATAATGAACGCCGCCTATCAGCAGGCTTCAAAGGAAAACAAAAATGTATTCGTAATTTTTCATGCATCTTGGTGCGGGTGGTGTCGCAAAATGGATAGCTCCATAAATGATCCGTCAGTAAAATCTTTTTTTTATAATAATTATGTTCTTACTCATTTAATCGTCTACGAGTCGAAAGGAAAAGAGGCATTAGAAAATCCAGGTGCACTTGAATTGCTTACTAAATACGGAGGTAATGATCAGGGACTTCCTTATTGGTTCATCTTCGATGTAAAGAAAAATTTATTAGCAGATTCCCGTATGCAATATGCGGGTAAAAATGAATTAAATAATACAGGTTGTCCGGCTAATGAAGAAGAAGTGACCAATTTTATAAAAGTATTGAAAAAGACTTCACGCCTTAATGAAAAAGAGCTCGCTGCAATAGCAAAGCGCTTTCGTCAAAATGAACAGTAATTTTTATTTAAATTCTACCCTTCCTTTGGCTGTCCACCATGGATGCAGTTCAAATCGTAAGCGACCGGTGATTATAGCCGAATCAGTTTTTATATAACTGGCTGCTTCCGTTGAATCTTTTGCATCTATTACAAATATCCCTCTCAGGTCTTTGTCATAACCCATCGGCCCTGCTAATACAATTTTACCAAGTGCTGCCAGCCTGTCAATATTCCTGATATGTGCGTCCTGTATTTTTGCTGCTGAAAGGCTGTCCTGTGTTCTGTTTGGGCCTTTCTTTAGAAACACCATCCAATATTGCTTCATTTCAAATTTTTGCGCTGTGTCTTTCCTGTTAGTACTTAGCGTATCATGGTTTGCAGGCTTATTGGGAACACTTTCACTGCATGCAACTATGAATACAGGAACCAAAAAACAGGACAATAATACTTTCATTGATTCGATTTTAAATCCATAAAAAATGAAATTAGCAAACAAATGCTTTTAGTTTTTACTATTTTGCACAAAACAATATATAATGGCTAACACAAAATTGACCATCAATAATAATGGTTCGGTTAAAATAGAAGGTGATTTTGAAATTGTAGATCGTAGTGGAGGTATGTATGACCTCGGGGGAAGAGAAATTGTTTCTATTTGTCGTTGTGGACTTTCAAAAAACAAACCATTTTGTGATGGGTCTCATAACGGGCATTTTGAACATGAAGCAGTTGCCTTTGCATTGCCTCCCAAAAAAGTTTTGTAAGCCCCTCTCCGTGAGGAGAGGGGTTGGGGTGAGGCGTTACTGAACAATCAATTGATTTACGCTAATCGCTTTTTTAGAACGATCAATAACTTTTATCATGTAGTTTCCTTTTGATATCAAACCAGGAAGTTTAAATTCCTGCACTTGCAACTTATTGCTGATCATCACTTCCTGCGAGCTAATTAATTTACCGGAAATATCTGTAAACTGAATATCATATTTACCCTGGGGTTGATTATCAAAAGACAATTTTATTAAACCGGTTGACACCGGGTTCGGATATACAGAAATTCTATTTTGAGCCAACGCTTTTTCAATATTTTTTTCTGATCTTGATAGAGTTTGTTCTTGTTTTACTTCAGGCTGCTGCTCCTCATTTCTATTTCTTTTTTTCTTTGCAAAAGCAAGATTGCCATTTGCAAGATCAGAAGCATTGTATACAGAACTTCCGGTTGAAATTTTTTCTGCCTCTAATGTATTAAGGTCAAATTTATAATATCCTTCTGTAGAATTTGAACTGCACACAATTACCATACTTCCGTCTTCTACCATAGCGCCGTTAGTACTAAAGCCTTTTGGTAATCCTTTAATGAGACCTTTATAAGTTGCAACTTTACTGCCTATATCAATTTTAAACACCCTGCGATTAGCAGTAATAACAAACATATCTCCAGCTTTATCTGCAATCATATCTCCGCCATAACCATTTGCACTATGAATAGAATTATTACCATTTGCGGCATCATCTGTTAAAGAACCTAAATCAGTTATGGTTGCTTTTTTATTTGTTGTGAAGCGTATTAAATGAGAGCCATTATTTGTAAGTGCATAGCCATTGCCATCAGCACCAATAACCATACGTGTAATTTGATTTGGCACATCTCCAGGGCTGGTTAAAGCGCCGAACTGATCATCCTCAAAATAATATATTGTAGGCGTTTTTGCTTTTAAATCGATATAACGTAATTGATTAATGCCCATTGGTGTATAATACAATCTTTCGTGCTTTTTATCGTAAGCACATGCAGCAGAGTTTGTGGCAAATGGCTTGTCAGAAAGCACTTTTGAGCGGGTTGCTATTAACCGGGTAGTCATTAATTTTTTTTCTCTTGCCATATGTCCATCTACATCCTGTACAGCGGGGCGAAAAACGGTGGTAACTTCTTTTTCTTTGCGGGTAGGTTGCAAATAATTAGTTATTTCTTTTTTTGTAATTGCCTTCCCGGTCCGGGCATTCAGTATTTCAACCTCTTGTTTACCCTGGTAAATGGTTTGCATTTCTTCACCGCTGGTAACATCTACTAAGCGTACTTCTGTCCAATTATTCTGACCTTTCTGAACACCTGTAATAGCATATGCTGTAATTTTTTGTGCTTTTTTTTGTGCTTGAATTGTAGTAAAAAAACAAACAATGACCAGGGTGAGTAAAATTTTTTGTTTCATGTTGATTGGTTTTGTACTATTAAATTACGATAAGTTTCGTTGAACAATAAAAATTATTGTTTTCAGCCTTTCTTTTTATATAGGTGGTAAATCTATCTTCTAAAACTTAAGAAATCAGGATGAACGGATATTGATTAATGGAAAGTTATTGAGGGGCTGGCGCCTTAGGGAGCCCTTCGTAGTTAACTCTTGTACCTTGTCCACTGGCAATAAGCCAACGGCCATTTTCTTTTAAACATACTTCAATTCGTTGTACATCAAATTCATTTTCACTTCCGTCAGGTGTTTTGATTTTAGCATGAACACGGCGGTTTACAATGGCAATGGTTGGCGAAACCCTTATAGTAGCATTATTTATATCATGGCCCGTTAATACCGTTAAACCACCGCCAGGTTTGATATGATAACTGATATAATTGTTTTTTGTAAACATTTCGCCGGTAGGAATAACGCCTATAAAGCCTGCTGTTAATATTTGCTTCAGTTTATTTGAATCCTTATTAGTAATTGCATTATCTAATTGCAGAATCAACTCCCACACTTTTTCTTTATCAGTTTGTGCTGAAAGGTTTTGAGAAGCAATTAATAATCCTATTAGTAATGTGTAGAAAGATTTCATATAAAATTTTAAATAAAAGTTACAAAATGTCCGTACAACTGCCTTCGTCACAAACAAATTAAATTTTAAATCTTTGAATTTGATGTAACAATAAGTGATCATAATCTTAACAACCAATTTACCCCCAACCCAATAAATAAAGCAAATGTGAAACTGATAAAAGTGCCTATCAGCACGTATTCAGTATGTTTTCGTGAGTTAAAAATAGATGCGGGTCTTGTAGGAATTCTCGGAGATTCTGGTTTGTCAATCAAACGCAATAAAGATTTTGCAGCTACTAAAAAGCCTATGGCTGTATATTGTTCTATGAATATAAAAGTGATGATGAGTACCCGTTCTAAAAAGCCAATCCAGAATCCGGCATTCTTTAAACCCACTTCATTTTTTTCCAATTCAGTAGCCCATTTATCTGTCAATAAGCGTACAAGATAACTTACTGGTCCTGCTGCAATGGCATACGCCAGAATACAAATCATCAAACGGTAACTTGTTGTTATATCGCCAATGAGAAGCATTATTTTTTGCCAACCGTTAATGATCCATAACCAGGCAATAAAAATCAATATTATATGCAACAATTGGTCTCCGACAAAAAGCCATAAATTGACCTTGTTATTTTTTTCATCGTATTTTTTTCCAATCCATATTTTAAGAATGTCGATAATTGCATGTGTGCCACCTATCAGAAGAATTTGTTTCCAATAATTGCTGTTGAATACAAATAGCCATGATACGATTGTTACCAATGCAACATGCCACCACAGGTAAGATGACCGGAGAAAATTTTTCTTTTTTTGTTGTACGCCGGCGTTTGATTGCAAAAAGAAATCAACAATACAATGCGCTATCAAAAGGCGTATCAAAATACCTGCTTCCCAATATGTAAAATGAGTTTCCATTAACTCCACACTTTTATTGTTTTTTCAAAATACAGCAACAGTTTTTCTATGGCAAACCATTGCGCTGTTCTTATTCGCTGGTTCACAGCGGGCTGCGAAATTTTAATAGTCTTGCTGATCTCTTCTTCTTTAAGATTCTGCAATTTATACAAAACAATTTCTGCCTGGTTGTTAGTCCATTTTTGCAACACTGCATCCAATAAAAGAATGGTTGGTTCAATGGATTGGTTAAAAGCTTCGTTGTGTGTTTTAAGCGCCATACGGTAGGCTGCTTTTTTTAGACTTTCAAGGTCCTCGCCTGCCAACCGAAAGGCTTCTCCATCGGAGTGAGCAAGGTTTTTTTTATTGTAAAAATCAATTTGCCCTATGCCAATTGATAACCTTATGTCCTGGTTGCCGGGAAAGAAGCCTCTTGGGATTGTGGTGCTTTCAACCTTTCGATTGTTATCTTTTTGGTCATCCAGTGTTATATAAGATTTTATAAAAGCTCTTATCATGATAGCTACGCGAAGTACATTTTCCTTCTCCCGCTGCACACATTGAAAGCTGTCGCCCCTGAACAATTCATACTCATTGATCCATTTTTCTTTTTTGAGTATGGCTAAGAATTTTTTTAGATCACTATAAAGTAGTTCCCTGCTTTCTGGTCCAATTTCTCTGGATTCAACAATATCTCCTGTAATGACGCCAATATTTTCCATAAGCAACAAATTAATTATTAGCTTCTATATAAGGCTATAGACTTATAATGCACAAATATAAGGCTGTAGGCTTATAATGTTAAAACATAAGGCTGTAGGCTTATAATGCAACAATATAAGGCTGTAGGCTTATAACCCCTGAACAGGCACAAGACTTAACCTATATTTTTTCAATTTCTTAAGAGCCCGATATAAAAGGATTTTAAAAGCCTCTTATAAAATTGAAATGGGTCAGTGAAAGAAATGATAGAACAAACAAATGCAAAATGGTCAGTTGTGTTTATTTTTAACCATGTTTGCGGCTACGCCTATTCCATATGAACTAACAGCATCGTTTCCAAAAATCATATTGCATTACATCGGGCAAAAAAAAGAATTAGAGCCTTACTATTCTTTTCCGCCTTCATTAAATGGCATTCAGCAAGCTGTTCAAAAAAAACAAGACCAAAAACCAGATCGGAATTTGCTGGTAGAAGTATTATTGCAGCAGTATAATGATATTGATAAGACCGATGCCGTTATTAAAAATATAAGTGCACTTCAATCTTCTGGTACATTTACCGTGTGCACAGCCCATCAGCCAAATCTATTCACAGGACCCCTATATTTTATTTATAAAATTTTGCATGCCATAAAACTGGCAAATTATTTAAAAGAACAACTTCCTTCTTTTCATTTTGTTCCGGTGTTTTATATGGGTTCTGAAGATGCGGACTTTGAGGAATTAAACCATTTTACGGTTGAAGGGAAAAAATATGAATGGGCAACTGACCAAAAAGGCGCGGTAGGCCGCATGTTGATTGACAAAAAAATAATTGATTTAATTGATGAATTAGCCCTGCAGATAGGAGTGGAACCTCATGGGATAGAGTTTATTAATTTATTACGTGAATCTTACCAGGATGGCGTTACCATTCAATCGGCAACTTTTAAAATGATAAACCGGTTGTTTGGAAATTACGGGTTGATAGTGCTGATTGCCGATGATGCAAGATTGAAAAAAATCATGACCCCCGTTTTTCAGGATGATCTTTTTAAGGAAGAGCCATCATCTTTAGTTGAAGGGACGTGTAAGAGATTAAGAGAGCACTATACTGTGCAGGCATATCCAAGAAATATAAACTTGTTTTATTTAAAAAATGACATTCGTGAACGGATCATTAAAACTGGTAATTCATTTGCCGTATATAATACTGATGTTAGGTTTACACAACAGGAACTAAAATTAGAATTAGACAATTATCCCGAACGGTTTAGCCCAAATGTGATTTTACGCGGCTTATTCCAGGAAATGATTTTGCCCAATGTGGCTTTTATCGGGGGCGGTGGTGAGCTGGCCTATTGGTTTCAGCTCAAGGACTTGTTCACCCACTATGCTGTTCCATTTCCTGTAATGATTTTACGCAATTCATTCCTGATTATTGAAAACCAGGCAAAACATTTAATTGATAAACTTGGGATTTCAACAGAACAGATATTTACATCTCCATTAGAAATACTCAATACGATTATTGAAAAAGAAGGAAAAAAGCCACAATTGAATGGAGAACTGGATCAATTGTTTTTTGTTTATGAAGAACTGAAGAAGACTGTGAGCACAGTTGATACCTCGTTAGTTAAACATATAGAAGCATTGAAAGTAAGATCTGGAAATCAATTAAAAGAGGTGGAAAAAAAGATGCTTAGGACTGAGCGTAAAAAACATGAAGCAGAAAAAAGGCAAATTGCTAAATTAAGACAGCAACTTTTTCCAAAAAATGTTTTACAGGAAAGGGTAGAGAATTTAAGTAGTTTTTATGCAAGGCAAGGTCATGATTTTATTAATGAATTATATACCCATTCACTTTTATTAGAACAACAATTTACTGTTTTAAGTATTTAATAGAATTAATGAATAATTCTATACACTTGTGTACTGACCAGTAATTCTGACACTATTCTTCACTAATCTTGCCGTGTAGGCTTATATATAATCTTGTTCTCTTGCGTTTAACAGTAACTTTATTCATAATATCAACAGGCACACCAGTTACTAATCTGCTCACATAAAAAAAGGGGAAGTGAGAAGTAATAGCAAACGGGTAATTAATAAAAAAGCCGGCTATACCGGCTTAATAAATTAGGTGAAATAAGATATTATTGATCTAAATTTAAAGGATAAGAATACGGCCCTTCATACCCCGGATAAATACCATCCACTTTTACCTGGCCGGTCAAACGGCTCAACGCTTTTGTCAGGTCTTCCAATGAGGTAATAGCCTGGCCGTTTATGCTGGTAATTACAAACCCTTCCTGCATACGGGTACGGCTAATGGCGCCTCCTTCTGTTATTTTATTAACGACTACACCACCTGCAATACCGTATTGACGGGCTTTTGTTTTATCAACTGATACCAGATCAGCACCGAGGCGGGTACCAACATTGATGGCCACTACATCGGTTTTTTTCCTGAGCATTACATTTACTGCATATTCTTTATTATTACGCAAATAAGTTACGGGCACTTTGTCGCCAGGGCGAAAACCTGCAATTTGGGCACTCATTTGTAAACCACTGTTAACTTCATTGTTGTTGACCTTTGTTATAATATCTCCTTTTCTTATACCTGCAGAATAAGCGCCACCATCTGCAGTAACAGCATTAACATACACACCATCAGTAATATTAGGTAATCCCTGGGCTTTCTTTTGTTCCTCGCTCATATCATCTGTAGAAATATAACTAATACCTAAATAACCTCTTTGTACATCTCCAAAACGCACAATATCATCAACTATCTTTTTTACAATGCTAACAGGTATAGCGAAGGAATAGCCTGCATATGTACCACTGGGAGCGAGGATGGCAGAATTAATTCCAATAAGTTCTCCATTGGTATTCACTAAAGCGCCACCACTGTTACCCTGGTTTACGGCAGCATCAGTTTGAATAAACGATTCTACCGGAGAATCATTGTCAGCCGTTTGGCGACGGTTAATATTAATAGACCGGCCCGTTGCAGAAATGATACCTGCAGTAACAGTTGTTTCTAACGTTAATGGATAACCAATGGCTAATACCCATTGTCCTAATTGAATGTTGGCAGTATTACCATATAACAAGAATGGAAATTTATTACCATCAATTTTTAATACGGCAATATCGCTGCTTGGATCACGACCTATAACGCGGGCCTTATATGTTTTCCTGTTGTGTAATGTCACCGTAATTTCATCGGCAACAACACCGGCACCACCATTGGTTATTACATGATTGTTGGTAACTATATAGCCATCCTCGCTTATTAATACACCGCTACCAGAGGCTCTTTGCTCCGGAAATGAATTAGGATTGCCAAAAAATTCATCTAACATATCATCAAAAAAACCATTGTTGCGCCTACGGGGTACATCATTGGTTTGTTTTTTTGCCGGTATGCGTGTTTTAATGTGAACGACAGCGGGAACTGAAGAATTAGCTGCTTTTGTAAAATCGACCAGGTCTGTTACTCCGTTCATTTTTCCGTCAAAAAATCCTGCATAATTTGCAGGCATGCCATTTTGTGCTGTACCTATAGCCAACTCCTTTTTATCAAAAAAATGATTATAGGCCATAACACTTCCAACAGCGGTGGTTGCACTTATAACTGCAATCATTAAAATTTGTTTCCATCTCATATTATAAAATTGAATTAAGGTAAAAATTATACTGTCAAATTACGTGCCCTGACAGAACAAAATAACTATGTTGTGAATTCATTCTATTCCCGCCTGTTTAGTTTAACAAATCTTTACTAAGACCTTCGTAGATGTCAGCTTCCATACTTATAAATCCATTAAAAATTTTATGGTGTCAACTCCGTCAGCAAAGTTATCAATTTGGGGACATTGTGCTTCTCCAAATGGTAAATATTTTCTGCCTGTGATGCATTGTATCCTATCATCTTTTTCTAATTCTTTTTCGAGGTCTTTTCTGTTTTCATAATACTCGTAATTCAATTGGCTAATAGGCGAGAAGAGCGATTTATCTTGTACAAGAAGTGTGCTTCCACTGCTCATATAATATTTATTATTCAATAATAAAACTGCAAGGTTATAGTCGTAATTATTTTTGTATTTATTGTGGTCGAGATAGTAATTATATTTTTTAAAAAGGTTAACAAGTGGCAGGAAGTCATAATTTATTGGCACTAATATTTTTGTGACATTACGACATCCCAATCCAAAATACTGATGCACATCGTCAGTTAATTTTTCAATTTCTTCTTGCGTTTCTTTCCCGGTTAAGATTGCCACTGAAGTTCTGTTTTTACGAATAATATAGGGCACATTACGAAAATAATATTCAAAATATCGGGAGGTGTTGTTGCTTCCTGTGGCTATATAGGCATTGCACCCTTTTAAAAACTCATTTAAAGTAAAATGGGCGGCCGCACTTTCATTCCATTCTACAATTTTCTTTATTAAATGTCCTATTAACTCCTCATCTTTTGAGGAAGGCTTTATAAAAGCAATATGCCCGGTCATAAAAGTACAAAGTACATCATGAAAACCCACGAGGGGAATATTGCCCGCTAACACCAAGCCTATTTTTTTTGGATTATTATTGGTTTCGGGAATGTGGTATTTTTCAGCCAATGAGACTAATTGATCCTCGCGTAAAAATTGTGCAGAAATATTTTCAACTGCAAGGTCAATGAAATGGATAGTGAACCAATTGTTTTTGGCAAATGCGTTTAATTTTACAGCCTGCCATTCATCGGCACCGGCAATCATATACTCACCTAATTGCACTAAAAGATTTATTCGTTCTTTTAAATTCATTCATATTTATTTACTTTTCAAAGATGATATAATAATCAATGAATTAGGATAGTTAACATGAGGAATAAATATTTGAATGCTATTTGATGACCACAGTTTATTTTTGTTCCTTAAAAGATAACTTCAAATAAACATACAATATGGCTATAAAGATTACGGATGAATGTATTAACTGTGGAGCATGTGAACCTGAGTGTCCAAATAATGCAATTTATGAGGGTGGGGTTGAGTGGGCAATTGCCGATGGAACAAGTGTAAAAGGTGAATATATATTAGTCGATGGAACGGTGGTTAATGCAGACCAGCGAAATCCTCCTGTTGCTGTGGACATTTATTATATCACACCAAACAAATGTACAGAGTGCCAGGGCTTTCATGAAGAACCCCAATGTGCTGCCGTGTGCCCTGTAGACTGTTGCGTGCCCGATGAAATGTACCAGGAAACTGTAGAAGAATTATTAGTAAAAAAAGAAAGGCTACACTTATAAATAATTAGTATTTTTAGAATACAAAGTAGCAGGTGACTGCTTAATTAAACAGGTGATATTTCCTGTTATAAAGAGGTGAAGGGGTAACTACCTTCACCTTTCTTATTGTACAAAGAGAGAACCTGGGTCAAGTTATCTTGTCGAAATTATAATCGCATCAGTATGTATGTTAGATTCAATCTTTAAAAGTTCAAATCGTCTTTTACTTTTTAATTTAAAGAAAAGGCAAGGTGCCTTTGCTCACGATGTTGTTGTGGTGAGATTAAGATGGTCAAATTTTTATTTTAGTTTTGAAATATGAAGAAAAAAATTGCATTGGTTACAGGCGGTTATTCCGGCGAGGCTGTTATCTCTTACAAATCGGCTACTACCATTTTCAATCACCTTGATAAAGATAATTTTGATGTTTATAAAATTGATATAAACCCTCAAGGTTGGTATTACGAACTGGAAGGGAAAAAAATTGAAATTGACAAGAATGATTTTTCAATAACTATCAATGATCAAAAAATAAAATTTGATGCGGTCTTTATAGGCATGCATGGTACTCCCGGTGAAGATGGGAAGCTGCAGGGATATTTTGACATACTTGGCATCCCCTACACATCTTGTAATGCCGCTTCATCTGCAATTACATTTAACAAGCGATATACGGTAGCAGTTGCTGCCATGGCAGGCATTCATGTAGCAAAATCCTTACATCTTTTCAGGCATACAAAATTCGAATTAGATTTTATTCTGTCGTCGTTACAATTACCATTATTTATTAAGCCAAACAATGGTGGCTCAAGTATCGGCATGAGTAAGGTAACCGGGGCAGATCAATTACAATCAGCATTGGATAAAGCTTTTAAAGAAGATGACCAGGTTTTGGTTGAAGAAATGATAACAGGAAGGGAATTTACGGTTGGAGTTTTTAAATCAATTGGAGAAATTAACGTGTTACCTATCACGGAAATTATCACACAAAAAGAGTTCTTTGATTTCGAGGCTAAATACCAGGGTAAATCATCAGAAATTACACCCGCTCAAATTGATGAACAATGGAAGATAAAAATTGAAGCGGCTGCAAAAAAAATTTACCAGGTGTTTAATTGCAATGGCGTAGTAAGAATAGATTTCATTTTTGATGCAAATAACCAGGTTCCTTATATGCTGGAAATTAACACTGTGCCCGGTCAAAGCGAGGCGAGTGTCATTCCTCAACAAGTTCGGGCAATGGGTTGGGAATTGAAGGATTTTTATGGCAAACTTGCGAATGAAGCTTTAACCCCCCTTACACAAACCATCTAAGCAGTTTACTTATATTGCACCCCAAAATTGAGAATATACTTTGACGTTAATTAGAAAATACATAACGGGCCGCCCGCTTTGGTTTAATTTATTTGTTGCACTGGTTTTATTATTTTCAATGATATTTATTTTTATGTTTTCGCTTAACTGGATCACGCAACATGGCGTGTCTCGAACTGTGCCTGCGGTCACAGGCAAAAGTTTGGAAAACGTGAGATCACTGCTGAAAGAAAAAGGGTTTGACATTGTCGTGCAAGACTCTGTTTATTATGATTCTCTGCCACCTTCAGTTATTGTTAAACAAGTGCCTGAGGCGGATGCGGTTGTGAAAGTGAACAGGACAGTATATGTAACCATCAATCGTATGATACCACCGGATGTTGAAATGCCAAACCTTGTTGGTTATAGCTTTCGTAATGCAGAAATGGTGTTAAAAAACCTGGGTTTGCGTTTAGGAGATACCACATTTAGGCCCGACTTTGCTAAGAATTCTATTTTAGAACAGTCCTTTAAGGGTAATCCTATTACAGCAGGCACAAAATTAAAAATTGGAAGCGCTATTTCATTGGTATTGGGTAGCGGAGTAGGTAACGAGGATATGCCAGTGCCAAAATTGATAGGTTTAACTTATGAAGAAGCAAAAATTTTGATGGAAGCACAGGGTTTGATCCTTGTACCGGTAGTGATAGACCCACTAGTTAGGGATACTGCCGCAGCCTATGTTTACAAGCAAAACCCTGAAACCAAAAATGAAGAAAACAGGCGATATAGAATACGTCCTGGTCAAATGATGGACATTTGGTTGAGCCTTGAAAAACCTGTTATAGATTCATTGGATAAAATGAAACAAAGTCCTATTCAGGACGAAGAAAATTAATATGAAAAGTATAACTGTCGAAGAATTAAAAAGCAAAATGGATAGGGGTGAAAAGATCAATTTAATTGACGTCCGGGAACCACATGAATATGCAGAAGCTAATATGGGCGGCAAGCTGTTTCCGTTGGGTAAAATCCAAACCATGCAAGTGGAAGATATTGAGGACTTAAAGGAAGAAGAAGTAATTATCCATTGCCGTAGCGGTCATCGAAGCATGATGGCTTGTTTGGTATTGGACAGTCTTGGTTTTAAAAATACTTACAATGTGGAAGGTGGTATATTGGCTTGGCAAGAGAAATATGGAGTTGGAAAGTAGGGTTTAGAATTGAATATTGAATATTGAATTGATTAAAGTGCGGCGCTAAATAACCTTTAAACTGCAAAGAACTCAGAATCTCAAATTAACTCCGACCATCCAATTGGTTCCTGCCATTGGAAAATAAAAATTTTCTGTTGTTAACTCACTATTATTATAATAGCTAAATGTATAACCATTCGGTTCATATTTTTTATTGAACAGGTTATTCACCTGTGCAATTATAGATGCATTTTTAATCCATTTTTTGGAGAAGCTATATATTGTTCTAACGTCCTGAGTAAAAAAAGGATTAAGTTTCCTGCTATTGTTACTGGTATTATCTAAATATTGTTTGCCCACGTATTTACCAATTAAATCTATACTGAGTTTTTTAAAAGGAATGATGTTGAATGTG
>Ga0208736_1000074_pt1 | contig 31323 bp, 36 predicted proteins | sample AntDryMetagUQ255_FD_188090 | JGI IMG/M metagenome (GOLD analysis project Ga0208736, IMG submission 188090) | Polar desert microbial communities from Antarctic Dry Valleys - UQ255 (SPAdes) | ecosystem: Environmental > Terrestrial > Soil > Desert | place: Antarctic Dry Valleys | collected 2008-12-31 | reverse complement strand
ATGAGCTCGTCGGAGACCTCGCAGACCTCGTCCATGAGCTTCTCGCGGTACTCCTCGGCCTGCGCGGCGAGCTCGTCGGGGACCGGAACCGCGCGGCAGTTGTCGCGGTCGTCGCCATCGTACTCGTAGCCCTGCATGTCGACGAGGTCGATGACGCCGCGCAGCTCGTGCTCGGAGCCGATCGGGATCTCGGTGGCCACGACGTGCGGCCCGAACGACGACTTCAGCGAGTCCAGCGCGCGGAAGAAGTCGGCGCGCTCGCGGTCGAGCATGTTCACGAACACCAGCCGGGCGATACCGAGCTCGTCGGCGCGGGCCCACAGGCGCTCGGCGCCGACCTCGACGCCCATGACGCCGTTGACCACGAACACCGCGCCCTCGCACACGCTCAGCGCAGCGAGCGTGTCGGCCACGAAGCTCGACTCGCCCGGCGTGTCGATCAGGTTGATCTTTCGGTCCTGCCAGCGAAAGGACGAGAGGCTCGCGGCGATCGACATCGAACGCGCCTTCTCGTCGCTCGCGGAGTCGGAGACCGTGGTGCCGTCGGCCACCGATCCGAGCCGGTTGACCGTGCCGGACTGGTAGAGCAGCGCCTCGGCCGTGGAGGTCTTGCCGCTGCCCCGGTGGCCGACCAGAGCCACGTTGCGGATCCGCCCAGCCTCTTCGTGCATGCTGCTCCTCTCCCCTAGACCGCCTCGCCGAGAGCCTCGTCTCCGAGCCTCGACTTCAGCCTCAGGATCGCCTTCGTATGGAGCTGAGACACCCGCGACTCCGTCACCCCGAGCACCTCGCCGATCTCACGCAAAGTCAGGTTCTCGTAGTAGTAGAGGGCGACGACCAGCTTCTCGCGCTCGGGCAGGCGGGCGATCTCGTCGGAGACGCGGCCGCGCATCTCGGAGCTGTCGAGCACGCGCGCGGGATCGAGGGCGTTCGGGTCCTGGATGGTGTCGAGCAGGGAGACCTGGTCACCGGAGGAGTCCGAGAGCGTCCACAGCTCGTCGAGGGCGATCACCGACGAGTTCGAGATCTGGGTCAGCGCCCCCTGGAAGTCGTCGACCGACATCTCGAGCTCCTCCGCCATCTCCGCGTCGGTCGGTGCCCGGTGGAGCTGGTGCTCGAGCTGGGCGTTCGCGCGCTCGATCTCGCGGGCGCGGGCGCGAACCGAGCGTGGCACCCAGTCGAGCGAGCGCAGCTCGTCGTTGATCGAGCCCTTGATGCGGGTGATGGCGAAGGTCTCGAACTTGATCTCGCGCTCGATGTCGAAGCGCTCGACCGCGGCGATCAGGCCGATGAGGCCGTAGGAGATGAGATCGGCCTCCTCGACATGCGAGGGAAGGCTCGCCGCCATCCGCCCGGCGACGTACTTGACGAGCGGCGAGTAGGCGAGCACGAGGCGCTCACGGGCGTGCTCGTCGGCCTCGAGCTTGTAGCGGCGCCAGAGCTCCTTGAGCTCGATCGCCTTGACGTTGGTTTCCATGGCCACGTCTACGTACCCCGGTGCTCGCGGTTGTATTGGGCACGTTCGTGTCAGGCACGCGGATGCGCCGTAGCGTATGCGCTTTTCAGGCGGCGTGAGTCAACGCGGGTGTAGACCTGCGTGGTGGAGATGCTGGCGTGTCCGAGCAGCTCCTGGATCGAGCGCAGGTCGGCGCCGCCCTCGAGCAGGTGCGTGGCGAAGGAGTGGCGCAGGGTGTGAGGCGAGACTCCGCCCGCCAGCGCGGCGCGGCGGGTCCAGATCGCGAGCCGGCGGCGGACGTCGGAGGTCGAGAGGCGGCGGCCGCTGCGCGAGACGAAGAGCGCGGTCTCGGTCCGCAGCCGGGCCGGCTCGGCGCCCGCCGGGCCCGCCTCTTCCCCCGGCTCGGTGCGCTCGCCGCCGAGCAGCGCCGTTCGACCGCGACCGAGGTAGCGCTCGAGCGCCCGCCAGCCGGGCTCGCCGAGCGGGACGACCCGCGAGCGCCCGCCCTTGCCCTCGACTCGGACCTGCTCGGAGTCGACGTCGAGGCTGGTGAGCTCGAGGTCGACGATCTCCTGCGCCCGAAGCCCCCCGCCGTAGGCGAGCTCGAGCAGAGCGCGGTCGCGCAGCTCGAGCGGCGTTGTCGCGGGGATGCGGTCGAGCAACCCGGCGGCCTCGGTGGCCTTGAGCACGCGCGGCAGGTAGCTCTCGCGCTTCGGGCTCGAGACGAGGTCGGCAGGGTTCGCGTCGATCTCCCCGCGTTCGAGCAGGTGGCGATAGAACGTCCGCGCGGCGGCGAGGCGGCGGGCCACCGTGGCCTTCGAGTCGCCACCCTCCGAGAGCGCCTGGGCGAAGCGGCGCAGCTCGCGCGGGCCGAGCTCCGCCGGGCCGAGGTCGAGCGCCTCGCCGGCGAAGGCGGCCAGGCGCTCGATGTCCGACCCGTAGGCCCGGCGCGTGCGCTCACTCAGGGCGCGGGCCCTCAGCGCCCGATCGAACCCGGCCAGTGCCGCCTGCCATCTAGGCTGGCCTTCGATGGGGTTCTTCTTTGTCAACACGGATGACGGACGCGTGGCCACTCGGGCTCAGCTGAACGAAGCGGGGCTGGCCGACGATCGCAACGATCCCGAGCGCCCGTGGCACCGGATCCAGGGCCCCCGCGACGCCTCGACCATGTGGTACGCGGTGTTTCGCAAGCGCATGCGCGGGGTGTTCATCGCCACGCTGTGCTTTCGACATGCCGCGCGCCACGCCTCCCTGCGCGAGTCGGGCTGGGAGGAGCTTCCGCCCGACCGAATCGGGGTCTGAGGCCCGCGGGCCCGGCGAGTCCTAGGAGATGTACACGGGGGCGCCGACCGCTACCCGGTCGTACAGCTCCTTGACCGCGGGCACGGCCATGCGGATGCAGCCGTGCGAGGCGTTCGTGCCGAGCGAGGAGACCTCCTCGGTGCCGTGGATCCCCGCGCCGTCGAAGATTCCCATCCAGCGAGCCTTGAGCGGGTTGTCGGCCCGACCGCCGGGGATGGTCTTGCCGGCGAGCTTGCCCGCCCAGTCGCGCTCCGGCACCTGCCAGGCCGGATCGATCGCCTTGCTCTGGATGCTGTGCAGCCCGGCCGGTGTCTCGAGACCGGCCTGGCCGACGGCGATCGGATAGCTCTCGACGAGCTTCAGGTTGCGGTAGAAGCGGAGCTTGAAGCCCGAGCGGTCGACGGTGACGACCTTGGGGTAGCGCCGACGGAGCTCCGAGCGCGTGGTCGAGGTGCGCACGACCTTGGCCCGGGGCCGCACGACCCGCGCGCCGGGCAGGACGAGGTCCTGGGCGATCTGGCCGCGCAGGCGCTTCGCGTTGATCCTGCGACCGCTCTGGCCCCGCTCGATGTCGAGCCCGGTGCCCGACCAGGCGACCGAGGGCTCCCTCGCCGGGCGGTCGAACTCGCGCTTGATCCGGCGTACGAGACGGGCGACCGCGCGCCGCGAGTAGGAGACGCGCGGGTCGAGCTCGGCGCGGACCTCTCCGCCCGAGAGCTCGCGGGCAGTGCGCGAGATCAGGTTGCCGTCCCGGCTGCGGGCGACCGCCTCAGTCACCATCCCCTCGATGTCGGTCTCGAGCCGCGCGCGGCGCGGGGTCAGCCGGAAGGTCCGGCCCTCGTAGCGGACCTTGACCCCACGGCGAAGCGGGCGCTCGATCGCCTCCTCGAGCGCGAGCCGGGCCTCGGTGGGCCGCATGCCGCCGAGGTCCACGCCACCGGCGGTAATGCCTCGGGCGATCGTGTCCTCGCGGGCCGAGTCGTAGGCGTAGACCCCCGCGGCGCCTCCCACGAGCACGACGAGGATGACCACGACCGCGATGAGAGAGCGATGGCGCATGGCAGACCCGCAGCGGAGTCTAGACGCCGGCCGGCGCGAGGTGACAGGCCTCCCCAAGAACCGCGCGGGAGGGCGCTCCCGTCAGCCGCCGCCGCCGCGAGCGAGGGCCTTGTCGATGGCCCTGAGCACCTCGGGGCGCGCCCGCCTCGAGCGCTCGTGCCCGCGGAGCGCGGTCAGACCCTCGGGTTCGAGCGAGTCGAGCAGAGGAGCGATCTCCTCGGCCTCGAGGTCGTCGTAGCCCGCGACCGGCGCCGCCGCACCCGCCGGAGAAGTGTCCGGCTCCTCGGCGAGCGCCGCCGGGGCGAGCACCGTGGCGTCGCCGTTCGCGCGCTCGCGCCGGCGCGGGTGCGTGCGCACGTGCGGGCTGCGCCGCAGGAACTCCTCGACCTCGCGCTCGTAGCGATAGGGCTCGGCGGCGCCGCGCATGATCGGCGCAAGGCGCATGTGCTCGCCGAGCGCGATCACGGCCTCGCGCGTCGTGCAGCGGTAGACGAAACCGGTGGCCTTGAGACGGCGGTTGTCGAGCCCGCGGCCGAAGCGCAGCTGCTCGAGCATCTCGGGGCTGAGCTCGACCCCGAGGCGGCGGAGCGCGGCTGCCGCCAGGCCGGTTCCCCACGGCGGCAGGACGGGGGCGAAGCGCTTTCCGAGCAGGTCGATCACCTCGGTCAGGGCGAGCACCCCGTCCGCGGCCACGTTGAACACGCCGGGGAGATCGGCGTGCAGGACGTGGGCGAGCGCGGCGACGACGTCGTCCTCGTGCACGAACTGGTAGCGCGGATCGAAGCCGAGGATGATCGGCACGGCCGGGAGCTCGAAGAGCGCCCGGTGCGAGGTGAGCACGTCGGGTCCGAGCACGTTGGCGAACCGCAGCATCGAGACCGACACCTCGGGGTTCTTCTCGGCGAAGTCGACCACGGCGGCCTCGGCCTCGACGATGTCCTTCTCGAGCGGCGTGCGCGGCGGGTGAGGACGCTCCATGTCCTCGGTGAAGAAGGCGGGGTCGTCCTGAGAGGAGCCGTAGTAGTGCGCTGAGGACTTGAAGACCAGCCTGCGCACGCTCGAATCAGGGCCGCCGCAGGCGGCGAGGATGTTCATCGTCCCGATGACGTTGTTCTCGTGGGTCCGGCCGGCCGAGGCGACGACCGAATCGACGATCAGGCGGGTGTCGACCACGGTGTCGATCTCGGCCGCCTCGACGATCCGGCGCAGGAGCGAGTGCTGGGTCCCGACCCGCACGAACTCGGTGCGCTCGAGCTCGCGGGTCGGGTCCTGCGAGTCGACGCCGATGATCGTCTCGATCTCCTCGCTCGCCTCGAGCGCCTCGGCCAGACGGCCACCCCAGTAGCTCGAGAGCCCGGTGACGAGGACACGCTTCGAGCCCATCGCCTGGATCTAACCCAGCCAGACGGAGTCGCGGGCGCCGACCATCTCGAACAGGGTCTCCTGGACGCGGGCGCGGACCTCCTCGGTCGCGGTCTGGACCGCGCCGCGGTCGCCGGGCGCCGCGTCGACCTGCACGGGCTCGAGGAAGCGGATGCGGAACTTGGCCGGGAGGTAGCCGGCCACGGCCAGCGGCCCGAGATGCGGGAAGTTCGGGACGACCGGGAGCCGAAGCGATCCGGTCAGGCGCTTCAGCAGGTCGAGGCGCGCGAAGATCGGCGCGGCCTCCTCGGCCCCGACGACGCAGACGGGGACGATCGGCACGTCCGCGCGCAGCGCCGAGGCGACGAACTCGCCGTGCCCGAAGCGGCGCAGCCGGTAGCGGTCCTTGTACAGCTTCCGCGGTCCCTTCCGGCCCTCGGGGAAGGTGAGCACGAGCGCCTCCTCGTCGTGGAGCAGGCGCTGGAGGTTGGCCGGGTGTGCCGCCACGCAGCCCACCTTCGGCAGGAGCATCGAGAGCCCCGGGTAGGCCTTGAAGACGGGCTCGACGGCGACGTTGAGCGAACGCGCGCGAGGATGCTCCTCGCGCAGCGCCTTGGCGATCATCGGCGCGTCGGGAGGCAGCGCGCCGGCGTGGTTCGAGACGAGCAGGGCGCCCCCCGCGGAGGGCACGTTCTCGATGCCCTCGACCTCGCAGCGAAACCAGAGGTGGTAGAGGAAGTCGGCGACCGTGCGATCGACGAGGCGCTCGACCCGCTCCGAGCGTCCCCAGTCGGTGAGCCGGCGTTCCGGCTCGAGGCCGGGAAGATGGCGGCGGAGGTCCTCGAGGGCGACGGAGGCGCCACCGGAGCCGGCGGCGGGACCGTCCGGCGTGAGCGCGTCGGTGCGGGTCCGCGGTGGCACCGCGCGGCGCCGCGGACGACGCGTCGCCGAACCCGAGCGCGCGAGGCTGTCGAGCGTTGGATGCCCTCCCCTCGCCACCGCGCGATTGTGTCACGCGCCGCGTGCGAGCGCCGCTCGCGCGAGAGGGCTCGGGGGTCCGCTACCGTGGCGGCTGCGATGTCCGCTCTCAGCCCGAGCAACGGCCTCCGGCAGGCTCGGCGAGCGGTCTCGGGCATCTATCCCTCGACCGCCCGCCCCGCAGCGCCCTGGGAGGCCCATCGCGCCGCCGACGACTACGGCGTGCCCGCGTTCCCGGACTGGCGTGACACCGACTGGGGCCCGCTGGTGCGCACGATCGAGGTCGCCGGCTGCGAGCTCACGCACGTGGATCTCGGCGAGGGCGACGGTCCGCCGATCGTGTTCGTCCACGGGCTCGGCGGTAACTGGCAGAACTGGCTCGAGTGCCTGCCGCGGGCGGCCCGGGAGCGTCGCGCGATCGCCGTCGACCTGCCCGGCTTCGGCAACTCGCCGATGCCCGAGGAGATCTCGATCTCCTTCTACGCCCACATCCTCGACGACCTGCTCGACGCGCTCGGCATCGAGTCGGCGGTCGTGGTGGGCAACTCGATGGGGGGCTTCATCGGCGCCGAGCTGGCGATCAACCATCCCGCGCGCGTCGAGCGGCTCGTGCTCGGTTCGGCGGCCGGCATCTCGACCACCACCCGCGCTCGGCGGCCGACCACGACGATGTTCCGGGTCTCGGGGGTCATCAGCTCGGCGGCGCTCGCGCGCAGCCGCGACCTCGTCGCGCGGCCCCGCCTGCGCCACGCGATCCTCTCGTCGGTGATGCGCCACCCCTCCCGCCTGCGCCACGACATCCTGCTCGAGATCATGCCGGGGGCGAACGCCCCGGGGTTCGTGCCGGCCCTCGACGCCCTCCTCGACTACGACTTCACCGACCGGCTGGGGAGGATCCGCTGCCCGACCCTCCTGATCTGGGGTCGCGAGGACATGATCGTGCCCGTGGCCGACGCCGACGAGTACGAGCGCCTGATCGAGAGCTCGCGCAAGGTCATCTTCGACGAGACCGGCCATGTGCCGATGCTCGAGCGCCCGCAGTCGTTCAACGACTACCTGATGGAGTTCGTGGTCGAGACGGGCCCGGGTGCCGCCGGCGAGCCGGCCTTGCGGGCGCCCGAGGTCGCGTCGGCCTGAGCTCCCGCCCCCGGCGGCCGGGCGCTCGCCTCAGCCTGTGAGCGCGCCCTCCGAGGCCGAGCCGACCTGGCGCGCGTACTTGGCCAGCACGCCGGTGCGGTAGGCGGGCGGGGGCGAGCGGTAGGCGGCGATCCGCTCGCGGATCTCCTCCTCGGGGAGCTCGAGGTTGAGCTCGCGGGCGGCCACGTCGAAGACGATCGTGTCGCCGTCCTGCACCGCGGCGATCGGCCCGCCTCGGGGGGCCTCCGGGGCGACGTGCGCGGCCATGAAGCCGTGCGTGGCCCCCGAGAAGCGGCCGTCGGTGAGCAGGGCGACCGAGTCGCCGAGGCCCTCGCCGACCAGCGCGGCCGTGACCTGGAGCATCTCGCGCATGCCCGGACCGCCCGCCGGACCCTCGTTGCGGATGGCGACCACGTCGCCGGGCTCGATCGACCTGGCCTTGACCGCGGCGAAGGCGTCCTCCTCGGACTCGAAGACGCGCGCCGGCCCGCGGTGCTCGAGGCGATCGTGGCCCGAGAGCTTCACCACGCAGCCCTCCGGGGCGAGGCTGCCCCGCAGGATGGCGAAGCCCCCGTTCGCCTTGAGCGGGTCGTCGAGGGCGTGGATCACCTGCTGGCCCTCGGTCTCGCGCGCCAGATCGGCCATCTCGCCGAGCGTGTGACCCGTCACCGTTGGGGCCTCAGCGTGGAGCAGGCCGGCCTCCCGGAGGCGCTTGACCACGAGCGGGACGCCGCCGGCGCGGTAGAGGTCCGTGGCCACGTACCGTCCTCCCGGCTTCAGATCGGCGAGCAGCGGCGTGCTCCACGCGATGCGGTCGAAGTCGTCGATCGTCAGCTCGACGCCGGCCTCGCGGGCGACCGCGAGCAGATGCAGCACGACGTTGGTCGACCCTCCGCTCATCGCCGCACCGGCGATCGCGTTCTCGAGCGAGGGCTTGGTGATCACGGCGCTCGGGCGCAGGTCGCGCTCGAGGAGCTCCAGCGCCAGCCGGCCGCAGTCCTCGGCTACGGCGCCCTTCTTGCCGTCCTCGGCCGGGACCATCGAGCTGCCCATGGGCGAGATCCCGAGAACCTCGAACGCCATCCCCATCGTGTTCGCCGTGAACTGCCCGGCGCAGGCCCCCGCGCCGGGCGAGGCACGGTTCTCGAGCTCGGTGAGCTCCGCTTCCGACATCCGCCCGGCGGCGTGGGCGCCGACCCCCTCGAAGACGTCCTGGATGGTCACATCGCGGTCGCGGAAGCGACCGGGGGCGATCGTTCCGCCGTAGAGCATCACGCTCGGCCTGTCGAGCCGGGCGAGCGCCATCACGCAGCCCGGGATCGTCTTGTCGCAGCCCGACAGGGCGACGATGGCGTCGAAGGCGTGGCCGCGCGCGACGAGCTCGATCGAGTCGGCGATCACCTCGCGGCTGACCAGCGAGGTCTTCATCCCCTCGGTGCCCATGGTGATCCCGTCGGAGATCGCGACGGTGTTGAACTCCATCGGCGTGCCACCGGCGGCCCGGACGCCGTCCTTGACGCGCTCGGCGAGCCGCCGCAGATGGAAGTTGCACGGCATGGTCTCGGTCCAGGTGTTGGCGATCCCGACGATCGGCCGCGCGAGCGCGTCGTCGTCGTAGCCGATGCCCTTGAGGTAGGCGCGGGCGGCAGCGCGCTCGGGACCCTCGAGCAGGGCGCGGCTCGGGCGTGGCGCCCGGTCCGTGCCGTCGGTGGCGCTCACTTCGAGGAGCCCTCCGTCCACGGGCGGCGGCGCTCCCACTCGCCGAGGCGCCAGAGGTCGCGGCGCACCCGGCCGGGATCGAGCTGGCGACCGGGCAGGTGCATGTTGGCGTCGCGCAGCAGCCGCGCCTCATCGCCGGTGAGGGCCATCCACTTGGCGAGCACATCGTCGGAGTCGGGGAGGCGCGCCCCCGTGACCGCATCACTGAGGTCAGGGAACTCGACGCAGTACTCCGACAGGAGCCGGTGGGTCTGCGGCTCGTAGGCCAGCACCGGCTTGTGCGGGTAGAGGAGGTACGCGTAGGCGGGTGCCTTCGCGGCGCCCTGGGCGCTCGATGACGGCTCCCCGGTGGCGCGGCGGCCCCGACGAGCTCCGTGCTGGCGGCGTGCGGGCGCCCGGGCCTCGTCGGCGTCCGGGGAACCGGGGTCCTCCTCGGCGGATCGCTCCGCCACCGCCTCCGCCGCCCCGGGCTCGCCCGGCTCGACCGGTCGCGCCCTGGGCGCTCCGAAGATCCGGATGAAGCCGAGGTCGCGGTACATCGCCCACTCCTCGTCGTTCACGCACGAGCGCAGGAGCTCTCGCGCTCGCTGCTCGGCGCGGCGCTCGCCTCCGGGGTCGGCGAGGGTGAGGCGCTCCTGAGGCCGACGTGCCGGGACGCCGCGGCGCGAGCGCACGGACTCGAGCGCCGCGGGCACGACGAGCGCGCCGGCGAGCAGGACGAGGGCGAGCAGGACGAGCAGCATCTAGATGATCGGTCCCGCGGCGGCGTGCGGGGTCGTGGGATCGGTCATCTCACGGGCCGGCGGATCGGATCCGGCGGCGGCTTGGCGGTGAGGCGCCGGCGGCTGCGCAGCAGCCCCGCAGAGAGGACGAACGGCCACCTCTGCGGGCGTCAGCCCCCCGCGGCGCGGGGGAAGAAGATCACGCGCTCTGCCTCAGGCGGAATCTGCCCGTAGTACTGGACCATGCGGGCCTCGCGCCGGCCGGTATCAGGGTCCTGGACCGGCACCGCCGCCCACATCCCCTCGTCGAGCTCCCGACGAAACGCCTCGACGAGCCGCTCCTCGTCCTCACGCAAGCTCGGATCACCCTCCGTGAGGAGGACCTCGCCGTGGCCGGGCTTCATGCGTAGGAACTTGATGGCGTCTCCGTCGTGACCGTTGGACTCGTACTGGGTGGGCGATTATGCCAGAGCTTGCCTCCGGTCAATCCGCGACGACGACCCCGCCGTGAGGTACGCCGACTCCGAGCGCGTTCACCGGACCGGCGCCCCGACCCACGGCCCTCAACCCGTCTCGAACGGCGGCGGCGGCGATCGCCTTGGCGCGGCGCGCGGCCTCGAGCGGGCTGAGACCCAGCGCGAGGTGGGCGGCCAGCGCCGAGGAGTGGGTGCAGCCCGAACCGTGGGAGGCCCCGCGGGGATGCAGCTCGCCGGGGATGAGCTCCAGGCCTTCGCCGTCGAAGAGGACGTCCGTCGCCTCGCCCGCATGTCCGCCCGTGACCACCACGGTGGCGGATCCGAGCTCGTGGACCGCACGGGCGAGGGCGGAAAGCTCGGCAGCCATCGAGTCCTCGGGGCGCACCGCTGTCGCCGCGAGCACGCCCGCCTCCATCACGTTCGGCGTCACCACCGCCGCGCGCGGGAGGAGGTGGGTGCGCAGCGCCGCCACCGCGTCGTCATCGAGCAGGGCGGCTCCGCTCTCGGCGACCATCACGGGATCGAGGACGATCGGCGCCGGCCCGAGGAGATCGAGGGCGCGGTCCACCGCCTCGATCGTCTCGACGGTTGCGAGCATGCCGATCTTCACGGCGTCGACGCCGATGTCCTCGGCCACGGCAGCGACCTGCGCGACGATCGTCTCCGCCGGCACGCCGTGGACGGCGCTCACCCCGACCGTGTTCTGAGCCGTGATCGCGGTGAGGGCCGTCATGCCGTGAACGCCGCAGCGCGCGAAGGCTTTGAGGTCGGCCTGAATGCCGGCCCCTCCTCCGGAGTCGGAGCCGGCGATCGACAGTACGCAGGGGGGTCGGGGATCGACAGCGCTCAAGGGTGGGCCTCGCTCGGGACGGGGTCGTCGAGGATAGGCGGGGCGACGCGCGGTCCGCCGAGGGTGCGGACGTAGCTCGCGAGACCGTCGCGGGCTACGAGCCCCATGAGCTCCAGTCGGCCAAGCGCGGCGCGAGCCCGGCCCGGACCGAGGCCCGTCTCGCGTCCGATCGCCTCGACGCCCTCCCCGCCCTCGACCATGTCGAGCACCCGGCGCAGGGAGCCCTCGAGCGATGGCTCGTCGCGCGGGCTGGCCGAGAGCGCGTCAAGTGGCGATGGCCCGCGCTCGACGGGCGTCGGGCGGCGCGGTGGCGTCTCCAGCCGAGTCGGCCCCGCGGCGCGACCGGCCTCGGTCTGATCGAACCGCCCCCCGGCGCCCACGCCGAGCAACTCGTCGAGGGCGTCCTGAGGCGAGCGGATCACCGCCGCCCCCTCGCGGAGCAGGCGGTTGCTGCCCGCGGCGAGCCTCGCGGTCACGTGCCCCGGCACGGCCCCCACCTCGCGGCCGAGCTGGACCGCGAACTCGGCCGTGATCAGAGTGCCAGACGACTCCGCGGCCTCGACGACCACGATCAGCCGCGCCAGGGCCGCCATGATCCGGTTGCGCGCCGGGAAGCTCCAGCGCAGCGGCCGGAGGCCGGGCGGCAGCTCGGAGATCAGGACGCCTTCGTCGCGGATCTGTGAGTGGAGCGCTCGATTGGTCTTCGGGTAGGGGACGTCCACCCCTCCGGCCAGCACGCCCAAGGGGCCTCCTCCGCCGGCCAGGGCCCCGCGATGAGCGGCGGCGTCGACGCCGAGGGCGAGCCCGCTGACCACCGTGACCCCAGCCGCCGCGAGGCCGCGGCCGAGGTCGAGCGCCACCTCGATCGCATACCGCGAGGGCGTGCGTGCGCCCACCACCGTGGCCACGGGCGCTTGCGTCAGCTCCCGCAGGCGGTCGACGCCGCCGGTGAGGTAGATGACCGGAGGCACGTCGGCCAGGGTGAGCAGGGCGACGGGATACGCGCCACCGTGTGGACAGACCGCCTCGACCCCTGTTTCGGCCAGCGAGCGTCGCGACCCCTCGGCGTCGAAGCCGGCCGAGAAGCGCCGGGCCTCGGCGGCCTGGCGCCCGGCCACCGCGGCGATCAGCTCGGCTTCTCCGAGAGCGAGCACGCTGCCGAGGCGGCTGTCGAGGCCGCCCAGGACCGCGCTCAGACGGGCTCCGAGGAAGCCGATCAGCGCGCTCTTGCGCAGACAGGCATCGCAGGCGTGCGGGCTCACGCCGCGACCGCCTGAGCGCCGAGGCGAAAGCCGAGCGCCTCCTCCACGTCGTCCGCCTCGATGCGGTCGCGGCCGGCCAGATCGGCGACCGTGCGGGCGAGGCGCAGAACCCGGTCGTGACCGCGGCCGGTGAGGATCCCGTGGGCGTGCCCCTCGAGCAGGCGAGCGCGCGCCCCGCCCTCGACGCGGGCGTGTCGCCGCGTCAGTCGTGGGGTCATCTCGGCGTTGGTGAAGGCTCCGGTTCCCGTCAGGCGCGAGCGCTGGCGCTCGCGCGCGGCGACCACGCGGCGGCGGACGCTGGCGGTGCTCTCTCCTCGCCTTTCGTCACCCACGAGCTCGAGGGCGCCGGCCGTCTCGAGCTCGCAGACCAGGTCGATCCGGTCGAGCAGCGGAGCACTGAGACGGCGTGCGTAGCGCGCCCGGTCCACGTCGGTGCAGCCGCATTCGGCCGCCGGTCGCGCGCACGGGCAACGGTTGCAGGCGCCCACGAGGACGGCGGCGGCCGGGAAGCTGATCGCCCGCTGCCCTCTCGTCACCTCCACCCGGCCGGACTCGAGCGGCTGACGCAGTGCCTCGAGGGCGGCGCGCGAGAACTCGGCCAGCTCGTCGAGGAAGAGGACGCCCCGGTGGGCGAGGGTGATCTCCCCGGGGCGCGGCGTCGCGCCACCGCCGACGAGGCCGGATGTCGAGATGGTGTGGTGGGGAGCACGGAACGGACGCCGACGCGCCAGCCCTCCGTCACTCAGGCCGGCGACGCTCTGCACGCGCGTGATCTCGACGGCCTCCTCGAACCCGGGATCGGGAAGCAAGCCGGGCAGGCGCCGCGCGAGCATGGTCTTGCCCGCCCCCGGCGGGCCGACCATGAGCAGGTTGTGCCCTCCGGCGGCCGCGAGCTCGAGCGCCCGCTTGGCGTCCGCCTGACCGCGCACGTCGTTGAGGTCGCCCTCGGCGGGCGCCTCGACGACCCGGCTGGTGGACGGCGGCGGATCGGCGCGCCATTCCCCGCGGAGCATGGCCACCAGGTGAGCGAGATCGGGCACTCCCAGCACCTCGACGCCCTCGACCAGCCCGGCCTCCCCGGCGTTCTCGACGGGGACGATCAGGCGCTCGAAACCGGCCTTCCTGGCCCCGAAGGCCATCGCCAGCGCTCCCCGGACGGGGCGCAGCGAGCCGCCGAGCGAGAGCTCGCCGCAGAGGGCGGCGGAGGCGAGCGACTCCCGCGGCACCTGCCCACTGGCCGCGAGCACGGCCGCGGCCAAGGCCAGGTCGAAGCTGGGCCCGGCCTTGCGCAGGTCGGCGGGCGCGAGGTTGGCGGTGAGCCGCTGGAGCGGGAAGTCGAGCCCCGAGTTGAGCAGCGCCGCGCGCACGCGCTCGCGCGCCTCGCGCACGGCCGCATCCGGTAGCCCGACAACGGTGAACACGGGCAGGCCCCGGCGCACGTCGGCCTCCACGACGACCTCATGACTCTCGATTCCCTCGATGGCGAAGGTGGCGACGCTGGCCAGCACGGCCGCCACGCTAAGCCGCCGCGAGTGACCCGTGGGTTGCCTGCGTGAGACTTGAGCCACAACAACGTTACGACTCGAGAACACCTGGGCTCGCCTGGCCGAGACCAACGTCGGCCGTTGGCCGGCCGATCGGGACGGAACGATCTCCGCGCGGAGAAGGCACGAAGTCGTCACATACGGCACCCACACCTGCGCCCCCGCCGCGTACGGTCGACCCCATGCCGACTGATCCCCGCAGGGCCCGCGGCGTGCTCGGAGAGCGCCTGGCCGAGAAGCACCTCACCGCCGCCGGCTATCGCGTCGTGGAGCGCAACTTCCGGACCCGATACGGAGAGCTCGACCTCGTGGCGGCCAGCTCGCGCGCTCTCGTCTTCTGCGAGGTGAAGACCCGCCTCGAGGGATCGCTCCGCGGCCCGGCGACCCCACTCGAGGCCATCGGGCGCGACAAGCGCCGGCAGCTTCGGCTGATGGCCGCCCAGTGGCTCGCGAACCGCGCCGAGGAGAACCGTCCCGGCCCGGCCGTGCTCCGCTTCGACGCGATCGGGATCACGCTCACCGCGGCCGGGAGCCTGGCGCGGCTCGAGCACGTCGAGGACGCGTTCTGAGCGTGCTCGACCCGCGAAGGGGCTACCGCGGCCGGCTCATCCCATGCGGCGGTAGCGCCGCACGCATAACGGGACGAAGATCAACAGGATCCCCGCCACCCACGCCATGGACCGAAGCAGCGGCTCGGCCACCTCCCCGCCGATCGACAGCGCTCTCGCCGCGTCGACGCTCGCGGTCACCGGGCTCACGCTCGCGAACCACTCGAGACCGGCCGGCATGGTCGAGACTGGGACGAAGACCGAGCTCGCGAAGACGAGCGGGAAGATGGCCACGAAGCCGGCGGACTGGGCGGCCTCCGCACCTCTGACCCTGAGCCCGACGTAGGTGAAGATCCAGCTCAGCGCGAAACCGAAGGCGAGCACGACGAGGATCGCTCCGCCGGCTTCGAGCACTCCGGTGCGGAAGCGAAAGCCGATCAGATAGCCGACCGCGGTCATCAGCAGCGTGACGAAGACGTTGCGCAGGAGGTCGGCGGCGGTCCGGCCGATCAGCACCGCGGGCCGCGCGATGGGCATCGCCCGGAAGCGGTCGATCACCCCGCGGTCGAGGTCCTCGGCGAGCCCGACCGCGGTCTGGGTCGAGCGAAAGGCGGCGGCCTGGATGAAGATGCCGGGCAGCAGGAAGTCGACGTACTCGACTCCGGGCGGCAGCGAGCTCCCGATCGCCCCGCCGAAGACGAAGGCGAACAGCAGCACGAACATGATCGGCTGGATCGTCGAGAAGATGAGCAGCTGCGGCTGACGGACGAAATGGCGCAGGTTGCGGCCGGTGACGATCAGGCAGTCGTCCACCGCCTGCAGGAGCCTGCGCGGAAGCGAGGCGGCCACAGGCGCGGGTGCCGCGCCGGCCGGCGCGCTCATCGAGCGGCCTCCGCGGGCTCGGGCTCGGCGGCACGCTCGCCGTTTCGCTCGGCCGCCCATCCGGTGAGCTCGAGGAAGACATCGTCGAGAGTGGGGCGGCGCAGGCTCAGGTCGCGGACCGAGATGTCCGCCGCCTCGAGGGCACGCGCCGCGGCGGCGACCACGCCGACGCCGTCGTCGCCACTCGTGGCGAGCACGATCTGTCCCGGCTGCTCGGCCTGCGGGTGCTCTTCGCAGGACAGCCCGCGCAGAGCCTCGCGAGCCCGCCCGAGCTCGTCCGGCTCCTCGAGCCTGACCTCGACCATCGACGCCCCCACGCTGTCCTTGAGCTCGTCGCCCGTGCCCTCGGCGATCACCCGGCCCTGGTCGATCACGGCGATGCGGTCGGTGAGCTGGTCGGCCTCCTCGAGGTACTGGGTGGTGAGCAGCAGGGTCATCCCCTCGCCCACGAGCTCGCGCACCACCGACCAGATCTCGTTGCGGCTGCGCGGGTCGAGCCCGGTCGTCGGCTCGTCCAGGAACAGGATGCGGGGACGGGTGATCAGGCTCGAGGCCAGGTCGAGGCGCCGGCGCATGCCGCCGGAGTAGGTCTTGACCTGGCGGTCGGACGCCTCGGCGAGGTCGAAGCGCTCGAGCAGCTCGTCGGCGCGCTCTGCGGCCCCGCGGCGGGACAGACGGAACAGGCGCCCGAACATGCGTAGGTTCTCGCGGCCCGAGAGCAGCTCGTCGACGGCGGCGAACTGGCCGGTGAGCCCGATCAGCTCGCGCACGGCCCCGGCGTCGGTGACCACGTCGAGGCCGAAGACCTCGGCCCGGCCCTCGTCGGGGCGCAGGAGGGTCGCGAGGACCCTGATCAGGGTGGTCTTGCCGGCGCCGTTCGGGCCGAGCAGCCCGACCACCGACCCCTCAGTCACCTCGAGATCGACCCCGCCGAGCGCTTCGGTCTCGCCGAAGCGTTTGACGATGCCCTGGACCCGCACCGCGGTGCTCAACGTTCCCGCCATGAGTCGCAGAGAGTCGCAGACGCACCCCTCCGGCTTTCGCCCCGGCCTGGCCGCCGCGACTATCCGCCGAAGGCGAGCTGCTGGTAGGCGATCGAGGCGAACGAGCGACGATGCAGCGGGGAGATCCCGTGCACGGCGATCGCGGCGCGGTGCTCGGGGGTCGAGTAGCCGACGTTGGTGGCGAACTCCCAGCGAGGATCGGTCCTGGCGATCCGGCGCATGTGACGGTCGCGGGTGACCTTGGCGAGCACGGAGGCGGCGGCGATCGCCGCGCTGCGGCCGTCGCCGCCGATCACCGGGCGCTGCTCGAACTCGAGCCCCGGCAGGGAGAACCCGTCCACGAGGCAGACCGCCCCGTCGCAGGCCACGCGCGCGAGCGCCGCCCGCAGCGCGTCGAGGTTGTTGACGTGGAGGCCCCCGCTGTCGATCGTCCGCACGCACCGCGAGACGACGGCGACTCGGGACGCGGCCTGCATGACGAGCGGATACAGGTGCTCGCGGGAGGCCTCGGTGTGCTGCTTCGAGTCGTTGAGGCAGGAGAGCGTGCGCCGGTCGGCGAGGCTGAGGCGCTCGAGGTCGAAGAGCACGGCGGCGGCCACCAAGGGGCCGGCCAGAGAGCCGCGCCCGGCCTCGTCGGCGCCGGCGACGAATCGCCGTCCAAAGGAGCGGTCGAAGGCGAACAGCCTGCGCCCTGTGTGCGATGGCCGCCGGCGCGAGCGCCGGGCGACCGAGCGGGCGCCGCTCAACACGCCGCCCCGGCCGAAGCCGACGCGCGGGCGTCCGAGCTCAGGGTCGACTCAGGCTCAGAGCGGCCCGAGCCGCGGAAGCGGCCAGTAGGTGAAGAACGCGCGACCGATGACCCAGTCCTCGGGGACGGGGCCCCACTCTCGGCTGTCGGCGCTCGCTCCACGGTTGTCGCCCATCATAAAAAAGTGACCCGGCGGAATCGTGATCTCCACGGGTAGATCGCAGATCGGGCAGTCGCCGTCGGGCCGCACGAAGGGCTCCTTCTGCGGGCGCCCGTTGACGATCGCCTGCCCGTCGATGACCTTCACCCGATCGCCGGGACCGGCGACGACCCGCTTGATGAAGTTCGTCTCGGAGCGAGTGCTGGTCGGCTCGGGGCACGGCCGGTCGGCCGGATTGCCGAGGTCCCCGCACGAGCCCTCCTCCGCGCCGGTGGGCGGGTTGAAGACCACGATGTCGCCGCGGCCCGGCTCGGAGAAGCGGGGACTGACCCGATCGACGAGCACGCGCTGGCCGACCGCGAGCGTCGGGACCATCGACTCGCTGGGGATCCGAAAGGGCTTGACCAGGAAGGCCTGGATGCCGAGGGCGAGCGCGATCGCCACGACGACGATCAGGATCGTCTCGACGAGCGGGTTCTTCGCGCGCGAGGTCTTTCGGGCGACCGCCATCGACGGCTCCTCGTTCGGGCCTCAGGCCCCGCGGGCGCCGAGGACGCTCGCGACTCCCGCGGGCTTCACGAGCCGGCTTCCTCGCCGGCCTCGGCCGGCGTCGCCGGCGTCTCGGCCTGCGCCGCGGCCGGAGCGGCGTTGCCGTCGGCCGCGGTCCCGGAGCGAGTGGCCGCGGAGGCAGCGGCCGAGGGTCGGCGGTAGTCCTGGCGCTCGCGCACCCTGGCCCGGCGGCCGACCCGCCCGCGGAGGTAGTAGAGCTTGGCGCGCCGCACCTGGCCGCGAGCCGCGACCTCGATGCGCTCGATCTTCGGCGAGTGCACCGGGAACGTCCGCTCCACGCCGACGCCGAAGGAGTGCTTGCGCACCGTGAAGGTCTCGCGGGCGCCGGAGCCCTGACGCTTGATGACGATCCCCTCGAAGACCTGGGTCCGGCGCCGCGTGCCCTCGATGACCTGGAAGTGAACACGTACGCGGTCCCCAGGATCGAAGACCGGATGCTCGCGGAGCTGTGCCCGCTCGAGGGTGTCGATGATGGCGCTCATTGGGGAGGGGGCGCGGCCGTCCGGCTCGGGGGCTGCGCGAAGCCCGATGGTAGCGGAGCGACCCGGACTCTCAGCGCCGCGGCGGCGCCTGTGGCCCCTGCCGGCGCGCACGGCTCTGTTCGAGCCGCCAACCCCTGATGCGGCCGTGGTCGCCGGAGAGCAGGACCTCCGGCACCCGATGCCCGCGCCACTCGGCCGGACGGGTGAAGTGCGGATACTCGGGACCCCCCTCGAGCGCGGGGCTGAACGACTCCTCGGCGGCGCTGTCGGCGTGCCCGAGCGCGCCCGCCAGCTTGCGCACGACCGCATCGCAGACCACCATCGCGGCGGGCTCGCCGCCCGAGAGCACGTACGGGCCGATCGAGAGGACGTCGGAGGCGAGGTGCTCGTGGACGCGGTCGTCGAAGCCCTCGTAGCGACCGCACAGCAGCGCGAGCGCCGGCTCGGCGGCGAGCTCGGAGGCCAGCGCGTCGTCGAAGCGCCGGCCTCCGGCCGCGAGCGCGATAACCCGGTGCTGGGCGCGCACCTCCACCGCGTCGGTCCCGTAGTGGCGGGCCAGGGCGGCCTCGACGACGTCGACGCGGATGACCATCCCGGCTCCACCGCCGTAGGGAGTGTCGTCGACCCTGCCGGCGGAGAGCGGCGTCGTCGTGCGCATGTCGACCGTCGCGAGCTCGTGGCCGAGCGCCGCGGCGTTGCGGACGTGGCGCTGGGACAGCAGCCAGTCGAACCACTCGGGAAAGAGGGTGAAGATGTCGATCTTCACGGGCGAGGGGCGGCTTTGCAGGAGGCGCTCGGCTCGGTCGCGGTCGGCTCGTCGCGCACGAGGTCACTCTCCCCCACGCCGAGGAAGGCGTGGTCGACCTCGATCCGGCCGGCCTGCACGTCGATGCGGCGGATGGCGTCGGACACGAGCGGGATGAGGACGCCTTCGTCTCCGACCTCGAGCAGGTCGCAGGAAGGCGCGGAGAGGACCCGGCGAACCTCTCCGATCCCCTCGACGCGGGCACCGACCAGGTCGGCGATCAGCCACTCCCCGGCGGCCAGCGGCGTGTCGGCCTCGCAGACGCGGAGCTCCCGACCGCGCAGCGCCGTGGCGGCCTCGCGGTCCTCGACCGAGGCCAGGCGCAGGAGCGGCCGCGTGTCGGTTCCGCCGCGGCGCTCGACCCGGGCGCGCCGCTCGCCGAGGAACACCTCGGTGCCCACCGCCAGAGGGTCGCGACCGTCGCGCTCGCCCTCGAGCGCATCCTCGACCCAGAAGCTCCCGTCCAGTCCGTGGACGCGGCCCACCCGGCCGACGGTGACGAGACGGGGTTGGGAGGTCAATCCACGACGTCGACGAACACGCGGCGGCCCTGCTTCGTACCGGTCGCGCGAGCGACCTGGCGCAGGGCGGAGATGGTGCGCCCGCCGCGGCCGATCACCTGGCCGACGTCCTCGTCGGCCACCGTGAGCTCGAGCACGAGCGTTCCGTCCTCCTCCTCGAACTGCTCGACCGACACCGCGTCCGGCTTGTCCACGAGCGCCCGGGCCAGGAAGGCGAGCAGCTCGGCCAAGGCCGCGCTACCCCTCGCTGGCGCCGGCGGTGGGGACCTCGTCGGCGGGCGCGGCGTCGGCGACGCTCGCCGGCTCGTCGGCGGACGCGGGTTCGCCGCTCGCCTCCTCGGAGGTGATGGCCTCCTCGGCGCCAGCGGCCTGGGTTTCGTCACCGTCCGGGATCTCGGCGGCGCTGGTGGCGGCCGGCGCCGGCTCGGCCGGCGCGGCGGCGGCGGCGGCCGCAGGCGCGCCACGCTCGACGGCGCGGATCAGCGTGCGCACGGTCTCCGAGGGCTGCGCGCCGCGAGCGATCCAGTGATCGATCCGCTCGCGGTCGAGCACGATCTCAGAAGGGTGGGGCTGCGGGTTGTAGCGCCCGACGATCTCGAGCACGCGCCCGTCGCGCTTCGAGCGCCCGTCGGCGGCGACGACTCGCCAGATCGGATTCTTGCGGCTGCCCACCCGGGTCAGCCTGAGGCGCACGGCCACGTTGTCTGGATCACCTTCTCGCGGGTTCGAGGAACGGCAGCGCGGAACCTTAGCGGCGATCCGACGGCCGCCGCTCAGCGGCCACCGGTGAGCTGCGCGAGCGAGGGCATCTTGCCCTTCGAGAGCTGGCGCATCATCTTCTGCATCTGGGAGAACTGCTTCACGAGCTGGTTCACCGCCTGGACGGAGGTGCCCGAGCCGCGTGCGATCCGCCGCCGCCGCGAGCCGTTGAGGATCGTCGGGTTGGCGCGCTCCTGCGGTGTCATCGAGGTGATGATCGCTCCGAGGCGGTCGAGCTCGCGGTCGTCGACCTTCATGTCGCCGAGCCCCGCGCCGCTCATCCCGGGGATCATCTTGAGCAGGCCGGAGATCGGCCCCATCTTGCGCACCTGCTGCATCTGCTCGAGGAAGTCCTCGAGCGTGAACTGGTTGGAACGAAGCTTCGCCTCGAGCTCGGCGGCGCGATCGCCGTCCATCTGCGCCTCGGCCTTCTCGACCAGGGTCATGACGTCGCCCATGCCGAGGATCCGCTGGGCCATGCGGTCGGGGTGGAAGCGCTCGAAGGCATCGAGCTTCTCTCCGGTCGAGGCGTAGAGGATCGGCTTGCCGGTGACCGCCTTGACCGACAGCGCCGCGCCGCCGCGGGCGTCGCCGTCGACCTTGGTCAGGACCACGCCGTCGAAGGCCGCGGTCTCGGCGAAGCTCTCGGCCACGTTGACGGCGTCCTGACCGGTCATCGAGTCGACCACGAGCAGCACGTTGTGGGGCTTCGTGCGCTTCTTGATCTTGGCCAGCTCGGCCATCAGCGCCTCGTCGACGTGCAGGCGCCCTGAGGTGTCGACGATCAGCACGTCGCGCTCCTCGGCGCGGGCGCGGCCGAGCGCCCACTCGGCGATGTCGACCGGGTCGCGGCCCGTTCCCTGCTCGTAGACCGTCGCGCCGGCCTGGGCACCGACCTTGACGAGCTGGTCGACCGCGGCCGGGCGGTAGACGTCGCATGCCGCGATCGCGACGTCCTTGCCGTGCTCGTTCTTCAGATGGCGCGCCAGCTTCCCGCACGCGGTGGTCTTGCCCGAGCCCTGGAGGCCGGCCATGAGGATCACCGTCGGCTTGCTGGAGCCGAAGACGAGATCGCGGCCCGCGCCGCCCATCAGCTCGGTGAGCTCGTCGCTGACGATCTTCACCACCTGCTGGGCCGGGTTCAGCGACCCCATCACCTCCTGGCCGAGCGCCCGCTCCTTGACCTGCGCGGTGAAGCGCTTGACGACCTGGAAGTTGACGTCGGCCTCGAGCAGCGCGAGGCGGATCTGGCGCATCGCCTTGGCGATGTCGTCCTCGCTCAGCTTGCCGCGCGAGCGGACGTCGCCGAGGGCGGTCTGGAGGCGCTCGGAGAGGGCGTCGAACATCTCGTTCAAAGGCTACCCGTCTCCACCCCACCTCTCCGGCGGGGTGGGTCGACGTGAGGTGTCTCGGCCGGGTCCCCGCGGCTGGCGTCATCGCCGCCGTAAGCGACAGCGAGGGGCGGGGCGGAAATCGAAGGAGATCCGCCGAGAGGCGAGCCACGGCTTGCCTCGCTGCCAGCCGCACCGGACGGGAGTATGCGCCATGTGCCGACAATCAGCCGCTTCTTGGGAATCTCGATCGCCATGTTCTTCGATGACCACGGACCTCCGCACTTCCATGTCCGCCACGCGGAGGGGAGCGCGAAGGTCAGGATCGACACGCTCGAAGTGATCGAGAGCACCCTGCGACGCCGGCAGCTGCGTTTCGTACTCGCGTGGGCCGAGCTGCGCCAGGCCGAGTTGAGCGATAACTGGAGGCGCGCCCGCGCAGGTGAGACACTTCAGCCGATCGCACCACTCCGATGATCGGCTTGACCCCTGACATAATCGCAGCGTCCGTCGTTCGCCACGGCGTCCTTCGCCTTGAATTCGCCGACGGCTTGACGGGCGAGGTCGACGTGCTCGGCAGGATGCACGGACCGGTCTTCACGGAGGCTCGCACGCACGAAGGCTTCCCGAGGGTCACGGTCGACGCGGAGACCGGCACCGTTATCTGGCCCGGAGGAGCAGACCTCGCGCCGGACACCCTCTACGAGCGCGTCCGCACCGGCGCTTGGCCGGGACGAGGCGTGGCCGCCTGACGGCGGGACCGCTCGGAGTCCAGAGCGCGGTCCGGCCCACCGCCTCGGGTACCCCCCGTCCCACCAAGAGCACGTGCTCTCTGTAAGTCGAGCTGGCCCACACGGCCCAGACGGTTCATCAGGCCCCGCGCGCTCGGGGCAAGAACCAAGTCGAGCTAGGCCTCGCCGACCGCAACCGTGGTCGCCTCCCCTGGCAGCCCGCCGGTGACCGCCGCGAGTATCCGGAAATCGACCTTCCCAAGGTGCCGCTCGAGTTTCTCTTGAGCCACGAGCCGTAGTTGCCCGAGGAGTCCCTCTGGTGTGCGGAGATCTTGCCGAAGGGTAAGGCGCTGCTGTGCAAGAGGCAGCTCGTTGGGCAATCGGACGAAGGCGTTGCCCGCAACGAGGGCAAGGAGCGGCAGCTTGACGACTTCGAGCGGTTCGTCGCACGCGGCCGCAAGGTCGTCCAATATCTCGGCGACGCTCCGCTGATCCGGGGGTTCCGTAACGCACCACTCGATTACGGCTGCTAGCAGCTCCGCATCGTCCAGGCGGAAGGCCGGCAGGCCCTGACCCAGAACACGGCGATAGAGCGCGGGTGAATGAGACTGCGGACGCCCGGCGAGCGTGTCCCCGCTGGGCTCAAGGATGCGCATGCCCGGCGGCACGCCCTTTGCGAAAACGATCCGCGGCCGGGGAGGCAGCTCCCCCCCTCTTACCGCAAGCGAGAGCTTGGAGCTCCTGAGCGCATCCACCAGGAGCGGTTGCATGCTCCGGTAGCCAAGTGCGAGCGGTCGCAGATCGGGAACTGCATAGCGAACCGCGAGCGCGACAACGTCGAGCGGCACACCTTCTCGCTGCGCCTGCCGGCGCAGTTCAGGATGTTGCAGCACTCGGGCTATATGCGTGAGGCGCCTGGGTCCTCCTCTTTCGCGCGACCCCGGCAGGATCTCGTCGACTATGTCCAACCGTCTCCGGGCGACTCCAGGGCGCCCCTTGGACGTCCGCCACGCAAGACGACTGAGGAACGAGCCTGGCCCGAGCTCACTCCTCCCGACGTCGCCGGGGGCGGTCTGGAGGCGCTCGGAGAGCGCGTCGAGCATGCTTTTTCGAGGCAGCGGTCGGCCGTTCCGGCAGCGCTTTTCGCCGGCCGTCGACCGAAACGCTCGCGAGCTAGACGGCCTGCCAGCGTCCGGCTAAGAAGCCGCGGTGGCCTCGACCGGGGGCTTGGGCGCCGGCAGGGCGCCGAGCAGCTCTTCCGGCAAGCGCTCGGAGGCATCCCAGTACTCGAGACCGACCACTTGGCCGTCTCCACCGAGGTCGATCAGGCCCCACACGTGCTCGACACTGCGAGCGGCATCGGCGTTCTGGACCTCGAAGTAGACGATGTCGGCTTCGCGGTCGTAGTAGGTCATCACTGGCAAGACTACCGCCGCCACGCAGTGCGGATCAGGGCCAGGGTCGGATCTCCAGCGACCGGCCAGTCATAGAGGACGACGATCCCGCGGTGTAGGAGTCGCCAATCGGCTCGGCCCGGGTTCCGGCGGCGACGGTCGTGGGCTTCCAGAACTACGGCCTCGATCAGATCACGCCCAATCCCTCGACGCTCACCGCGCTGGCCAGCATGTCTGCTGAACCGAATCCGGCTAGGTTCGGCCACGCGGCGCGTCGCGCTGAAGAGTCAAGCGAACGAGCAGAGGGTGATCGTATGGAGGGGATCGGACGGCCCCTCAGCCGTAGGGCCACGCGAAGGTCGTTATCGGTCTCGCGGAGGTGGTCTTAACGCGCGACCGAGTCGGCGCCATCGCTTCCGCTCGCTCAACGCGCGGCCCGGGCCTCCACAGCCGTATCCGGATTGTCCGAGAACACCCCGTCGACGCCAAGCCCGTAGAACTGCGAGTACTCGCCGAACGCGTTCCCGTAGGCGGCCGGGTCCCCCGACGAGCGCAGCTCGCGCGGCAGGAAGGTGTTCTCGTTGCGGAACGTGTAGGGATGGACGACCAGCCCAGCCCAGTGCGCGTCCCTGACGAAGGTCGTCGGCGCCGCCGAGGCGCCGGAGGAGTCGCGCGGGACGATGTAGTCCTTCGAGGGTCCGACGCCGTCGGCGTACCGGGCGATCTCGCGCAGGCCGGCGGGCGTCGCGAGGTCGGCGTAGGTCCGCGTGTCGCCCTTCGGGAAGTCGAACGGGCGCGACCGCTTCGAGCCGAAGAGCTGGACGAGCGGGGTGTCGATCTTTCGGTCGAGCGCCTTGAGGTTGCTCGTCTCGAAGGACTGCACGAAGACCTTCGAACGCTTGCGATCGAGCCGGTTGCGTCGCAGCGCGCGCACGAGCGGCTCCTCGAGCGGGAGGCCGATCGAGCGGAAGTACGTGGGGTGCTTGGTCTCGGGGTAGATCCCGATCTCGCGATCGAGCTCGCGCGAGAGGCGGCGGGCGAGATCGATGACCTCCTGGAACGTCGGGACCTGGTAGCGGTCGTTGTAGATCGTGTTGCGCTGACGGATCTCCGGAATGCGCTCCTTCGCCCGCAGCGTCCTGAGCTCGCGCAGGGTGAAGTCCTCGGTGAACCAGCCGGTGAGCGACTCGCCGTCGATCACCTTCGTGGTCTTGCGGGCGGCGAACTCCGGGCGCGAGCTGACGTCGGTGGTGCCCGAGATCTCGTTCTCGTGGCGGGCGACGAGGACGCCGTCCTTGGTCGACACGAGGTCCGGCTCAACGAAGTCGGCGCCCAGGCGGGCTCCCAGCTCGTAGGCGGCGAGGGTGTGCTCGGGCCGGTAGCCGGAGGCGCCGCGGTGGGCGATGACGAGCGGTTCGCCTCGAAGTGGCTTTGCGTCGCGGCCACGGCCGCGATCTCGATCCTTGTCCGCCGAGGACGGAGCGGCCGCTACGAGCAATGAGGTGAGTACGGCGCCGATCACGAGCGCGGTGCGAGAGCGAGATGTGAGCATGGCACGCAGTCAAGACGCTCTTGCCCCGGCTGAGGTGAACACCGGGTGAAGATCGATCGGGAACGTCGGCCGGCGAGCGCCCATGCGCATCAGATGAGAGAAGCGGCGGGCCCTGGGTCAGGAGCGTCCCGAGCCGCCCTGGGCCGCGGCTGCTCGGAAGAACGGAACGGGGCGCCCGGCGGCGCCCCGTTCTCTTCGTTCCCCCGCGACCAAAGGGCGTTTCGGCCTACGGACAGACCTGCTTGAACCGAGCACGACAGAGGGCCGGGACCGCTGGCGTCCCGGACCTCCGACTCTCGTCACCGGCGAGTTACTCCGTTGGCAACACGTCGAGATACCGCTGTGGGGCGGCCGAGAGCATCGTCACGCTCGCGGGCCCGTCGCCCGCGCTCGTCACTTGTTGGGCTTGGCGCCCCGATCAGTGCCACCGCGCAGGTCGGGCACACCCACCTCGATGAAGTCGGTGTAGTCGGGCAGGCTGGGGTGGCGACCGCCGACCGAGCCGAAGTTGTTGTCGTTGACGATGGCGAGGCGGTTCCCGCCTACCGGGAGCACGCTCTCGGTGGTGATGTAGGGGAACTTGAACGGGTCTCCGAGCCCGAAGTCGCCGGGGCGGCCCGGCAGCGAGATGAGCGCCGGGTCGCGGATGTCGAGCAGGTCGAGGACCTCGCGCTTGACGAGGGCACCGGTCGCGTCGGTCCGGCGCAGATCGACGAGGAACACCTTCTCGAAGCGCGCGGCGGCGCCCTGGAGGAAGTCGCGCTCGATCACGAGCAGCCGATGATTGTCGAGGGCGGTCATGTCGCCGATCACGTGCTCCTGCTCCGGAGGCACAGGCGCGTCGGCGCGGTAGATGAAGCGCCGGCCGGTGTAGCGGCCACGGCGGAGGTCGAACTGGAAGATGGGATGGCGGGTCTTGTCGGGCTCCTCGTTGGTAGCCCGCTCGAGACTCGGATAGAGGAAGCGCTTGTCGGTCGAGATCGCCATGCCCTCGAACCCGGAGCTCGAGCGGAGATTCACCGGCGCCGGAGGCTCCGAGGACTCGTTCTCGGGGGCGCGCACTCCGGGCGTCGCGATCGGGGCCTCGAGGACCTTGCCGGTGCGGTCGGTGTGCAGGAGGAAGGGCCCGAACTCGTCGCCGAAGTAGAAGGTCCCGTCGCGGGCGATCCGCATCGACTCGGGGTCGAAGTCGGAGCCGGTGAGGAGCCGCTCACGCGAGCCCTCGGTGACGATCGGGAAGGGAATCCGGTCGTCGGGGTCGCGGAGCTGGACGAAGTCGAGCACGTCCACCCGCCCGTCCTCGGGGCCGCGCCGCGCGCGCTCGTAGGTGACGCGGACGCGGTAGACGCGCAGGAGGAAGTCGGCGGAGTTCGCCTTCGAGCCGTACCCGTTATCGGGCATCGCCCAGAAGGTGCCGCGACCGGCGTCGAGCAGGGCCGAGAAGCCTCCGACCGGCTGCTTGGGGAACGGAGCGGGCGCGGGGGACGACCCCTGGCCGCGCTGCTCCACCGGCAGGATCGCGCGGCCTTCGAGGGTGTCGTCGCGGGGGGCGGCATCGGCCGCGACCGAGCCGGCACCGAGAGCTGTCAGGGCGGCGAGCACGGCAAGAAGCGCGGGCTGGCGTCGGCGGGCGGGCATGCGACCTCCTCGGACGGCGTAGACGTTCTCCGGGCCTCCCGCGCCTGGCGCGAGGGCGAGTCGTACGAGAGCAGCGCGTGGCCGCCTGCCTGTGACCAGCCGGTGACCGAGCTGTTGCAGTTCGGTCACCGGGAATGGGGCCGTACTCGCTTGGCGTCGATGTTCACCCCCGTGCGAGGCTCACCCCAGCGCCACCGCGCCGGCGACGTAGGCCCCGTAAGCGGTCATCAGTCCCGCGCCCTCCGCACGCCCGAGCTGCCCGCGCGCCAGCAGGCCGAGAAGGATGGCCACGACGAGGATCAGAACGGGGCCGTGGAAGCCGCTCACCGCAGCCGGCACGTCGATCGGTCGCACGAGCGCGATCACCCCGAGCGAGCCGGTCAGGAGGAAGAGCAGCGTTCCGAGGGCGTTGCCGACGCTGATCTCCGGGTGCCCGCGATGGGCCGGCAGCATCTCGAGCACCACCTCGTCGAAGGAGACGGCGGCCGCGACCACGAGCAGGCCGAAGACGGTCTCCGAGACCCCGAGGCTGTCGACGATCCCCCGCGTGCCGAAGACCAGCACCTCGGCGCCGACGACGAGTCCGGCGAGGCCGAGGAGCAACCGCAGCCAGGGGCGGCGCGGTCGCACCCCGTCGGGCTCAGGGGCCTGCCCCGCCCGCCGCGCGCTCAGGGCCAGCACGGCGACGAGCGGTACGTAGGCGACGACCAGCACGGCGCCGTCGGCCCGCGAGACGGTCCCGTCGGCGAGCAGAGCGACGGGCAGGACGGTGGCGAGCGCCGCGGCGACCAGCATCGGGCGGGGAGTGCGAACCGAGAACGGCGCGACGACCGCGGCGAGACCCACGCCGATGGTCACGAGGAACACGGCCGCCCCGACCGAGGTCCCGAGCGCGGTGCCGGCCAGACCGTCGAGCGTGGCGGCGACCCCGGCCCCGGTCGACTCGACGTCGAAGCCGAGGACGAGCGCCGACAGCGCGAGCCCCGAGAGCCCGGCGGCGGCCGCCCATCCGGTCAGCGCCTTGACGAGCCCCTCGACTGACTCGACGAGCAGCCAGGCGCCGCCTGCGAACGCGACCAGGGAGAAGAGGACGCTCACGGCCGCGTCAAGCCCGCGGAGAGGTACTCAAGCATGTCGTGTTCGCGGCTCATGCGCAGATAGCCTGACTGGTGTGTCCGTCTTCGACGACCCTCCCGCGGAGCTCTCGCCCGAGCGGGTCGCCGAGCTCCTGGAGCGCGGCGAGATCCAGCTGATCGACGTGCGCGAGCCCTACGAGCACGAGGCCGGCCGCATCGACGGCGCGCGGCACATCGTGCTCGAGCGCTTGGCCTCCGAGGCCGAGACCATCGACCGCGACCGGCCCGTCGTCTTCCAGTGCCGGCTCGGCGCGCGCTCGGCCATGGCGACCCAGGCCTTCCGCGCCTCCGGCTACGACGCCCACAACATGACCGGTGGCATCCAGGCGTGGGTCGAGGCGGGCCTGCCCCTGTCACCGGCCGGTGGGTACGTGGCCCCGCACTGACCCGCGTGAGGGATCGCTTCGTCGTCGAGCCGCCTGTTGCGCTACCGCCGGGCTACGTCGTGCACGTCCCCGGCCGCGGCGAGCTGTTCGTCCGCGACTCGGGCGGCGAGGGCCCGGCGGTGCTCCTCCTGCACGGGTGGATCTTCCAGTCCGACCTCAACTGGTATCGGACCTACAAGCCCCTGATCGCTGCCGGCTACCGCGTCCTGGCGATCGACCACCGCGGCCACGGTCGCGGCCTGCGCGCCGAGCAGCCGTTTCGGCTGAGCGAATGCGCGGCCGACGCGGCCGCGGTGGTCGACCGGCTCGGCTGCGGACCGGTGACGGCGGTCGGCTACTCGATGGGCGGCGCGATCGCGCAGCTCATGGGCCGCGATCACGCCGCTCAGGTGTCGGGCCTCGTCCTCTGCGCGACCTCCCGCGACTGGCAGGACCCGCGGATGGCCGCGGCCTTCGCCGCGATGGGCCTCGTGCGGGTCACGCTCAACCTCTTCCCCTACTCCTTCTGGCGCCGGGCCCTTGCCCGCGAGGGCTTCCCCGACGACGCCACCACGGCCTGGGTGGCCGCCGAGCTCTCACGCGGCAGCGCGCGCGACATCGCCGAGGCCGGGCGCGAGCTCGGGCGGTTTGACAGCCGGGGGTGGCTGCGGTCGATCGAGGCGCCGGTGGCGGTTGTGGTGAATACGCGGGACCGGACGCTGGCGGTGCGCAAGCAGGAGGAGTTGGCGGCGGGGGTCGATGGGGCGCGGTTCGCGTTTGACGGGGACCACATGGCGGTGGTCGGGCAGGGAAGGCGGTACGCGGAGACGCTGCTCGAGGCGATCGGAGCGGTGAGCGGCGCCGCTCGGGTGGGGGCCAGGGCGCCGGCTGCGTAGAGCTGATGCGCATTGGCCCGTTCCGAGGGCGACAATGCCCGGATGCCACGCGTCTGCGCCTTCTACGGCATCGTCATCACGATGTACTGGCGAGACCATCCTCCACCGCATTTCCATGCGTCCTATGCCGGGCAAGTGGCGAAGGTCGAGATCGAGTCGATCGATGTGCTCGAAGGCTCGCTTCCTCCGAGAGCGCTCCGGCTCGTCAAGGAATGGGCCAGCGTTCACCAGGACGAGCTGCGAGGCAACTGGGATCGCGCCGGCGCCCACGAGCCGCTCCTGCCGATCGACCCGCTGCCGTAGCATGGGGTTCGCATGGTCGCCGTAACCGAGGTCCAGCCGCTCGAGGGGTACCGCGTGCGCTTGCAGTTTGACGACGGCAGCGAGCGCTTGGTCGACCTTTCCGACGCCCTCTGGGGTCGGATGGGAAAGCCACTGCGCGACCCCGAGTATTTCCGGCTCGTGCGAGTCGATCCCGAGCTGCAAACGATCGTGTGGCCGAACGGCTTCGACCTCGACCCCGACGTCCTTCATGGCGACCACGAGCCAGCCCCCGTCCAAGACTCGGCCACGGGCAGAGCGCACATCTCCTGACCGGACCGCGGGTAGCTGCGGCGGCTTGGTATTCGCCCTCGGCGACGAGAGCACTAGGACGGCAGGTACGATCTGACCAATGGAGATGCTTCGCCCGGGGAGCATCGCCCATGCTGACTGGGGCGTTAGCGGAGCGAAGCGGGCGGTGGCCGCGGCAGAGTTCGAAGGGGACAGGTATCTGGCCCACGCGCCTCAGGTCGTGGCTTCCGAAGGCCCCCTGGTCGAGCGGATGGGCGTCGGATCCACTGCTCGAGGGGCACTGCTCGGATTCGACTTCCCGATCGGTCTTCCCCAGGCATTCGGCAGCCGCGTCGACTGCTCGGTGTTCTCCGACTGGTTCCGGGGTCTCGATCCCGCGTCGGAGTTCTTTCAGGTGGCCAAGACGGTCGAGGACGCTTCTGTCGCGAGGCCGTTCTTCCCCGTGAACATCCGGACGAAGAGCCCGGGGATCAAGGAGCGCTGGCGGTCGGCCCTCGGCCTGACGAAAGAGGAACTGTTTCGTGCCTGTGAGTTCGGGCACGGGGATCGACGCACCGCGTCGGAGATGTTCTGGACCCTCGGCCCGGCAGCCGTCGGCAAGGCAACCCTGAACGGGTGGAGCACGGCGATCCGCCCGGCGCTCTCTGAGACCCACCGCTCCTACGCAATCTGGCCGTTCGACGGAACCCTCGCGGATCTGCTCGCCGCCAACGACGCGGTCATCGTCGAGACCTATCCAGCGGAGGCTTACGGCCTCCTCGGTCTGCGGATGGGATCACCTGGAACGAGCAAGACGAGTCAGGCAAGCCGACGCGCGGAGGCGCCCCGGCTCCTGCAGTGGTGCGCTGAGCATCACGTCGAGCCGGACCAACAGTTGCAACAGGAGATCGAGGATGGGTTCGGGCCAAGCAAGGGTGGAGAGGATCCGTTCGACGCCGTCGCAGGTCTCTTCGGGATGATGGCGACGTTGAGTCTCGGCGGAGAACCTCCGCTGCCCGCAGATGACGCCGTCCGCGACATCGAAGGATGGATGTTCGGCCGACGCCCAGACCAGGAAGGGCGCAAGGGCGCGAAGTAGGACGCGCCCCGGGCGCCGGCGCCCCCGCCGCTCAACCGGCCGCCACGGCCTCCCGGTCTTCCGCCCGCACGTCGCGCTCGTTGTGAACACAGTGGGTCATGACGTGCCCGGTGACGTCGCGGGGCCCGTTCGCACCGAGCTTGGCGAGCCGCTCGCGCTCGTCCTCGGTGAGGCTCTGGGTGGCCAGGGGCGGGAGGTCGCGCACGTCGTCGACCGAGATCTCGAGACCCTCGCCGACGCGTAGGCCGAGCTCGTCCTCGACCATGAGCAGGTGCCAGACCAT
>Ga0208736_1000073_pt1 | contig 31537 bp, 31 predicted proteins | sample AntDryMetagUQ255_FD_188090 | JGI IMG/M metagenome (GOLD analysis project Ga0208736, IMG submission 188090) | Polar desert microbial communities from Antarctic Dry Valleys - UQ255 (SPAdes) | ecosystem: Environmental > Terrestrial > Soil > Desert | place: Antarctic Dry Valleys | collected 2008-12-31 | reverse complement strand
GGTCGTAACCACTCACCATCAGCAATTGCTTAAAGGTTTGTGGCGACTGTGGCAGCGCATAAAATTGTCCTGCATTCATTCTCGAAGGCACAACAAAATCTCTGGCGCCTTCCGGAGTGGACTTAATTAAAAAAGGAGTTTCAATATCTATGAAGCCCGCGTTGTGCAAGTAACTGCGGGTTGCATGGCTTACCAAATATCTTAGCTCTAAGTTTTTTTTTATTGTATCGCGACGTAAGTCAAGAAACCGATATTTCATCCGCAGATCATCACCTCCGTCTGTATCGTCCTGAATAGTAAAAGGAGGAACTGCAGATCTGTTTAAAATGCTAAAAGTTTTTACGGATATTTCAATATCGCCGGTAAGCAAGTTTGGATTTTTATTGCTTCGTTCAATAACGGTACCTTTTGCCTGCAACACAAATTCTCTTCCTAAAGGCGCCTCATCTAATTGCTGATTTAATGCTTCTGCAAAAAATAATTGTGTAATACCATAGCGGTCACGCAGATCAACAAAACTGATAGAACCGAATTGACGGATAGTTTGAACCCAACCGCATAATGTCACTTCTATCCCAATGTTCTTTGCTCGTAGTTCCCCGCATGTATGCGTTCTGTACATAGATAAATTTGAGCGGCAAAGATAGGGGAGGACTTAGAAGATGACAGTTGAGCCCCCATCCCCTGAAGGGGAGAAATTGACCGTTTACAATTTGCAATTATTAATTCCATGGTTCAACTTTCTACATAGTCACAACCTTAGGATTTTTTTCTTCATTAGACTTTTGAAATAAATAGTAGTACAACAAAATAAGAATGCCAATAACAAAAGGAATAACAGCGAAATATTTGCCTTCTATTCCCTGCCATATAACCGTTTCATCAAAACCAAAAAATTCCGAAATCATCCAGTAAGAGTTGGCAGTGATCCAGAAACTGATGGCGACATTGTGTGCAAGTTCAGAAACAAAAGCCCTGGTTCGCCAGGCAATGATAATAGAAATAATAAGCGTTGGAAATATCATCGCGATGCCTAAAGGCTTCCAGATAAGGCACCAGCTTAAATCTTTTAATAACCAAAAAATTATATGCATGTTTTCCATTTTCCGGTAGCGGGCAGGTATCACATACATAGGTTCTTTGTTAGTACTCATTGATAAGCAGTTATTTTCAAATGTACTATTTAGAAAGAATTCTTGTGAAGCGTTTTATATCTGCTTCGTCATGGATGGGAAAATTGTGCACTAAATGAGATGCTAATTGATTTGCAAAAAAAGGCGCAAGGGAACCGCCTTTAGTGCCCATGCCATTTAATATTCCAAGAGCAGGTTGTTGCGGATGAAAGCCAACGAAAGGCCGTCGTTCCAATGTAGCAGGACGAATAGCAGCTTTATGGAGTAGAATTTTGTAAGGAACTTTTAGCCAGTTATCTAAATGATGTTTTGTTTGCCGCAAAAATTTTTCTGATGGTTGATCATCCTGGAACTCCCATTGATAGTTAGAGCCTACCCAATAGGTATTTTCAATAGTCAACGGCGCCAGCATTAACCCTTTTTTAAAAATGTGTTCATTGGTTAATTCAGGACTTTCTATAATTAATGCTTCGCCTTTATTGGGGGAAAATGGCAACAACTCAAACCACGGATTAGTAGCAGAAGCAATGCCATCACAAAAGATAATTTTTTCTGCTGTGATGTTTTGATAAGCGATGCCATCTGGATTAATCTTTAATTCCTCCATGTTAAATGTGTGAACGTCTATAGCATCCAAATCAAATAATTTCTTTCGCCAGGCAGCCATGAGTAATTGCATGTTGACCATATAAGCAGGACGAATTTCTCCGCAACCAAAGTCATGGTTAAAATATTGATTAAAATAATTTTGATCAGGATAAGAATGCAGGAAAGTGTCATCTTCTGTAAGCCGATCTATAAATGCATTACGCATTTGCGGCGAGGGAAAAAAATCAATGAGGCTTTTTGAAAACACTGTTTGTATATTGAGATATTTGCCCACTTCTTCATAAGTATCCAATGCAAACGGCATCACTGTATCAATCATCCAGGAATACACATAGCGCCTGCCGGTAACCGGGTTAATAATCCCCGCAGCAATTTGTGAGGAAGAAGAATGACGCTCATCATCTATTACTAAAAAGCTTTTGCCTTCTTTGTGTAAAAACCAGGAGAGTAGGGTGCCGCAAATTCCTTGTCCGACAATAAGGTAATCGACTTGCATAAGTGCGAAGGTAAGAAGCCCGGCCTCCCCGTCCCCTCCAGGGAGGGGTCATCTGTGCACAAGGCCAGCTTAGCTAAGATGCTGTAATTTTTCAATCATTTTAAAGCTGAAAGCTTTTCATTTTTTATAATGAATGATTGAATATGAGGATCTGTGCGAATGCTAATTTCCCCCTTGGGGGATTGAGGGGCCCTCTACACGTAACCGTACTCCTTCACTATGTGCACTAAACTCCGGTGCATATAAACATTGAATAGTAGTAATGCCATTGCTAAAATTACCTGCATGTGTAACAAACAATGGATATTCAAACACATAAGTCCCTTTGCGTAAATAACTAAAAAAGAAACTGGTGCTTGCATCTTTAGTTGTTTCATAATATCCTAAACCACCTTGCCATTTATACCCACTGATAACATTTACCGGTTCTAAAGCAGAGGCACGCATATCTTTCATGTGTACATATTCCATATCACGATCAACACGCAACTCAATTCTTACTTTTAGTTTATTACCTACCTGCAAACCAGTTCCTTCTCCGACAGGTGTTAGCACGGGGCCTCGATCAGAATTTTTTTCAATAAATAATTTTTTATTTAATTGCAATGGGGTAGAGGCGTTGGTTATCTTATCAAGGTCTTGAAAATATTGCCAATAGGCTGCACCCCATGATGGCATATTAGATTGTTGTGAGTTGGAATTTTTAGGTTGTTCAACAGATATACTAATGTTACCCATTTCCGGTTTTATAAAATTGCCTGAAATTGTTTTTTTAAAATAGCTTGTACCTGCTTCAATTTCTTTTTCAGTTATATTGGAGATAGAGGTTGTTCCAGTCTTTATTGTTACAATTGGTTCGTTCGTTAGCAATTCTGTGCCTTGCAGAAGCATGGCGTAACAGGCGTCTGCGGTGGCTTTTGTGGTGCGCCAATTATTCGTTTGCTTGTTTTTGATCAGCCACGTTTTTAAATCATCCACTATTTTTTTATCATTGGTAATTTCATAAAAAGCTTCAATTAATAATGCCTGGGTTTCGATGGGTGCATACCACCAGAACCAACTTCTTCCAAAACTATTTTCTTTCCAATACATTCCTAATTCTTCATTATTGATTGATGTTTCTTTTAATGATCTTAAAATAGCTTTTGGTGTTTGTTTATCACCTGTTCTGTTTAATGAAAGTGCTGCCATTCCCTGCATAAATTTATTTCCCTTCATCCAGTATTGCTGTGATTGTTTGCGATAATAATTATATGCTGTTTGGGAAGATGCTGCAACAGGATATTGAGGGAAAAAACTTCTCATATACAAATACTGCACATGGATGTAGCTGATATTTTGCTGACTAAGTTTTGCCTTTGATTTTACCAGATTATCATAATCTTCTTTTATCTTTTTATCAAGATAGGCAATGGCTGACTTTAAAATAGACTGAAGTTCTTTTTCCTGATCTTTTTGAACCGCTTTTAATTTTTGTAGATGACCAATGCCGGTAATAATGTATTGTGTCATGTAGCGATCATCAGGTCCACCTTCAAACCAAACAAATCCACCGTTTGAACTTTGGGCTGCTTTTAATTTTTCAAGACTGTTTTTTAATTCTATGCCCATTTTCACTATGTCAAAAAGTAAGGCTATATTTTTCTTTTGTTCTGCTTCCGTTTTTGCCTGTAACACCCAGGGTGTTTCTTCTAACAAGGCAGATTTTAATTCTTCATTTTTCTGCAAATTCGAAATGAGTGCTGCTGTATCAATGGTTTTCCATTTGGTGAATATTTGCTGAATTCGGGGTAAAGAATTTGCGATCATGGCCGCCAATGAATTTGCATAATACCGGTTCCATGTTTGCTCAGAAGATTCATTTTTATTTTCTATTAAATAAGGAAGTGCTTGTACCGCATACCAGGCTGGGTTTGCAGTGTATTCGAATGTTAGGGTATGGTGTTGTAAGGTTTCAGCCCCTTGAGTTAAGGAGTTTATAAGCTTTTCAAACTTAAAGGTTTTAGTGCCTGTTCCTCTCATGGGCATTGGTAATGTTTCAGTCACCAGCAATTTATTGGTCAACACAGGAATAGCTGCTTCTTCACCATCACTTATGTTGCCTGCCCTTGCAACAACCCGCCAGGCTAAAGCACTCGTAAATTGAAAAGGTATTTCAATGGGAAATTTTACCGCTTCACTTTGCCCGGCAGCTACTGTAAAATATTGATTGGGAAAAATGTTTTGAAACCATCCATCTACAGATTGATTAGTGGCGATATCAATCAATTCTAATTGAGCTTGCCCGGTAAATTCCTTATCTGTCAAATTCACGATTTTAGCGCTGAATTCCATACGATCTCCCTGGCGTAAAAACCGTGGAGCATTAGGCTGAACCATCAGTTCTTTTTGCGTAATGATTTCTTTTTGCGACATACCCAATGCCAGATCTTTAGAATGAGTAAGAGCCTGGAACTTCCAGCGTGTTAAGGCCTCCGGAAGGGTAAAAGAAAACTCAATATTGCCATCTTTATCTGTTCTTAAGTCAGGGAAAAAGAATGCAGTTTCATTAAAGTTTTTGCGGATTTGAATGCCGTTGTTATCAATTTTATTTTGCTTAATCCTTGTTGCACTATCTGATGTTGCGGATGTTTGATCAGCTAATTCTTCTTGCCTGGATTCTTTATTCATTGAAGGCGCAGCTGCACCCTGGGTTACAATACCAGATACTCTACCCTCCAGAGCTCTTTCTAAGCGCCCATATCTTGTAAATCTATTAAACACAAATTCATCATAAACTTTTTCAAATTGTTTGTACTCCTCATCATTATTCCATTTTTGTTCTGACTGGACGGCTGCAAAATTTTGAGAACCATTCCAGGCAAGTCGATTACTATAGGTTCTCCACAAGTTTGGTTTTGTCCAGTCATGCGCATAGAATTGATCCAGGGAAGCATCATACATACTTGCCAGCATTTCAGCAGCCACTAATTCATTTTTGTATCCTTTGATCTTTATCTTCCATTGCTCTTTGCTGCCGGGTAAGGTTTTATCGCGGAAGCTTGCATATTCAATTTGCAAATCTTTATTAGTCCAGGGAACATTTATTACTTCGCCATGTTGGTACAACCTGTTGTGTTTAACAAAAAAGAAATTCACTCCATAGCCTCCGCGATCGGCTTCAGTTGCGGCAAAATCAAAAGTTTTCTTTTCGTTATTCAGGGTAATAAAATCATTTCTTGTTTCTCGTTTCTCGTTGGTTGCTTTGTCTGTTTGGTGTATTACAAAAACATCAGTTGCCGATGACCCAATTTGTAAACTTGTTTTTTCACCGGGCTCAATCGCGGGATTTGATGAATTTACAAAGAGGTATTTTGGAGAGATGAGTTCTTTTTGTTTTGGATCAGTCAATTCTATATAACGTACATCTTTCACTGTTTCACCATCCTTGCCTGTGGCATCGATTTCAATTGCATAATAACCGGCTCGAAGTTGAGAATTGAGAATTGAGAATTGAGAATTTGCTTTCGCAGTATCTGTCTTGGTGTAAACCTGTTGGCCTCTTTCCCATGTTGTCATATCCCCTTCGTTTCTATATTCATCATGCGGAAAGTTTTTTATAAATTCTTCCTTAGTCATTACAAACTGATCGGGTTGGTGCCAATAGCGTTGGCGAATCAAACGTTGCTCCGGTTTTAATTCATAAATAGAAATTTTTATTGCAGCTGGTTGAAATTCACCGTTCATGTTTTGTGTACGGATGGAAATCGTTTTTAGATTATCAATTGCTAAGACTTGTGGGATGTTTACCTCTAACAACAATGCTTTATAACCAGTAGAAATTATGGTTTCGTTGCTGCGGGTTTCGCCACTTATGTCCGTTACATCAGCATTTACTTTATAATCAAAAACAGGTTCTAATTTCTTATCGATAGAAAGATCAGGAATAGCTGTAAATACAATATTGAATTTGCCGTCTTTGTCAGTGATTGTTTCTCCATGTGCAATTTCCATTGGCTGCACTTGTGGATACCAGCCTCGCCAAAATAACCAGGGATATAAAAACCGTGGCTGCCTCACCACCCTGTAACTAACCTTTGCGCCATCAATAGTATTTCCGGCATAAGCCATTGCAATTGCAGGTACGGAGATCTTATCGTTTACTTTATAAGTTGTTTTTGGTTTTTCATATTTCACATAAAATTTCGGTCGTTTGTATTCTTCTACTTTTATATGTGCCGAGCCATTCCGTTCTTTTGCGAGAATAGTAAAATCTCCATTTAATATATTTTGTGGTAATTGAAAATTTCCATGCAAAGAGCCAAATTGATTCGTGGTAAGTTTTATGGAATCAATTAACTGCCCGTTTGCATCCTGCAAATAAACAGTTGTTGTAAAATCGGGTTGTATGTTTGAACTGTTTGACTGCTTGCCTAAACCGACTACAATGCCTTTAAAATATAGTTTTTGCCCAGGCCGGTAAAGGGAGCGGTCAGTGAAAAAATAGGTATAGGTTGATGATTTTATGGCATCATCTTCAACAGCGTCATAATCGTAGTAAATATTATATAAACGTTCATCAAGATTAAGCCTGTCTTTTTGATAAGTAATATCCAAACTAATGTTGGTGTTTCTATTATTTTTTTCTTTACCAGATGCTAATAGGAAATATCCTTTATCATCTGTTTTATAAACGGATCCTTTCCTGTTTATGTATTTAGAACTATTATAATCATAATAATTCTCTAACACCTGTACTTGTGCAGCAGGTAGTGGTTTACCGGTTTCGCGATGGAGGACAAAATAATTATTGTTTTGTGCGGCGTAACTGATATTGGAAACATAGAAGCTCCTGGCACCTGTAGCTGAATTTTTATCATTGAAAGCAGCAGAGGAAGAAGCTAGCAAAACATATTCGCCAATTAGCAAAGAATCAATTTTTATTTCTACGGCATGTTGTTGCAGATCATTTGTAAATGATAATGGTTGTTGCCAACTTTTTAGCGGAACTGCGACAAACAGTGCAGGCCAATATTTTTCTCCATTATCTTTTAATAACAGTTTTAATTTTTCGTCAAGTTTTATGATGCGTAAATATAGCCGGTTGAAATTTTTATATTTTACAAGCGAGCGAAAAGGCTGACCGGGTACGTTCACTTTTTCAAGAACAAATTCCAGATGCTGCTTATTGATCTCTTTTAACAAATTGTAACTGCTGACCCACCCTTCGGTCCGTTTTACAGAAGCATTAACACTACTATCATTAACTATTTTTTCTAAAATCTCTTTAGATTTTAAGCGGGTATAACGGTGAGCTGTGTCTTTTAAGGGATCGTAAGTTGCAGCTAAACTTTCGTAATGAGCTGCTAATAAAAAACCGGCCTGTGCCGTTACCGGGTTGTCAGGGTATTTAGCAATAATATTTTCTAACGCTTTTTTGTACAATTCATTTTTGTTGGCCAATACAGAGGTTTGCTTTACAAACTCGAGCCTTTCAATATCCACATCAATCAGCGCATCTTTTCTTGTATCATTCAAATGAAAAGCAATTAGATCCTGGTAAATTAATAATGCCTTGTGTTGAAGTGACAGGCTGTCTTTTGTAATGAATTTTGCGTTGACAAAATCCGCTACGGGTGCAAAGGCTTCCTGTTGATTGATCTCAAATGCAAAGGCCGGTTTTTTAATTTCTCTTTCATCATTTTTAAAATACTGCAAAGCACGATGTGCCAGCAGATCAAAAAGGGTAGGGCGCAGGTATCGAACATTTCCTTTTACTAAAATAGCTTCATAAGGTTGTAATTGTGTTTGTCGTAAAAGCGTTTTATTTTTTAAGGAGGCAAGGTATAGTTCGCTGATCTTTTCATGAAGATCTTCTGAAGTCCAGGAGGCAATATCTGTCTTAGTGTAATTTAATGTATTCGTTCTGTTATACAGCTTCCACCGGTTGCGTTGAAAGTATTGCCAGTACTCACCCGCCAATATGCTTTTTAAAATGGATGCTGCAGGCTCTTTGTTAAGTAAAATTTCTTTTTCTATTTCCTGAATGCCGGCGATTTCGCTTTCTTCACGGGTTTGCTGTTGAAGGCCGATTGTGTAAACTAATGACTTAATGATCTGTGCTTCCTGCTTTTCTTTTTTAGCCAGTTCATAGATTTTTTTTACTTCTGCCAGTGCGGACTTTGGTAAATTTTTGCTAACGTATTCATCTACCTTTTTCCATTGCGCCTCAAAGTTTTTTATAGACTGCGCAATACTTGTTAAACTTATTAGAAGTAAAACCAAACACAGGAAAAAGTTCGTTGATTTCATAAAGGAATTGATCATTAAAAAAAACTGACCGTTTTAAGATGCAAGAACGTATTGAATTACATAAACAGATGACGGTTGACAGATGATAGTTGACAGTAAAAGTCTTTATGTACAATTTTTTTATCGGTAATTGAAGTGTGCTATGCTTAACAATAAGATTAGCTGTTCAACCAACGACTCACTGTCATTTGTCAACTATCATCTGTCATCTACAGCCTTTAACGTTTTTTTACCTGCCATCAAATAAACGTTGAATAAAATAAGCTTTCTGATACCGTGGAGAAATTAAAAATCAAGAGATCGGTACCCTTTAACAACTGCTTCTGCTTACGATAAAAAATTAAACCCCTAAAATCCCGTACTTATTAAAACTATGAAGCCCTTATCACAGTAAGGGCTTCAGCTTTTTAGATTAAACCTATAAGGTTTTAAAAACCTTATAGGTTTTAACGTAATACCTCCGCCATTGTTTTGCCAATATCTGCCGGACTTTTTACTACATGAATACCACATTCCTCCATGATTTTCATTTTTGCGGCGGCAGTATCTTCTGCGCCTCCCACAATGGCTCCGGCGTGTCCCATTCTTCTTCCGGGAGGTGCTGTTTGTCCTGCAATAAAGCCCACAACCGTTTTTTTATTTCCAGATTCTTTGATCCACCGGGCAGCTTCTGCTTCCATGCCCCCGCCAATTTCACCAATCATTACTATGGCATCTGTATCACTATCATTCATAAATAATTCCACCGCTTCTTTGGTTGTAGTGCCAATGATAGGATCGCCACCAATACCAACAGCAGTCGATATCCCAAGGCCAGCCTTAGCCACCTGGTCGGCTGCCTCGTAAGTAAGTGTACCGGATTTTGAAACAATACCAATGCGACCTTTTTTAAATACAAAGCCCGGCATGATACCCACCTTACATTCATCGGCAGTAATTACACCAGGGCAATTAGGTCCTATCAAACGCACATTTTTTCCTAATAAAAAATTTTTCACTTTTATCATATCCTGCACGGGGATGCCTTCTGTGATACACACCACTAATTCCACACCAGCATCAGCCGCTTCCATAATGGCATCGCCTGCAAAAGCTGGTGGTACAAAAATGATTGATACATTGGCGCCGGTCTCTTGTACGCATGATGTTACAGTATTAAACACACGACGATCCAGGTGATTTGTGCCTCCCTTGCCCGGTGTAACGCCCCCAACTACCTGTGTGCCATATTCAATCATCTGCGCTGCATGGAACGTGCCCTCTGTACCTGTAAATCCCTGCACTAAAATTTTAGATGACTTATTAACAAGGATGCTCATAGTAAATTTTTGATTGCAATTTTATCAGAGCCGCAAAAGTAAGGAATTAAGACTTTTTATGTAGGAGTTTCCTTCCCGGTAATTTTTCTAATATTTTGTACTTATCACCATTGCTACTATCTGCTTTACTTATGTCACACACTGCATCATCAACTATTCTATTCAGCATTTTTCACATGTAACTAAGTCTCCCATCATTCATTATATTTTAAAAACAAAATATTTCTGCCAGAAGATACGACTGGTCCTGCATGAGCATTACCTGTTGTAACAACTCCTCTATTTAAGGTATCAAGCTTAATAGTAGTGGTAGTGATAGCCGTGCCAGGATGAAGCACATGGTAGTCCTGGAACAAAATTGCATCTGCCCCTTTTTGTTTTGCTTTTCGAATGGCTTTCACCTGCAGTTTTTCAATATTGTTACGTGAGAAAGAAGTGTAATGCTGTTCATAACCTTTTCCAATAACGGTATAGATTCTTTTTATTGCAGCAGGGTCAACATACACATCTACATGCGATGTTTCATTAAAAGAATTTCCAAGATAATTTACCGATACGCCACAGGAAGAAGAAACGGAAACGATCAAGATGAAGTAAAGTTTTAGCATAAGTCAAGTTTTGAAGTGAAGAATAAATTTCACTTCAAGCTAACTAATGAATTGAAAACGGGGTGTTAATGGTAATTGAAAATTGAGAGTTGAAAATTGAAATTTTCTTTCAGTTCATCATTCCTTATTCCTTGTTTGATATTCAATTGTTCTCAATAGTATCCCCAGGTTGCACTGCCCCAATAGCTTTGCCATTGTGCTTTGGAGTCATTTTGCAAGCGAACCATTTTTACAGTGCTTACCATCCAGCGTCCCGTGGGTTCAACTTCAATGCTAAGTTCGCCATTGCTGTCTGTAGAAAGTTCCTGCATTGTTGTTTTGTCGTTGTAACGGTGCCATATTTTGCAAAGCGCATTTTTCAATGCCTTACCTTGGAAAAGGATTTTTGTTTTAATGGCTCCGTTCTTTTTTAATTCATAAGGATTCGATTGCAAAAGAATGTCAATTGGCAGGCCTGTTTCTTTTTTGTAAACATCAGTATATTTTTTGCCTACCTGGAAAATTGTTTTTACACTTCGTTGATAAAATTCCCTGCCAATGCTATCTTTTTCGCCGTTTTGTTCACGGTAGTTAATTGCATCTTCTAATCCATCTTCTTTTAAATAATCAGTAAACTTTTGGGCTTCGAGTTCAATAAAAGAATTATGATTATTGAAAGTCATCATTACGGTACCTTCATTCATAACCATCAATTGAATAGAGTCCCCTTTTTCATCACCAATCAAATCAGCAATATCATCTACATCGCTTCCCAAATGGAGCTGTAAAGATTTTATACGTTGGCGGTTACCAGTCCAGTTTTCACCGGTAAAATTTTCACCTACTAAAAAAGTGGCATTTACATTTTCACCTTGTTGATAAATAAATTTTTCGGGCTGCAGCCAAAATTCATGTGCCAAAAGAAAATTAGCTGTAATAAAACAAACCCCAAGAGCAATAATTTTTTTCATGTTGCATCTTCTTTTGGTGGCAATAATACATCCGCATCGTCATGGGTTAATTCTGCCATATTCCGTTCATTGGAAATTTTTCCGGTTTCTTCCAATTGTCGCATGTCTTTGGCATCTTTTAAAAATTCGGAAGCAAAAATAAAATCGTTAAGTCGTTGGTTTTTACTAAAGATGATCTCTTTATTATTGCCTTCCCATTCTTTTTCTCCTTCGTACATATACACAATATGATCTCCTATTTCCATTACGCTGTTCATATCATGTGTATTGATAACAGTAGTGATCTGGTATTCATCAGTAATTTCTTTTATTAGCTTATCTATCAATCCCGAAGTTTGAGGGTCAAGGCCTGAGTTAGGTTCATCAACAAATAAATATTTTGGATTTAATACGATAGAACGGGCAATACCAACACGCTTCATCATGCCACCACTAATTTCTGCCGGGAATTTTTTATTGGCTCCCTCCAGGTTTACCCTGTTCAATACTTCATTTACCCTATCTAATTTTTTCTTGCGGCTCCAGTTGGTAAACATGTCTAATGGAAAGATGATATTTTCCTGGACCGTCATACTGCTGAATAGTGCAGAACCCTGGAATAACATGCCAATCTCTTTGCGGATGTTCTTTTTTTCATCTGCATTCATTTGTGTAAAATTCTGGCCATCATATATAATATCACCGGTATCAGGTTCAAATAATCCCACAACACATTTCATAAAAACGGTTTTACCGCTACCACTGCTTCCAATTATGAGGTTGCAACTTCCCGGCTTAAACAGGGCATCTACTCCTTTTAAAATCGTCTTATCGCCGAAGCCTTTTTGTAAGTTTTTTACTTCAATCATTCCATTCCTTTTTTACCAAAATTTTTTTATTAAGCTATACGGTTTATTTATAATAGTAATGCAGATAATATATAATCAGCAAATAAAATTAGAACGCAACTTACTACTACCGCTTTTGTAGAAGACCGGCCTATTTCTAAAGCACCACCTTTTACATGATAACCCATGTATGCCGGGATACTGGAAATTATAAAAGCGAAAGTATAAGCTTTAGACATTGCAAAAAATACGTTGTAAGGCAGAAAGCCTGACAATAATCCTTTGTCAAAAACCTCCTGGGAAACTATACCGCTGGAAACGGCTGCTAACCTTCCACCCCAAATGCCTAATATCATTGCAATAGCCACCAGCATGGGAATGACTACCAGTGATGCGGTTATTTTAGGCAATACCAGATAAGCTTTTGTATTGATGCCCATGATCTCCAAAGCATCAATTTGTTCGGAAACACGCATGTTTCCTAATTCTCCGGCAATTTTACTTCCAATCACTCCTGCTAAAACTATGCATACCAGAGTAGGCGCAAATTCAAGAATAACCGTATCTCTCACAATTTGCGATACGGATTCTCTGGGAATGAGTGGATTGGTTAATTGATAACCCGTTTGAATGGCAGAAACGGCTCCAATAAAAACAGAAATGATAACAACAATTCCTAGGGAACCAATTCCAATTTCAGAACATTGATGCATAAATTCTTTCCAATACATCCTCCAGTTTTCCGGTTTGGAAAACATACCCTTTATCATCAACATGTATTTGCCTATTTCAGTTAGAAACTTCATAAATTATGGTTCAACTTTGTTTGTACGTTTTAATCGCTTCCACCAGGGTGAGCGGCGAATTTCTTCTTCTGTTGCTATCCTGGTTTTTATTTGAGCATCTACCACTGCAATGGTAGCCATATTTACAATATTACGCACTGATGTTCCTAATTGTAATATATGAACTGGTTTTTTTAATCCTAACAATATCGGCCCAATGGCGTCGGCATTACCAACTTCCTTTAATAAATTGTAAGCCACATTACCAGCAGCCAAATTTGGAAAAATAAGCGTATTTACATCTTTATCAACCAGCTCACTAAAAGGATAATTTTCTTTTAAAAGTTCATTATTAAAGGCCACACTCGCCTGCATTTCTCCATCTACTATCAATGAAGGCATGCGTTTCTTTACTATATTTTTTGCTTCAGCTACTAATCTTGCTTCAGGAGAATTACTGCTGCCAAAATTAGAATAACTCAACATAGCTATGCGTGGGCGGATATTAAAGTTTTTCACTTCTTTGGCCACCAACAATGTTATTTCAGCAAGTTCTTGTGCTGTAGGATTAAAATTGACAGTAGTATCAGCTAAAAAAATAGGACCTTTCTTTGTCAGCATTAAATACATACCGGCAATGCGGTTCACGTTTTCTTCCGTGCCAATACATTGAATGGCAGGTCTTATTGTATCCGGGTAATTCTTGGAAAGGCCAGATATCATGGCATCTGCTTCACCCGTTTCCACCATCATGCAGCCAAAATAATTCCGGTCTTTCATTACCTTTTTTGATTCATAATAATTGAAGCCTCTCCGTTGGCGTTTTTGAAAAAATAGTTCACCGTAGATATTTCGTTTTTCTTCCATCGCATCGCCGTGAGGATCAAATATGGGTAAGCCTTCTAAATTAATCCCATTGATTTGTGCAATAGAACGGATCTTTATTTCATCGCCTAATAAAATAGGATAACCAATACCTTCATCAAAAACAATTTGTGCAGCTTTTAAAATTTTTATATTATCGGCTTCTGAAAACACAATTCGTTTTGGATCACGCCTGGCACGGCTTCCTAATACCCTGAATACCTGGTTGTCTAATCCTAAACGTCTGTTCAAATCATTTACATAACCTTCCCAATCTGTTATGGGATGTTGCGCTACTCCACTTTCCATGGCTGCTTTTGCTACCGCCGGGGCAATGGTTGCCAACAAGCGTGGGTCTAATGGTTTAGGGATAATATAATCGGAGCCAAAACTGATGGTTTTTGCATTATAGGCAAGGTTTACAATATCTGGTACAGGGGTTTTTGCTAAATCTGCTAAAGCATGTACAGCAGCCAATTTCATAGCTTCATTAATTTGAGTGGCTCTAACATCTAATGCGCCACGAAAAATATATGGGAAACCCAGTACATTATTTACCTGGTTGGGATAATCACTTCGACCGGTGGCGAGTACTAAATCTTTCCTCGCATTGTTTGCTTCTTCCCATAAAATTTCAGGATCGGGATTTGCCATGGCAAATACAATAGGATTTTTTGCCATGCTCTTAACCATATCAGCACTCACTACATTCCCCACACTCAATCCTACAAACACATCTGCATCCTTCATGGTTCTATCGAGGGTAGCGCCTGGTTTTGCATTTGCAAATTGCAGTTTAAATTCTTCGAGGTCATTTCTTTCACGGTGCAACGCTCCATTAATATCAAAAACACAAAAGTTTTCCGGCCTTGCACCCAAAGAAACATATAATTGAATGCATGCCATGGCGGCAGCGCCTGCGCCGTTGATAACAAATTTTACTTTTTCAATTTTTTTCTTCTGTATCTGCAAGGCATTTAATAAAGCTGCAGCGCTGATAATGGCTGTACCATGCTGGTCATCATGCATAACGGGTATGGTCAGTTTTTCACGTAATGCTTTTTCAATAATAAAACATTCGGGGGCCTTTATATCTTCGAGATTGATCCCTCCAAAGGTTGGTTCTAATGCACTAACAATTTGTACAAATTTTTCAGGATCTGTTTCTGCAATTTCAATATCAAATACATCTATATCTGCAAAAATTTTAAACAATACACCTTTACCTTCCATAACGGGCTTGCTGGCTTCCGGGCCAATATCTCCCAAACCTAAAACAGCCGTTCCATTTGTGATAACTGCAACCAGGTTTCCCTTCGCCGTATATTTATAAACATTTTCTTTATTGGCTGCTATTTCTTTACAAGGTTCTGCCACTCCCGGTGAATAGGCCAGCGAAAGATCACGCTGGGTTTTCGCCTCTTTTGTTGGCACTACTTCAATTTTACCAGGCCGACCTTTGGAATGATATTCTAATGCTTGTTGTTTTCTTAAATCGTTCTTCATAGTACCGTTTCTCGTTTCTGGTTTTTGGTGTGCAAAAATTCAGTCTTTTTTGCCATTGCCCACATGAACCCGAAAGCTCTCGAACTGTGAACTTTCACTGCGCAAAATACAAATTAATAGCATCTATGCTTTACGAGTACGCAGAAGCCTTATTTATTGAAGTATAATTTAATAGCTTACGTTATTGAAACAACTTAAAAGCAATCAGTATAAAAATGAATAAGAGTTGGGAATTATTTAATGTTTTAAGACAGAGGAAATTCTATCATGATTCTTCACACAATTGTTTTTTTAAGTGCTAATTAATATCCTTTCCTTGTTCCAATTTTTTTATGGCTTCTTCAATGAAAGTTTTGTTTTGGGCATTAGGTGCCATTGGCAAAGCCGTTTTTGCATATTTTAATGCATTCTTATAATCACCACTGGCGGAATAACCTCTCGTTAAGCCCACCAAGGTTGTAAAACTGTTTGGATTTTTGGTATGGTTCAATTTAAAGACTTCAAGCGCTTCTTTCGTTTTCTTTTGTTGTAGTAATTGTCGTGCATACTGATGCAATTCCTGCATACCTGCTAATGGCATAGCCTGTTTCATTGCAGCATCAGCTTCATCAGTCCGACCTAATTTATGTAATATCTGAGCCTTAGTACTCCATGGTTGAAAAATTCTACTGCCTCCAAAAGATTGGCCTGTTGCAGAATCTGACCATTGCAGCGCCTGCTCTAAATTTACATTATGTTGTATAGCCCATGCTGCTGCCTGGTCCCAGGCTAACCAAAAGAAACCTCTTTCGGTGCGCAGTTCATTTTGAAATGTTTGTACCTGGTCGTTTACATAATCAACTTCCACTTTAAAAGGGATCATTAATTTATCCCATAATAATGAAATGGTTGCGCTGTTTTCTGTTTGATTAGTGAATTCATATTTTAACCATTCAGCACTATTGTTCGTAGTCACAGGTTTTACTTTTACGCGTAAAGCATCTTCTGCTTCATTGTAATAATAACTTCCCCAGGAAGCGGCATTGTTTGAAAATATGAGTGTAGGTTCAGCCGCATCGTAAGCAATAAAAAAACCGTATTTGCCGGCTTTTAATGGCTTGCCTTCAATTTTTACATTTTTTGAAAACTCAATTGTTGTATTTTCATTTTGCCCCTGCACGCCATGGGGCAGCTTTACTTGAACCAAACCCTTGGTCAACAAAACCCGCATGTACTAATTCCCCCCAAATTTTTCCTTCACGTCCTTTTACGCCAGGACGATCGTAATGTATGGTTACATCAGTCAAACCAATCCGTTCTCCAACCATGGCTTTTTTATTGCCGCCACTTGGCAGACCCGTTAACGTTATCTGAGAAAATGCCGAAGACGAAAATATTGCGATCAGGCTTAGGCAGAATAGTAAGTAGTTTCTCATTTGCAAAATTTTATATGTAAATCTAAAGAAGGTAAACCTACATTTAGTGTTTTTTGTGATTGATGATGTGGAAAAGAAAAGAGATGTAAAAAAAGGGATAGAAGGTATGAAAATATGAGATGCTAATGTGTTTTCTCAAATGTAAATGCCAAAAGCTAAATTTATTTTTTCATCTTCTTTTTTACGTTTCGCAATCTTGTGAACAAAATGGTTTATTATATCGTTAGCATTTCTTTAATAGAATAGGTGCAAATTTTTGTCATATAACATGCCATCCGGCAGGGTATAAATCTTTTGTTATATGATGTTTTAATCCAGGTCCAAACCATTCAAAGGGAGCTATTATCTCCTTTCCTTCGCTTTTAGAAAGCCAGGCCGACCACCAACTAAATGTAGAATTAGCTATTATAAAGTGATTGCAAAGGCTCATTAAAATAAAATCTTCTATATCTGAATTGTTTTTTATAATAGAAATTCCCTTTGCAAACATTTTATTACACCAATTAGTATCATCTGAAAAAACTATAAACTTAACGTCTTTGAAATATTTCATTGCCCTTAAATAATAATCATGCGAAAGTGCTAAATGATTGGGATTTGTAACATAATCCTTTCTTCTTACATGAATGGCGCAAGTATTGTCGTTAAGAATGTAGGAGAATTTCGTTTTGATTTTTTCAGCTAACCTCGGGTCGAATTCAAAGTAATATCTTATAAGATCTTCGCAATGCTTAAAATACTTTTCAGACTGGAAATAGCCCGATAGATTGGTATTGTCGTGTATACTTATTTCATTATAGTGAAACGTTGTCTCGTGATATTGGAAGTCCGGCCATATTTTGCCTTTAGGCAATGGATTCTTAAAATATTTCTGGTATGACCATTTTGGGAAACCGTAAGAGTAACCATGCTTCACAGCCGTTCCGATTGTGCCGCTTATCTGGAAAAGCTGATTAGCAAATCTTCCTTTTTCCCCTAACTCCGTAAACGCAATCATTGTTCATATTAATTTCGTTATATAACATGGGTTTTATTGTCAATTGGCAAAACCGTAACACGATATGAGAAAGCGAAAGTGAAATACTGCGAGGCTTGACTTAAGTAAATAATAAATAATTCTCCTTTGCGAGTTTTATGTGTAAATCTAAAAAGCTTAACGAATATCTTATTGAGTTTTTGTTTGAGCTATAGAAATTAATAAGGTAAAAAAGGATGAATGGACAAATATTATGTTGTTGTATTAATTAATCAGGGACATTATTGTGTGAAATTTAGATGACAACTTTTAAAATGGGAATAGTATTTAGTTTTTTTTTACAAATGTCATCTAAAATTGTATTTATGATATTTGTCGCCTATAGAGTTGAATAGCATTTTCAAAACCTAAATAAATAGCATCGCAGATCAAAGCATGACCAATACTTACTTCTTTAACCGCGGGAATATTTTGTTTGAAAAATTTTAAGTTTTGCATATCGAGGTCATGGCCGGCATTTACAACTAACCCTGCTTCAGTTGCTTTTTTTGCAGCAACAACAAAAGGCACTATGGCTGCTTCTTTGTTATGATGATACTGCTTCGCATAGCTTTCTGTATATAGCTCTATGCGGTCTGTACCTGTTTCTGCAGCGCCTTCGACCATTTTAATATCGGGCTCAAGAAATATAGAAACACGTATGCCTGCTTTTTGAAAAATACTGATTATATCACGTAAATAATTTTTGTGTTTAATGGTATCCCACCCATGATCAGAAGTAAGTTGTCCTGATGCATCTGGCACTAAAGTTACCTGGTGTGGTAAAACCTCTAAAACAAGATCAACAAACTTTTGTTCTCTGCAATTACCTTCAATATTATACTCTGTAGTAATGATTTTTTTTAATTCTCTGGCATCACTGTAACGGATATGCCGTTCATCGGGCCGGGGATGAACTGTTATACCATCAGCGCCAAAACGTTGTGCATCTATTGCCGCTTTTATCAGATTGGGGTTATTTCCTCCGCGGCTATTACGAAGGGTTGCCAGTTTGTTGATGTTTACTGAAAGTTTGGTCATTGCGAGAGGTCAAAGTGATAATTTTAAATTTTTAAAATTCTGCAAAACTCCTTGCAATCATTTTATATGACCGTAAAAAATATCAATCTGTAAATTGCAAACATCGTTTACAGATTACTTTTTAAATTACAAACCATCTAAATACACGGATATCCCGAGATAAAAAGTAGTACCAATAAATACTAAAAATAATAAGGTTAAAAGGATAGTGGCGCCCAAATGAAAACTTTCACGTGGTTCTTCCGTAACAACAGCTTCCGATCTTTTGAATTGTAATTTCATGTGTTTTGTGTTACTTAGGTAATCTAAATAGCATGCCACAAATTTTTTGCTTTCTAATTATCTGCAGCACTCCATTTTAATCAACACATCGGTGCCAGTCGTTCCGAATTGTGTAATTGGAGCTACGCAACTCGAGATGAAGTTGACTGAAGGTTGGTTGGTAGTTAACAGTAGTCTTTCAGGTTCTCATTATGACTTGTTTATCTTCTTTCCTCCCTTGTTGGCCTTTTTCTTGACTTCCTTGCTTTTTTTATGTTTTTTTCTATTTACCAATCCCATTATTCCATTGCGTCCAATATTTTTTTAACCATCTCATTGATCGCATTGTTTTCAATCCATCTCACTACCATAACCAGGTTGTGTTCTCTATCGACATAAATAATATTGGTACCATTACCCACATGTACAAAAGCGCTGGCCGGTGCATCGGGTAAATATTTTTTATCGGTGTTTAAAAAAAAGTTCATATAGCCATAAGTCGGTTGAGCGGTTGTAGGTGTAAGAGATTGTTTTATCCATTGTTGAGAAATTAGTTGTCTGCCATCCCATGCGCCATAGTGTAAGGTTAGCAAACCAAACCTCGCCATGTCATAGGCATTTATAAACATTCCACCTCCCCAATGGCCCCCTCCACTAACCGATTGCATAGGTTCGCCGTCTAAAACGATCCATGCATTTCTGTACCCTGTCCATCGCCAGGTAGAAGAGGCCCCTATAGGATCCATAATATATTCCTTCAAAACTTTGGGAAGCGGCTTGCGCCATACCAAAGTAGCAGCTAATGCCAGGGCGTTTACACGAACATCATTATATTCAAAAACACTACCGGGGCTATTTCGTTTGCGGCTTAACCAGTTGGCCGTATTAGCATCCGGTCTATCTGCCCAATCGGGTTTACCCCACAGGGTACCTTCCCAATCACTTGTTTGACGAAGCATGACATTCCATGTTAAATTACGATTATGATCAGATGAAAAAGGAGTGAGTAGTTGTGGTTTTCCAATATCTTCTGGTGCACGGCTTTGTTGTAACGGATCGTAGATTTCAACAGGGCCCATATAGGTTGCAACCGTATCATTCACAGCCCCAATCAATCCTTTATCAAGTGCTAACCCTACTACAGCCGACAAAAAACTTTTGGTTACACTATGTGTCATATCTACCCGGTGAGGGTTACCCCATTCTGCTATAATATATCCTTTGTGTATTATCAAGCCCGTTGGTTCGGCACGATCAGCAAAAGGCCCTATGCCTGCTCCAAATGGTTCTTTGCCAAAACTCATAGCCTGCGATAATTCCATGCTACGGGGTTGTTTGCTTTCCTTCTCGATGGCAAAGTGAATTGCTTCTTTCAATTTTGTTATATCAAATCCTGCCTCTTGTGGTAATATGTGTTGCCAATTCAGTGCACTTGGAAAATAGTGTTTACCGGTTTTCTGCTCCGTAATTTTTTTCTGGCTAAAAACTGAAGTTGAGCCAATAAGAAATGAGATAAAAAATAAATAAACTCTTTTCATTTTTTAAAGATAGGGAGAGTTTAGAACCGGCGCTTTATCGTATACCGTACGATTAATAGTTACTCCTAACTTTATATAAAGAGTTTTATGATTTTGATCCAAATTTCCGGAAGTGATAATGTTTTCTTACTGGTGGTTGTAATTGCAGTTGTTTTTCTTACTATTATTTTTTTAAAAAGAAAACGATGATTTCGATTGTTTCCAATCCAAAAGGGCATTAAAAACAACTTTAACAAAGTCATTCCACAAAGCCATTTTTCCAGGGTTAATTTTAAACTAACGAATACTCATGAAACATTTATTCTTTACCTTATTTCTACTTCCTCTTTTTGCTCTTTCCCAGGATTGTAAACTTAAAAAAGAGGTGGACGATTTTACCCATGAAGCAAAAATCTCTACTGGCTTTGTCCCTTTTAATAAGGGTTTGGATTATCTGTTACTATCTGTTGATGCAGATAGCAAGGAAGTTCAATTTTTCTTTGCCTTTAAAAATGCCGGGGAATCAAAATGCTTTGACGATGCCTCTACAGGTGTTATCTTGTTTGAAGGCAGTAAACTAAAATCTAATTTTAAAAATAATGGGTCAATGAATTGTGAAGGTCTTTTTCATATTATGTTTAGAAACTCAGGCACTACACCTACAGCTTTGCAAAATTTAGCAACTAAAAAAGTAAGTTCTATACAGTTAACCGGGAACGGAAAAAAACTTACCAATATTGTTTTGTCCGAAGATGAGAAGCTAATGCTAATGAATATGACTATGTGCGTCATAAAAGAAGCTAAATTGTTGATAAAGAAATCCTAACAATGTGCATTTTTGAACTTGCTGAACTTACCCTATAGTGATTCAGGCAAATAAATACTCAATTAGGGTAATAACTGTATGCAAATAGACCCTGGTTTGAAAGGATGTTTAAAATCCGGCATCATTATTTATTTATATAGTAATAATTAAATAAATAGATGAAATTTATCTTAACCTTTTTAGTTATTGCGATTATTTCCTTCAGCTTTGTTGAGGGAAATACAAACAAACTTAAAGGAAATGTTTACGGAATTTGGCGGGGTGCATATGGCGATAGCACTATAATCGAAAAGTTGATTATTGACATTAAGCCTCGTAATAAAATGGAGTTGTACAACAACGAGCTTACGAAACATAAAATTACAGGCACTTATATTATTAAGGGAGATACTACATTTATTTTTAGTTATAAAAATGAAAATGGTTACAGCCAGGTGTTGATGTATGGCAATTTGAATAAAACAATGAACTTTGTTGATGGAATTTGGGAAACGGGGGTGAACACAAAAGGGAGTTTTTACCTGCAAAAACAAAGGTAAGGCAGTTTTGATAGAGCAATTTATCCTACCTTTAAGAAAGAAATCGTAATGTGGTTTTAAGCTTTTTCGCTTAACATTAATTCGTAATACCGCTGTTTAATCGCACCTTTACAATCACTACTGTTAGTTTTAAAATAATATTCTCTCTCTACATCAACAATTCATTATATGTATACAAATGTTTGGAACAAATACCTACCCATTATTAAAATTTTATTGAAAAGGGCAAAGAACGGAGATCAGGTGCTTGATCTGAATTTTTCTGATTTTGAAAGAGCAGGTATTGGACGAAAGGCTGGCTATAAATTCAATATAGAATTTAGTAAAGGCAAGGTGCATAATGTTATCATTAATTTACCGCTGGCATCAAATCTATCAAGTCTGTTATTGCAAGACGCTATGGTAAAGGAATTATTTATGAATAATGACTACCATATAAGTATGAATACTAAATTTCAATTAGGTATTAAACAAATTCCCGTAACTAACTCAGAAGATGCTCATGAACATGAGGCAGAAATTGCTGAGGGTGAAAAGCATGGCTAAAGCTTAAGAATTAATGAACAAGGGTTTAAGCCTTTATTGTTCAGCCCCCATCTGTCAATTGTCTGTGCACTATCAGCGAAGGGCACAGTAATTGTAAGAAAAGAGTAAATTTTCTATGAAACAAATCATATCCAGCTGTTTAATTATAATCGTTGCAGCTTTTTGGCAAGCATGCGATTCAGAATCAAGATACATCGACCCTAATACAGGATCTTCATTGAATTTAAGAGAAGATACAGCTACAGGTTTAATGGTAGATAAAGAAACTGGTAAGCCTGTATCTATGTATGTTGACACAAAAAATGATGATACCATTTACGGCCGTACGGGTAAAGTAATTAATGGTAAAATACGCAGGAATAAAGCTGAAGATGGAAAATATACCTATGTATATACTGATGATGAAGATAATGATAGCAAGGTAAAAAATGAAGACCTTGAATCTAAAATTAAAAGTGGTGATTACAAAAAAGAAGTTGAGAAAGATGGAGATATTACGATAAAAGATGGCGATACAAAGATTAAGATTGATGGAAAAACGGGAGAAAAAAAAGTAAAGAAAGATAATTAAGAGATAATAAGGAATAAAAAAAGAGGCTGGTATTACCGGCCTTTTTTTTATGCCTATTTAAGACTTATTTTCATTGCTGTCATTTTCATCGCTGCCTAAACTATAAGTACTATTTTCTTCATCGGTTTCACTTAAAAATTCAGATTTTTCTTCTGTTGAAATTTCCTGTGTATCCAAATCGCTTCCGGATATTTGGTCACCGAAGCTGCCTTCGTTTAATTCTTCACCATCAAAATCGGTATTATCTAAAGATGCCCGGCGAAGATTATTTGCGTCTATGGTGGGTATATAATCGTCGCCGGTTTCGAGCATTTGTTTATCTATTTTTGTAATATCAGCTTGTGTACCCATTACAATATCTGTTTCATCTTCCTCGTCATCTTCAAATAAACCTTCTCCTTCTTCATCGGCAGATGAAATTGTAGTATCTGCTAACATGCCAAATGGCGCAGGGTGTACAAACTCCTGGCCGGGAATATCTTTTACATCAGGAAGATCGATTGTAGTTTCTTCAGGTTGGAGCCGATCCTGGTCACGCTGCGGATCCGTTAAATCCATTTTGTCTCTTTTGGGGTCCTTTCCAGATCTGTCGCCCAGGCTACGGTTTTCGTCATTATATGGCTGGAGATTATCGTTTCGCATAATGTTTTAATATTTTATTGAAAAATTTGTGCCGTAGTGTATAAACCTATATGACATTTTAAAAAACCTGGGATAGTTTTACGATAGGCTGGCATAAATTTTTTACATAATAAATAAAAGAATGGACAATAAAACCGGGACCAAACGAAATCGTCCTTTCGAGCCTGGAAAAGATAACGATCCAAATCTAAGAGATGAAACGGCTCAACAACCGGGAATCAGCACCATTAAAAGTAATGACTATAATGAGGAGAATAACGACTTGACAGAGACGGCATCTGATGATTTTTTGGTTAAAGATTTTGGTAAAGGTGCAGACAAGGCCTTTGATGATAAATTATCAAATAATAGTGAATAATTGTTCCTTCTTATTGTTTGTTAACTCTAACTGCTTTTGTGGAGTATGTTATTCAGTTAAAATTATTTGGTGTTCTTATGGGACTTTTTTTCATCACAAAAAAAATTTATTGTAATTCCAAAAGGATTATATTTAAAAATTCCACAGTTTTCATGATAATGCGCTTAGATAGATCAGGTTGATAGAGATTTCTTTGGTACTAATCAATGGCATTTTGTTTGTTCATATTTTTAAAATTTGATAACTATGACAATTACTACATTCAGGACCTTGAACAATAAACTAAAAAAATCAATCGTATTGTACACAGGTGTATTCTTAGCTGAACGTAAAAAAGTTTTTTTTAAAATCATGCTTTACCAGGTAGATAATTATTACGTCGAAGTATTTTTTCTTAAGCCGGGAAGGAAACCTATATGGTTTAGAAATTTTACATCTACCGATAAGTTGCAGCCATACTTAAAAAAAATTGATCTTTCTTTTATTTTCCAGGAGCTTTGTTTAAAAAATTAATTTTTTATATTAAGCTCATTTAACAATTTTATCCCTTAATAGTGTATGATAGATAGAAATAACACTAAAGATTCTTCTCAAGAAAAGACTAATCAAACAGAGGAAAATGGAGAGCAACTTAACCAAGTGCAAAAAATGAATGTAAATCCAGATCCCCGTGCAAATGAAAATGTAAAAAATATCCCGTTTGAAAAAGAGCAAGGAGTGGGAAGTGAAATTACGGATGGTGAAGCAGGGTGATTAATAAGCTTTTTTTTAATTTCCTTTAACAGGATTATGTGGTTTAATAAATTTTCTTTCCAGCAAATGTTTTCCATTCATTAAAAACATTAAGGGCATCTTGATGTGGTATATTAATAAATTTAATGTGCCTTTCGGTTATTTCCTTTTCAATTTCATCATAAATAAACTGGTCGTCAAAATTAATGGCGGCTGCATCTTGTTTGGTATTGGCATACATAACCTTGCGAGGTCGTGCCCAATAAATAGCTCCTAAACACATTGGACAGGGCTCACAACTTGTATAAATATCGCAATCGGTTAGCTGGTAAGTTTTCAAATGCTCACATGCGTTTCTTATTGCTACTATTTCAGCATGTGCAGTAGGATCATTAGTTTTTATTACCTGGTTACAGCCTTCTCCAACAATTTTATTCTCCTTAACAATAACACATCCAAAAGGACCACCCTGCAGGGTATGCATTCCTTGCCGGGATAAATCAATTGCCCTTTCTAAAAATATTTCTTCGTGCTTTTTCATATTACAATTTACTGTTCAAAATAGCTGGGACGCTTACTATAAAAGATTTCCTGGCCTCATATACAATATAAAATGTTTATGCCAAAACATCTCTTCCCCCTTTCATTTTTTTAAACATTTCACTGAAAGATCTGCTGGTTGACAATGCGTTTACAGACAAGGCTATTCGTTTCGATTTTGTTTGTATTGTTTTTGCACTTTCAATCCAGCGTGTAAAATAATTTTGATGTGATTTTGGTAATTTATAAAAATGGTTGAATGCTGCAGGCTCATCTTTTAAGCATTCAATTAATTCTGCAGGTGGCATTATTGGCTTATTATCTATTTCAAATTGTACTTTCAGACTATCACCTTTTCTTTTCCTGATATTTTTTCGAATCGTGGCGTTGATCGGCATAATGAAATCTCCGCCTCCCATGGGCACCAGGCTTATGCCTTCAAAAATATAATCATCAAGTTTTCCTTTTACACGGAAAGCTTTTTTATTATTTGGAATTAATTGTTGTGCAATACCTGCATGAATATCAATGTAAGTCCAACCTGTTTTTTCACCTTTTTCTTCAAACTTTTTAATGATGGTACTAAAGCAAACCATATTTTAAACGATATAAACTAAGAGTATTATAATTATACAATCAATATACGGATATTTACAAATCATGGAAATATTTTTAGCCGTCGTTAGCATTTTATTAATTATTTCCGTTTTTCTTTCCTTAATAAAAGTAGATTTTTGGATATACAAAATACTGGAGTATCCACGTTTGCAAAAACTGGCATTAATTATTATCGTTACTGGTTGTTGGTTTTTCTTTTGGCCGATGCAAAAACTTTCTTATCAGATAATTTTGGGGGGTTTATTTCTGTCCATTATTTATCTGGTGTACAAAATATGGCCTTACACTATTCTTTCAAAAAAAGAAATGCGGAGAGTAAAGTCAACCGAACCGGAAAATGAACTTAAAATATTTTCTGCCAATGTGTTTCAGGATAATCAGGAGTATAGTACAATGCTACAGCAAATTAAAGAGTCAGATCCTGATTTAATATTTCTATTAGAAACCAATGCATCCTGGGCCAATGCTGTTAAGGAACTTGAAAAAGATTATCCATACACTTTATTAGCACCATTGGAAAATACATATGGCCTTTTATTTTACAGCCGGTTCAAATTTGAGTATGCCAGTATTAGGTTCCTTGTATTAAATGATCTTCCATCCATTGAGGCCATTATTATACTTCCATCAGGACAAAAAATTAAAATTTGGGGATTGCATCCTAAACCCCCGGTACCAGGCGAAAGCCTCCATTCCACTGCAAAAGACAAAGAATTGATGAAAGTGGCTTTAAAGGCAAAAGATTGTTTATTGCCTTGCATGGTTTTTGGTGATTTGAACGACGTGGCGTGGAGCCACACTACTGAACTTTTTCGCAAAACGAGCGAACTCTTAGACCCTCGCCGTGGGCGGGGGTTTTATAATACCTTTTCTGCCCATCATTGGTTCATTCGCTTTCCACTTGATTATATTTTCTGTTCCAAAGAATTTTGTCTTATCAGTATGAGACGCATGCCAAAAAACGGATCAGATCATTTCGCTACTCTTACACATCTTGCACTTAAGATAGATTTAAAAAATAAGCAAGACCCTCCCAAAGCATCCAATGAAGAGTTGGAAGAGGCACATGGATTGGCCACTCAAGCTTTAAAGAAATAAATTAAAGAAAATAGTAATGCTTAACTTCGAAGTCATCCATATAATCTAAACGATACTTTTCAAAATTGTAAAGGGTAATTATAAGCGCAGTAAAAAGGATTTTAGCTAATGTTAAAGAGTGGCTTTGCCTCCCAAATAACAGTTTTTTTGCAAAACAGGGTAAGATTATGGATAATTGAGATTTCGTTAATTATTGGCTATGGATAAAATTTATTTATTGCTAAGAAACAACAAGCAAACTGGTCCACACAATGTTGAGGAGCTGAAACAGATAGTCCTTAAAACAACTGATCTTATTTGGGTAGAAGGTAAGAGTGCCGGTTGGCGAAATCCTATGGAAGTTGATACTTTAAAATCTTATGTTCCGAGTTTTTCACAGCAAATAAATCAGGGGGATGAACAGCGTGCTGAAAAATTGGAAATAGCCACTGATTCTGGCACCGCTGCAATAATTACTAAGGGTAACAACCCCAGCCTTCAAAAACATTCAAAAAATATTTTTGTTAGCCTCCCTTCAAATTTTACAATACCCGATGAGGTACAAGAAGAAACGATGGCCGAAAAATTGGAGAAAAAAGCCCAGGAATTACTAAACAAAGTACAGGCTTATTCGCAAGAAAAAAACCTGGCAAAAAATGATGAGGTTGTAGATACTAAATACTCACGTTCTTTAAGTGATGTGAAAGAAGAATATCCTAACTGGAGGAAACAACAAATTGTAAAAAATGATAGTAACCAATCTTCCTGGAAAGGAAGCGGTATAATTACAAAGTATTCCCGTTCTTTAAATGAGATTAAAGAAGAATACTCGAATTGGCTGAAAGAAAAGAAGGAAAAAACAGTGATAGGAATGAAATCGTTGATGGCCGCCGCTATTATAATTGCGGTAGTTGCTTTAGGGTTTTTTAAAAATTCATTTAATCAAAAAATGACTTCTTCAAATGTTGACAATTCTACTTCAATATTACCTGGCGATTCAAAAACCGGGGATATAGCCATTAGAAAAGAAGATACACTTATTTTTGGAGAAGATTACTTGCCTGATGCCAGTTTTTTTAGTGATCAAATGAATAAAGATCAGAATAAAAGTAATGAAGAAACATCTTTGACGGCTGATCCAAAAGCTGTAGAAGCTCTCCCAGTAGAAGAACCAATACAAAATGAAAAAAAAGAGCCACAAATAGAAGTGATCAGAAAGGATGATCGTAAACTTCAAACTTCCACTCCACAGCCCCCAGAAAAAGAAGATGAAACCTCTGTTACAGATAGAAAAAATGAGCCGGTGATTCAAACCGTCAGCTCAAAAAAAGAAAAGCCTTTAGTGCCATTAACACAATTAATTAATATTAGCGGCGATTATTTGCCAAGTCAAAAAGGAGATGGGGTAAATGGATATAGGGTTACAATGCAAAATAACAGTGAACAAGTATTAAAAGTTGTAGCAGTTGATGTATTATATTATGCCGCTAATGATAAACTGTTGAATAAAAAGACCTTATATTTTAGTAATGTAACAGCAGGAGCAAATATGATTTTAACCGCTCCCTCTAATAAAGATGCTGTCGCAGTCACCCACCAGCTCGGCCTGGTTAGTAGTGAAGAAGGTTCTATATATTTTGTAAAGCAATAATATTCTAATCGGGATATTCTTCAGAACCCATAACCCAAATAAAAGATTGTAAATCTATAAAGTCCTGGGGTTTTAAATCATTCAGGTCTTTACGAATTTGTTGAGCAAAGCCAAGTAAACTCTGGTAAGTTTCCCAATTGGGACGTGATCGATAAATAAAATTATAGTTGTATTTACGGGCAGCGATCTGAGTAACACGGGGTTTTAAAAAAATGTGCTCAACCGGATTGGCAATGAAACCAAATACAGTTTGTAAAGGCCATGTAGAGACCCTTGTCTGGCGGCGTGGTAATGAAGTAAGCACTTCGGAAAATTTCTCAAACCTTAATTGTAATTCTGCTTTTCCATATACATAATCAAACAAACCTAAGGCAAAGGCTTTAGATCCTTCCGCAGGTTTTACTGCATCGCGTAAAGCCATTTTTTCAAATGAAAAAAGAAGGTTTGTTTTGGTTTCAATCTTAACTGCCCTTAATGCAACTTCATCATAATTTTTTTGAGACAGTAAATTTTTATATTGTTCACGATTTAATTCTTCCTGGAAACGAAAATGTGCGTCCAATTTATATTGCCTTTCCCACGCTATATAGGTTGGATCAGAAAACCCTTTTGGAAAATAATACAAAAATTTTTCGCGGCAACGAAGCCTTTCTTGTGAAAGCGATTTTTTAAATTTTAGTTTCATAAAGACCTTATCGATTACAATTGCAAACTTGTTGCCAATGCTAAATAAAGGTTGGGCCACAGGCTCTTGTAGTAATAAAAACCAGATTTAGAAATTCATACCGTGGCACAAGATTAGTTGCATATTTATTAAAACTAAAAGATGAAAAATAAAAATGATCAAACTTCACCCGATCATAAAAACGAAAATATTATAACTCATCAAGGAGAAGGGCCACAGGGTGTTGATAAAGCTCCGGGCGACGAGACTTCAGAAGAAAATGTTCAGTTTACGCAGCAAACTCAAAAAGGTAAAAAAGTAGATGGAGATCCTTCAAAAGAAAGTGATCAGCCAAGCGAACAAAATTTTGATAATGATAAAAAATAATCAGTGGAAGAATTACAGAAACATTGAATGCAAATGCATCTCTAATAACATTATTATTGAAAAAATTTTAATTGTTGCTATAAAATTAAGGTTATCCTGCCAAGCTGGGTCATAGGGAAAGTATTGATGCAATCATAAGGAGAAGGAAAAGCTATTATCCCGTTAGCTCGATTTTGCAGTAATTAGCTAATTTGTAGAGGTTCAGTCGTGGACTTGTTTATTGTAATAACCTTAAGCTTGTTTAAAATATAAATAATAGGATAGCACATATCAAGTTCACCCTTTTTAGCAGCAAAATTTATTCTTGATGGGAATTTATGGTGATTATTATGATATCCTTCTCCAAACATCAACAAATCAACTTTGAATAAATTTTTAGAAGTGTTGCCGGTTTCAAAATTTACTTCTCCATATTTATGCGCAAACCAGTTTATCACAACACCATGCACAGGCCCCATTGCCATATGAATAGGAATAAGCAAATACCACCAGGCCGAAGGAGCAAATAACAGGTAAAAACCTACATAAGCAGCAATCCACAAAATCCTTGATAACCAGGAATTAGCCCAGGTGTCAAATGAATTCCATTCAGGAACATTCTTCGTAAATTTTTCATCTACTTGTATCTTTCCCAGCATAATTCCAGTATAAGTTTTACTGGTGCGCCACATCATTTGAAAAACATTTTTATCATAAGAAGGTGAATGAGGATCATCTTCTGTATCAGTAAAAGCGTGGTGTATCCGGTGCATTATACCATATACTCTTGGGCTTAAATATGAGGAGCCTTGGGTAATATAGGAAAATATAAAGAAAAATTTTTCCCAGGATTTATTCATGCTAAACGCCCCGTGGGCTGCATAACGATGCTGAAAAAATGTTTGGGAGAAAAGAGAAATATACCAATGAAGGATGAAAAAGATAATTATTGCGATCACTATAGGATATTTTTTTATAAATTAAGCTCTGCAATTTAGTCAATTATTTTTTGCATTAGAAAGAGTGGGTAGCTTAATATGGGAAAAAGATATAATTAACATGCCCTTCTGCTTTTTACGCAAATAGACTTTATTATGCTACGGAAGCCTTCGTTTAAAAAACTTGTTTAATAAATTTTTTAATTTGTTTTATTATAAATTGTGAGTAAAGTTTAAATTTATTTTATGGCAGCATGTAATTTTAGTATTCCCTTTTCCGGTTCAGCAGAAGATGTTTTAATGAAGGCAAAATCTTCTGTACAAAGCCAGGGTGGAAATTTTAATGGCAATGAAACCAACGGTATTTTTGATGTAAGTGTTTTTGGTAATACAATAAAAGGATCTTATTCAGTATCAGGCCAAAATCTTGATATTATCATTGATTCAAAACCCTTCCTGATACCCTGCAGCACTATTGAAAGTTTTTTGAAGAATCAAATAGGCGTTTAGTTTTTTGAGTGTAAAATTGTCGGCTGATTGAAGTAGTAAATAGTTATCGTGCTTTTTTAAGGTTCTAACGGATATATAGGAGAATTGACCTAATAAATATTTTCAATAAATAATAAAAAAATACATTTACTCTTAATAATTAAAATTTCATCTTCACGGTCGCGACCAAACTAACTTAAAGAAAACGAGTAGCCAAAACTAACCACCGTTGACTAAAATAAATGAGACTGCATCGCAGTCTTTTTTATGCTCTTCATCTGCTGGAGTAGGTGAATTAACTTCTATGGATTAATCTTATATAAATTCGGTATTAGCATAATAC
>Ga0208736_1000071_pt1 | contig 31697 bp, 32 predicted proteins | sample AntDryMetagUQ255_FD_188090 | JGI IMG/M metagenome (GOLD analysis project Ga0208736, IMG submission 188090) | Polar desert microbial communities from Antarctic Dry Valleys - UQ255 (SPAdes) | ecosystem: Environmental > Terrestrial > Soil > Desert | place: Antarctic Dry Valleys | collected 2008-12-31 | reverse complement strand
GTCGCGACGGCGATGCGCCATGATGCGCGCCGATGGCAACCGTCGAGGTCCGCGACCTCTCCAAGCGCTTCGGCAAGGTCGAGGCCGTCAAGCACCTGAGCTTCGACGTCGAGGCGGGCCGCGTGACCGGGTTCCTCGGTCCCAACGGCGCCGGCAAGAGCACGACGCTGCGCGCGCTGCTCGGGCTGATCCACCCGACGAGCGGGACCGCGACGTTCGGCGGCAAGCGCTACGAGCAGCTCGAGCATCCGAGCGCCTCCGTCGGGGCCGTGCTCGAGGACGCCTCCTTCCATCCCGGCCGCAGCGCCCGCAACCACCTGCGCGTGCTGGCAACGACGGGGCAGCATCCGCCGGACCGCGTCGATGCGGTGCTGCACGACGTCGGCCTCACCGAGGCCGCCGACCGCCGCGTCAAGGGCTACTCGATGGGCATGAAGCAGCGCCTGGGCATCGCCGCGGCGCTGCTCGGCGATCCCGAGGTGCTGCTGCTCGACGAACCGACGAACGGCCTCGACCCGCCCGGCATCGCCTGGATGCGCGGGATGGTGCGCGAGCAGGCCGCCCGGGGCCGCGCGGTGCTGATCTCCAGCCACCTGCTGGCCGAGGTCGCCCAGTCCGTCGACGACGTGATCGTCATCGCCAACGGCGAGCTGCGCGCGCAGGGCACGCTCGAGCGCGTGCTCGGCGGCGACGACGGCCCCGCGACCGAGGTCACGGCCGAGGATCCCGACGCGCTCGCAGCCGCGCTCGCGGACGCCGGCGCGACCGTGCAGCGCGATGGCGACATCCTGCTCGTGATCGGGATGACGCCGGGCCAGGTCGGCGCGATCGCCGGCAGAGCGCAGCTGACGGTGCTCGGCCTCGCGCCGCGGGCACGCTCGCTCGAGCAGGCGTTCATGGCCCTCACGGCGGATCGCCGGACATGAGCGCCCTGCTGCGCGCCGAGCTGCTGAAGCTGCGCACGACGCGGACGTTCGCCGCGCTGATCGGCTCCGCGCTGGCGATCTCGCTGCTGGTGCTCGTGCTCGCCACGACGCTGGGCGTCTACCGCACCGAGGGCGAGGCGCGGGCCGTGATGGCAGGCGACTTCACCGGCCTGTTCATCCTGCTGCTCGGCGCGATGGGCATGGCGGGCGAATGGCGCCATCGCACGATCACGAGCACGGTCCTCGCGGCGCCCGACCGCCTGAAGCTGATGATCGCCAAGGCGCTGTCGTACGCGGTCGCCGGCGTCGTCGTCTCGTTCGTCGTCACGGTCCTGTTGTTCCTCGTCGGAACGATCATCCTCAACGCCCGCGATCAGTTCACGCTCGACGCTTCCACGCTCGTCGACGTGCTGTGGCGCAACCTCGTGGTCGCCGCGTACCTCGGCGCGCTCGGCGTCTGCGTCGGCGCGATCGTCCGCAACCAGGTCACCGCGATCGTCGGGCTGCTCGTCTACTCCTTCGTCGTCGAGTTCACGCTGTTCGGCCTCGCGCCCGACGTCGCGAAGTTCTCGCCCTTCAACGGCGCGCCGAGCGGCGTCATCGACGTCAGCTTCGACGGCGGCACGGCGAACTTCCTCGAGCCGGGGATCGCGGCGCTCGTGATGATCGGCTGGGTGGCGCTGTCGTTCGCCGCGGGCGCCGTGCTGCTGCGCCGCCGCGACCTGACGTAGTGGGCCGTCCACGAGCCCCGTTGACAGTTGGCGCTGTCACGTGGCTGGCGGTAAGGTCGCGCACGGCGCTGGTGGCCCAGAGAAAGGACGCGCCGCATGCCCGTCAAGCTCCCCGGACGTTATGAGCCCGGATCCGACAAGGACCGCGCGCATCGCATGCTCAAGGAGGCCGAGATCGAGGTCGACCACGTCTACGGCGTCGACGTCGCGCAGTCGGGGATGGAGGAGATCACGTTCACCCACAGCGGCACGGCGCGCACCGCGTTCGCCGAGAACGGCGTCATCGGGCACGTGATGGACGGGTGGGACGTACTGCCGCCCAAGAGCACGAGCGGCACCTGGCGCGGCGGGTACTGACCCGCTGGCCCTTGACCACGACGTCCGCCGGACTGATCCTGTTTCGCGAGCGCGACGGGACGCTTGAGTTCCTGCTCGGCCACATGGGCGGGCCGTACTGGGCACGCAGGGACGAGGGCGCCTGGTCGATTCCCAAGGGCGAGCTCGGCGACGGCGAGGATGCGCTGGCGGGAGCGCGGCGCGAGTTCGCAGAGGAGCTCGGCCATGCACCGCCCGGCGGCCCGGTGCTCGAGCTCGGCGAGGTCCGCCAGCGGGCGGGCAAGCGCGTCGTGGCGTTCGCGGTCGCGGGCGACTTCGATCCGGCGCAGCTCGTGCCCGGGACGTTCGAGATGCAGTGGCCTCCGCGCTCGGGCCGGCGCGCACGGTTCCCGGAGATCGATCGCGTCGCGTGGTTCGATCTGCCGACGGCGAGGGCGAAGGTCGTCAAGGGCCAGCTGGAGCTGCTGGAGCGCCTGGCGCAGGCGCGGCGCCGATGACTACAGGCTGCGCACGCCGAGTAGCGCGGGCGCAGCCGCCGCCAGCACGGGCGGTGACGCGCCCGCGCGCCACGGTGCGCGCGGCCACGACCGCCGCGAAGGGCGCCGGCTATCAGATCCGGCCCCGCGCCATGTCGATCAGCCGTCCCAGCACGCGCTCGCCGTCGATCCGCAGCCCGTCGTGGTTGAGCTCGTTGGTCAGCCACGGGCGCAGCCCGCGGATCTGCGCCGCGGTCTGCTCGGAGAACGAACGCTCGACGTACATGTCCTCGGCATAGATCAGGGCGGCGACCGGCACCTCGTTGTGCGCCAGCTGGTGCGGGTCGTACAGCCGCGGCCACTCGCGCTCGGCGAGCAGGTTCGCCACCTCGCGCAGCGGTGCGAGCGCGCCGTACTCGTCGAACATCCACGGGTACACGTGCTCGCCCGTGAAGAGCTCCGGCGCCGTGTCGTACGCGGCGGGCAGCATCCGCTGGGCGGACCAGCGCGTCGCACCGCCGTCGGCCCAGCAGGCCTCGTGGAGGATCGCGTAGAGCGGGTTGCGGGCGAACTGCAGCGCGGCGTCGACGTCGTGCAGGAACGCCGGCGAGTCCGCGGCGAGCTCGAGCACGTAGTGCAGCTGCTCGCAGCTCGCGCTCATGCCCAGGCGCCCGCCGAGCTGGCGCAGCCGGCGCGGGGTCAGGCGGTCGCCGCAGGGAAGGCGCAGGTCGTCGGTCTCGAGGCGCGCATGCAGGGCCAGCACGCGCGCGCGGTCGCCGGGGTACCGCTCGTAGAGGCGGCGGCAGGCCTCCAGGGTGCGCGCGTAGGTCGCCGCGTAGACGTCGTCGATGCGCTCGCCGAGCGGCGGCAGGCCGCCGGTGACGAACGCCTCCCGCAGCCCCTCGGGGGCGAGCGACAGGTAGCTCACGACGCACAGCCCGCCGAAGCTCTGTCCCAGCACGCTCCAGCGCTCGACGCCGAGCTCGCGGCGGATCGACTCCGCGTCGCGGACGATCGAGTCGGCGCGGAAGTGCGTCAGGCGGTCGGCCTGCTCCTGTGGCGTGAGGCCGTCCAGCGTTCCGACCGGCGTCGAGCGGCCGGTGCCGCGCTGGTCGAGCATGAGCACGCGGAAGTCCTGCAGCGCGCGGTCCAGCCAGGCGGGGGCGCTGGGGTTGCGCGTCGGGCGCGCCGCCTCGAACCCCGGGCCTCCCTGCAAGAACACCAGCAGCGGCCGGTCGAGGCCGTCGAGCGCGGCGACCTCGCGCGCGAAGATCGTGATCTGATCGCCGCCGGGGCGCGCGTGATCCAGCGCCACCGAGAACTCGTGCTCGACGAGGCGCAGGCCGGGGATGTCGAGCGTCATCGCCATGGTGCGATTGTTCATGATCGCGGCACGGACGTGTGGTTCCGGCCGGCGCTGAGGCGGGCCGACCGCGACGTCCCGCGAGCCCTTCGTCCAAGGGCACTTGCGGTCTGCGGCAGAATGCAAGCCCCTGTCAGTCGAGCGAGGAGTCCTCAGCATGCGCGCCGGATCCACCGAACCTGCACGCCGGATCATCGTCGAGCCGATCCGCCGGCCCGAGGTCGCGCCAGCCGAGCCGGCGCCGCAACAGCCCGCGCGGACGCCGGAGAAGGTTCCGGCATGACCGGCGACGTCCCCTTGCTGCCAGGCGAGGTGCTCGGCTACCGGGCATGGCGGATGGGCGACGACGGCCTGGTCTCCTACGTCGCAGTCCATCCCGACGCTCGCACGGCTTGGACCCCGGGCGTCGTCGCCGCCGCCTGTCGGCACGACCATGAAGCGCCCCACCCTGGCTGCACCTGCGGTCTGCACGCCTGCTACGAGCCGCCCGACCCGTGTCGCGACGGCGGCTTCGGACGCAATCACGCCGTGTACGGGGCGGTCGTCGCGTGGGGTGCGATCGACACCACGTCGACGGATTTCCGTGCGCAGTACGCGCGGATCGTGTGCCTCGCGTTCTGGCGCATGCAGACCTGGCATCACACCGAGCTGATCCGCGAGCTCGCGGGCCGCCACGGCGTGCGCTGCGTCGAGCTCGACGAGCTGGCCGGCGTCGCGCGCGAGTACGCGGGCGAGATCCCAGCGCAGCTGCGTGGGATCTCGCCCGTCGGTCCATCGATGTAGCTGCTGCACCGGGGGTCGTCCCGGGTTCAGTGGCCGAGCTCAGCTCCCGATCGGGGTCAGCACATTGTCGTAGACGTACTCCGCGAGCGCGTTGCCCGACTGGAACCCGTGGTCGCCATCCCACTGGAAGTGCACGCCCAGGTACACGCGGCTGCGGGCGTTCTCGATCGCCGCATGCGTGAAGCTGTTGTATGTCCGCGTGACCCCCGGTGAGAGGTTCGGATCCTCGGTCGTCGCCGTGAACGTGACGTTGTCCGTGCCGAAGAAGCGGCGCATGATGCCGGCATGCGCGGCGCCGAACGTGGCGTGCCCCGACGTATAGGCCGGGAACGGCGGCGAGAAGTGCGCGCCCGTCGCCGGATTGCGCGACAGCGGCTTCCAGCTCGGGTCCCCCGACGTCGCCGGGTTGCCGTCGGTGGTTGCCTCCTTGACCGCGGTCTCGGGCCGCCACAGGTCGATGTTCGTGTCGTACTTCGCGTCCCACGCCACGACCGCGGCGTCGGCCATGGCCAGGGCCACGAGCGCGAACAGGCGGGCGTTGGCGACGACGTCCAGGCCCTTCTGGTCGGAGACGATCTTCGTGATGTCGAAGAGCTGCCCCGGCGGCTTGTAGGTGCGGTCGAGGTCGTTGGCCCAGAAGAACGCGATCTCGGTCTGCTCGGGGGTTCTCGTCGTCGAGTGGTAGCTGCCGAGCTTCTTGACCTCGTTGAACTGCGCGGCGTACTCGCTGCTCTTGAGCAGATCGGTCTTCAGCCGGTAACCGCCGGGCTGCGGCGGGCGAAACGAGTTGCCCGACGGCATGCAGAACGGCTTCACGTTCGGCCAGTTCGGAGTCGCTGCCGCCCCCGAGCCCGTCGGTCGCCAGCAACCCGGCAGCGTGCTGTGCACGTAGGGCGTGTCGTCCTCGGAGCCGTCGAGCGCGCGCGCCTCGATCATCGTCTGCGCGGCCACCCTGCCGACGATCTCGCCGCCGGAGGCGTCGGGTGGGGGGGCGAGCGGTGCGAGGAAGCCACCGGCGGCCGGGAACGCGGCGACGAGCGTGGCGTGCGCGGCGTGGGCGACGGCAGCGTCGACCGACGCACCCGGCGCCGACGGCACCGACACGAGATAGGGGCGGTGCGTCGAGGGCGCGATCGAGTTGACCGCATCGTAGATCGCACCGTGCATCATGGCGGCGCCTCGCGCGATCGGTCCGGGGGGCCCCCCGACCTGCCGTACGACGTCGAGCAGAACGTCGTTCCAATGGGTGACTGCGTCAGCCATGGTGAATCCTCCTGGTAGCGGATCGAGGTCGCCCAACGCGACCTCGCTGCCAGCAAAGAGCCCCGCGAGTGGTTGCCTGATACACGCGAGTGTGCGCTGTGTCACACGAATGGGGCTCACTCGCTCTTCGTTAATGAAGGTGTAATGCCCCGCTGCATCACACGGTCGCCGGTCGACCTCTGGTTGTGGACAACCGCTGCGCCACATCCACCTCCAGAAGGATCTTCATGTCACCGTCAGCCAATCCTCGCTCCGTCTACACCGGCGACCAGCCGGCGCGGCTGCAACTCGTGCCGGCGAGTCGCGAACTGCAGCCAGCCGTGGCGCGCGGGCTCGCGGCTCGCCCGGCGCGACGCATCGACGCGCTCGACCTGGCGATCCATCGCTGGCTCATCGCGCACAGCGTGAGCGTGCTCCGCGTCAGCCTCGGTGCCGTATTCCTCGGCTTCGGCTTCCTGAAGTTCTTCGCCGGCGTCAGTCCGGCTGAGGATCTCGCGACGACGACGACGTCGATGCTGACGTTCGACCTCGTCCCGGGCGCGGTCGCGATCATCGCGATCGCCGCCCTGGAGTGCATCATCGGCCTGTGGCTGCTCAGCGGCCGCGCGCTGCGAGGGGTGGTCTACCTGCTGGCCGTGCAACTCGTCGGGATCCTCTCACCGGCGGTCCTGCTCGCCGACAGGCTCTTCAGCGGTCCGTACCATGCACCGACCCTGGAGGGCCAGTACGTCCTCAAGGACGTGATCATCCTCGGGGCCGTGCTCGTGCTCGCGGCGACGCTGCGCGGGGGCCGGCTGACGAGCGGCGAGGCGCCCGGCGACGGTCGGCGTGCTGAGGCGGCGCCATGACGCTCGCCGCCCCAGCCTGCCGTTCAGCTTGCGTACTCCCTCAGCTCCGAGTGGCGCTGCAGGCGTGAGATGCTGCGTGCGCGGATCGGTCCGATGCTGCCGACGGGCATGTCCAGCGCGGCGCTGATCTGCTCGTAGTTGGTATCCCCCTCGCAGGCGATCAGCGTCATCAGCTTGCGCTGGCGCTCGGGCAGGGTGGCGAGCGCACGGGTCAGCACGGCGCGCCGCTCGGTCTCGATCAGCTGTGACTCCGGCGAGTCCACGCGATCCTCGCCGGCGAGCTCGACCTCGTCGGTCAGATGCTCGCGCACATGGGACTGCAGCAGGCGCAGCGATTCCCGGCGCACCGTCGTCGCCAGCCAGCCGGCGATCGCGTCCGCGTCGCGGACGCGGTCGATGTGCTCGTAGAGCTTGATCCACGTCCCCTGCACGGCATCGTCGACGTCGTGGGTGGACAGCCGGTAGGACTGCGCGACACCTCGCAGCATGCGGTCGAAGCGATCGACCAGATGCAACCAGGCGAAGCTGTCGCCGGACTGCGCGGCGCGGACGAGCGTCGTGAGGTCGGTACAGGCTGGGCGTAGGGGCGGGGACATGACGATCCTCTCTGCGTATCGGGGACGCCGTCGTCAGGCGTTGCTCTTGACAGCGACCCTGGTCGAGCCCGCTTGCAGTCCACTTACAGTCCACTTACAGCGCTTGTTGGCGCTGATCACGAGCAGTAGGTTCGAGCAGGACGCAATGGACTTCTTAATCCTCGGACCCATCGAAGTCCGCAACGCATCCGCAACCCTGGCGCTGGGCGGCATCAAGCCACGTGCAGTGCTCGCCGTCCTGCTGCTGCACGCCAACGAACCCGTCAGCGCGGAGCGCCTTGCGCTCGCTCTATGGGGCGAGGACGCTCCCGGCGGCGCCGTGAAGACGGTGCAGGTGCACGTCTCGCGGCTGCGCAAGGCACTTGGCGACGCGGAGGTCGTGACCACGACGCCGGCCGGCTACTGCCTGCGCGTGCAGGCGGGAGAGCTCGACGCGGAACGCTTCGAGCGCCTCGTCGAGGACGCACGCCGCGTGCTGGCAGACGGTCGACCCGAGGATGCTGCCGCGACCTTGCGCGAGGCGCTGGCGCTGTGGCGCGGCCCGGCGCTCGCCGAGCTGTCCGTCGAGCCGTTCGCCGCCGCCGAGATCGGGCGTCTGGAGGAGCAGCGACTGTCCGCGCTGGAGCTTCGCGTGGAAGCCGATCTCGCCGCCGGTCGCCATGCCGAGGTCGTGGGCGAGCTGCAGCAGCTCGTCGATGACAACCCGTTGCGCGAGCAGCTCGCCGGCCAGCTCATGCTCGCGCTGTACCGCTGCGGCCGGCAGACCGAGGCGCTCGAGGTCTACGCCAGGGCGCGACGCGTGCTCGTCGAGGAGGTGGGCATCGAGCCGGGGCCGCAGCTGCGCGAGCTGCACGAGGCGATCCTGCGTCAGGACGTCGCGTTGCAGGCCCGGCCGGGCGAGGCCGAGCTGCCGCCAGCCCTCGACCCGGCGTCGGCGCGGCCGCTCGTCGGCCGCGACGAGGAGCTCGCATGGCTGTCGGCGCGCTGGGAGCTCGTACGCACCGGTGGTGGCTCGCTCGTCGCGCTCACCGGCGAGCGCGGCGTGGGCAAGAGCCGGCTGACGGCGGAGCTAGCGCGTGCCGTGCACGGTCCGGGTGTCGCGGTCGTCCACACGACGGGTGAGGGTCCCGCCGACTCGATCCTCGTGGCGCTGCGCCGCGTGCGCGAGGCGACGCGGCCGACGCTGCTGGTCATCGACGACGTCGACCGTGCCGGCGCAGGCGTCGGCACCGAGCTCGAGCGGCTTGCGCCGAGGCTCGCTGCCGCTCCCGTGCTCGTCGTCGTCTGCGCGCAGGACGCCCTGGCGCTCGCCCACCTGCGCCCCGGCGACACGCTCGAGCTGGGGCCGCTGGACGCACGAGCCGTCTGCGCGATCGCTGCCAGCTATGCGCCGGGAAAGGCCGCCGCCGACGTCCCGGCCGAGTGGCTGGTGCAGGCCAGCGGCGCCATCCCGCGCCGCGTCCACGAGCTGGCGAGCCAGTGGGCGCGCCGCGAGGCTGCCCGCCACGTCGGTGTGGTCGCCGGGCGAGCCGAACTGGGACGCGCCGAGCTGCGCTCGATCGAGGCCGAGCTCGCCGGGGGGGTCGTCGAGCTGCAGGAGACGCGCGAGCATGTGGCGCCCCGCGAGGACGCGGCACCGGTGGTGTGCCCGTTCAAGGGACTTGCCTCCTACGACATCGCCGATACGCGCTACTTCTTCGGCCGCGAGCGGCTGGTGGCAGAGCTCGTGGCGCGACTCGTCGGCGCTCCGCTGCTCGGGGTCGTCGGCCCGTCGGGCAGCGGCAAGTCCTCGGTCCTGCGGGCGGGGCTGCTGCCGGCGTTGGCAGGCGGGGTGCTGCCCGGTAGCGAGGACTGGGCACTGGCGCTGATGCGACCGGGCGAGCACCCGCTGCAGCGCCTCGGCGCGGCGCTGGCCGACCTCCCCGATGACGGCCGCGTCGTCATCGCCGTCGACCAGTTCGAGGAGACCTTCACCGCCTGCGCCGACGAGGATGAGCGCGCTGAGTTCGTGGCAGAGCTCGTCCATGCGGCGGCGGACCGAAACGGGCGCTACGTCGTCGTCCTCGCGCTGCGCGCCGACTACTACGGACGCTGCGCCGCGTACCCCGAGCTGTCGGCTCTGCTCGCGGCGAGCAACGTGCTCGTCGGATCGATGCGCCGCGACGAGTTGCGGCGTGCCGTCGAGGGTCCCTGCGCCCGCGCCGGCCTGCGCATCGAGGCGCCGCTCACCGAGGCGCTCCTGGCCGACGTCGAGCGCGAGCCCGGAGGCCTGCCGCTGATGTCGACCGCACTGCTGGAGCTCTGGCAGCGCCGCGACGGCCGTCGCCTGCGTCATCGCGTCTACGAGCAGATGGGCGGCGTGCGCGGAGCGGTCGCGCGGCTCGCCGAGGATGCTTACGACCAGCTGGACGCGGGCCAGCAGGTCGTTGCCCGCGGCGTGCTCATGCGGCTCGTCGGAAGCGGGGATGGGGACGCCGTGGAGCGCCGTCGAGTCGCGCTCGACGACCTCGAGATCGACCGCGACGTGAACGTGGGGCGGGTCGTGGCGTTGCTGACCGACCGCCGGTTGCTGACCGTTAGCGCAGGGAGCGTCGAGCTTGCGCACGAGGCGCTGCTACGCGAATGGCCGCGGCTGGCGGGCTGGATCGAAGAGGACCGCGACGGCCTGCGGATCCAGCGCGCGCTGAGCATCGCGGCGCAAGAGTGGGAGCGGCTCGATCAGGACGACGGGGCACTGCTGCGCGGCTCGCGGCTCACCGAGGCGGTGCAGTGGCGCGATGCGCAGGGCCCGTCGCTGAACCAGCGTGAGCGCCGGTTCCTGGAAGCCGCAGAGGCGGCCGGCGAGCACGAGCGCGCAACCCGCCGTCGACGTACCCGGCTCGTGCTGGGCGCGGCGGGTATCGCGATCCTCGCGACCGTGGCGGTTGCCGTCGTGGCGCTGTTCGCCGCGCGCGAGCGCGGGCTCTCGGCATCGCGTGACATCGCGGGGCAGTCGGCCGCGGCGGTCGTGGCCGATCCCGGTCTTGCACGCGCGTTCGCGCGGGAGGCGCTCGACCGCGCGCAGACGCCGCAGGCCGAGGCCGCGCTGCGTCAGGCGACGCTCGCCGATCGCGTCACCGCCGTCGCTCAGGCGCACGACGGGGAAGCGTTCACCGTCGATGCCAGCGCCGACGGCAGCATGGTCGTCAGCGGCGGCGACGACGGCAGGGTGCGGCTGTGGCGAACTGGCGGGCTTCGGGCGGTGCGCACCCTCGTCACGCGCCCGGATCGGGTGGGCAGCGCGGTCTTCAGCCCGGACGGTGAGCACGTCGCGAGCGCCAGTCGCGACGGAGCCGTCGTGCTCAGTGAGACCGTCAGCGGCCGCACGCGAACGCTGCACAAGTTCCCGGGCGGGGAGGGCGAACGCGGGTGGCGGATTGACATGGCGGCCGGCGTCGTGGCCGTGGGAACGACCGCCGGCGCCGTGTGGATGCTTCCCACCGCCGAGGGCGCCAAGCCCTCCGTCCTCGGCCGTCACCCCGCGCCTTCGGCTGTCGACGTGGTCGTGGCGAGTAGCCCCGACGGCAAGAAGGTCTTCAGCGCAGATAACGAGGGGCGCGCCTTCATCTGGGACGCGGCAAGCGGCTCGTCGATCCCCGTTCGCGCCAGAGCCCCGGTCTACGCCGTGAGCTTCAGTCCGGACGCCAAGCATGCCGCGACCGCCGGCGACGACGGCCACGTGCAGATCTGGAGTGCCGCGACGGGCGCGCTCGTCAACGATCTGACGCTGGGTGACAAGCAACTCTTCTCGGTGCAGTTCAGCGCCGACAGCCGGCATGTCGTGACCGCCGGCGAAGAGCATGTCGTGCAGATCGCCGACGTTGCGAGCGGGCAGGAGCTCAGCCGGATGGCGGGCGGCAGCGCCGTCCGTGCGGTGTTCACGACCAAGGGCAAGGTGGCGAGTGCGGGCGCTGACGGCAAGGTGCAGGAGTGGGCTCCGCTGGAGGTTCGAGCTCCGAGCACGCCGGCGGGGACGGTCACGGCGCCGTCCTTCGGTGGTGATCGCGAGCAGGTCGTCAGTGGCGACCTCGATGGCGGTGTGCAACTGTGGGACCCCGCGAAGGGCGAGCGGGCGCTGCCTGGCCACGCGGACCCCAGCTACACGGCGCAATCGCCGGACGGGTCGTTGGTGATGAGCGTCTCAGAGGACGAAACCGCACGCGCCTACGACGTCAGGCGTGGCACCCCCGTCGCGCTCGATCTCCCGGATGTCGCGTACTACGCCGTCGCCGTGAGCGACGGGGGCCGGATCGCCGTCGCCGGTGATGCCGACGCTCGCGATGCGTACCCGATCGTGGTCCAAGAGGTCGACGGAAGGGGGCGCATGCAGCTGAAAGGGCACACGGGTGAGATCGTTGCGCTGGACTTCAGCCCTGACGGCACGCATCTGATCAGTGGATCCAACGACGGGACGGCGCGGATATGGGATCTCGAGACGGGCAGGGGGCGCACCCTCGCGGCCGACTCGGAGAGCGTGCGCTGGGTGTCCTACAGCGCTGACAACGAACGCGTCGCGACGGCGGGCGCCGACGGGACGATCCGTCTGTGGCCGGTCGCAGGCGGGGATCCCGTCCTGCTCGTCGGGCACGAGGGCCCACTGAACACCGCGGAGTTCAACAGGCGCGGTGACCGCATCGTCAGCACCGGCCTCGACGGGACCGTGCGCGTATGGGACGCCGCCGGCGGCGACACGCTCGTGGTCCTTTTCCGCCACCGGGGAACGGACGGGACCGGTGCTGCCTTCAGCGCCGACGGGCGCCACGTCGTCAGCTCCGGCAGGGACGGCCTGCGGCTCACGCGGTGCGAGGTGTGCGGCTCGATCGGCGCGGTCCGACGACTCGCTCGTACCCGCGCACTGCGCCCGCTCAGCGCCAGTGAGCGCGAGCGGCTCAGCATCCGACGCTAGGGGCCGCACACGTATTCCTGCACGGATCCTCCGGCGTCAGCCGCCCCCTCCCCTGGGGCGCGCGGTGGGATCGTCGTAGCCCTCATCCGGGGTCTCGACGATGTACGCGGCGCTCCCGGCCTGGCAGCGCGTGACGACGGCGTCCGCGTGAATCCAGATCAGGCTGCGCCCATCGCTCTCGGGGGACGGGCCGAGCTGGCTGCGGAAGCTGTTCTTGGGGATCTCAAGCCAACGGTCGAAGGATGGGCTCGTGTAGACGCGAAACGTGTCCCCCGCAGGGATGACGTGGACGTACCCACGGATGCGCACGGCGCCGTGCTCCAGGAGATCCCCTACAGCTGCAACTTCGTTGGCTACCGGGTCTGACGTCAGGGCCATCGTGATCCCCTTCGGATTCGTTGAGCTTTGCGTGACTGTAGGCAGGTCTCACCGTGAGTGCAAGGCGCACGCCTGCGCGGTGTTCCTAGAAGCTCTGTGACCCCTGACCATCGTCCGAGGACTCCCTGCCACCGACCGTGCGGCCTCCGGGAGGAAAGTTGAGGCGCACCTGCTGGCGGACGTCGATGCGCGGCGGGGACAACTGCGGGATCGAGATCGCTGCCGCGATCTCCATGCGCCTGCTGTCGACGAAGCTATCTACGGTGGAAGGCACTCCCCGTCGCGTGCCGGCGCGGGCGAGCGCCGTGGCCACCTCGCGCTGGCGGTCCACGGAATCGCCGCCTGCGGACGGCGTGCGCTCGACATCGGTGAGGTCGAGCACCGGCGCGATCAGTGCCCGGGCCCGTTCGAAGTCCGGCTCGAGCACGCGCAGTTGCTCCCCGGGCGCGACGACCTTGAACGGACGCGCCAGACCCGTCGCACGCACGACTCGGGCGACGTACGCCAAGGCGTTGGAGGGGGCGCGCTCGATGACGTCGTCGAGCGTCCGATTGGCGCCGTCGTAGTACGGAGCCGCGGACCCGGCAAGCGCAAGCAGGGCGCCCACGTCATCGTTGCCGGACACGAGTCGGCTGACCTCTCGCTCCTCGCGCCCGACCGGCGGCCGAACATCGATCGTCAGCACGTTGGAGAGCACGGTCGAGCCGTCGATGGCGCGATGGCGAGCGCGGACCGAGTAGCGGCCTGGGCGCTCGAAGGCGAAGCCGTCCTTGCCGTAGTGGATGAAGGCGCTGTCGCGCAGCGACCCACCCCGTGAGCTCAACGTCACCGCGTCGTCGCCGTGACAGTGCACGAGCAACGGCACGAAGACGCGCTCGTCTCCTCCCGGCCGGCGGATCACGATATCGACGTTGCCCGCCCGCGGGCCGAGGACCGAGGGCACGCGCTGACCTTCCAAGGCCCCTGCCGAGAGCTCGATGCCGATCGTCACCGGCACCCCCACGCCGAACACCGGGGGCGCGCTGATCCGCATTCGCAGCTCAGCGGTGGCGCGCTCGCCCGCACCGTCGCTGCGGCGCGCCGCTCCGCTCTCGAACGGCCGGCCGCCCATGATCACGTCTTCTTCGAAGCCGTGGCGCAGATGCGCGAGCTCGAGGTCGTCGAACTCGAAGGCGAATCGCGGCCAGAACGCCGGTGGGCCGCCGGGAAACCGCTCCGGGTAGTTCATCCACGACCTCGCTGCGGGACGGCTGGGCACCGGTGGCTCGGCGCGCGACTTCTGCCAGCTGTGCAGGAGGTTGAACCCGTGCCCCAGCTCGTGGACGCACGTGTGCAACTGCTCGCGCTGGTTCGGCGCATTCGTGCCGGAGATCGGCCTGTAGAAGACGGTGCAGCCCTGGCGGTGCAGCCCTCGACGATCGAACATCAGGCCGTAGACCCCGGGATCGTCGTGCGACCACGCGTGCATCAACCAGATCGCCCATTGCGGCCGGGTGTCGAGCCGGCTGAAATACTGCTGCATCGCCGCCTGCAGCTCGGCGTCGTTCCAGGTGCTGTCGGGTCCTGCCATGGCCGTGTCGACCACGTTTGCGGGGCCGTCGCTCACGAGCTCGATGCCCGCCTCGGCGAACGCCGACCGGATCGAGAGATCGCGCCTCGGGCCAGAGCTCGGGAGTCTGGCGGTGTCGTAGGAGGAGAACTGGGCGACACCCTGCTGATAGCTCTCCTGCAATGTCGCGTGCCGGAAATGCGGTGACTCGAACTCACAGGTGTACACCGCTCCCGGAGCGTCACGATCTGCGCCGTGCGACAGCATCGCGGGCGCATGCGGAGCGCTCGGCGGCGGTCGCGGGATCGTGATCCTCACGATCGGAGACCGCTGAGGCCACGAGAAGCTGCCGACGCCGTGGATGCGCACCGCGGCGGCGCTGAGCTGGATCACCGGAGCATCGACGCGCATCGATCCGAGGTAGCGGCCGTCGCGATAGTAGTCAGCGCTGACGCGCTTGAGCGTGCGCGGCCCGTCGACGTCGATCCGCAGCTCGACTCTGAAGCGACCGGCTGCGCCCGAGTAGCGTCCGCTGACCGAGCGAACGTCGTTCCGCGACATGCCGGCTCGGTGCATGGACACCATTAATAGACGGTTGCGAGCGACCCGTGTGGCGGAGTCCCGGCCTCCGTCGTGGTGGGTGTGAACGCGCGCCCGAGAATCCGCGGACGGCTTAGGCGAGCAACGCTTCGGCGGCGACTCGCCGCGCACCGATCGCCTCGGCGCGGCTGAGCGGGCGAGTGCCCCAGCGCGCGCGCAGGGCGAAGTCGACGAGCGCGTCGAAGTAGTCGGCCAGCGGGGCGGGTGCGATCGCCGGCTCGAGCGCCGCCCGAGCGCGCGTGTTGTCATAACGCGCGGCGACGGTGAAGTACGGCAGGTAGGCCTCGGTCGCGCGCAGAAAGCGCCGCCGGGGCGGCTGCAGGCGCCAGATCAGCGGCGCCAGGACATGGCGGTACAGGCGCGGGGAGATCAGCGGCGGGCGCTTGCAGCCGAGCTTCGCGACGGACAGCGCCAGCAGCTCGCCGATCGTGACGGCGCCGTCGGACGCGGTGAGGTGGAAGGTGTGGCCCTGCGCCTCGGGCGAGCCGGCGAGCGCGACGATCGCGTCCGCGACGTAGTCGACGGAGACGATGTCCACCGGGGCGCGACGGCGGGCGGGCAGCACGGGGTAGGAGCCCTTGAGGAGCGCGTGCAGCGGCCAGTACAGGACGTTGAACGCGGCGGTCCAGCCGCTGTGGCGATCGCCGACGATGATGCTTGGGCGCACGACGGTGATCGGCAGGCGCTCGGCGTGGGAGCGCAGCAGCAGCTCGGCCTCGTACTTGGACTGCTCGTAGGCGTTGCGAAAGCGCTGACCGAGCTCGAGGTCGTCCTCGCCGAAGCGCCCCTTGTGCAGCCCGGCGACGTACGCCGTCGAGATGTACGTGAAGCGCCGCAGGCCGCCGCGCAGGCGACACAGCTCAGCGAAGGACAGCATCCGGCGCGTGCCCTCGACGTTGATCGCGCGCGACGGCTCGAGCGCGAGGTCGAAGGACACCGACGCGGCGCCGTGCACGATCTCGGAGATCTCGCCGGCGACCTCGAGCGCCACCTCCGGATCGAGGCCGAGCCCTGGATGGGTGATGTCGCCCGCCAATGCGCGCACGCGTCCGAGGTACGCGTCGGCGTCGCCGAAGGCGTATTCGAGCGTCTCGCGCAGGCGCTCCTGGGCGCGCACGTCGCAGTCGGCGCGGATCAGCACGTAGACGGTGCGGTCGGTCAGCTGCACGTAGCGAGCGAGCAGCTCCGTGCCGACGAAGCCGGTCGCACCCGTCAGCAGCACGCCGTCGCTGCGCTGCGGCGCCTCGCGGGCGTCGGACGGCCGCGCGGCGAGCGTGCTCACGACGCCTCGGCGAGTGCCAGCAGCTCGTCGATCGCCTCGTCGATCCCGCGCGCGATCCGATCGGCGTCGGCGGCCAGCTCGGCCTGCGCGTAGACGCCGAAGCACGCGCGCTCGTGGATCGTCGTCAGCCCGATCGAGATGCCGTGGCCGGTGGTCAGCGGCACGATCGGATAGGCGCGCTGCACCTCGCAGCCCATGAGGTACAAGGGCACGTTGGGCCCGGGGATGTTGGAGATCGTGAGGTTCGACAGATGCGGGCTGGCCAGCACCTTCGACGCCATGCGGCGGATGCCGCGCGGGGCGAAGGCGATCGCGTTGAGCACCGCGTCGGCGCCCTCGGGCTCGCCTTCGCGCTTGCGCTCACGCATCGCGACGTGAATCTCGCGAAGGCGCCATACAGGATCAGCTTCCCCGCACGGAAGCGCGAGAAACAGGAAGGCGATGCGATTGCCCCACTGCTCGTCTGGCGCCTGGACGCTCACTGGCACCATCGCCTTGACGTCGCTCAGCGGCTCCGCGCGCTCCTCGAGCAGGCCGCGCAGGGCGCCGGCGCTCGCGCTCAGCAGGATGTCGTTGACGGTCGTGCCGAAGCGGCGCTTGATGATCCGCAGGTCCTCGAAGGGCCGCGAGTGCCAGGCGAGGTGACGCGCGGTGGGCATCTCGCCGTTGAGACGGTTGGGCCGCGCCAGGGGCTGGGCGGTGTGGACGACGGCCTGCGCCACGCGCCACGCCTGAGCGGGCACGTCGAGCAGCGTTCGCGGGTCGATCACCCATCCGAGGGGCACTCGCGCGAGCGCGACCGCCTTCTCGAGCTGGTTGCCGACGGCGTCGCCGACGAGCGTCAGCGAGCTGGGAACCGCATGCGCCGTCCAGCTCTCGACCGCCGTCGGCTCGGGCTCGGGGGTGACGTCGAGCAGCAGCGCCATCAGCTCGACGGCGGCGAGGCCGTCGACGAGGCAGTGGTGCGCCTTGCCGACGACGGCGATCCGCCCGTCGTCCAGCGAATCTGCGATCCACAGCTCCCACAGGGCGCGGTCGTGATCCAGCGGCGTCGACATGACCTCGTCGACGAGCTGGCCGAAGTCGCCGTGGCGGGAGTGGCGCACGTGGTTGGCGATGTCGAACTCGCCGTCGTCGGCCCAGACGGGGTCGTCGAGGCCGAACGGCACGTCGACGAGCCGCTGGCGGTAGCGCGGCGCGCGCGGCAGCCGTCCCTCGATGTGGTCGCGGATCGCAGCGAACGACGGCGCCGGGCCGTCGACCGGCGCCCGGAAGAGCGCGGCCCAGCCGACGTGCATCGGAGCCTGCTCGGACTCGATCGCGAGGAAGGCGGCGTCGAGCGCGGAGAGGCGGGTGCGTGTCACGCGCCGCGTCCCCTGTCCGCAGGCCTGTCGAGAACGTCGCGCACGATGCGTTCTACGAAGCCGGTGTGGACGCGGTTCAACATAGACCTACGCCTACCCGCCAGGCCCCAGGCGCAGCAGCGACGTGATCCATGTGCGGTCCGCCGCCGCATCATCCGATGCGCAGGCTCTGCGCCCGCGATGGCAACCTTCCTCCATCACCGCCCAGGCTCCGGCCGTTGCACCCGGGACGTCGCGCGATGAGCGCGAAGGGCGTGCGCGCGCTCGAGGCCGAGCTGGGCGGACGCCCCCCCGACGGCCTCGAGCAGCTGTCCGACGCTCAGCTGCGCTCCTTCACCGAAGCCCTGCACGAGGCCAAGGGCGAGCAGTCCGAGGCGCTGCAGTCCGCCGTCGAGCAGGCGCTGGAGATCGTCCCGCGCATGGTGCGCGGCGCGGCGCGCAAGGCCCTCTTCGGCTGACACCGCGATGAGCACGCCGCTGAACGTCGACGTCGAGATCCTCAGGCTCGCGCGCCTCGTCGCCTGCGAGCCCAAGGCGCTCGCCTACATGCGCGAGGTCGACCCGCAGGACATCCGCGACCTGCGCGAGCAGGTGACCGTCGTGATGTTCGACGCCGATCGCCAGATGCTGCAGCGCGTCGCCTCGGCCGCGCGGCTGATTCCGACGAAGCTCGCCGCCGTGATCGGCGAGCGCGCGTTCGGACCGTTGCTGTGCGCCCGCCTGACCGGCCTGCTCGAGCCCTCGCGTGCGGTCGACGTCGCCGCCAAGCTGCCGACGCCGTTTCTCACCGACCTCGCCATCGAGCTCGACCCGCGCCGCGCGAGCCGCGTGATCGCCGAGATCCCGCCGAAGCAGATCGCCGAGATCACGAAGGTGCTGGCCGAGCGCGAGGAGTTCGTCGCGATGGGCGGCTTCGTCGGCCATCTCTCCGAGGCCGCGCTGCGCGCGGCGATCGCCGTCGTCGACGACGAGGCGCTGCTGCGTACGGCGTACGTCGTCGAGTCCAAGGGCAGCCTCGGTGCGCTTGTCGCGACGCTGCCAACCGAGCGCCTGGAGACGATCATCGCGACGGCGGCCGAGCAGGACCTGTGGATCGAGGCGCTCGACGTGCTCGGCCACGTCTCCGAGGCGCAGCGCGGGCAGCTCGGCGACATCGCCGCCGGCCAGGACGACGAGGTGCTCGACAGCATGATTCGCGCGGCGCAGCGCGAGCTGCTGTGGGTCGACGTGCTGCCGGTCACGAGCGCGATGAGCGCGGAGAGCCGGGCGCGCTTCGCGAGCCTGAAGTCGATCCAGACGCGGCCCGTGCTGGCGTCGATCGTCGACGCCGCATCGCGTCACGGGCTGTGGCCCGAGCTGCTGCAGCTGCTGCCGCTGTTGCCCTCGGCGGCGCGCCGCCGCGTTGCCGCGCTGGGCACCGGCTTCGGGCGCCCGGTGCTGGCCCAGATCGTCACCGCCGCGCACGCGCGGGGACTGTGGGCGCCGCTGATGCAGTTCGCCACCGAGCTCGAGAGGCGCACCAAGCTGCTGATCGCGAAGCTGCTGGCGGCCAGCGACGACGACGTCCTCGACGGTCTGCTGGACGCCGTCTGGGAGGAGCGCCTGGAGCCCGAGCTCGCGCAGCTCGCCGCGCTGCTGCCCAAGGCGGAGATGAGCACGTTCTGCGAGCGGCTCGTGAAGCGCGCCGGCGAGGAGTTCATCGCCACGCTGCGCGAGGCGGCGCAGGAGCATGAGCTCACGGCACTCGCCGAGGCGCTCGCGGCACTTTGCGACGGTTGACGCATGCGGGGCACACCCCGGGGTATGCTCACGAACGTGCCAACCCCCGCAGAGCAACGGTCCGCGCTGGAGGCCTACGGGCCCGTCGGGCGCTCGGAGTGGATGGACGTCGACTGGCGGAAGCACCTGCGCTGGATCCGCGTGCAGGAGCGCTGGATGAACCTCGTCGACATGGGCGAGGGCCCGGTCGTGCTGTTCGTTCACGGACTGTCGGGCTGCTGGCAGAACTGGCTGGAGAACATCCCGCACTTCGCCAAGGAGCACCGCGTCATCGCGGTCGACCTGCCCGGCTTCGGCGAGGCGGAGATGCCGACGCGGAAGATCACGATCTCCAACTACGCCGATACGCTCGACTGTCTGCTGGTGGCGCTCGGGATCGACAGCGTGCGCTTCGTCGGCAACTCGATGGGCGGCTTCATCGGCGCTGAGCTCGCAATCCGCCACCCGGCTCGGGTCGAGCGGCTCGTGCTCGTCGCCGCCGCGGGACTGAGCGTGGAGTACATCCGCACGCAGCGCCAGGATGGCCTGCGCCACCGCGCGGAGAACGTCGCCTTCTTCAACCTCGGGCACATCGCGGCGCGCTCGACGATCGTCGCCAAGCGCCGCCGTCTGCGCTCGGCGCTGCTGCTGCTCGTCGCGGCGCATCCCGACCGCCTGCCGCCCGCGCTCGCCTACGAGCTCGTCAAGGGCTCGGGCAAGCCGGGCTTCTCCGATGCCCTCGACGCGCTGTGCAGCTATCCGATCCGCAAGCAGCTGCCGCAGATCGAGTGTCCGACGTTCATCGTCTGGGGCGACAAGGACCGCCTCGTCCCGCTCAAGGACGCCGCCGTCTTCGAAGAGCTCATCGACGACTCTCGCAAGGTGATCTACGAGGACACGGGCCACCTCACGATGCTCGAGCGCCCGGCTCGCTTCAACGCCGACGTGCACGCGTTTCTCCAGGCAGAGCCCGGCGAAGAGAAGCCCGAAGCGGACGCACGCAGCTTCGCGACGTGACGGAGCCCTACGGGCCCTCCGGGCGTTCGGAGTGGCTGGACGTCGACTGGCGCGAGCACCTGCGCTGGGTCCGCGTCGACGGGCGCTGGGTCAACGTCGTCGACATCGGCTCCGGCCCGGTGCTGGTCTTCCTGCACGGGCTCGCAGGCTGTTGGCAGAACTGGCTGGAGACGATCCCGCACTTCGCCGCCGACCATCGCGTGATCGCGCTCGACCTGCCCGGCTTCGGCGAGTCGCCGATGCCGGCCCAGCCGATCACGATGCCCGACTACGCGCGGATGCTCGACGAGCTGTTCGTGACGCTTGGGGTCGACAGCGCCACGCTCGTCGGCAGCTCGATGGGGGGCTTCGTCGCAGCGGAGTTCGCGGTCCGCTTCCGCGCCCAGGTGGAGCGCCTGTGCCTCGCCTCGCCTGCCGGGCTGAGCATGGAGCACATGCGCAACGAGCGCAATCAGGGCGCCCGCGCGCGGATCGAGAACTATCTCTTCTTCGGCCTCGGGTGGCTGGCGGCGAGGTCCGATCGCATCGTGCGCAGCGAACGGCTGCGCCGCGCCCTGCTGATGCTCGTGGCGGCCTATCCCGAGCGCCTGCCGAGCCGCTTGATCGTCGAGCAGGCCCGCGGCGCGGGCAAGCCGGGCTTCAAGGACGCGCTGGAGGCGATGACCGGCTATCCGCTGCGCGACCGCCTCGGCGAGGTCGGCTGTCCGGCGCTGATCGTCTGGGGTGAGCTCGACCGGCTCGTGCCGGTGGGCGACGCGGCCGAGTTCGAATGGCTGATCCCGCAGGCGCGCAAGATCGTCTACGAGGATACGGGCCATCTTGTGATGCTCGAGCGCCCGGAGCGCTTCAACGCCGACCTGCGCAGGTTTCTCGCCGAGGTCCCGGCAGAGCGCAAGCCCCGGCGCGCCCCACGCTCTGCCGCCGGCTGAGCTGTGTCAGCCCGCGCGCTGCGCCAGCCGCCCCTCGGCGACGGCGCCGAGGTCGATGTCGTCCAGCGTGCTGACGACGATGTCGGCGCCGGCCGCGGCGAGCAGCTCCTCGTCGTCGTGGCGCGCGAGGCCGAGTGCGGCGAACGAGCCCGCCTTGGCGGCCTGCACGCCGGACTCCGCGTCCTCGATCACGAAGCACCGCGCGGGCTCGATGCCGAGCTCCTGCGCGGCGGTCTCGAAGATCTCCGGGTGCGGCTTGCCGCGCTCGAAGTGGCGGCCGGAGATGTCGACGTCGAAGGCCGACAGCAGCGTCAGCCCCGGCTCGATCCAGTCATAGCTCAGGCCCTCCTGCGAGGCGAACTCGTCGAGGCGGATCTGGCGCAGGAAGAGCCCGGCGTTGCGCGACGACGATGCCGCCGCGATCGCGACCCCGGCGTCCTTGACCGCGAGCAGGAAGCGCAGAGCGTCGGGATAGGCGGAGAACTTCCCGTCCTCGATCAGCGCGACCACCATGTCCTGCTTGCGCTCGGCGTAGGCGTCGACGCGCGTCTCGGGTTCGGGCACGCCGAAGTGCTCGAGCGCCGCCAGCGCGCCCTCCATCCGCGGCTTGCCCGACAGCACCTGCTGGTAGACCTGTGCGGTGAACGCCGTCGGCGTCCACGTGGTCTGCTCGCGGACGTCGGCCCAGTCGCTCTCCATGAGCTCCCGGAAGACGTCGCGCCATGCCGCCTCGTGCGGCGAGTCGACGAGCACGCCGTCGACGTCGAAGATCGCGCCGCGAAATCCCTCAGCCATCGTCAGTCGCTTCCCTGTGTGTCGCTGCCATGCCCGACCGTCTCGTACGTGGCGAGCTCGAACGTGCAGCGCTCGGCCGGGCCGAGCTCGCGCACGTCGTCGCCGATGCCGACCTTGATCGGGCGGCTGAAGCCGCCGGTGATGACGACCGTCAGCTCACCGCCGCCGAGCGTCACGCGGATCGGCGTGCCGCGCATCTGCATCCCAAACGACAGCCCGTCGAGGCGGTCGGTCAGCGTCGGCGCGAAGTACAGCACCCCGTCGCGGATCTCCGCCCCGGTGTAGGCGCGCTGCACGAGGTCCACCGTCCCGGCCATCACGCCGAGGTGGATGCCCTCCTTCGTCGTGCCTCCCTGGACGTCGCCGACGTCGGACTCCAGCGCGACGAGGAAGCGCTCCCACGAGTGCTCGGGGTCGATGTGGGCGAGCACGCCGGCATGGGCGATGTAGCTCAGCGTCGAGCCGTGCGACGTGCGCTGGTCGTAGTAGTCGATGTTGCGGCGCGCGCTGTCGGGCCCCCACTCATAGCCCAGGCGCTCGAACAGCCTGCGGATCTCCTCCGGCGAGAAGAGGAAGAACAGCAGCACGGTGTCGGCCTGCTTGGCGAGCTTGTAGCGGTCGGGATCGTCGCCCTCCGCCCGCAGGATCCGGTCGAGGCGCTGGATGTTGTCGTGCTTTGCACGGTAGGCGTCCCAGTCGAGCTCCTCGAGATCCTCGTAGCCCTCGAACTGGCTGATGATGCCCTCGCCGTGAAACGGCACGTACATCCTGCGGCTCATCTCGCCCCACTTGGCGATCTCCTCGTCGGACAGGCCGATCTTCGCCCGCAGCGTGTCGCGCCGGCGCTCGGTCAGCAGCCCGAGAACCGTCTGCGCCTGCTCGCAGATCCACGCGACCATGACGTTCGTGTAGGCGTTGTTGCGCAGGCCCATCTCGTCGGCCCCGGGGTACTTCTCGTGAAACTCGTCGGGGCCCATCACGCCATGGATCTCGTAGCGTTCACGCTCGGGGTCCAGGTGCGCGATCGAGCCCCAGAAGCGGGCGATCTCGAGCATCATCTCGGCGCCGTGATCGCGCAGGAAGTCGAGGTCGTCGGTCGCCTGGTGGTAGTGCCAGACGTTGTAGAAGATCGCCGCGTTGACGTGGCGCTGACGGTGGCTGAGGTCGGGGTCCCACTGCCCCGAGAGGGGGTTGAGGTGGACGATCTGCGTCTCCTCCTTGCCGTCGCTGCCGCTCTGCCACGGGAACATCGCGCCCGTATACCCCGCCTCGCGAGCCGCCGCGCGCGCCTCGCCGAGGCGCCTGTAGCGGTACATCAGCAGCTCGCGCGTGATCTCGGGCAGCCGCGTGGTGAGGTAGCGGAAGACGTACAGCTCGTCCCAGAACACGTGCCCGCGGTAGGCCTCGCCGTTGAGGCCGCGCGCCGGCACGCCCGCGTCGTGGTTGGTCGTGTGCAGCGAGCAGACCTGCAGGATGTGCGAGATGTGCAGGCGCAGCAGGTGCTGCACGCGCTCGTCGCCGGGCACGTAGACGTCGCTGGAGCGCCACAGCTCGTTCCAGGCGCGCGTATGGCGCTCCAGCGCCTCCTCGAAGTCCGGGTAGCGCGCGCAGGACTTGCCGGCATTGCCCAGCGGCTCGTTGATGGCGCGGTCGCGCGACGTGTAGAAGGAGACGAGCTTCTCGACGCGCAGCGGCTCTCCCTGCTGCAGGTCGAAGCTGAGGACCTGCTGGATGTAGTCCTCCATCTGGTAGAGCGAGCGCCCGACGTCAAGCTGCTCGTCGCCGCGAAATACGCGCGCGCGCGCGGCCTCCGCGACGTAGATGTTCGACTGGCGCGTCTCGACGTGCAGCGCGATGACCTCGGGCCCGAACGTACGCGGGGACACCGGGTCGAGGTGACGACCCTCGAGCTGGCGGTAGCGCGCGACGCCGGCGTTCGTGGTGCGCCCGTCGAGCGCCGATACGATCTCGATCGAGCCCGACCAGTTCTCCGCCGTGACCGTCCACTCGATCGCGCCCTGATGGGAGTGGGCCATGCTCGCGAAGCGCCGGCTGCGCAGCGACGTCTCACGGCCGCCGCGGTCGCGGAAGCGCAGCTCGCGAATCACCATCGCGGCGGCGATGTCGTACTCGTGGCGATAGCTCAAGAGCTCGACGTTGCCGAGGCGGATCGCGTCCTCGTTCTCGATCCTGAGCTTCAGCACGAGCCAGTTGGGCAGGTTGACGAGATCCTCGTTGAGAACCGGCCTGCCGCCCATGATCGTCGTCTCGCGGTTGTACAGGCCGTGGGCGTAGGTGCCGGGGTAGTGAACGTCGTCGGCGTCCTCCCACTCGGCCGTTCCGCGCGTGCAGAAATACCCGTTGCCGGTCGAGGTCAGCGCCTCTCGCAACCCCTCCTCGTCGGGATCGAACTCGTCGAAGCTCAGCGCGCGCTCGTCCACGTGACGTGACGCTAGCGCACCGTCGTCACTCAGAGGTTGCCGCGCTGCATCGGCGCTCGCCTCGGGACGGTCCTAGCGCGTCAGCATCCGCTCGAGCAGTACGTCCGGGTGCAGGCCCTCGAAGCGGTTGAGCATGAAATCGCTCGTGAAGAGCGCCATGAAGGTGCCGTCGCTGCGGTAGAGCACGTCGGCGTGGCGGCTCGCGCGCAGGATCTTCGCGCCCTCATCGTCCGTGCGGCGCGCGAGCGTCCAGTTGGTGGGGTCCAGGCCGACCTCGACGCCGAACTCGTGCTGCAGCCGCGCGACGGCGACCTCGAACTGCAGCGGTCCCACGGCGGCCAGCACGGGCGCCGGATCGGCGCCGGGATCGCGGCGCAGCAGGTGCACGACGCCCTCCTGCGCAAGCTGCTCGAGGCCGCGGTGAAACTGCTTGTGGCGTGTGGCGTCGCGATTTCTGACCGTGACGAAGTGCTCCGGCGCGAGCGTCGGGATCGGCGGAAACTGCACCGGCTCGTCGAGGTACAGCGTGTCTCCGACGCGCAGGTCGGCGGCGTTGATGACGCCGACGACGTCGCCCGGAAAGGCCTCGTCGAGCACGACGCGGTCGTCGCCGAAGACCTCGTGCGCGTGCGCGAGCGTGAACGGGCGCCCGCTGCGCGTGTTCGTCACGCGCATCCCGCGCTCGAAGCGCCCGGAGCAGACGCGCAGGAACGCGACGCGGTCGCGGTGACGCGGGTCCATGTTCGCCTGCACCTTGAAGACCAGGCCGGAGAAGGGCGCCTGCACCGCCCGCGGCTCGCCCTCGACGTCGTCGCGAGCGCGCGGCGAGGGCGCGATCGCCAGCAGCGCGTCGAGCAGCAGCCCGACGCCGAAGTTCGACACCGCCGAGCCGAAGAACACCGGTGTCGCGCGGCCCTGAGCGAAGTCGGCCTCGTCGAGCGTGCCGCCGGCGCCGTCGAGCAGCTCGAGCTCGTCGGCTGCGACCGTCCACGCCTCGCCCTCGCGCTCGGCGGCCGCCGTGGCCGACAGCAGTTCCTCGGGCGCGCGTGTCGCACCGCCGGCGGTGCGCGTGAAGCGGTGGAAGATGCCGCTGGCGCGATCGACGACGCCGCGGAAGTCGCCGGGAATCCCGACCGGCCACGTCGCGGCGACCGGCGCCAGGCCGAGCACGCTCTCGATGTGGTCGATCATCTCCAGCGGGTCCAGGCCGGGCCGGTCGTACTTGTTGACGAACGTGATCAGCGGGATGTTGCGCGCTCGCGCGACCTCGAACAGGCGCAGCGTCTGCGCCTGCACGCCCCTTGCCGCGTCGAGCAGCATCACCGCGCAGTCGGCCGCTGCGAGCACCCGCAGCGTGTCCTCGGAGAAGTCCTTGTGGCCCGGGGTGTCGAGCAGGTTGAAGACGCTGCCGCCGTGCTCGAAGCGCAGCACGGTCGAGGTGACGGAGATGCCGCGGCGGCGCTCGATGTCCATCCAGTCCGACGTCGTGCAGCGACGGCTGCGCCTGCCCTGGACGGCGCCCGCCTCGTCGATCGCGTCGCTGTAGAGCAGCAGCTTCTCGGTGAGGGTCGTCTTGCCCGCATCCGGGTGCGAGATGATCGCGAACGTCCGTCGTCGCGCGGCCTCGGCTGCCACCACGCCGCCGCCCGTCGCGGGCGCGGATGGCGTCGTGGGGGCGCTGGCCATGTCTGCATCGAGGGTAGCGGCGGCCGATCGGCACGGTGGCGGCGGAGGCGCTAGGGTCGCCTCGATTCCGCGTGCCACGAGCAGGAGCGTCCGATGCCCCCGTCCGGCCGGCTGAACCGATCTCGTCTGGCTTCGGCGGCGCTGCTCGCGCTGCTGGCGGCCGTGATGCTCGCCTGCGGTGGCTCGGACGGCGAGGACGTGCGCGAGGACATCACGCAGGCGCTGACGACGACCGACGAGGACGACTGCCGGCTGGATACGTTCGCGACGAAGCGGTTCGTCGACCAGCAGACCTACTCGATCCCCGAGCTGGCGTCGGAGGCCGAGAAGATCTGCCGCGACGACGTGAAGACCTATGCGTCGGACGCCGTCGAGGTCTCCGCGGTGAAGGTCGACGGCGACCGGGCGACGGCGCGGATCGTGGCCGACGGCGGGACGTTCGGCTTCGGCGCCCTGGGCATCGCGCTCGTCAAGGACGGCGACTGGAAGTTCGACGAGCTGACCGCCCTCGACATCGATCGCAAGAAGTTCAACCAACTTCAGATCCAGTTCTCCAGCGTCGGCGACGAGCAGGTCTCGGCGTCGCAGACCGCGTGCACGCTGCGGCGCCTGGACCGCTTCAGCGACACCGAGCTCGAGCAGGCGGTGCTGAAGGCCGACGTCAAGCTCGTCGTCGATCCCCTGCTGGTCTGCTTCCTGCGCCCGGAGCTGCGCAAGGGCGGCCTGTCGCTCAGGCAGACCAGCTGCGTGCTGAAGGCGTTGCGCAACGATGGCGTGAAGCTCCTGCGCGTCGCGCTCAGGGAGGACGAGGGCGCAACCCAGGCGCTGCTCGCGCAGGCCGCGGCCGGCTGCGGTGGCGGGATCACCGCGTGAGCGACGGCGCTGCGAAGGGGCCCTCCGGGGCGCGTCCGGTGCCGGCCGACGGCTCCGTTAGCGTCCAGCCGATGGGCGACGTGACGCAGCCGCAGACCGCCGCCGACGTGGGGTCCGATCGCACCGCGGGCGCCGCGCCCGGCGACCAGCGCCTGCGCGACGAGCTGCTCGCGCTCGAGGGCCAGCTGGGCGACACGCGCGCCGAGCTCGACGAGGCACGCTCCGACGCCGGCGACAACACGCTCGAGCGCGCCCACGCCATGGCCGTCTCGGACCGCGACCGCGCGATCGCCCAGCACGAGGAGGCGGTCGCCGATCGCGAGGCCGCGGTGCGAACCCGCGCGCGCATGGAGGCCCAGCGCGACGATGCGCTCGCGCAGCTCGAGCTGGCGCACGCGCATCGCGACGAGGCCATTGCCGAGCGCGACGAGGCGCGCAGGCAGCGCGATGAGGTGCTGCTCGCGCACAAGGCCCTGCAGCGACAGCTCAAGGGCGAATGGGCGAAGGCTGACAAGACGCGCCGTGTGCGCGGCTCGCAGGCGGACGCTCAGCCGGACGCGGAGGCGCCGCCCGGCGAGGTGCCGACGATGCCCGCTGCCGACGACGACGAGCCGCTCGGCGTCCGGGTGATCCCCGCGACTCGCACGATCGCCCCGCACCTGCACCGCGGAGAGCGGATGCGCGACCACGGCATCACCTCGTTCGACCTGTGGGCGATCCGCGTGCTGGGCTCCGTCGCGGCGGTGTGCTTCATCGCGCTGCTGATCGTGCTCGCGCTGACGGCCTTCTTCGTCTTCTGACGGTCGCCGCTACTCGGCGCGGTACGAGCTGCGCATGCGCTTGACGTGGCACAGCCTGCAGACGACCTCGGCGTCGTCTTCGATCGACACCTCGCCGTCGGCGTCGACGTACTCGTGGCGGCGCTCGCCCTCGAACCACACGTGATCGCAGTCGGCGCAGGGCCGCGCGTTGGGGTGCGGGCGCTGGCCGAGGTCGGGATCGGGGCTCATCGGCTCGACCCCGCGCGCGCCGCGCCCTGGCGCGGCGACAGGTCGCCCTTGGCGACCTTGAAGGCGATCGTGTCGATGTAGCTGCCGCCCGCGCCGTCGCGCGTGCGCTTGGACGCCTGCTCGGGCGTGACGCCCAGATCGGCCAGCTCGCGTGCGGCCTGCGGGTCGTAGCAGCGCGCCTGCAGCCAGCGGGCCGTCATCTCGTCATCGAACTGGGCGCTCGTCCAGGCCTTCGCGGCGAGCGCCGGGTCGTCGCCGCGATCGGCGAGCTCCCCGTAGCGCCGGATCGTGTCGACGCTCGTCCTGGCCGCTGCCCAGTGCATGGCCCCACTCTACGGCTGCGGCGCCTGCGCGACCATCGCTCGCAGGTTCTCGGTGAACTCCGCCATCTGCTTCTCGGACGCCTGGCGGATCGTCTTCTCGGCGAGCATGCCGTCGGCGATCGTGACGCGCGAGTAGATCGACACGTTCGTGTGCGAGCCGAGCTGCGCGAGCCCGATCTCGATCTTCGCCTCGCCGACGTGGTTGCCCTTCGCGTCGCGCGCGCGGTTGGTCATCGCGAGGCGGTGCGCGGCGCCATCGCGCTCGTTGACGGTGATCGTGCCGAAGTAGTTTCGCCACATCGGGCCGAGCTGTGCCCTGAGCGCGACCTCGTAGACGTCCTCGCCGCGGCGCTCGAGCACCTTCGCGCCCGGAACGCACGGCACGACGCGCTCGACGTCGGCGACCGCCGCGTAGACATCGCCGATCGGCGCCTGCACGGAGAACGAGTTGTCGAACTGCATGGCCACGGCCGCAGCGCGGCGCTCAGACGGTGGCGAGCGTGACAGGCACGTCGAAGCGCTTCTGCATCTGGCCGCAGACGTCGTCCTCGTGATAGCGCTGGTCTTCGCCCTCGCGCACGAGGATCACGATGCGGTCCGCGGGAAACGTCGCCATCGCGTCCTGCAGCGCCAGCAGCGGCTCGCTCTCGCCGGTCGTGCTGTTGGCTGCGATGCCCTCCTCGCGCAGGCCGACGGCAGTCTCTCCCGCGGCTTCCTCGGCGTCTTCGATCGCCTCGTCGGAGTCCGACACCCAGAAGGCGAGCGGCGACTCGTTGAGCGCCGGCGAGACGACGAGCACGCGCGCGTCGTCGATGTCGTCGCCGACGATCTCCTTCAGCCTGTCGGCGTCGACGGGGTCCGGCGCCAGGACGAGAATGTGCATGGCTTGGCGGTACCCCGGGGCAGGTCGCGCAAACGCCTGCACCCGCCTGCCGCCACGCCGCGTCCGATAGGGTCCACCCGGTCGCCTGCAGTTCCAGCCGGGCCGGCAGACCCGGCAACCGCACCGCGCGCGTTGCCCCGCGAAGGCACGACATCGTGCTCCGACGCCGCACCCCGCCGTCATCTGGCGGGTCCGGCGCGCCGATGCGCTGCCCGCGCACCACCCACTTCAGGAGGACACATGAACACGATCCGACGCAAGGCCAGAGCCCCCGCAGGGACCCAGCCGCGGGAGCCGACGCAGGAGCACGACGCGCGGCGCGAGCATGCGCAGGAGCACCGGCGGCCGATCGGCGCCGCGCAGATCGCGGCGCCGTCGACCCGGCGCTGGCGCCGGGTCGGCAGGTTCAGCCCGAAGTAGCCGCCGGGGCCCGGCGGTTCGACGCCGTGGCACGCGGCGTGGATTTGCCTATGCGCAGCGCGCTCGCCGTATTAGGGTGCCCGCCGTGGCGCGGCCCATCATCCTCGGGATCGTCGGCGATTCCGCGTCAGGCAAGACGACGCTCAGCAAGGGCCTCGTGCGCCTGCTCGGCGAGCGCGTGGTGACGCACATCTGCACCGACGACTACCACAAGTACGACCGCAAGCAGCGGGCCGAGCGCGCGATCACGCCGCTGCACCCCGACTGCAACTACCTCGACATCATGGCCTCGCACCTGAAGTGCCTGCACGACGGCCATCCGATCCTCAAGCCGGTCTACCAGCACCACGACGGCACGTTCGGCCCGCTCGTCTACGTCGAGCCCGACCCGTTCGCCGTCGTCGAGGGGCTGCTCGGCTACTACACCGAGGACATGCGCGCGGCGTATGACGTGCGCGTCTACCTCGACCCGCCGGAGTCGCTGCGGCGCCAGTGGAAGGTCGACCGCGACTGCTCCAAGCGCGGCTACACGACCGATCAGGTGCTCGACGACCTCGACCGGCGCGAGCCCGACTCGGCCGAGTTCATCCGCCCGCAGCGCCGCCACGCCGACATGGTCGTCTGCCGCCAGCCGAGCGCCGACGACCCGTTCGTGCTCGACGCCGTCCTGACCCTGCGCGACTCGCTGCCGCACCCCGACCTGTCGGCGTTCGTCGACGGCAACGGCGGCGGCTTTGAGATGACCGAGCGCGACGGCGAGCGCGTCCTGCACATCCCCGGCTCGCTCGAGCGCGAGCGCGCGGCGGAGATCGAGGAGGCGATCTGGGAGCGCATGCACTTCGCAAGCCACCTGCGCTCCGACGAGCTCGGCGAGTTCACGGTCGGCACCCACGTCCATCGCTCGGAGTCGCTTGCGCTCGTGCAGTTGCTGATCCTCTACCACCTGACGATGGCCCGGGCGACCGTGGCGCTCGGCGGCGAGCCGGGGAACGGCAAGTAGCCGCGCTCAGCCGACGGGCTGCGCGGAGAGCTCGAACGCCCTCGCGACGTGCTCCAGCCCGCGGGCGCGCACGTCGGCGTCGGCCACGTGCGACGTCACCATGAGCTCGTCCGCGGCGGTGCGCTCGAGCAGGTCCAGCAGCGCGGAGTGCACGGTCTGCGGCCCGCCGACGATGGCGCGCGCCAGGGCGTCGTCGACGACCGCGCGCTCGGCGCCCGACAGCTCGGCGGCCAGCGCATGCGCGACCTCGACGGAGGGCAGCGCCGCGGGGCGCCCCTGGCGCAGCCACAGCATCGAGACTCTCGGGCGCCGTCGACGCCACCGATGGGATGTTGTGGTGCTCGGCGACCCAGAAGCGCTTGTAGCCGAGCGCGTCGGCGCGGCGGGCGAGCGCCGTGGTCCCGGCGAGCGCCTGCGCGGCCGACTGGCCGGCCGCGACCGGAGCGAGGTCGAGGACCGAGAGCGTTGGGGTCACGGCGCCCGGGCTACGGCGCCGGGGAGGCGCCGCTCAGCTGTGCGGCGCGTAGCGGTGGTGCAGCATCAGGTCGTTGCCGTCGGGGTCGGTGAACAGCGCCATGTGGCAGACCCCGGTGTCGAACGTCTCGCCGGCGAACACGACGCCCTTGGCCTCGAGCTCGGCGCGCGCCGCCTCGATGTCGTCGACGTGCAGCGCGGGGTGGGCGTTCTTCTGCGGCGAGAATGGCATGCCCAGCTTCTCGGGCTCCCAGATGCCGAAGCAGGTCTCGCCCACCCAGACCTCGAACCGCGAGTTGTCATCGGCGCGCAACCCGAGCGTGTCGACGTAGAAGCTGCGTGCGCGCTCGGCGTCCTGCGACGGAATGCCTACGAAGTCGAGCTTGGAGATCATGCCGCGCACGCTACCCCCCGCGCCACCCGCAGCGCAAGGAGCGTCAACCGTCCGCTGACACGGGATCGCCTGGCCGCCCGCAGCGCCACTATCGTTTCCATCATGGCCAACGTCTCCGGCACCGCAAGCACCGAGATCGACGCGCCGCTTCATGCGGTGTGGACGGTCGTACGGGACGTCGAGCACTGGGCCGAGTGGCAGGACACGCTCGGCCTCCTGACCCCGACCGCACGCGACGGCGAGGATTGCGTGTC